>Ga0126383_10002165_pt1 | contig 12618 bp, 10 predicted proteins | sample PanSoiMetPlot_35_FD_96882 | JGI IMG/M metagenome (GOLD analysis project Ga0126383, IMG submission 96882) | Tropical forest soil microbial communities from Panama - MetaG Plot_35 | ecosystem: Environmental > Terrestrial > Soil > Tropical forest > Bulk soil | place: Panama | collected 2016-02-17
CCGCGACCTCGGCGCGAAGATCACGTACGTCTACTTGCCACGCAGACGTAGCTGAATGAGCAGCTGGCCGATGTCACCCCCTAGGTCTCGGCCAACGATTCGTGTGCCAGTAGAGCCGTCCGTCGGGCGACAGTTGCGCGAACGCGTCGCCGCCGTCTCCGAGCGACGAGTTGCGATCCAGGTGCCCCTGCACGTCGAGCTCGTTGTACGCGTCGCGGTACCACGTTTCGGGGATCACGGGAGACAGGTCCTCCATGAGTTGCTTGAAGCTGTGAAGCTCGGAGGGCAGCACGGCGTCAGCGTCCCCGAGACGTTGGCGCAAGAGGACGACGAACTCGTCAAAGGTGGGGTCATCGGGAAAGGACACGATGCGCGCGCCCTATTTTGACAAGCAGTGCCTCCGGTGTGTTGCCCCCTCTTGTCGCTGCGGTGCCGGTCGTTCTGATGACGGTCGACTTGCCGCGCAGACATAGCTGAAGCGAAAGCGGAGGAGTAGGCGCGCCGCCGGCGTCGGCTCCAATGCATGCAGGGCGGACTCCGCAAAACGGGGCAGCGAGAAGCGCTGGGGCGAGAAGAATGGGCGCAGCTCGAGCTCGTCGAAGCCGGCGGCCCGCAGATCGGCGCGGACATCTTCGACGCGGTATTGCCGGGGGTTCAGGTCGAAGACGAGCTTCTTCGTCGTGTAGCCGGCGATCCGTCGGAACAACGCCGGCCGATCTCGCGCGTAGTAGATCGCGCGAAAGCAGGTCGTCGCCGCGACGGGCTCGGGCGGTTCGTACTCGTTGAGGTCGGCGAGGACGACGTCGCGGCCGCGCCGATGGGCCGCCTCGACCTGCTCCGGGCTCGAGTCGACGCCGCGATACACCAGCCCGGGCAGATACTCGGCGAGGCCGCCGTCGCCGCACGCGAGGTCCAGCAGCCTGTCGCCCGGCTCGAGCCGCGGCCCGAGCGCAAGGATCAGCTCTGCCCGGTGCGCGAGATACGCGTGCGGATCGGCGTACGCGGTGTCGGTCCAGCTCACCGCAGCGCGAACAGTCGCTCGGGATGCTTGCGCAGGAAGCGCAGCATCGCGTGCATGTGCCACAGGTTGCGCCGCGTCAAGAAGTGCTTGTCGATGACGGCCTGGTACTCGTGCCTGACGACGGCGCTCGGCACCCACCACCGCTCCCAGCCTGCCTTCATCGCGCGGTAGCTCAGATCGATGTCCTCGACATACAGCTTGTAGCCGGCGTCCCAGCCGCCGAGCTGCTCGAGCATCGTGCGCCGCATGAGCAAGAATGCGCCGAGCATCGTGTCGACCTGGAGCGGCTCGTCCGTCGGCGCGTCGAGCAGATAGTGCCGCTTCTGCCAGCGCAGCGGCGGGAAGAGCGTGCGCAGCGGCGTGCGGCGGACGATCGTCCCGCCGATCGTCGGGAAGCTGCGACGCGACGCCTGCAGCGTCCCGTCGGGGTTCAGCATCTTCGGGCCGGCGATGCCGCAGCGGGGATGGTTGTCCGCGAGCTCGACGAGGGCTGCGACGCAACCCGGCTCCGGGACCGCGTCCGGGTTCGAGATGACGACGTACTCGCCGGTCGTTGCGTCGATGCCCTTGTTGACGTTGGCGGAGAACCCGTGGGGACGGTCGTTCTCGACGACGCGGACGTCCACCGGCAGCGACTCGGGACGACTGCGCGGACCGTTCGCGACGACGACGAGCTCGTCCACCTGCGCGTGCAGGGCGGGAAGCGAGTCGCGGAGCAGTGCAGCCTCCCCCGCACCGGTGACGACGAAGACGCCGGAGACTTTCATGCCGCCAGGATGCTGCGGTAGACGTCGGCCGTGAGGCGTGCCGTCTCCTGCCAGGAGAACGCCTTCGCACGCTGGAGACCTGCCGCCGACAGGCGCTCACGCTCCGCGAGCGCCCGGCGCACGCCGTCTGCGAGGTCGTCGGCGAAGACGGCCGCGTCGCCCGCGACCTCTTGCAGCGCGGGCTCGGGTGCGGCGACGACAGGCGTGCCGCACGCCATCGCCTCGACGACGGGCAGCCCGAAGCCCTCGTAACGGGAGGGGAAGAGCAGTGCCGCCGCCGACTGATAGAGCCGCACGAGCTCGCCCTTGGGGACATACCCACGCACTTCGGCACCGCGGCGGCGCAGTTCCGCAGCGAGCGCCTCGTCCTTGGGCGGCCCGACGACCACGAGTTTGCGTCCGACCGCATTGGCCGCGTCGATCGCGGCGAGCGGCTGCTTGCGCGGCTCGATCGCGCTCACGAACAGAAGGAAGGAGTCGTGCTCGTCTGCGGGACGGAACTCTGGGTCGGGCGCCAGCGGTGTCACGGTGATCTTGTCGGGCGGCGTGCGGTACAGCTCCACGAGGTCCCGCTTCGTCCGCTCCGAGATCGCGAAGACGTGCCGTGCGCGCTTCACGGACCGCCGCACGAACACCTTGAACGTCACGAGGTCCCAGCGGCCGAAGACACTCGGATCGCGTTCCCACGAGAGGTCTTGCACCGTGAGCACGGCTGGGACCGGACACCGGAGCGGCAGCGAGTGCACGAAGTGCGCGAGCCGCGGTTGGAGGCGTGCGAGCAGTCGCGGAACGCCGACCGCCATGCGCAGCTCCTGTGTGCGGGCCTGCAGGACGATCGGCTCGATCCCGTCGGGGACGACCGACGGATCGCGTGTCAGCGCGGCGAAGCGCAGGTCGTGGGCGACCTCGGGCAGCGCCCGCAGGAGCTCGCGGACGTAGGTCTCGTCGCCGGTGCGATTGCGCCCGAGCACGTCGGCGTCCACCAGGATCACGCCGCCGCCTCGCGGTAGACGCCGACGGTCGCGTCCGCGATCGCATCCCAGCGAAAGGCGCGCGCACGCTCGAGGCCGCGCGAGACGAGCTCCGCCCGCTGCGCCGCGGCACGCTCGATCCCCGCGGCCAGCTCCGCAGGATCATTCGGATCGACGAGCACGGCGGCGCCGTCCGCCACCTCCTCCATCGCCGTCGCGCGGGACGTCACCACAGGAGTGCCACACGCCATCGCCTCGAGCACCGGGATGCCGAACCCCTCGTAGAGCGACGGATACGCGACGCAGAGCGCCCCTCGATACTGACGCGCCAGCTCGGCATCCGTGAGCTCACCGAGCCAGCGGACGCCGTTGCCGCCGACCTCGACGTTCCCCCAGCCCCGCGCGCCGACGACGCGCAGCTCGAGCTGGTTCCGTCGCGCCGCCTCGACGAGACGCGGCAGGTTCTTGCGGGGCTCGAGTGTGCCGACGGCGAGGACGTACTCGCCGTCGGCCGCAGGGCCGTTCGGCGTGAACTCGTCGTCGACGCCGTTCGGCACGACTCGAATTCTCTCGTCGGGGACACGGAGGAGCTCGACCAGCTCGCGCCGGGTGAACTCGGAGACGACGATGATGCGCCGTGCTGCCCCGAGCACGCGCGGGACGACGCGGGGGCTGTACATGCGCGTCCAGCGGTTGAACGCTTCGGGGTGACGGAAAACCGCGAGATCGTGAACCGTCACGACGAGGGGCAGCGCCGAGCGCAGCGGGCCGCGGTACGTCGGACAGTGAAGAACGTCTGCGCCGCGCGTTCGCCCGAGCACGAACGGGTACCACAGCGCATCACGCGCGAGCGTCGAGAGGCGGTCGGCGCGACCGAACGAGACCGTCTCGACCTCGAGGTCGGCACGCCGCCGCAGCTCGCGGAGCAGCGCCTTCAGGTAGCGCGCGGTGCCGGCACGGGTTTGCAGCAGCGGTGAGGTTTCGATCGCAATGTTCATGACAGCGCGTCAGCGTAACTCTGGAGATGTGCGCGTCCCGTCTCGCGCCACGTGAAGCGGCGAGCGTGCTCGAGCCCCAGCGGGACCAGGTCGTCGCGGCGTGCATAGGCCTCGCGGATCCCGGCGGCGATCGCCTCGGGGCTCTCGGGATCGACCCGAACAGCGGCCTCGCCGCTCGCCTCGTCGAGCGACGGATGGTTCGAGACGACGCAGGGCGTTCCCGACGCCATCGCCTCGATCACCGGAATTCCGAAACCTTCGAACCGTGACGGGTACACGAACACGGTCGCGCCTCGGTACAGGCCGGCGATGCTCTCCTCGCTGAGCTGGCCGTCGTCCTCGGGGTTGATCAGCTGCCACTTCTCCTCGAGCAGCTCGCACGCGAGTCGGAGGTTGCCCAGGTTCTTGCGCCAGCTGTCGGTCGCGGTGCTGAAGACGAACGGGTCCTGGAAGGCGTTCGGACCAGCCGGCGTGAAGGTCGGCGACACACCCGGATAGGCGACCCGAACCCGGTTGTTCGGGATGCCGAGCCGCTCCTCCACATCGCGCGCCGTGTACTCCGAGTTCACGATGACCACGTCGCAGCGCTCGGCCTCGCGCGCGTTCGTCGTATGCATGCGCACGGTACGCGGATGTAGGCGCTCGGGAAAGTGGAGCGGGCCGAGGTCGTGGATCATCGTCGCGCGTACCCCGTGGCGCTGCGGCGGCCGCATCCAGTCCGTGAAGTGCAGGACGTCGAAGGCGCCGACGAACGCCTCCGCGGCCGGGCGGCCGAGCGCGCCCCATGTGCGGCGCGTCGCATGCGCGAGCGGCACCGTGACCAGCCTGCGCTCGACGTCCAGCCCGGCAAGCGCTTCATCGACCAGCTTCCTTCCGCGGATGCTGACTGGCCCGAAAGCGACGAGCTCGTGCCCGCCCACCTCCACCATCCCCTCCAGAGCGCCGAGGATGTAGTTGCCGACCCCCGTCCGCGGATGCGAGAGGGGCGTGACGTCGTAGGCGATTCTCACGGAGCCCGGTACGCGAACTCGATGAAACGGGCGCCGAGTCTCCGCCCGTCTGGTGTCCCGCGCACGACCGCCGGGATCGCGGTCGGCGAGACGGTGAACGTGACACCGCAGGTGCCGTTGTGCGGGCGCAGCGGCACGGTGAGCTGTCCGACATTGCTCGGGTCGAAGGTGACCTTCCGTCCCGCCGCCGTGACCGTCTGCGGCCGTGTGAAGAGCTTGTCGTCGCTCGCGACGACGGCGGTCACGCTTCCGCCGCGGCAGCGCAGGCGCGTGTAGGTCGCGCTCGGTCCCGACCAGCCGTCTGGGTAGATGCCGGAGGTGCGGTACGCGATCGCGAGCCTGCCGTCGGTGCGCCGCAGCAGCATGCCGCGCACGTCGTCACGCCCGATGATCTTTCCGGCGAGCGGCACACTGCTATCGGTGAGGACGTACCGGCTCCGCACTGGCGCGCCGCCCGGCAGCACGAGCACGCCGTCGGCACGTTGGCTGATGCGCCTCTCCGGAAGCCCGCCCATCGACGGCTGCCGCAGGTAGTAGACCGGGCCCACACTGCGGTTGAAGAACTCGTTCTCCCAGAGCGGCAACGGCTGCAACGTCGGATCCTTCCCGGAGTAGACGAACGCGACGCTGGCGTTGCGCCCGACGGCCGCGTCGATCCAGTCGCGCCTCGCCGTCGTCATTCCCTGGAAGAGCGCACCGACGGATGCCTTCGGGAAGCCGTGGTCGAAGCGCTCGATCCGCTCGGTCGCGAACGCGAACCACAGGAACACGAGTGCCGGCAGAACGAGTGCATAGCGCGGCGAGACGGTGAGAAAGACGAGGGCGAGCGTGGCCGCGGCCACGACGACGACCACCCCGATGGTGCCCGGGCTGACGAGGGCCTCCTGCAGCCACCAGAGCGGCAGGAGTGCGAGCGTGTCCGCCTCCGCCGAGGTGCCGATCAGCTGGTGGTATGGCAGCGCGCCCGGAAGCGCCGCTGCCACGACTGCGCAGACGGCGGCGGCTCGAGCCGGGCGGGGCATGCCGCGCTCGATCCAGGCCAGGAGAGCGATCAGGAAGAGCGGCGCGACGTAGAACATGTTCCGCTCCTCGACCCGCGGCGAGAGCGCCGACGCGAAGGCCGCAACCTCGAGCAGGAGCCAGCCCGTGAGCGGGAGCGTCGCGGCCAGGAAGACGCGGAGCGGGCGGTCGAGCGTGCGACCGACCGCCGTCAGGAGCAGCAACGCCGCGAAGGGCACGATGCCGAGATAGAGGTCGAGCTCCGAAACGTGGTAGAGGAGCCACTTCAGCACCTGGTCCGGCCGGTAGCTCGCGTACCCGGTGACGCTGTAGCTGCCGAGCACGTCGAACGGCGACTTCCCGCGCGCAAGCTCGACGGCAAGCACGCCGACGACTCCGACGAGGAGCGCGGCGTAGACGACGCGGAAGTCCTTCGCGACCCGCACCACCCGGCGTCGCTCGAGCCACGCGAACAGGAGCGGGGCGCTGGCAACGGCGGGAACGAGAACGATCGCCTGCGAGCGGGTGAGGAACGCGAGCAGACAGAGGGCCAGCAACACGACCTGACGCGTGCGGGTGGGACGCTCCAGGGTCAACACCAGGGCCAGCGCGACGCAGACGAAGATCGGATAGAAGACCGTCTCCGTCATCAGGGTGCCCGTGTACATCATCGACGGGACTGCGACGGCGAGCGCCGCGGCGAGCAGCGACCAGAGTGGCGAGAGGAGGCGGCGCGCAAGGAAGTACGCCGGGATCGCGGTCAGCGACATGAGCACGGAGCCGATCGTCTTCGCCGCCGCATACGCGTCCGGCACGGATCCGAACGCGCGCCACGCCGGTGAGATCAACAGCGGGTAGAGGGCGCCGTACGCGCCGTGGTGCACGTCGCGGATCAAGAAGTGGCCGGTCGCCGCGAAGCTCTTGGCCAGCTCGGAGTAGATGAGCTCGTCGACCATGATCCACGGCGCGACGACGCGCCGTGAGAGCCCGTAACGGAAGACGGCGGAGACGACGACGAGGGCCGCCAGCCAGACCCACGGCGGGACGCGGGCAAGCCGGTGACGCGGGACCGGCGGCGCGGGGTCGGGACGGCCGTTGCGCGCGAGCCCGAGCTCGTCCAGGCGCGACCCCAGCTCGGCAGCGAGCTCCGTTCCCGGCTCGATCCCGATCTCGGCCGCAGCCTGCGCGACCTCTGCTACGACGGCGTCGGCGACGATCGTCCCGCCGGCTGCCTCTTCGAGCGCAGCGATGTACTCGTCCGCGACGCGGCCGAGGTCGTGCTCCCGTCGGACGTATTCGCGCGCGGCGTCGCTCATCGCAAGCTGTGTCGGCTCGCTCGACGCGAGCAGCTCGAGCGCAGCCGCAAGCGCAGGTATCTCGTCGTCGTCGACCGGCACCTTGAGCGCAACGGCGTCTGGAAGCTCCGCGAACCAGCCGAGGTCGCTGACGACGAGAGGTCGACCGAGGGACAGGGCGCGGATGGCGCTCCCAGACGTCTCTCCCATCGTCGGCGCGCGCAGGGACATGCACGCGTCGCAGGCCGCCATCAGTGACCAGAGCCGCTGCTCGTCGACGTAGTCGATGCGCTCGACGCCGTCGCCGACGAGCCGCTTCGTGTCGTACCGCGCGGAGGCCGAGCCGACGAGCAGCAGCTTCGCGTGCGGGTGGCGCCGGCGCACCGCCGCGAACGCCTCGAGCAACTGCGGGACGCGCTTGCTTGCGTTGATGTGCCCGAAGCAGCCGAACAGCGGTCGCCCCTCGACGTCGGCCGGGACGACGGCGGGCATCGGCCAGGCCGGATGCGGGATCTGCCAGATCGGCCCGTCGTAGGCGGCCTCCCGCGCTCGCGCCTCGACGTAGTCCGAGTGCACGATCAAGCCGGTCGCGCTACCGAGCACCTCGCCCGCCAGTGGGAACTCCTGTGGCTGCGTTTCCCACGGTGGTGGGACGCGCCCGTCCAGGACGCCGTGCGCAAGCAGGCGTCCCGCGACGCCGGCGTCGCGTTCCATTGCGGCCAGGTAGCCCGGGCCGTCCTTCCGGCCGATCGTCAACCCGGCAACGAGGTGGTGGAGCACGAAGTCGTGCAGGACGACCACGCCCGGCCGGCGCCGGAGCGCGTCGACGATCCACCCGTGCGAGTCGGGGTCGTTGCCGACGTGGTAGAGAGCGACGTCGGCGGCAACCGGACGCGTGCGACCACGGCGGACGACGTCCACCTCGACCAGGCGCTCGAGCGCGGGCAGCAGCAGCGCGGAGTAGTCGGCGATACCGGATCGCTCGGGCGGCAGCGGCGAGTAGTAGGCGACTCTCACGGAGCGAGCAGGCGCGCGATCGTCTCGTCCCAGGACACACGGCGCGCGATCTCCTTGCCGGCGCGTCCCCATGTCTTCGCGTCGTCGACGTGCCCGCGCAGCCACGAGCACGCCTCCGCAAGCGCGGTCGCGCGCGGCTCGCACACGAGGCCGGTGCGGCGATCGGCGACGACCTCGAGCGGGCCGCCGGCATCGGTCGTCGTCACCACCGGCTTCTCCGCGAGGAACGCCTCGTACGGGACCATCCCGAAGTCCTCGTCGACCGGCGCGTAGTACACGGCGAGGCAGCGCGCGTACAGATCGGCGAGCTCCTGCTCGTCGACACGGCCGGCGAAGCGCGCGCGGCCGTCGAGGGCGTGCCGCTGCGCGACGGACTCCAGCCGCTCGCGGTCCGGGCCGTCTCCGACGATCACGCAACGCAGCGACGAGTCGGCGGCGAGCGCCTCGAGCAGCAGGTCATGTCGTTTCGCGCGGTCGAGGCGGCCGACGGAGAGGACGAAATCGTCGTAGCTCTCGGTGCGGTAGGGCAGTTCTTGCGGCGGGTGGGGCATGACCTCGGCATCCAGCCCTGTCGAGCGCTTGACGCGCTCGGCGACGTTGCGGGACGTCGCGAAGAGCTTGCGCGCCTCGGCAAGCGCCACTTTGTCGAGCCGCTGGACGGCGCGTCGTGTCGCCCGGTCCTCGGCGCTCTCGCCGAACTGCCCCAGCTCGGTGCGGTCGAGCTCGTAGGCCTGCCGGAACTGGTGCAGCAGCCAGACGACCTTGTTCGGGTGGCGGACCGCATAGGACGGGAACTTCGTCGCGATCACGAGCTCGATCGCGCGTCCGTCCGATTCGGTCAGGTCGAGGAGACGCCAGAGGAAGGCCTGCGAGAGCACCCGCTCGCCCGGGTACCACTTGTACGGCACGGTCACGAGGTCGCTCTCGTGCCCCCGCTCGCGCAGCTCACCCACGAGGTCGTCCGCGAAGATCTCAGCACCGCCGCGCGCGAACGGCACCTGCGGCGCACACACCGCGATTCTCATTGCCCGTCCTTTAGAGGTACACGCGCGGGTTGCCGGGGCCCACCGCGCCCGCCCACCGACACGTTAAGTCGAAAGACGTCACGTGTCTGTGACGCGATTGAAAACGTTTTGTGATCAGGCATCGGCCGCCGTGCGGGCAACGAGCGCATAATCGAGCGGCGCGAACAGGAGCTCGTTGAGGCGACGGACGTTCGCGGCCATGACCGGGTCGTCGGGCTCGGCGAGGCGTTCGGCGGGCTCGTTGAGGTAGCGGATCTCGGTCTCGGCGAACCCGGACTGCCGCGCGAGGAGCTCGAGCGTTTCGGGCACGAGCGGCTGTGCGTGTGTCAGGTCGGCGAAGTAGTGGCGGAGCGCCAGCGGCGAAAGCGGGTTGATCGTCTCCGCAACGAGCAAACCGCCGCCGCGCAGCTTCGCCGCCGCGAGCTCGAGCGCGCGCACGAGCACGGCCGGCGGCAAGTGCTCGACGACCTGACCCATGAAGATGCCCCCGAGGGAACCGTCGTCCTGTCGCTCCAGATACTCGACGAGGTCGGCCTGCTCGACGTCGAGCCCCTCTCCCCGCGCGTAGGCGACCATGTCGGCGTCGGCGTCGATCCCGCGCGCCTCGAGGCCGGCCTCGCGCAGGAGCTGCAGGAGCTCACCGCGGCCGCAGCCGATGTCGAGAACCGGCGCGGCACCCCGCAGGTCGTCGACGTAGCGGCGCTGCCGCTCGCGGATCGTGTCGACGCTGCCGCGCATGCGGCTCTCGAAGGCGAAGTAGTCGGGCAGCGCCGCGGCGGCCGGCTGGGCCGCGACCGTGACGGGCGGCACGGCTGCGACAGCGCTGCCCGCGCTGCCGCGACGCTCGACCCGGGTCAGACGCTCCTCGAGCTCGCGCAGCAGCTGCTGGGCCCGCGCGTTCGACGCAGCCGCCGCGTCGGCGCGCTCCGAGAGCGCATCGACGAGCTTCAGCAGCGAGCTGTTGTAGACACGCTGGTCGGCCGCGAGCGGCTCGACGTACCAGCGCATCAGCTTCCGCAGGAACCGCTTGACGAGCCCCTTCGGTCCGCCGCCGACCTCGCGCTCGGCGGTGACGGGCCAGAACCGCTCGGCGAGTGCGCGCGTCGCTGCGAACTCGGACTCGGTGCCGCCGCCGCCGGCGCCGCGGCCCAGCTCCTCGCGGAGTTGCTCGAAGAGGTCGGCTACATCGAGATCGTCCGGTGCTGAAATGCCTGCAGGCGGTGGGTTTTTCGCTTCCGGGCCGGACATTCAGAGGATTGTAGGGGGCGCGTCCGTCAGTGAAGCGCGCGCACGTACTGCCAGGCCTGCGAGAGGCCGAGCTCCCGCATCGCGAGCAGGAGGAGCGCGTACAGGGCCAGCCCGGCGGCCGCCGCCGGGACGGCGCTGAGCACGAGGGACGCGCCGCCGAACGCCAGCGCCGTCGCGGCGCCGACCAGCAGCGACAGCCGTGCGAGCCCCAAGGCCGTCAGGGTCAGCATCCGCACCGACAGCGACGCCATCAGCGCGAGCACGAGCAGTGTCGTCGAGAGGCCGAGCGCGACGGTCACGCCGGTCAGTCCCCACAGCGTGCGCCCGACGATCGAGATCGGGATGTCGACGAGCAGCGCGCCGACCGCGATCGGCAACAGCAGGCGCGTCCGGTGCATGACGAAGATCAGCGGGTACGTGATCGAGAACGCGGCGCTGGCGACCATCCACGGCGAGAGGTAGACGACGAGGCGTCCGAGTTCGTCGCCGACGGTGCCCGAGTATGCCGAGCCGAGCAGCGCCGTCACGACACGGCCTCCCACCAGCGCAACGAGGCCGGCGGCCGCGCCGACGAGCGCGAGCGAGACCCACGCGGAATTCACGACATGTGCAGCGGCGCTCTCCGCGTCGACGCGGCGCCTCGTCAGAGGCGCGGCGGAGATGAGGGAAAGCGAGAACGCCGTCGCGCTCGTGAACATCCCCGCCAGAAGGTACGCGTACGAGAGTGACGTCACGTTTCCCTCACCGGTGCCGGCCGCGAAACGCAGCGCGATCAGGTAGAGGGCCTGCAGGGCGAGCGGAACCGCCGAGCCGTGCAGCAGCTGCCAGAGCCGATACTTCAGCCGGAGCGGCACATCGAGGTGACGGCGCATGCGACTGCCGCGCAGGAAGAACACCACGGCTGGAACCGCGAGTGCGACAGCGCCGTTCAGCGTCAGTCCCCACGCGAGCGACTCGATCCCGTGCGCGTCCGCCGCGACGATGAAGAAGACGAGGCCGGCGATCCCGCCGAGCGCGAACCCGAGCGCCGGTGGACCGTAACTGTCACGCGCAGCGAGCGCGCTCGCGGCGAGCGCGGCCAGCAGCTGCAAGAACGCGGCCGGGATCAGCCACGGGAGCGCGTCCGCCGCCACCTCGGCCGAGAGATGCGGCAACCGGCCCGTCACGAGCTCCCCGAAGAAGCCGGCGAAAGCGACGGTGATCAACGTTGCGGGAATCGCGACGACGAGGAATGCGATGCAGTACGCCCGGAACTCCGGCCCCAACCGGCCCTCCTCCTCGGCGCGGGTGAGATCGGGGACGACGACCATGCGGAACGCCTGCGCGCCCAGTACGAGGACGAGGTAGACGCCGTATGCAGCCATGAAGCCGTCCGTGCGCAGGTTGCGGCCGAACTTGTGCGCGAGGAAGGCACCGGCGAGGGCCGCGGCGCCACTCAGCGCCACGTACGAAAGGCCCGTCAGAACGCCGCTTCGAACAGCGCTCCGGCCGCGTTCCGGGCTACCCTTGGCGTGCTCGTCGGCGGGCACCGCTGCATGAAATCAGACCGACACGACTCCACCTGGACGGACGACGCGCTCGCAGATCTGCGGCGCGAGTTCGGGGAGTTCTTCGCCGGCCGAACGTGTCTCGTCACCGGCGCCGACGGCTTCATGGGCTCGCATCTGACGGAGGCGCTCGTCCACCTCGACGCAAACGTGCAGGCATTCGTGCGCGCCACGTCGAGCGGTGCGCTGAACAACATCGGCTTGCTGCGCGAGCACGTGCGCGTCCACTTCGCCGACCTGACGGACAAGACGTCGGTCGACTACCTCGTCAAGGACCTGCTCGACGCGCCCGACAAGCCGTATGTCTTCCATCTCGGCGCGCAGGCGCACGTCGGCGAGTCGTGGCACCGCCCCTACGAAACGGTGATGGCGAACACGGTCGGCACGCTCAACCTGCTGCAGTCGATCGTCGACAACGGGCTCGAGCTGGAGAAGTTCGACACCGCAGGCACCTCGGAGGAGTACGGGAACGTGCGCGAGGCGGTCGCTCACCAGCACGACTTCGACGACGAAGGCGGTCTGATCCTGCACGAACGCTCGCCGATCAACCCGAAGTCGGTGTACGCGACGTCGAAGGTTGCGGCTGACTTCCTGACCATGAACTACCACGACGCCTTCGGCCTGCCGGGCGTCGTGACCCGCATGTTCAACAACTACGGCCCGCGGCAGAACCCGCGGTACGTGACCGGGACGATCATCACGCAGGCACTCACCCGGGAG
>Ga0126383_10002166_pt1 | contig 12617 bp, 8 predicted proteins | sample PanSoiMetPlot_35_FD_96882 | JGI IMG/M metagenome (GOLD analysis project Ga0126383, IMG submission 96882) | Tropical forest soil microbial communities from Panama - MetaG Plot_35 | ecosystem: Environmental > Terrestrial > Soil > Tropical forest > Bulk soil | place: Panama | collected 2016-02-17
GATTCTGAACCTTTCTCCGTTCCGATTCATCGGAACGGACCCTCCAGCCTCATGTTTTGACGCGTTTTCTTGGGACGAACGCGGACCAACCCGCATCCGGTGCGGCGCAGGCTCTCGCTTGAAAACACTCTCGTCTTGAAAACCATCTTGGAAACCATGCAGTGGCCCTGTTGTTGCGCCTTTTCCTCCTGGTCGCTGGTGCGCTTCTGCCCGCAATCGCGATCCAGTCGTACAACGAGTTTGATCTCCACCGATCGCACCAAAGGGAAGCCAAGAAACAGGCGCTTGGTCTTGCCAAGCTCGCCGCCGCGGAACAGCAACAAATTGTCGAGGGCATTCGCCAGGTCCTGATTGCGCTTTCGGAACTGCCGGCAATCAAGGCGAGGGATATTGAGGCCTGTAGCGCATATCTTTCCGCGCTCAAACAGCGTTACCCGGCCTTCATGTCGTTCATCGTGGTTGACATGAATGGCGACTACCTTTGCGCCACCAACAACACGAAACGAAACCTTGGGGATCGAGCCTACTTTGCCAACGCCACGAGAACCGGCGAGTTCAGCGTCGGAGAGTACTCGATCGGCCGGTTGACCGGTCAGAAGGTCATTCAATTTGCCTTGCCATTTTACGGCGACGACGGCCGCATGGGCGGCATCGTTGTCACGGCGCTCGGCTTGGATTGGCTCGCCGAGTACAGCGCCCGATTGGGTGTTCCGCCCGGCGCGGCGCTCGCCATTGTCGACAGAAATGGCACCTATCTCGCGCGCTACCCTGACAACGACCGGTTTGTCGGCCGCAAGATGCCCGAGGATCAAAACCGTCGCGAGGATCATCCTCGCACGGCCGCCGTGCTGGATATTGACGGCGTGGAGCGCATCGTGGGCTACGCGCCTCTGCAAGCCGACTCTGGAGGGCTCCTCGTCACCTTCGGTCTCGATAAGGCGCAGGCATTCGGGGAGATTCAACGTCGCACGCAGTTTGGCATTCTCTTGATCGCCCTGAGCGCGTCCTTGGTCTTGGTGCTGACGGGCATTGGCGCCCGTCGCTTCATTCATCGCCCGCTCGGCCAATTGGTCGAAGCGGCCAACCAGTGGCGGATCGGCGACTATACGCCGCGTGTGCACATCAAGGACAAATATTCCGAAATCGCCCGTGTGGCCGATGCGTTCAACTCCGTGGCCGACGCTCTCGGCGAACGGGAACGCGAACTCCACGACGCCAAGGAGAAGGCCGAGGATGCGGCGGCCCGGATCACGACGATATTTGAGAGTACGAACAACGGTGTCTTCATCGTCGACCGGGACTGGCGTATCCGCTATGTGAACAAGCGGGCAAGGACCGAGCTTTCCGAACAACGCGACCTGATCGGCCGGGACGTTTGGCAAGCATTTCCGGACGCCATCAAGAGGGACGGAATGGACCGTGTTCGTGACGCGATGTCAGAACAGCGCGTGGCCTCCTTTGAAACGTTCTGTCCGCAATGGGATCGATGGTACGACATCAATGCATTTCCGTCGGGCGAAGGACTGGCTATCTGGTTCCGGGACGTCACCGAGCACAAGCGCGCTGTCGAGGCGCGCCGCCTGATCGAGGAACAACTTCATCAGAGTCAGAAGATGGAGGCGGTCGGCCAGCTCACGGGTGGCGTCGCCCACGACTTCAGCAATTTGCTGATGGTGATTTCCGGCAACCTCGAACTTATCGAGGATTGTGCAACGGAAAAAGACGCTGTCCGGCGACTCGCTGCGGCTGCGCGGAAGGCCGCCGATCGCGGCGCAAGCCTGACCGCGCAGCTTCTCGCTTTCTCCCGCCGGCAGAAATTGAACCCGAAGCCGGTGCATGCGGATGGTCTCATTCGAGACTTTCAGGACCTCATCCGTCGCGCGGTTGGAGAATGCTGCGAGGTCAAACTGGTTGCCGATGACCCATTGTGGCCCTGCTACGTCGATCCGGCGCAGCTGGAGACGGCGCTTCTCAACCTGGCCCTCAATGGGCGCGATGCCATGCCGAACGGGGGAATGCTGCAAATCGAGCTACGAAACGTCACCCTGGAGGAAAATGCCATCGCCGGCGTGTCGTCCGGAGCCTATGTCAAGCTCTCCGTGACGGACACAGGTTGCGGCGTGGCCCCGGAAATTTTGGATCGCGTATTCGAGCCGTTCTTCACCACAAAGGAGGTCGGCAGGGGGACCGGGCTCGGCCTTAGCATGGTCTACGGATTCGTCCGGCAGTCCAGCGGACATATTGCCATCGAGAGCACGGTCGGCGCGGGGACCACGGTCAGTCTCTACCTGCCCAAATCCACACAGTTGCCCGCTATCGAGATGACCGACGTCCATCTGATGGACGTGCCCGCGGGCTCGGGACGCGTGCTCGTGGTCGAGGATGATGAGGATGTCCTGGACGTCACATCGGTGATGCTGCGGGAGCTTGGCTATCACGTGGTTTGCGCTCGCAACGGCGCCGAGGCCATCCAGCTTCTGACATCCGGCAGGCAATTCGATCTCCTGTTCAGCGACGTCGTGATGCCAAGGGGAATGACCGGCATTGAACTTGCCCGCGAAGCGAAGCGGCTGTGCGCCGACCTCAAGGTTCTGCTCACTTCGGGCAATGCGGCAGACGTGTTGGCGCGGTACGGCGCGGAGGATGAATTTCCAATCATCGGCAAGCCGTTCCGCCGCGCGGAACTGGCGCAATATCTGCGGTTGGTCATGCGCGGGGCGTGAAGCCGCCTTGCGCGCTCCGGAGACGGGCGGGCGTCAACAGCGCTCCCGACGCCCCGCCGTCATTCCGGGATGGTGCGCAAGCACCAGGCCACAGATGCGCATGCGCATCGGGGAATCTCGAGATTCCGGGTTCGATATCCGACCTCGGGTTTCCCCGAGTTCGGCAAACATGGTTGTCCAAGCCGGCAACAGCCGTCTTGGATGCGCATCGCCCCGGAATGACGTCGTATGTCAACAGTTGCTACATGCTGCAACATGGTCTGTGGATGGTCTAGAATAGTCGCTCCTGCTCATTCGAAGGTGACGTCAATGGCAATTCACGCTGCCTTGCGTACTGGTGTTCGTTTCGCGATTGCCTTGGTTTCGGTTGTCTGCGCGCTTCATGCGGTCGTGCACGCGGCGTCGCTGGTGCCCGACAACGTGTCTCTCAGCGAGTCGACGACGAATTGGAGCACCGTCAAATACGCGACCGATGCGGACAACGGACTAGTCAGTGGGTCGCTCGACAAGAAGTCCATCGTCGATCGCACCTTCAAGGCCTATGTGCTCGAGAACCGCTATCTGAAGGTAACGCTCGTGCCCGAATTTGGCGGGCGTATTCTTTCCATCATCTACAAGCCGACCGGACATGAGCAGCTTTACCGCACCGAAGTCGGCGTTCCCTATGGGATCAAGGCCGGCAATTTCTATTACGACTGGCTGATGGTGTATGGCGGCATCTTCCCCACATTTCCCGACCCCGAGCACGGCAAGACGTGGCTGAAGCCGTGGGATTTCCGGGTGGTGAAGCAGAGTGCCGGCGAAGTGACGGTGTCGATGTCGCTCAAGGACGATTTCGACTATTCCGCGCGACCTCCAAAGTTCAGGGGCGCGACGGGCTTGGAGGCGACTTATTATGTCACGCTGAAGGCCGGCCGCGCCGCGCTCGATGCGCGCATGGTGCTGAAAAATCCACGGGCCCAGACGGTCAAATACGAATATTGGACGTGCACGACGCTTGCGCCGGGATCGGACCCGAAAAATCCTAAGACGACCGGCGGCGCCGAAATCATCGCGCCGGTCGGGGCCTACACCACGCCGGCCTGGTCGGCCAATCTGTCCGGAGGCGACGAGAGCGCGGGGCCGGGCAGGAGCCGTTTCGAAAAGCTGCGCTACTTCAGGAACTGGCCGACGATGGGCATCGCATACGCGGCGCCCGACATGCAGGGCGGAAATTTCTGGGGCGTGATCAACCACGACAACGAAGAGGGGATCATCCGCATCGCGGACAATACGGTCACGCGGGGCTTGAAAATGTGGACGTGGGGGTTTCCGTCGTTCACGAACGAAACCGACGCACGCAAAGACCCGAACGAACAGCGCCCATACGTCGAATTATGGGCGGGCGTGACGGACCAGTTCTTCCACAGCGCTGACTTTCCCGCACTGGGCGAGGTGTCGATTGCCGAGACCTACAGCCCGATCGTCGGCATGAGCAACGTGACGCATGCAAACGATAACATCCTGATTAATCTCTCGGCCGAGGGTGCGAGCGTGAATCTTCAGTTCTTCAGCATCGAACCGGCCACGCCATTGCGCGTCACGTTGCGACGCGACGACACCGTATTGTTCAATGACGGCGTGGAAGCCGATCCGACAAACGGAAATCGCATATCCGCGCCGATTCCGGCCGGCGGAAGCGGCGAACGGCTGCGGCTTACGATCAACACCGCGGAAGGCAACGAGCTGATCGCGGCCGAGACAAGAATAAAATGAAGATGACTGGTCGCGGGCACCTGAACGTGCCGCGCCGCCAGCGGCGTCACCGGCCCGGCGCCGGGTTCCACCGGCAAGCCATGCGGGGAGGGCACCATAGCGGATAAGCGAGCCGGGCAACGCGTGACGGGCATTCTCTTGCTTGCGCAATGCGCGGACCAGCCAAGCCCGGCTCGGCTGGACACGAACCGCGGATACCTCCAATATGACGTCCGACCAAGGTGAGCACGATGAGCGACGACCCAGCGCTTCAGCTTTCACGCGACCGGTCGCAACCATCCATCTCTTTTTCCGGAGCAGCCCGATCGTCGGTTGATCGCATGCCGCTCTCCGCCGCGCGGTCACGACAAACAGGCCGGGCAAAGCGCCAGCCGCCATGAGGTGAACGGCCGGGATCGGCCATTTGCGGGAGGGTTCGATGGCGATCAAGAATGTGGCCGATCTTGTCGTGGCAACGCTGGAGCAGGCGGGCGTCGAGCGAATCTTCGGGATCGTCGGTGACAGTCTGAACGGCCTCACGGAGGCGCTGCGCAAGCGAGGCACGATCGAATGGGTGCATGTGCGGCATGAGGAGGCCGCGGCCTTCGCGGCTGCCGGCGAAGCGCAGGTGACCGGCAGCCTTGCGGTCTGTGCGGGCTCGTGCGGGCCGGGCAATTTGCATCTCATCAATGGGCTGTTCGACGCGCACCGCAGCCGCGTTCCGGTGCTCGCCATCGCGGCCCAGATACCGTCGGCGGAGATCGGCGGCGGCTATTTCCAGGAAACGCATCCGCAAAATCTCTTTGCCGAATGCAGTCATTATTGCGAGCTCGTCTCCGATGCGAGCCAGTTGCCCTATGTGCTGGAGAACGCGATTCGCGCGGCCGTCGGTCTGCGCGGTGTCGCCGTCGTCGCCATCCCCGGCGACATTGCCCTTCAAAAGGCGCCGCAGCGTGCGCCTTCGACGGCGCGCGGCCTCGCTGTTTCCACACCCAGGATAGCGCCGGAGGCCGACGAACTGAAAGCGCTGGCCGCGATGCTCAACGGCGCGGAGCGCGTCACGCTGTTCTGCGGCAGAGGATGCGCGGGCGCGCATGGCGCGCTGATGAAGCTTGCCGAGACATTGAAGAGCCCCATCGTGCATGCGCTGGGTGGCAAGGAGCATGTCGAATATGAGAATCCGTACGACGTCGGCATGACCGGATTCATCGGCTTCTCGTCGGGCTACGCGGCCATGCATGCCTGCGACATGTTGCTGATGCTGGGTACCGATTTTCCCTACAAGCAGTTTTTCCCGACGGACTGTCAGGTCGCGCAGATCGACATACGGCCGGAAAATCTGGGCCGGCGCTGCAAGCTCGACCTCGGCCTTGTCGGCGATGTCCACCTGACGATCGAGGCGCTGCTGCCACTGCTCAAGACCAAGACCGAGCGGCGGCATCTCGACAATGCGCTCGCGCACTACAAGAGGGCACGCGAAGGCCTTGATGCGCTGGCCCAGGGCACGCCGGGGCGTAAGCCGATCCATCCCCAGTATCTCGCGAGGGTGATCAGCGAGCAGGCGGCGGAGGATGCGATTTTCACCGCCGATGTGGGCACGCCGACAGTCTGGGCGGCGCGCTATCTCACGATGAATGGCCGCCGCCGGCTGATCGGCTCGCTGACGCATGGCTCGATGGCGAACGCGATGCCGCAGGCGATCGGCGCGCAGGCAGCTCAACCCGGCCGCCAGGTGATCTCGCTGTCGGGCGATGGCGGCTTCACGATGCTGATGGGCGATTTGATCACGCTCAGTCAGATGAAGCTTCCGGTCAAGATCGTGATCTTCAACAATGGCGTGCTCGGCTTTGTCGCGCTGGAGATGAAAGCCGCGGGCTTCGTCGACACCAATGTCGACCTGAAAAATCCTGATTTCGCGGCGATGGCGCAGGCGATGGGCATTTTTGCCCGCCGGGTCGAGGATCCCGGCGACTTGCCCGCCGCGATGAAGGAGGTGCTGGGCCACAACGGGCCGGGGCTGCTGGATGTCGTGACCGCCAAGCAGGAGCTTTCGATGCCGCCGACCATCACGCCGGAGGAAATCAAGGGATTCAGTCTCTGGGTCGTGCGCGCCGTGATGAATGGCCGCAGCGACGAGGTGATCGACCTGGCCAAGACCAATCTGCTGCCACGATAGGTGACGCATTGCGAGTGCCGCTCGGCTGTGAGGAGGTCGGATGCCCAAAGCCAAGGAAGGGGAGACCGTAAGCGCGCATCCAAAGGCGCCATCGGCTCCGGCCGGGGATTTCCGCTCGATCGCGGAACTGACGCAAGCATTACGGTCGCGAAGCTTATCCGCGTCCGAACTCCTGGAGCGCGTCATTGCGCGGATTGAAGCGCTGGACCAGCGCCTCAATGCCGTCGTCGTTCGCGACTTCGACCGCGCACGGGCGACGGCCAAGGCTGCCGATGCGGCCCTTGCCCGCGGCGACCAGCGGCCGCTGCTCGGCATTCCGGTGACGCTGAAGGAGCCGTTCAATGTCGCGGGATTGCCGACGACCTGGGGTTTTCCGGAGTTCAGGGATTTTGTGCCGGCGGAGGATGCGCTCATCGTCTCGCGGTTGAAGGAGGCGGGCGCCGTCATTGTCGGCAAGACCAATATCCCGGTGGGCCTTCGCGACTTTCAGAGCTACAACGACATCTACGGAACGACCAATAATCCATGGGACGTCAGCCGCTCGCCCGGCGGCTCCTCGGGCGGATCAGCCGCCTCGCTGGCGGCCGGCTTCGAAACGCTTTCGGTCGGCTCGGACATTGGTGGGTCGGTGCGTGTGCCCGCGCATTTCTGCGGCATCTATGCGCACAAGCCGACCTTCAGCCTGGTCCCGCTTCGCGGATATAATTTGCCGCCCGCTCCACCCGTGCCGGGGAGCGGCGACCTTGGTGTGGCGGGCCCGCTGGCGAGACATGCCTCCGATCTTGCGGTTGCGCTCGATGTGATCGCCGGACCGGACGAGGCGCGCGAGGGGATCGGCTACCGGCTGGCGTTACCTTCGCCACGGCACGACGACCTTAAAGACTTCCGCGTTCTCGTCATCGACACCCACCCATTGATGCCGACGAGCGACGTCGTGCGCACGGCGATAGGAGGCTTGGCCGAGCGGCTGTCCAAGCTCGGCACAAAGGTCACCCACGACAGCGCATCGTTACCAAATCTCGCGGACTCGGCGCGGCTCTACATGAAACTCCTGAACGCGGCCAGGAGCCCGCGCCTTTCGCCCGGCTCCTTTACCGAGGCCCAGAGTCTCGCTGCGGCGCTTTCACCTGACGATCGCAGCATGCAGGCCGAACGGCAGCGCGGCACGGTCATGAGCCATCGCGACTGGCTCGCGGCTGACGCGGCGCGCCTGCGGCTGCAGCAGCAATGGAGCATGTTGTTTCGCGAATTCGATGTCGTGCTGTACCCGCCGGCCGCAGTTCCGGCCTTCCCGCAGGACCAATCGGAGCCCATCGAGGAGCGGCATCTCGACATCGACGGCAAGCCATATCCTTATCTCGATGCGTGCTTCATCTGGGCCGATCCGGCCTCAACGTGCGGCCTGCCTTCGACCGCCGCTCCGATCGACCGATCGGCTACGGGTTTGCCCATTGGGGTACAAATTATTGGACCTTATTTGGAGGATCGCACGACGATCGCCTTTGCAGGACTTGTTGAGCGGCAGTTCGGCGGCTTCGTGCCTCCTCCGCTGGCTCGCGGCGCCGGTTCCTGACGCCGCTCGCGTAACGGCATTTAGCAGCCATGATGGGCAATTTGCTTGGCTCCGCGCCAATTATTCACGAAACAAACGAGCCGAACCCGGCTCGGTTGACGAAAGACAAACCTCAAGGAAGCAACATGAGTAGCAATCACATGGACAGCGAGACCGCAAGCGAGACCTCAAGACCGCGAACCGCCGATATGAAGCTCGAAGTCGTGGTCATCCCGGTTTCGGACGTTGATCGTGCCAAGCGCTTTTATGGTGGTCTGGGTTGGAGGCTCGATGCCGACTTTGCCGCCGGCGATGATTACCGCGTGATCCAGTTCACGCCGCCTGGCTCGCCGTGCTCGGTCATCTTCGGCAAGAACGTCACCGCGGCAGCGCCCGGCTCCGCCAAGGGACTTTACCTGATCATCTCCGACATCGCGGCAGCCCGCGACGATCTGCTTGGTCGCGGCATCGAAATCAGCGAGGTATTCCATGCCGCCGACGGCGTGTACGCCGGCACGGACGAGCCGTTTTTGTTTGGGCGGCACCGGGTCGGCGGTCCGGACCCCGGGCGTCGCACCTACCGCTCATTCGCCTCGTTCAGTGATCCCGACGGCAACGGCTGGCTGTTGCAGGAGATCACCGCGCGATTGCCCGGACGCATCGACGCGGACACCACATTCACCTCGCAAGCGGAGCTTGCGGCGGCGCTTCGGCGTGCTGCGGCCGCGCACGGCGAGCACGAGAAGCAGATCGGTCATCACGATGAGAACTGGCCGGACTGGTACGCGGACTACATCGTCCGGGAGCAGGCCGGCAAGGAGCTGCCGTCATGAGCGGCGGCTCCCGACGAGTCTCGGCTCGGTGCGCCCAGGTCAGTGAAGCCTCAAGCATAAGGAGTTCGACATGACCATGAAGATGGCGCGGGCCATTGCGATAGCGGCGCTGATCGCCGCAAGTGTCTTTTCGCTGCCGGTGGCGCGGGCGCAGCAGGCGGGAATCAAGCGAACCGACCTGCAGCGGCACGATCTCAGCGTGCCCGGACGCGAGGCCGTTCAGGTGCGCGTCGACATCGACCCGGGCGTGGCCTTCGGCAGGCACACCCATCCGGGCGAAGAGATCATCTATGTCCTCGACGGCTCGCTCGAGTATGACATTGAGGGCAAGCCGCCGATGACGCTCAAGGCCGGGGACGTGCTCTTCATCCCGGCCGGAACGATCCATGCGGCGAAGAACGTCGGCACCGTCACCGCTAGCGAGCTCGCCACCTATATCGTCGAAAAAGGCAAGCCGCTGCTCACATTGGTGAAGTGATGAGGGAGGTTCAGCAATGCGTATGCGATGGGGCTCTGCAGTCAAAAATCAGGACCGCAGCCGGCTCTTGAGCGCCGCCGCGATGAGCGTCGCGGCATGCGCGACAATTGCGGTCGTGCTCGGCGTCTTGCTCGGCGTTTTGGGCGGCAGCGCCAGGTCCGCTCAGGACAAGTACACAGTGCAGGTGCCGAACGGGCTCGCATTCTCCGAGTTCAGGGGATACGAGGACTGGCAGACCATCGCGGTCAGTCAGGCCGGAGACCTGATCGAGGTGATCCTCGGCAATCCCGTCATGATCGAGGCCTATCGGGCCGGCGCTCCCGGCAACGGCAAGCCCTTCCCCGACGGCGCCATGATGGCGAAGATCCATTGGAACGCGAAAAAGAGTGAGGAGGCGCCAGCCCCGACGACGGTGCCGGGTACACTGCATGACATTGATTTCATGAAGCGGGACAGCAAGAAATTTTCGGACACGGGCTCATGGGGATACGCCCAGTTCAACTATGACGCCGCGTCCGACACGTTCGCGCCTGAAGGCAGCGGCACCGATTGCGGCTACGCATGCCACACGATCGTGGCGGCAAAGGATTATGTCTTCACCGCGTATCCGAAGAGGTGAGCGCCGCGCAGCAACATCAAGCCTGATGGGAGTCCGATCACCGTTCCTCGCGACCGTCACGTCGCACGGGTCCAATACTAGCAGAAGGAGAGGGCATCATGGCCTTTACCATCAAAGTGAATGGAACCGCAAAAAGTATCGATGTCGATGGCGACACGCCGCTACTCTGGGTCTTGCGCGATGTGCTCGGCATGACCGGGACGAAATTCGGATGCGGCGCGGCGCTGTGCGGGGCCTGCACCGTGCATATCGACGGTGTCGCCACCCGTTCCTGCATCACTTCGATCGACAGCGTCGGCGAGTCGCAGGTGACAACCATCGAGAGGATCGGCGCGACACCGGCAGGCGCGAAGATTCAACGGGCCTGGCTCGACCATGAGGTGGTCCAGTGCGGCTACTGCCAGTCCGGACAGATCATGTCGGCCTCCGCGCTTCTGGCGAGCAACGCGCATCCGACCGATTCCGACATCGACGATGCCATGAGCGGCAACATCTGCCGCTGCGGCACCTATGTTCGCATCCGCGAAGCAATCAAGCTCGCCGCGCAGTCGGACCGGAAAGGAGGCTGACCATGATCATCGATCGTAACGCTTCCCGCGCTTCCGACATCGATCTGTCACGCCGCGGTTTTCTGGCTGCAAGCGCGGCCGCCGGTGGTGGACTGATCTTGAGCTTGACCCTGCCGTTTGGTTGGAGCGAGGCTGCCGGTCCTGATGACTTCGCGCCGAATGCCTTCATCCGTGTCGGCAATGACGGCCAGGTCGTGTTGACCATGCCCTATGTCGAGATGGGTCAGGGGACCTATACCTCTGTTCCGATGTTGATCGCGGAAGAGCTCGATGTGAGCTTGAAGCAGGTGCGGCTTGAGCATGCGCCGCCGAACCAGAAGCTCTATGCAAACCCGCTGCTGGGCGTCCAGGCGACCGGCAATTCCAACGCGATGCGCGGCGCATGGAAGCAGCTGCGCGAGGCCGGCGCAAAGGCGCGAACCATGCTGGTCGCGGCGGCCGCCAAGCGCTGGGACGTCGATCCAAATTCCTGCCGCGCGGAGGACGGCGAGGTGACGCATGCGCCGACCGGACGGCGCCTGAGCTATGGCGAGCTTGCCTCCGACGCAGCCACCATGCCCGTTCCCGCAAGCGTCGCGCTGAAATCACCTGACGAGTTCAAGCTGATCGGCACGCCGGTCAAGCGGCTCGATGCGCCCGCCAAGGTCAACGGCACCGCGGTCTATGGCATCGACGTGCGCCCGCCTGGCGTCAAGATTGCCACCTTGGCGCAGTCGCCCGTATTTGGCGGCCGCGTGAAAAGCCTCGATGAGACGGCGGCGAAAGCCGTCAAGGGTGTGCGGCAGATCGTCCGGCTCGATGACGCCGTTGCGGTCGTGGCCGATCACATGGGGGCCGCAAAGAAAGGCCTGGCGGCGCTGAACATCGAATGGGACGACGGCCAGCACGCAAACCTCACCACGGACGAGATCGCACACCAGCTCGATCAGGCAACGCTCGGTCCGGGTGCCGTGGCGCAGAGCATCGGTGACGCCGAAAAGGCCATGGCGAGCGCCGCTACCAAGATCGAGTCGATCTATCAGGTGCCGTTCCTGGCGCATGCCACGATGGAGCCGATGAACTGCACCGTGCACTTCCGCAACGATGAGTGCGAAATCTGGATCGGCAGTCAGGCGGTGGCGCGCGTCCAGACGATGGCCGCGAAGGCCGCCGGCCTGCCGGTCGAGAAGGTCATCGTCCACAATCATCTGCTCGGCGGCGGCTTCGGCCGCCGGCTCGAAGCCGACGGTGCGGTCCGCGCCGTCGAAATCGCAAAGCATGTCGATAGCCCGGTGAAAGTCGTGTGGACCCGCGAGGAGGATATCCAGCACGACATGTATCGTCCCTATTGGTTCGATCGCATCTCCGCGGGCCTGGATGACAAGGGCAGGCCCGTGGCCTGGAACCATCGTTTTGCAGGCTCCTCGGTGATCGCGCGATGGCTGCCGCCGGGTTTCAAGAACGGTCTTGATCCCGACTCGACGGAAGGCGCGATCGATCTGGTCTATGACCTGCCGAACTTCCACGTCGAATATGTGCGCGTCGAGCCTCCGGGCATTCCGACCGCATTCTGGCGCAGCGTAGGTCCCTCCCACAACGTCTTCGTCACTGAAAGCTTCATTGACGAAATGGCGGCAGCGGCCAAACAGGACGCGGTTGCCTATCGCCGGTCGTTGCTCGACAAGTCGCCGCGCGCCAAAGCGGTGCTCGATCTCGCCGCGGAGAAAGCCGGCTGGGGAGAGGTCTTGCCCAAGGGACGCGGTCGCGGCGTGTCGCTCCAATTCGTCTTCGGCAGCTATCTGGCGCAGGTCGCCGAGGTCGAAGTTGCCAAGGAGGGCACGGTCCGTGTCCGCCGCGTGGTCTGCGCGATCGACTGCGGCACCGTCGTCAATCCCGACACGGTACAGGCGCAGCTTCAGAGTGGTATCATGTTTGGCGTCACCGCGGCGCTCTA
>Ga0126383_10002167_pt1 | contig 12616 bp, 6 predicted proteins | sample PanSoiMetPlot_35_FD_96882 | JGI IMG/M metagenome (GOLD analysis project Ga0126383, IMG submission 96882) | Tropical forest soil microbial communities from Panama - MetaG Plot_35 | ecosystem: Environmental > Terrestrial > Soil > Tropical forest > Bulk soil | place: Panama | collected 2016-02-17
CTCTCTCGCCGTTGCGGCCTTTGAGCATCGAAATCTTCGATCCCATCTCGCGCGCGTAGGAGCTTAACTGCCCGCGATGATGAACCGTGTGGTCGTGCAGAAAGGTCAGAAAGACGACCGCCGGGTATCTGAAGACCCCGTAAAACGACAGGTAATTGGTCAGCTTCTTGACGTTCAGCTTTCTGATCGTCTCAAGCCCCTTGCCGAATCGGTTCTCGTAATACTCCGCCAGCTCGGACATGCTCGCCGGCGGTTCTTCTACATCGTCATCCTCCCGCGAAAACGAGCCGCTGGCGATGCCGCTCAGAAGCTGAAGCTCGGTGCTGACGATGTGCCATGCCAACTCGCGCGCGGAGCGCGAATTGGGATTGGGGCGGTAATCGCATTGATAATCCGGTATTGACCTGAGGACGCGTAGTGTAACGATGTGAGCTTCTTCAACCCTGTTTATAAGAAAGTCGCGGAGAAAAGAAGCTTGTTCCGAAGTCATAATAATACCTCCTATTCGGTTTCTGAGTTCTCAAAATGTTATTGGCGATAAGACCGCAGCGTTTCGACGATCTGTTCAATCACACTGTCCGGGACATCGAGCGTTGAGAGATCCGCCGTGCCCAGAATCGTTTTGACCATCCCGTCGGCATGCTGCTCGATACGGTTCGCGCTCTCGATGATTTCAGTCGCGGATGATCGCCTCCTGATCTTTCGAGCGTCGGCGATTATTTCAAAAACGGCGAACGGGTTACCGCCCGCTGTGTCTGCGAAGCCGCTCTCCGATTGTCGAGATGAACGCCTCATGATCGTACTCCTTCAAGATTCGCCAGGCGTCATCGCTGAGATGGCCGGCGTACCTGCTCTTCTTGATCCTCCTGGTTTTGTCGTCATCCAATTCTGTCCAACAACGCCACAGGTTCAATCCATCGTCCGAACGCCGCCACTCGCAACCACGTGGAGTCGGCGGCAAATCCAGTGCGATCTGTTTCTTGTTGAGTTTCTTGAGTCCGGGATAGCGGAATTCGTTCTTTTCCATCTGCCTCGGCCCGCTATAGGTTTTGGTCTTTTTCTCTTTCCCATTCGATTTTCCGACCGTGTCATCGACTGCCGTTAGAAAAGGCGCTCTCGAACCGCCCTGACCATTTTCCATTCTCGCTTCCAGCCTCGCCTCAAACGCCTTCGCGGAATCGAACCAGTCCTCGGGCCAGTCCTCGGGCCCGTCCTCGGGCCCGTCCTCGGGCCTGCTCTCGGGACCGTCCTCTATCCCGTACCCCTCCTCGGAATCGCTGGCGCGTACAATCACCGGATAGTCATCGTCTTCGGTGATCGGAACCCCGCCCCCAACAACTCGCAATCTGGGTCTGACATAATCGGCTTCCGCCGCTCGGATGAAAGTGTCGGAGTAATCTTGCTTGGTGTCTGCTCGGTGCGCCGCTGAGCCTACCGCGCTCAATGGCGCGTTGGTTGGGAAGATTGTGGGCGACATTTCGTTACTCAGCGGCGCTCCCCTTTTGGGTCATTTTGCGATAAGGCATGCACGTAGCCTACGGGATTGTGCCGTGGGAGCTGCGGAAAGGCCGATCCCACAATTTGGTCCGCCAGTCTCTCCGCCTCGTAATCCGCGCGTTCCGCCATAGCCGACTGAATCTTTTCGCTGTCGAGTCCTTCCGTCTTCGCCTCCAGTATTTTCTCCTGTTGTTTACCTTGGTACCGGAGCTCCAGACGAATCAGGCGGATGACAGGATCGGCCAGCGTGATGAACAGAACTATCAACAACACCGCGATGAAGACCGTCACCGCTCCCCAATCTATCCATTCCATCTGGAACGGATGGAGTTGAATGCCTTTCACCATCATAAAATGCGTGACCAGATTGATCAGCATCACGACGACCAGAAAGCCCATTCCACAAAGCGAGATCAATCTCTCCACCCCCGATGAAAACGCCCGCGTGAAGCCGTATACCAGCCAGACGAAAGCCCCCTCAACCACTACTACCGCGAAAAGCGCCAACGCCTGTTGAAAGATGAACGGCATGTCTCCGAAGCCGCCACGATAGATCATAAATGACGACACACAGCTCAACGCCGTGATGCATATCAGAATCACCGCGCCGCCGAATATCACATTTTTTCGAGCGCGATTGTGTTTGAATGCATCCTGTACGCTACTCATATTGCCTCCTTAATTCGATTCGTTTTTTGTTATCGGAAAAGAGACAGACTTCTCCCTGCCCCCTGAATAATTGAGCCTGATATTTTTTTACAATCTTGTTCTCGTTCTGCAGCGATGAACCAGAAAAGGCGGGAACCACTCATCCCGACGCGGGCTGTCGGGATGAGTGGAAAAACGCCATTGGCTGAGATTGGTTCAAGTGGTGCAGGCAAGAAAACAAATTTTCAGATAATCAATTTTGCCCGAACGATTGAGCCCCGAAAGAGTCTCGGGGCTGGGCGATTCCGAAGTGCTCTGTCAAACCGCGGCGATTTTGAGAAGAATTCAAAATGCGGGCCGCCGTTCTCCGTCAATCTCCGTGAAGCCACGGAAAAATCTCTTCAGCAAGGTTGCGCGCAAACAAGTTTTCTGACACAGTTCGCGCTGGTTCAAGTCCCCGACGGACTCTTCAAGACCTGACAATGGGAAATCAATGATCGCGCTCCGGCAGACGAACGCGCTTCTCCGAAATAGATCGGAGATTGTCACGAATTACTTTGCGTTTCATCTGTGCAACAGAATGTACCGCAACATGAAACCTATTGCAAGAGCTTTTTTACGTTTTCAGCAACTTTTTTCGACCCACGGTTTCATCCATAAAACACAACTGATCGGCGCCGGCATCCGGCGAGACTTGCGACAATGGCGTCCGTGATAGGCCAGGTTTGGCGTCTTTGGGCGTGGGTGTTAGGATCATTGTGGTTCCCTGCCTGTTCCTTCTTCATCATACAAAGTGGTTATTGAGATATTGCTGAAAGGGGAAGGAGCGGAAATTTACAGTCAGTGACAATAACAATGCGAGGGTGAATGACTCAGGACAACAAATCCCCAATCCGGCTGGTACAGATCGAACCGGTCAAGAGATCGGAGACGCCGGCCAAAGACGATTCTCAATCTGTGATCAACCTGCCATCGCTTTCCGACCGGGAAATATATCGAAAGAAAGCTTACGTAGGCTTCCGCAAAATAATCGGCTTCTTTTACACCAAGCATTCCTACGGCGCGACGCGGCGCTGGGTACTGGCAAAAATTTTGCCCGACAGGGTTCTCTACCGCTGGAAACCCTATCAACGTGGCGGCTGCAACCGTTGCGGCCTGTGTTGCAAGATAGTCTTCCGCTGCCCATTCTTTTACGAAGACGAACACACGACGGCCTGTTTGATCTACACGTCGCCCAGGCATGCCCCCCCGCCTTGTGTCGTGTTTCCGATTGATCCGTCTGACCTGGCTGAAGTCCAGCGTGAAGTCGCCCCGGCGCCATGCCCGTTTTACTTTGAAGGGCAGCCGGAACATCCCACGACGTGGGGGGCGATCAAGGCCGAGATTCGCGCTGAGTGGGGCAAGCGCGTTGACAAGCTGAAGGAGGCTTTTGATTTCTGACGGCTTGCGCAAATAAAAATGGAGAAGCGCGACCTGAGGCCGCGCTTCTCCATTGATCAACGGATCGTCTCCCGATCAGTTTACCCGATCAGATCAAAAGAGGAACTTCAACTGCATGCGCATCGTGCGCGGAGCGCCGCCGCCTAAAGGATTGTTGTTGGTGTAATCGAGGTTGAGGAACCGCGACGGCAAGCCGTTCGATGATGGGCCAGCCGAACCCACTACGCTCGCGCTGGGAACACTGGTGAACTGCGAATGGTTGAAGAAGTTGAACGCCTCCAGCCGGTATTCCAACTTGAATCTCTCCGTGATCTCGAACTTCTTGAGAACATTCACGTCGAAGTTGTTCACACCTTCGGTGAAGAGCGTGTTGCGTCCCACCGTTGCGGCATTCGGCAGGCCTGTGCCTTGAATCCAGTGAACGTCATTGGGCGTGACGCAGGTCAACGTCAAGGCGTCCGGATTGCGGAAACCCGACGCGCAGGAGTTGGGGCCCGTGGTCGGCGCGACGACCGCGCGGGTGTTGATGGGCGCGTTCGGATTGCCGATGTCCGGACGGTCATTCGCCAAACCGTCGTTGTTGCGGTCAAACCCGTTAGCGATGGAATACGGCGTGCCTGACTGAAATGTCGTAATGCCGGAAAGCGACCAACCGGCGAGGGGGACCTTCAGATATTTGTTCTTCGGCCCCGGAATGTCCCACAGATAGGTGATAGTGAACCGGTGCGCGCGATGGTAATCGCTCAGCCCGCGATCCAGCCTGAGGCCGCCCTGGCTGGTCGGGACCGAAGTTTGCGGCGAGACTGAATTATTCGTCGCGAACACCTCGCTGGTGCTGTCAATGTTGCGCGACCAAGTGTAAGCGCCGGTGATTTGGACGCCGTGCGAGAAGCGCCGATCGAGCAGCATCTGCAAAGCGTGGTAGATCGAATTGCCCTCGCTCGCACGGATGCGCCGGATGCCAAAGTTGGGGAAGAGACGCTGCCCGTTCAATTGACGCACGTTAAGGTCGGAACTGGTGAAGAGCTTGTGGCTACCTGTGCCTATGTAAGAGACATCAAGTAACAATTTGCTCGGCAGTTCCCGCTGGAAACCGAGTGACCAGCGTTCCGTATAAGGGTTGCGGATGTCCTTATCGAAAACCGAAGTCTGTTGATCGAGGATCGTGGGCGTGCGCGCCGTAGTCGGCAGCGAATTGAAGAAGCCGGACGACCCGCGCCCCGTGCCCACACCGTTGAAGGTAGTGGCTATGGTGTTTGGCGAATCCGCCGCAATATTCGAGAGCAGGTTGTTGAAGAAAGTGTCGTAACTGATCTGGAAGCCGCCGCGCCAGACTGTCTTGCCGTCGCCGAACAAATGGCCCAGCAAACCTGACTTGTAGGAAGGAGTCCAGGCCAGGCCGATGGACGGGCCGAAGTTGTTGTTGTCCGGCTCTACTTTGTTCGGCGCGGTGAACAGCGCGGGATCAAAGCCGGCGAAGGCCGGGAACTTGAATGCGCCGTTGGCCGGCTGGCCGAAATTCTCGTAGCGCAGACCGAGCGTCAAGGTCAGTCCCGGAGTAATTTTCCACGTGTCCTGGAAGAAATAGGAGTGGCGAAAGAGGTCCGGGTAATAGACCGGCTCGCCGAAATTCTTGTTGGAGCTTCCTGACGGGCCGCTGAAATCGTCCAGGAAATTCGCCAGTCCCGAATAACCTGTGGCGTTCTGGTACGTGAGCGAGCCACGTTCGTTGAAGGGCGGGCGCTGCCTGGCCAGTTGGCGCAAGAACTCGACGCCATAGCGGAAGGTGTGGCGGCCGAAGATCTTCGATTGCGTCTCCTGAATCAGCCAGTTGTTGGCAAAACGGAACTGCGGGATGTTGGTTTGAATGCCAGGCGCGGAGATGTTCGGGATCGAGATCGCCGGCAGCGTGCTGGCCAGCGAGACTGACCTGTCAGAGAGCGGGAAATCGAAGCCGATGCGACTGTAGCCGAGCCGGAATTCATTCGTCCACGTTGGGTTAAACGTGTAGGTGTCGCTGAACAGGAAGTTCTGCGAGCGCCCCTTGAAATCGAAGATATAGCCGGGGAAGTTGACGCCATTTGGCGAGGTACGGCTCGAATCGTAAGTGTAGCGGAACGACAGACGATGCGCCTCGGTGAGGTTGTGATCAATTCGGGTCACCCACTGAAGATCGTCGCTGGGCGATGCCAGTCCGATGTTCGCGGAGGCAAATGAGACCGAGCCGCGATCTATGTTCGTGGTCGGATCTAAGCCCAACGCGAGGTTGAGCGGGTTAGCTGTACCGCGCAGATCGCCGAGCGCATCCAGATAGAGCTTGAGCCGTGGGTTGTTCGGAAAAAGCGCGTTAAGCCTGGCGACGGCGTCCGCCGTTGGCACGACAAAAGAGAGATTGCTGGTCGAACGGAACGGGTCTTTTTGCCAGCCCCCGAAAGCAAAGGTCTTGTTTTTGATGATCGGTCCACCTATCGTGAAACCGTATATATTTTCGGTGAAGACCGATTTGGGCGTGTTGTTCAGCTTCGCGGTATTGGAAACAGAATTGAACTGCTGCGAGCGGTAAAGTTCGTAGGCCGTGCCGTGATAATCGTTAGTGCCGCTCTTGGTGATGACGTTGAAGACGCCGCCGCCTGCGCGCCCGAACTCAACGCCGAAGTTGCTGGTCTGCACCGAAACTTCCTGCACGGCGTCGGTGATGTTGAAGGCTTGCGCGTTGCCGCCGACTGAGATGTCGTTGTTCTCAGTGCCGTCGATCAGGTAGTTGTTACCGCGGGGGCGCTGGCCATTGACAGAAAACTGCGTGTTCATGCCGCCGTTGCCGAAAGTTGAGCTGCCGACCGCCTGAATTACGCCGGGCAGGGTGCGCGCCAGCGAGATCGGCTCCAGACCGGAGACCGGCAAGTTGACTACCTTTTGAGCATTTAAGCTGCCGCCACGAATCGGCGCGTCTTTGATCAGCAATTCATCAGTCGCCGCATTGACTTCCACAACCATTTCGCCGACGCCGACTTCCAGCGCGGCGTCAATAGTGGCGGTGCGATTGGCTTCCACCCCGATTTCGGTGTTGACGAATTGCTTGAATCCGTTTTGGTTGATCCGCAAGTTATAGACGCCCAGATCAACGGCGTCGAAGCGATAAATGCCCGCGCCGTTGGTGACTGTAGTACGCACCACGCCGGTATTCTTGTTGGTCAATTCGACCTTTGCTCCCGTGATTACCGCGCCCGCGCTGTCAGTCACGGTACCGGAGACTGTTCCCCGGCTGGTTTGCGCCAGCGCGCTCGCCGCAAAAAGCAGTAGCGTAGCCGCAAGCATTAATGGTTTAACCAAAGATTTCATGGCGAACTCCTTCTGTTTGTGGTGAATCAATTTTCTTGAAAACCAATGGCAAGATTTTTCAATTAGGCAATGGCTGTGCCAGTAAAGAGTGTGAGGGCATCTGTTTATATTGTTTCAGTTAGCAGGATGCTACAAATCTTTGTAGACATATCTCTCCATATTTCTGAATCTCAGTTTAGATTTCTGAATGAATAATAGCCGGCGAGAGCATTGGCTGATGGTAGTTGCGCCGAGTCCGACGTTATTGATGGCCGCGTTGTTGAGAGCCGTAATCATCTGATCGTTCTCAACTTTTCTAGATTACGGCTGCCAACGCGCGCCTATTGGCAGCCGTAATCTAGAAAAGTTGAGAAGCGATCCGATCCGTGATCGAGCGCCAGGTCGCGGCGCTCGTGATCGAGATGGACGGCGGACATTAACAGTGTCGCCCGATCATCCACGAGCCGCAGAGTCATTATTTCATGATTAGCTTCGCCTGCGAGCAGTTCCGATAGCAGGAAGTGTCGGCAGGCGAAAGGCGGGATCAGGCCGAGCGGAAGCCGCGTGATCAAACCGCGCTGCCCGAAAAGCTCGACGACCGGACGCGCTTCCAACCCTTGATCATCAATGTTCAGAACAGCTATCAATTCGTCCATCCGCACGGAATTTTTATCTTTTACAAGGCGCGCTCCTGAGATGATGTAATCGGTAAGGAGCCCGCCGCGCTGTTCAGGCTTTTGATAAGTCCTGGCGGAACGCAAACCAGGTCGAAAATGGGTAAACGCGAAGGTATTCCACTCCTGCGCGCGTACTTCAATCTTGAGCAGCGTGTGTGTTGTGTCGGGCGCGACGGCAACGCCCAGGCCGCCTGCGAACCCGGGCGCCAACGAAAGCCGTTTGAAATCGAGCGCGCAGCTTTGCCCGGCGGCAAGCCTGATCACTCCCCTTTCGGTCTGCGCGGGCAGACTGGCAGACAGCTTTTCGTCCTTGAGCGATGACCAGACCGCATTGCCGTCGCCGTCAACCGCGAACGGGTAAAACCACTGAGCCTCTTCGAGCGGCAGCCCTGCGCCAAGATAGAAGCGCGATTCCAACGTCAATCCGTATTTCCCGATCTTCTTCTGGTGAAAGAGCAGCGGTGTATAAAGCACGTTCTTCGCCTTGAATTGATTTTGCGCGTCGAAGGGGATGGTAGCCGGTTTGGGTTTGAAGACTCCTTGATGGATCGGATGCTCGACGCTGAAGCGCCCGCCTGAATTCTGTCGGATCATCAGATATCCGAAACTCTTCACCGTTCCCTGCCCGTTGATGACGGCGAGCAACCCGTGGTGACGATTCTGTTTCGACGCAGTCCTTTCGACGGCGATTGGCGACGGGGAATCGCCGGTCACTTGATTCGAATTCAAATCGAAGATCAACGAAGCGCGCGGCCTCAGATCGTAACGCCTGGTCGTGATCTTTTTGCCTAACGGATCGTAGACGGCGATCTCGCCCGAACTGCGAGCGTCGTATGGATTGAAGAGACTGAAGACGAGATCGTAATCGGCGAGCGAAGGGAACGGCATCGAGTAGAAGTAACTCTCCGTGTTCTGCAACTGCGGCGGATCGGGGTTGGCGTGAACATTGTCGAACGACGACGCGGACTGCCAGCGATTGAACGCCGAGCTGAACAGGTCGCTCGCATGCATCGCCTGGCGGCAGCGAGGGCGCAGGCGAATTTTCATTCCGCCCCAAAAGCTTTGTCTCTCCCTTCCCGCTCCGGCGATCAGCTCGCGCGCCGCGATGACCGTCGTCCGCATCGCAGGCGCGGTCAGACGCAGCGCTACGCCATCGGCGCCGATTGCCCGCCCCGTTGCGTCGTAGAGATAAATCTCGTAGTCAGTCGCATCAGCGCCGTCTTGATGTCCACTCGCGCCGGCGAAGGTATCGGAGGTCAGAATGATCTCGGTATGAAAGCCGCGCTCGGCGTCTTCGATGATAAAGGGCGCGCAAACATCGAGCCAGCACGAAATGTTATTTTTCGGCGCTTCAGCGAAGAGGCGCCGAACAGGCGCGAGCGAATCCGACGTCAGCGTGGCGAGGGAGCAAGAGAGAGTCGAGAGAAAACTGCGGCGATCGATTGGCCTCATCGTCCGCTCCATTGGAGTAGCGGGAGCGCCGGTGGTCACGGCGCTCCCGGATTGATAAAACGGTTAGAAGTTGAACCGCGCAACGATCTGCACCAACCGTCCGCCTGGATCGTTAGTGTTGGACGGATCTTGGTATGCCGTCGTCACCTGCATGAAGCTCGCGTTGGAGAAGGTTGTCGTCGCGGTAGTGGAAGGATTGAAGAAGTTGATGTTGTTGAAGGCGTTCAAGAATTCGGCTCGCAACTCGAAGTTGTAACGCTCACTGAACCTGATCTGCTTCTTGAGACTCAGATCGAAGCGGGTGAACTTCGGCCCGGTGACGAAGACGCTCTGCGGAGCGCATTGTCCGCTGTAGGCCTGAATGCAGCTCGCGTTGTTGGCGGGCGCAATGTAGCGTCCCGTTGGCGCGCCGCGGTCGCTATAACCGGTGGCCGAGGTTGCGCTGGTGTTGAAGGCGCGGATCGTGTTGTCAATGATGTCCTGCGGCAGGATGTAGACGATCCCCTTCGCGTCGTCAAACCGCAACTTGAACGCATCGCCCAGCTCTTTCATCGTCATACCGACCAATTGAACGTTGCCGAAATTGAACAATTCGCCGCTCTGCACGCGGCCTGAGCCGTAGAACTCCCAGCCGCCGATCAAGTGATTGAGCGCCGGGCCCGCGTTGCCCAGAAACGGCTTGCCGCGTCCAATAGGTAACTCATAGCCCCAACTGACCTTGAAGGCGTGGCGCAGCGTGTTGTCATCGAGCGTGTTGACGCGCGGAGCGCGGAACGATACGCGCGAAGAGCTGAAGGCTTTGGCGAATTGATAATTGGCCTGCACCTGCAATCCTTTCGACAGGCGCCGGCGCAAATCAATCTGCAAAGCGTCGTAGCGGGTGTAGCCGCCATTACCGGTGAAGTTGGCGCCGCCTTGAAGTCCCGGGTTGGCCAGGAAGAAGTTGGCCGGCAAACCCGCCGCCAGCGCGTTGGCCCGGCGCACGGGATCGGCATACAGGCCAGTAGCCGTCCCTGAAGTACTGGCTGACGCAGGGGCAAAAGGATTCGGGTTGTTTAAAGCCAGCGGATTGACGAAGCCGGCGTTCGCGAACAGCGCCGAGCTGTAGCTGCTCGCGAGATTTGGGTCTGGTTTGATCCCGTTCGGCGCGCCGCTGAAGTAAGCCAGGTAAATGGGCAAGGGCGAAGTGCCGGTCCCAGGGCCGAAATAGCGGAAATTATTCCCGCGCCCTGCCGCGATGTTGGCCTGCAAATTAGCTTGCGCCCGCTTGAACTCTTCGAGGAATCCATTCTCAACGATGTTCACCTCGTTGAGATTGTAGGTCGTCCAACCGCGCAGATTGCGCGTGCCAACGTAGCGGGCTTCGAGGACCGTGTCCTTGTCCAGCTCGCGCTGGATGCCGAAGGTCCAGGATTGCGAATAGGGTACCTTGATGTCCGGGTCGTAGACGTTGACCGAATTCGTGATCTGGACGAACGGCTCTCCGATGAGCGGATAGGTTGGCGTAGACGGAAACGGCGGCGCTCCCAGACGATCCTTATCTCGGAACAGTACCGGCAATGTGCCCAGATTGCCGAGCGTGATGTTGCGGTTGGTGTTTATGACAACGCCCGGATTGCTTGAAGCCGAACCGCGGAAATCGCCGATGCCCTGGCGATTGTACGCAATCGAATAACCGGCGCGCACCACAGTCTGGCCGTCGCCGGCGATCTGTTTCAGCCAGCCATCCCTTGCGCCGATGCGCCAGGCGATACCGAGGCTCGGCGCGAAGTTCGCGTAGTCGGTGTTGTAGGCTCCTGTGCCTTCCTTCATCTGAGTGAATTGCGTTGGGCGTCCGGTCATCACGCCGGGTTTGAAGAGATTGCCGGGCCCGGAGACGCCCCAGATGTCAGCAAGAGTCGCGGTAGTGTAACTGCTGTTGTCCACCGTGAAGGGGCGTTGAACCTCCCAACGCAAACCGTAATTGACCGTCAGGTTCTGAGTCACGCGCCACGAATCCTGCGCGAACAGTCCGAACTCCTTCTGGTGCGAACGCTCGAACGCATTGCCGAGATAATTGTACTGCCCGGTCTTCTCGTCTAACCGCGCGTTGGCGTTGATCGCCGTAACGCGTCCGGTCAGGACGGCGTAGAGATTGCGGGCGTTGGTCAAATCGGTGTTGGAAGCCCCCGGAAAATTCGTTTGGTTGAACATAGCGTTCGCCGGGTCGCTGGTATCCACACCGAAATTGATGGTCGGCGTCAGCGTCAGAGCGTTGTAAGTGAGTTGTGTGTCAATGATTATGCCGCCGAAGACGAGGTTATGCGCGCCCCGCGTCCAGGTCAGCGTGTCGCTGAATTCACGGAACAACGGGTTACGGCGACTTGGAGCGTTGACGGTCGTCGGTCCGTTGATACCCAAAACCGCGATGCCTGTGGCGTTGTTACCCGGCGCTCCGCCGAGGTTGAAGCCGGCTTGATTGGCCACCGAGCCTACGAAATCTCCCCTGCTGGCTCCGGGATTGAAACGCGAAGGGCCCCCCGAAAGACCGGAGCGCGCTTCGTTGACCAGCGTCGGCGAGAGCGTCGAACGCACCGCCAGTGCGCCTTGGTAGCGGTCGGCGGGCTGTTGGCCCTGATTCGGGAAACCAGGGAAGGCCGGCTCCGTGCTATTGAGGAAGTCCGGCGCGCCCCTGCCCATCTGATAAGTCCAAGAAAGCTCCACTCGATGCTTGTCCGTCACGTTGACATCGAACCGCACTGTCGGGCGTTTAGTGAGCGAGTTACCGGCGGGGTTGTAAGTGAACCGCTGCAGGTTCGGATCGGTCAAATCCGTAACGCCGCCAGCGCTGTTCGTCGCATTCCGGATGTCGGCGAGCAGCTTGGTGATCACCGGGTCGGTTGTTGACGTACAGGGAACCGTGGCAGGGCCTGGATCACAGTCGGATTGCGCCGCCAATTTAAGCAGGTCCACCTGCCGCGCATTGGCGCCCGTGCCGTAGCGGAAGACGCCTGATTGCGCCAGCGGATGAAGGATCGTGCGCTGCCGGACGACTTGCGTGGGTTGGCGGAACTCTTCGTAGTTGACGAAGAAGAACGCCCGGTTCCGCCCGTTGAACAGCTTCGGAATCCAGATCGGGCCGCCGACGCGACCGCCGAATTGATGAAACAGATTCGCGGCGCGCGGCGCGCGGCAATCCGGGGTCCAGGGTACCATCGTGCTTGGGTTGAATGTTGAGCTGTTGGGATCGCCGCATTGCTTGGCGGCCTTCACGTTATAAGACGTATCGCGGTTGGTGAACCAGTAGGCGGAGTTGAGCGCCGTGTTGCGGTGATATTCGTAGAGGCTGCCGTGGAAGTCGTTACCGCCCGAGCGCGTGACGAACTTGACCTGGACCGCCCCCATCGCGCCGCCCACCGCTTCCGGGTTGGAGGTCGAGACGGTAACCTCTTCGATCGAGTCGAGCGTCGGGGCGACGCGCACGAAGAATCCGTCGCCGGTCTTGTTGAAATTGTCCTGCACATTGATGCCGTCCAGCGTGATGTCGATCGCGCTGGACGGCAAGCCGTTAATGGTCGAGGCGCGATTGCCCCGCGGAGTGTTGA
>Ga0126383_10002168_pt1 | contig 12614 bp, 19 predicted proteins | sample PanSoiMetPlot_35_FD_96882 | JGI IMG/M metagenome (GOLD analysis project Ga0126383, IMG submission 96882) | Tropical forest soil microbial communities from Panama - MetaG Plot_35 | ecosystem: Environmental > Terrestrial > Soil > Tropical forest > Bulk soil | place: Panama | collected 2016-02-17
CGCGATGGATCCCGACCCGAGCCGCTGGGCCGGCACGATCATCAGCGCCCGACAGCTTGCCGACGAGTACGACGTCACGGACACCGACGGCAGCAAGCCGGACTGCTGGGGTCACCTGGCGGCATACGGGTGGGACCACCAGGGAGGCGAAGGAATCGAGGACTTCCGGTAACGAGGGACGTTGGGGCGGCGCTGTACGGTTGAGATCGCCATGAGCGACCCCGACGGTCGATGCGTCGACAAGACGCTCGTCTCACTCCTGCCCGGCGAGTAACCGCGTGTCCGCGGCCGAGGCCCCGTTCGAGCAGGAGCTAGAAGCAGAGCACCAGGTCACCCCGCTCGAGCTGTTCTTCGACCTGGCCTTCGTCTTCGCGATCACGCAGGTCACGAGGCTGCTCGCGCACGATCCGACCTGGAACGGGGTCCTTCACGGGATGCTCGTGCTCGCGGCGCTGTGGTGGGCATGGACAGGGTACGCCTGGCTCACGAGCACGATGGACGTCGACGAGGGCGGCGTCCGCCTCGCGATGCTCGCCGCGATGGGCGCGCTGCTCTTCGCGGCCCTTGCGGTGCCGGGCGCGTTCGGAGCCGATGCGGTGCTGTTCGGCGTGAGCTACTTCCTCGTCCACACGCTTCACATCGTCCTCTACGCGATCATCGGGCGCGACGATCACGACCTGTTCGGGGCAGTGCTCCGGTTCGCGCCGACGGCGATCCTCGCGGCCTCGCTGCTCGTGCTCGCCGCCTTCCTCCACGGCGACGCTCGCATCACGGTCTGGGTCCTCGCCCTTGCGATCGACTACCTCGGCCCGGCGATGATCGGCGGCGGCCGCGGCTGGCGGATCGCGCCGCAGCACTTCGCCGAACGGCACGGCCTCATCATCCTGATCGCGCTCGGCGAGTCGATTATCGCGATCGGCGTCGGCGCCCGCTTCGACCTCGTGACGCGCGCGCTCGTGGCCGCAGCACTCGGGATCGTCGTCGTCTCGGCCCTGTGGTGGCTCTACTTCGACGTCGCCGCGATCATCGCCCGGAGGCGACTCGCGCGGACGAGCGGCGCCGAGCAGGCACGGCTCGCCCGGGACGCCTACAGCTACCTCCACCTGCCGATGGTCGCCGGCATCGTGCTCTTCGCGTTCGGGCTCAAGGCGACGATCGGGCACACGGGCGAGGCGCTCGACATCGTGCCGGCGGTCGGCCTGTGCGCCGGCGTAGCGCTCTACCTGCTCGGAGACGTCGCATCCCTCTACCGCGCGACCCAGTACGTCTTCCGTCGCAGAACGATCGGCGCGCTCGTGCTGCTCGCCCTGATCCCGGCCGCGGTCGCGATTCCGGCGCTCGCGGCGCTCGGCCTGGTGAGCGCCGTCTGCGCGTCGCTCGTCGCGTACGAAGCGATCGGCCGCCGAGAGAGCCGCGCGCGCGTCCGGCACCCTGAGCTAGCGTCCGCCGAATGAAGCAGGCGGTGTCGCTGGTCACGCTCGGCGTCGCCGACTACGCGCGCGCGAAGGCGTTCTACGAGGCCCTGGGCTGGTCCGCCGCGCTCGAGATCGAGGAGACCGCGTTCTTCGAGGCGAACGGCGTCGTGCTCGTGCTCTGGGCGCGGGAGAAGCTGGCGGAAGACGCGGGGATCGAAGACGACGGCGCGCGCTGGGGCGGGATCGCCCTCGCGCACAACGTGGCCTCGCGCGAGGAAGTCCACGAGATCCTCGAGCAGGCCCGCGCGAACGGAGCCACCGTCACGCGCGAGCCGTCCGAGACGTTCTACGGCGGCTACGCGGGCGTCTTCCGGGACCTGGACGGCCACGCCTGGGAGATCGCGCACAACCCGGGCTTCGGCCTCCAGGCCGACGGGAGCATCGACCTACGGCGCTAGCCGGCGGGCACCCGTGTAGTTCGCGGCAAACCAGCCGCTGATCCGCTCGAACCGGACTCGAGCGCCTGGATGCGGGGCGTCGATCATGGCGCCTTGGCCCACGTAGATCCCAACGTGGCTGAAGCCGGCGAAGAAGACCAGATCGCCGGGAGCGAGACGGCGCCGAGCGACGGGCCGCCCGTGGCGCCACTGCGCGCGCGTGTAGTGCGGAAGCGAGACGCCCACGTGCCCGTAGACCCACCGCGTGAGGCCCGAGCAGTCGAAGCCTGCACGCGGAGAGGCCCCGCCCCACCGGTAGCGGGCCCCCACGGCGCGCCAGGCCAGCCGGACGACGTAGTTGGTCCGCCGGAGCTGGACGCGCCGCAGCCAGACGCGGTGGCTCCTCTTGGCGGCCGCGCGCTTCGGCGTCGCCTGGACGGGGCCGCACACCACGAGCACGCTGAGAACGCAGGCGAGGAGACAGAGCGTCCGCATCCCGAGAGGAAACCGAGCCCGACCGGGCCTCCGGCTGGCCCAGCTGGATCAATCTCACTCGCCGCGACGATGCTCGTGCTCGCATTGACACGGCTGCGTCAAGCGGCGGCTGAGCTGCTCCCGCGATGCTCTCGGCGTGTCTGTGGAAGCTGCTCACAGCGAGACGGTCGCTCGGCGGCCAGGTGCGCACCTGCGGCGCCACGGACTCGTGCAAATCCACCGGCTCGAGGGGGCGGCCCTCGGGTGAGTGGAGCCTCGGCCAGAGGAGGACGAGCTCGCCGTCCTCCTGAGGGCCTCCAATCGCCCGGCGAGGTCCACATCGGGCGGCTTCTGCGTATGCACGCCGGGCTCGAGGAGGCGATCATCCGGCTCGAAGCGCGCGGCGACGGCAACGTCGATCGACTGATCAGCCGCCTCCGTCTCGTCCAGGACGACATCGCGACCGCGCTCAGGCGGCTGGAGGATCCCGGCAGCAGCGCGTCGCGGCCGGGATCCTCGTAAGGGAACGAACTACGAGGCGATAATCGGCTTCGCCTCGAGCGCCGCGGCCGGCGCCTCTTCGGGCTCGAGCCGAGGCAGCCAATCGAGCCAGCGCGGGAGGTACCAGTTCCGCTCGCCGAGCAGCCTCATCGTCGCCGGCAGAAGCACGCCGCGGACGATCGTGGCGTCGATCAAGATGGCAACCGCAAGGCCGACGCCGAACTGCTTGAACATCAGCAGCGACAGCGCGCCGAAGGCGGAGAACACGCCGAACATGACGACCGCCGCGCTGGTCACCACTTCCGGCTCGTCGCGGAGGGCCTCTCGAACGTCGAGATCGGGCAGGAGCTCTACATCAGCGACACGACGGTCAAGACGCACATCACGCACATCCTCCAGAAGCTCAACCTGCGCGAGGGCGTCCAGGCGGTCGTGCTTGCGTACCGGAGCGGGCTCTTCGACTCCGAGGCGCAGCCTTCCTAGACGAGCGAGGGGCGGCCGAAGCCGCCCCTCTGACCGATTCAGACCGCCGGGTGGGCGATCGCGGCAGGGGCAGGCGCGGGCCCGCGGCGCGCAACGAGCAGGACCGCGGTCACGACGATCCAGAGCCACCAGGCGAGGAACGGGAAGAAGAAGAGCCCGAACAGCTGCACGATCCCGACCACGATTCCGGCAAGCGCGTACCAGCGCGGCAGCACCCGCGTTTGCAATGCGACCGCCGAAGTTGCCCAGACCACGACCGAGCTGACGAACAGCGCGGCCACCCAGGCGAAGTAGGACGTGTCGGAGAGCAGCCGGTAGGTGTTCGGATCGAGGTGGAACGACGAGGTCTCGCCGACCGTGAAGCTGCCGGCGTTCGCGAGGATCATCGAGACCGCCCACAGCGGCAGGCTCGCGATCCCCGCGCCGAACGCGAGTGCGCTGAGCCGGCCGGGCTGACCTTCAGCCGTGAGTAGCCGGTCTCGAAGCGCCGCGAAGAACGCGAGCAGGAAGAGCATCCCCGCGAGGAAGACGAAGAAGCCGACCGCACCGTGCACTCGGTGCGAATGGCTGGTGAAGTAGGCGACGATCTGCGCGTCGGAGTTCTTGTCCTCGGGCTGGTTGAGGACGGCCAGGACGCCGACGACCGAGCACACGACGGAGATCACTCCCGCCAGCGGCGCCCAGCGCTCCAAGAGCTGTTTCATTTCGATCCCTCCAAGTCAGTTGACGCGAACAACTCGACGGTATGAGGCTGCGGCCGCCGCGTCGTCGGCGGTCCGGGCGATCTTCGCGTCAGCCGATCGACCGATCTACGGGCGGCGCGTGATCAGCCGCGCGGCTGATGACAGCGCCCCGCGATCGGTCTACCTTCTCGTCATGCGCCGCCTTCCGCGCTTCGACCCCGTCGCCGTCGACCGCGCGCTCGCGGTGGTGCTCACGGTGCTCGCGCAGGCGGAGGTGTGGCTCGGCACCGGCGACCACCGCATCGCCGCGGCCCTCGTCGCGTTCGTGTCCACCGCCTCCATCGCCTTCCGCCGGCGCTACCCCACCCTCGTCGGGATCGTGGTGCCGCTGCTCTACTCGATCCAGCTCGGCGTCTGGGGAGACCCGCAAATCGTCGTGGCCAGCATCGGGTACTTCTGCGCGCTGTACGCGCTGGCGGTCTGGACGCCGCCGCGGCGCTTCGCGGTCGGCGTGGGCTTCCTCCTCGCAGGCTTCTTCATCGCGAGCTTCGGCCCGAAGGGGAGCCCGAGCAACACGGTGTTGTTCACCGTGGTCGCACTCGTGGTCATCCTGCTCGTCCGCCGCGTGCTCGGCGATCGCGAACGGCGCGCCCAGCTCGCTGAGCGGGAACGCGATCTCGCGGCACGCGAAGCCGTGGTGGAGGAGCGAGCGCGCATTGCGCGGGAGCTCCACGATGCGATCGCGCACAACGTCTCGATGATGGTGGTGCAGGCCGGCGCGGAGCGCCGCGTCCTCGACGAAAGGGACGGGCCGACGCGCGAGGTGCTCGAGACGATCGAGCGGATCGGCCGCGGTGCGCTCACCGAGATGCGCCGGCTGGTGGGGATGCTGCGCAGCGACAGCGGCGATCCGCTAACGCCGCAGCCGGGGCTCGACGATCTGCCGACGCTGGTGCGCCAGGTCGGCGAGGCGGGCCTGCCGGTGGAGCTCCAGGTGGAGGGTGAGCGCCGTGAGCTCCCGGTCGGGATCGAGCTGTCCGCCTACCGGATCGTGCAGGAAGCGCTGACGAACGCGCTCAAGCACGCCGGCCAGGCGCATGCCTCGGTCCGCGTCCGCTACAGCGCGGACTCCCTGGAACTCGAGATCATTGATGACGGCGCCGGCGAGCGGCAGGCGCCGATCGCGCCCGGCGGGCACGGCCTCGTGGGCATGCGCGAGCGTGTCGCCCTCTACGGCGGCCGCCTCGACGCGGGACGGCGCCCCAGCGGCGGCTTTGCGGTGCGCGTCCTGTTGCCGATCCAATGACGAGCGTCCTGATCGCCGACGACCAGGCCCTTGTCCGCGTGGGCCTGCGCAAGATCCTCGAAGCAGAGCCCCAGATGGAGGTGGTCGGCGAAGCGGCCGACGGTGAAGATGCCGTCGCCGAGGCCGGCCGGTTGCGCCCCGACATCGTGCTCATGGACATCCGCATGCCGGCGCTGGACGGGATCGAGGCGACCCGCCGCATCGTCGCCGCGCAACCCGGCACGCGGGTTTTGATCCTGACGACCTTCGGGCTCGACACGTACGTCTACGACTCGCTACGGGCGGGCGCGAGCGGCTTCATGCTCAAGGACGCGCCGCCCGAGGAGATCGCGGCCGCCGTCCGCATCGTCTCCAGCGGCGAGGCGCTGCTCGCTCCGGCGGTCACGCGCAGCGTGATCGAGGAGTTCGCCAAGCAGTCGCCGGCTCCACCCGCCGCGCCGCCGACCGCCGTCGAGGAGCTGACGCCCCGCGAGCGCGAGGTTCTCGATCTCCTCGCCCGCGGACTCTCCAACTCCGAGATCTGCGAGCAACTCGTCATCAGCGACGCGACGGCGAAGACACACGTCGCCCGCATCCTGCAGAAGCTCGACCTCCGCGACCGTGTCCAGGCCGTGATCTACGCGTACGAGACGGGTCTCGTCGCACCCGGCTCGCGTCGATGAATCGCCGCGACCGAATCCTCGATCGCATCCGCACGATTCCCGAGGGCTTCGTCCGGACCTACGGCGACATCGACCCGCGCGCGCCGCGTTTCGTCGGGCTCGTGCTCTCGGAGACCGAGGACGACCTGCCGTGGCAGCGGGTCGTGCGCGCCGACGGGAGCCTGCCGAAAGGCGCGAAGCAGCGGCGCCTCCTGCTGCGCGAGGGCGTCCCGATGCGCGGCGATCGCGTCGACATGAAGGAGGCACGCTTCCCGCCGGAGTTGTAGCGGGGTCGCTCCAGATCCTGGAAGATGCCTGCAGCGGGGCTCGTTGGGAACGGACGTAGACGTCCGGAAAGGAGGACCGCAATGGCATCTACCGCACAGGAAGCGCACCTCCCCGCGCTCGGGCACCATCAGCGCGACGAGGCGGGACGCGAGCTGCAGGCGACGCTGGTCGAGCTGATCGACCTCTCGCTGATCGGCAAGCAGCTGCACTGGAACATCTTCGGCAGGCCCTTCAAGCCGCTCCACGAGCACCTCGACGAGCTGGTCGACTCGTGGCGCGACCTCTCGGACACCATCGCAGAGCGCGCCGTCGCGCTCGGCATCTCGCCGGAGGGCCAGGCCGCGGCGGTCGACGAGGGCAGCGAGATCGACCCGGTCGACACCGGCTTTCTCGACACCGACACCGCGACCCGCGAGCTCGTCCAGCGACTCGCAGACGCCACGGAGCGGATCCGCGGCCGGATGGAGCGGCTCGGGGAGCTGGATCTCGCTTCGCAGGACGTCCTGATCGAGGCCATCCGCGAGCTCGAGAAGCAGCAGTGGATGCTACGGGCGTCGCTACCCGCTGGAGCACCCTGATGTCCATCATCTCGCGCGGGTTCCGGGGCAGGCGAGTCGACGCGGATCCCGATCGCGTCCCGCCCGGCCAGTACGTGACCCCGGACTATCCGGTGCTCTCGGCCGGCCCGACGCCGCACACGCCGCTCGACCAGTGGGACTTCACGATCGTCGGCGAGATCGACGACCCCAAGCGCTGGTCGTGGGAGGAGTTCCGCGCCCTCCCGAGCGTGGAGATCAAGACGGACATCCACTGCGTCACGAAGTGGTCGAAGCTGGACACGCACTGGCGGGGCGTGACCATCGACACGCTGCTCGACGGGATCGAAACCTCGGCCCAGCACGTGATCCAGTTCTCCGACGGCGGCTACACGACGAATACCCCCCTCGAGGATCTCACCGGCGGCCGGGCCTGGGTCGTCTACGAGTACGAGGGCGGGCCGCTGCCTTCCGAGCACGGCGGCCCGGCTCGGATGCTCCTCCCGCACCTCTACTTCTGGAAGAGCGCGAAGTGGATCCGCGGGCTGCGGCTTCAGGTCGAGGACGAGCCCGGCTTCTGGGAGACGAACGGGTACCACAACTACGGCGACCCGTGGAAGGAGCAGCGCTACTGGGGCGACTGACGGTAACCGTCGGGTAACAGCCGCTCGTACTCCGGGTGCCGCTTGATGTAGTAGGCGACGAACGGGCACAGCGGGACCACGTCGAGGTTCTGACGATCGGCGTCCTCGAGCGCCGCCCCGACGAGTTTGCTGCCGAAGCCCGCGCCTTCGAGCGACTCGTCCACCTCAGTGTGCGTGAACGCGATTCGGCCGTTGCGGCGGCGATACGCGGCCAGGCCGATGAGGTTTCCCTTCAGGCGTAGCTCATAGCGGTTCGCCGCCGGAACGTCGACGACCTCGGCCTCCGCGGCCGAGCCGGAGCCGGTCTCGAGCTCGTCGGTGCCGCGAAAGAACTCCAGCAGCTGGCGGGTCACGTCCGACTCGCGCGCGTCCTGGTGGTATGCGAACCGCCTGCGATGCGCGGCGGCGAACCGCCATGGGTCGCGGTCTTGCAGGTGCCCGAAGATCTCCCGCGTGCCGCGGTAGAGCTGCCCGTCCTCGGCGACGAGCACGGGGATCTGGTCGGTTCTCGCAACCTGCCTGAGCTGCTCGCGCTGCTCGGGCCAGGGCTCGACCTGCCGCGCGACGAAGTCGAGCCCGAGCTCGGTGAGCACCTCCCGAACCGCCGACGAGAACGGACACCACTCGGCCTGGTACAGGGTCAAGGGCTCGGCCATCGAGTGACCGTAGCTACCCGAAGTCGATGACGCTCCGGATGCCGTCTTGGGCCTCCATCAGCTCGAAGCCCCGGTTGACCTCGCCCAGCGCGAGCTTGCGGGAGACGAACGGCTCAACGTCGATCTCGCCCGCGAGCCACCGGTCGACGAGCTGCGGCACCTGGTCGCGGCCCTTGATGCCCCCGAACGAGGAACCTGCAATGCGGCGGCCGGTGATCAGGAAGCGCGGCACGACCTCGAGCACCTCGCCCTTGCCCGCGACGCCGCAGACGGTGGCGAGGCCCCAGCCCATCCGCGCCGACTCGACTGCCTGGCGCATGACGGCCACGTCCCCGGTCGCCTCGAAGGTGTAGTCGGCGCCGAAGCCGCGTGTCATGTCGAGGACCCGCTGAACGGTATCCGGCCCGCCGACGAGCATGTCGGTCGCTCCCTGGCCGCGCGCGAGCTCGAGGCGCTCGTCCGAGAGGTCGACGGAGACGATCCGCTCGGCGCCCTGCAGCCGGCACCCCGCGACCGCGCCGAGGCCGACCATGCCCGCGCCGAAGACGACGCAGAACGATCCCGGCTGGACCTTCGCGGTGTTCATCGCCGCACCGAGCCCCGTCGAGAGCCCGCAGGCGAAGAGGCAGGCGCGGTCGAGCTGCGCATCCTTGCTCACGTTCGCGAGCGCGATCTCAGGCATGACTGTGTACTCCGCGAAGGTCGAGGTCCCCATGAAGTGGCGGACCGGCTCGCCGTCACGAGAGAGCCTCGTCGTCCCGTCAGGCAGGTAGCCGAGGTTCTGCTGCTCGCGGATCGCCAGGCAGAGGTTCGTGCGCGGATCGCGGCAGTGCTCGCATTCGCGGCACTGGGGCGAGAAGAGCGTCACGACATGGTCGCCCGGCGCGACCGAGGTGACGCCCTCTCCGACGGCTTCCACGACCCCGGCGCCCTCGTGGCCGAGTACGGCCGGCGAGTAGCCGGACGGATCGGCGCCCGACGCCGTGAAGAGGTCGGTGTGACAGACCCCGCACGCGGTGAGGCGGACAAGTGCCTCGCCCGTCTTCGGCTCGGCGAGGTCGAGTTGCTGAACTTCGAGCGGCTCTCCGAAACCCTCGAGCACCGCGGCGCGGATCTTCACGGCGCGATCCTACGGAACGATGACCGGGCCGCCACGAGGGACGGCCCGCTCCCGTGCGCGTCAGTCGTCCCCCGCTTCCTCCTGCGCTTTCTCAGTTCGACATGCGGATCGCGACGTCGTGCTTCTTCACCGACGTGCGCTCACCAGGCGTGTCACCCGCGTCCATGTTGTTCAGGATCTCGTCGCCCGTCCGGTAGTCGTCCTCGTTGTCGAAGATCACGACCACGGTCGAGCTCTCGGTGTCCGGGTCGTACAGGACGAGGAGCTCCGCGGACGGGAACCCCTCGGGCGCCTCGCCGCTCGACATCTCCTGCTTCAACTGCTCCATCCGGTCCTTGCTGACGCCCTCGAAGGTCACAACGCGTGCGAGTGCCATCCGGTCCTCCTCCTTAGTACTCGTCGTGTCGACGAAACCATAGGCCTTCTTCGTTCCGCCCGAGCGGTGCTCGGTCGAGCCACTGGTACATGCCCCAGAGGCCGTCGAGGCCGCGGGCATATGCCGAATAGGTGTGGTAGACGACGCCGTCCTCGAGGGCGAACGCGCTCATTCCTGGCGCCTGCCGGAGAAAGCCCGGCACGTCCGTCCCGCACATGGCCGCGAACTCGCGCGGGCCCTGGCCGTCCTCCAGCAGCGGCCGAAGATCGCGCTCCCCGTAGTTGTACTCGACGGGCCCCCCGCGCTCCTGCTCCTCGCTGATGGAGACGTGGAAGTCGAAGTTGAAGTCGCCGTCGAGCGACGAGGCCCACGGGAACTTCCAGCCCATCCGATGCTTGTACGCCTGGAGCTTGGCGAGCGGGGCGGTGGAGACCGCGGTCATCGCGACGTCGTGGTTGTCGAGGTGGACGACGATGCCGTTGAACCCGTCCGCGATGGCGGAGCAGGCCGGGCAGCCCGCCTCGTAGTCGGGCCCGAACATGAAGTGGTAGACGAGGAGCTGGGAACGGCCCCGGAACAGGTCGGCCAACAACGCGCTGCCGTCGTCGGTCTCGAAGCGATAGTCCTCGTCGATCCGGACCCAGGGAAGCGCCCGGCGTTGCCGTGCCACCTCGTCGCTGCGGTGCGTCAGCTCCTTCTCGGCCTTCAGCAGTTCGAGCCGGGCCTCCAACCATGCTTGTCGTGTCCCTTTCATACGAGCATCACCATCCCCAGGGTCGTGATTGCAAGGGCCACCGGCGCATCGATCCACGCTTGCGGCGGCAGGAGCTTCTGCGCCAGGACGACGCCGGCGACGAGCGCCATCCAGGCCACGCTCATCACTCCGAGCGCAACCAGCATCACCATCAGCCCGATGCTCGAGCCGAGGCAGTAGACGCCGAACTGCAGCCCCGAGCGCACGTCCCGGCGGCAGCGCCGGCGGCACTCGCGCTTGAGCGGCGTCAACTCGTAGAGGCCGGCGACGATCGTAAGCGCCCCGGCGAGGGCAGCGCCGTGGGGCCGGTAGACCGCGTACACCGCGAGCCCGAACAGCGCCCAGACGGCGACGTACGAGCAGGCGAAGATGGGCACCGAGAGCCGTCCTCGGAGGCGCGAGACCGCCGGGACGGCGCCGGGAAGCATCATCGCGGCCATCATCGGGACCCAGGCCGCGGCGAAGAACCCGAGCGAGCCGAGCTCCGTCTCGGTCCCCATGTCCATGCCGCTCATCTGCCGCAGCGCCACGACCCAGCAAACGGCTGCGAGCCCGAGCGTCAAGACGATCGCGGCTCTAGCACTCGTCACGGCACTAAGACGGAGGCTCGGCTCAGAAGTCATCGGTGCGGTAGCGTGAGGGCATGGACCCGGAGCGGGCACGGGAGCTGCTGGCCGCTGAGCGGGCGAGGATCGAGCGGGCGCTCGCGAGCCTCCGCCACCAGGACACGGGCGAGGAGGCAGACGACCAGGACCCGGGGAACCTCGCGTCCGAGCTGTACCTCGACGAGCTCGACCAGGGCCGTTCCGAAGACCTCCGACGGGAGCTCGAGGCGGTCGAGCGGGCCGAGGCGCGCCTGGCCGCGGGCACATACGGCCTTTCGGTCGTGAGCGGCAGGCGCATTCCGGACGAGCGCCTCGAGGCGATCCCCACGGCCGAGCGCCTCGCCGACGAAGAGACGCGCTGAGGCGTCCGCTCCAACTACGCCGCCGGCCCTGAGATCCAGGGATCCGGACCGGGGTCGCCGCCCGTTCCCACGGCCGTGAGCCGCTCGAGGTAGTGGTCCCACCCGTGCGCGTGCGACTCGGCCGCCTCGGCGTTCGGCAGGTCGCGGTGCGTGAATCGAAGCAGGGTGCCGTCGCCGCTCGGGATCAGCTCGTACTCGATGATGCTCGACCCGGGCGGCACGCCGGTCTCGCCTTCCCAGCCGAACGTGTGCACCAGCCGCCGCGGCGGATCGATCTCGACGAACTCGCCGCTCGCGACGTGGCCCGGGATCACCTCGACCCGGTACTCGCCGCCCGGCCGGAGGTCGAACGTCGCGCTCTGCCCCATCCAGCGCATCGTCGATTCGGGGTCGACGAGCAGCTCCCACACGGTCTGGGGGCTCGCCGCGATCGCGATCTCGCGCTCGACGGAAATGCTCTCAGTCGTTGCGTCCACGCTTGCTCCTCTCCTTCCGTTCGGCCTCGCGCTTGAGCGCGTCGAGGCGCTCGTCCCAGAATCCCTCCAGAAACGCCTTCACTTCGCGGAGCCCTTCCGGCCTCGCCTGGTAGAGGCGCCGCGTCCCGTTGCGTCGCTCGGTCACGAGCCCCGCCTCCTTCAGGACGTTCAGATGCTGCGAGATCGCCGGGCCGGTGATGTCGAAGTGAGCCGCGATCTCGCCGGCGCGAAGCTCACCGTCGCGGACGAGCGTGAGGATCTCGCGCCTCCGCGGCTCGGCGATTGCCTTCAGCGCTGCTTCCATGAGCCGTATTTAAGCGCGTTCTTCTGGAAGTGTCAACTACAATTTGTTCTTGAACGGCGCCGCAATAGACTCGGCGGATGGGCGAGCACCCGCGGGCTGCGATCGGCCTCGTCGGCGTCAGCAAGCACTTCGGCGGCGTCGGCGCGGTCGACGATGTCTCGCTCGAGATCGCGGAGGGAGAATTCTTCTCGCTGCTCGGCCCGAGCGGCTGCGGCAAGACGACGACGCTACGGATGGTGGCCGGCTTCGAGGTGCCGGACGACGGCCGGATCGTCCTGCAGGGAAACGACGTCACCATCGTGCCCGCGAACAAGAGGCCCGTGAACATGGTGTTCCAGCAGTACGCGCTCTTCCCGCACATGTCGGTCTACGACAACGTGGCGTTCGGGCTCAAGGTCAAGCGCGTGCCGCGCGCCGACCACGAGGGGCGGATCAGGGAGATCCTCCGAATCGTCGAGCTCGAAGGGATGGAACGGCGCAAGCCGCGCCAGCTCTCGGGAGGGCAGCAACAGCGGGTCGCGCTCGCCCGGGCGCTCGTCAACTCGCCGGCAGC
>Ga0126383_10002170_pt1 | contig 12612 bp, 4 predicted proteins | sample PanSoiMetPlot_35_FD_96882 | JGI IMG/M metagenome (GOLD analysis project Ga0126383, IMG submission 96882) | Tropical forest soil microbial communities from Panama - MetaG Plot_35 | ecosystem: Environmental > Terrestrial > Soil > Tropical forest > Bulk soil | place: Panama | collected 2016-02-17
GCTCCCTTCGTCTAGCGGCCCAGGACGTCGCCCTCTCACGGCGAAAACAGGGGTTCGAGTCCCCTAGGGAGCGCCAGTAAAATCAAATACTTATTCCAAGCCAGTCGGTTAGTGTCCAACAACTGTCCAATAAACGTCTATAGACAGCGATGGACATCCAGCCGCGGCAGTCCGCATATCCACGCGCTTTGGCGGCAGCTGCAAGCCCATCTCATCCATCGTGTCGGCAATGATCTGCGATACGGCGAGGTTGCGCCTAAAATTTCTACCCCGGTCCTGTCCGCCCCGGTTTTTCCCGAGTTGCGGAAAGCGTTCTCAAGCGCGCCTCAACGAGCCCCGCGGCCGGCCGCCGCCTCCCGTGCACCAACAAGCGACAATTGAAATGGAGCGAGCGGCGCACAGGGGCGCCGCCTGAACTCTGTTGGCTTCTGGCAGGTCAGTCGAGGCAGTAATTTCTACCCCGGTCCTGTCCCGAGTTGCGAGAAGCAGGGTTGGCAGCATCGCGGGTTAAAGAAGCCCCCGTCGGAAGCGATTGAGGCTCGGCGCAACTCTCGTTGACAGGAAACAGCTCGCCGCTGTGTTGCGCATCAAGGTCTTGTGGCGTCTGCAATGTTGAGAAACCTCCCAGGGCGCAGCGTGCAAACGGCTATTTTATCATACAGCTCTTCGGTGCTACTGTCGGCGCTCCGTCGAAAGCCCAGGCCTGTCGGCTGCTCGGCACGCCCGTGGATACCGCGCGGGGAGACTGCCAAAAGAGCCCACCTCCTCCGACTGCTCGTCTTCGACGGAGGACCACATCCGAATGTGAGCAGCGCCATGCTGAAACTGCCGAGGCGAGTCTCTTTCGACGAGACAGCCGCTCGTCAGCTTGCGGGGATTGATGCGCCGACACTTTTCCGGTCTTGGCGCGAGTGGTGTTTCGTGCTCCTGGAGAGTCAGATTGCGGGCCGCTCATGGGGCGCGCTTTTTCGCCCGGCCGGAACGATCAATTCCTTCAAAATACTGCTGGTCGCTCGAAAGCCATCGAAGTGAGCGCTTTAATTCCCCCTTACCCAAACCGTCCCCGGGCTCCGCTCGACCGGTTTGCGTTGTTGTGCATGGCGCGCCGCAATCTTCTCGCGATTTGGGAAGAGAAGGATTTTGAAGAACCATTCTTCTCATATCGCCTGCTGAGGCGGTCAATTTTCGTCTGCAATAGTCCCGATACAGTGGCTTACGCGTTGGTTGCACATAACGACAACTTCGCGCGAAAGACACCCCAGATGCGTAATGCTCTGGCGCCGCTGATTGGGGATGGTCTGTTTATCAGCGATGGCAAGACCTGGGCAAAGCGACGCCGGATCATCACGCCGATCGTCCATGCCTCCCGACTGCCGCTGTTCGCGCCAATTATGGTGGAAACTGCCAATGAGACCGCCGAGCGCTGGTCGGCGTGGACCAGGGGTCATCCGATCGACGCTTTGCACGAAATGGCCACGCTGACCGCGGAGATAATCTGCCGCGCCGTTTTTGGGCCGCGCTTAGGAAGCGAGCATGCGACTACGATCGTTGTTTCGTTCAGTGAATATCAACGCCTCATTCCGCAGCTTGATGTCATATCGCTGCTCGGATTGCCGGATTGGCTGCCGCGTTACTATTCGCCGGGCATCCGCCGCGCCGCCCGCCGAATTCACGAGGTTCTCAATGACATCATCCGGCAATGCGAAGAGAGCGGTGATGCCTCGATGATTCGACTGCTGCTCGACGCGCGCGATGCCGAGACCGGCGCCGCGCTCGATCGAGACGCGCTGCGCAATGAGGCAGCGGTCATCTTCATGGCGGGCCATGAGACCACGGCGAACTCACTCGCCTGGACCTGGTTTCTGTTGTCACAAGCGCCCGATGCGGAGGCGCGGCTCCATGTTGAGCTCGACCGGGTGCTGGCCGGGCGGCTGCCGACTCTGAACGATGTGCCGCGCCTTGTCTTCACACGCGCCGTTTTCGAGGAAAGTATACGGCTTTATCCGCCGGTCCCGTTCCTTGGCCGCCAGGCGCTTCAGGACGAAGAGATCCGCGGCCGCATCGTCCCAGCCGGATCGCTAGTCGTCGTGGTTCCGTGGCTGTTACATCGGCACCGCCATCTTTGGGACAAGCCCGACCACTTCGTTCCAGAACGTTTTTTGCCAGAGAGTGCCCGCGCGCGCCAACGCTATAGCTACGTGCCGTTCAGCGTTGGACCGCGCGTCTGTGCCGGACAGGCATTCGGGCTGACGGAGGCGATTCTGTGCCTTGCCACCTTGGCGCAGCGCGTTCGGCTACGGCTTGCACCCGGGGCCGTTGTCGAGCCGGTATGCCGGTTAACCCTGCGCCCCGGGGGTGGCCTCCCGATGCTGATCGAGCATCGCAATTAGTCTGCTTCCTTTACTTGGTCCGTTGAACGTTCTCGGCGAGACTGTTGGCCGGCCCGCTGACCCTGGCTGACCTTGCCCCGCTGCAGCGGACACCTCAACTGGCCTGATGCGAGTCGGGCAGAGGTGATGAATGACGCGCCGACAGTTCACGGAGGAGTTCAAGGCCGAGGCGGTGCGGCTGATGAGCGACCGAGGAATGCCGATCGCCTAAGTGTCACGTCACCTGGGGATCGAAGTGGCTGTGCTGCGGCGACTGTTTAAGCCCGTCGTCGACAAAGACAGAGAATGGGGGCCTTGCCGAGCCGCAGGAATTGCATCGCCTCCGGGTTAAACGAGCGGCTGCGGTTCGAGCGAGTTCCCAAACAAGGTGCTCGGGATGGTCAGGGTGCGGTCGCGATGAGGGTTCCGCTTTATTCGCGACCACCGCAAATCGTTTCCCCTCGCCGTCTCCGCGGTGTCCCGCCGAAACGCGGGTTCTTCGGCGATAGCTCCTGCTACACCAACTCAACCCGTTCTTGTCGAATGTCCTTTGCGGCCCTTTCTCACGGGGAAACGAGTCAGGAGGAAGACATTATAAGCCTGCGAGATGGCGCGCTACGGCGGCAAGGTCGATCGGCTCGGAGGCGACCGCGCGGGCTTCTTCGATCAGCATCGCTGCCGCGTCGCGGACCTGGTTCTCGGTGTGATCGGCGGTCAGAAAGAAGCGCAGCCGCGCGGCTCGTTCCGGGACCGCCGGATAGAGGATCGGTTGGACGTTAATGCCGCGCCGGAAGAGCGCCTGCGAGAGGCGCGCTGCGCCGATCGAACTGCCGGTGATGATCGGCACGATCGCTGCGCCGATCGAGCCGCCGACATCGAGGCCGCCATCGCGGGCCAGATGCAGAAACTGGGCCGCGCGCTCGTTCAACCGGTGGACCCGATGCGGCTCGCGTTCGAGGATCTCGACCGCCGCCAAGGCCGCCGCAGCGACCGGCGGCGCGATGCCGACCGAAAAGACGAAGCCTGGCGCCATGCGCTTGAGATACCCGATCAACTCCTTGCGTCCGGCAATATACCCGCCGCAGGAGACGAGGCTCTTGCTGAGCGTCCCCATCCAAATGTCGACCTCATTCGGGTCGATCCCGGCGTGGTCGGCCGAGCCGAAGCCGCGCGGCCCGAGCACGCCCAGCGCGTGCGCCTCGTCGACCATCAGCCAGGCGCGGTGGCGCCGTGCAACCGCGACGAAGGCCGCGAGATCCGGCACGTCGCCATCCATACTGTAGTGCCCCTCGATGACGAGGAGCGCGCGACCATGGCGCGGCCGCGCATCCGCGAGGATCCGGTCGGCCGCCGCGGGGTCGAGATGACGGAACGGCGCGCGCCGCGCCCCCGACAGCATTGCCCCCTGGACGATGCTGTTGTGGATCAGCGAATCATGGACGACGAGGTCGTTGCGGCCGAGCAGATGCCCTATCACCGTGACGTTTGTCGAATGGCCGCCGACCAGGGCGATGCTGTCTTCGGCGCCGTGAATCCGTGCCAGCGCGCGCTCGAGGTCGCGGTGTACCGGGCGCTCGCCGGAAACCGGCCGACTGGCCGAGACGGACGTGCCATAGCGATCGATCGCCGCCTTCGCCGCGGCAGCGATCCGCGGATCGCCGTTGAGACCGATATAATTGTAGGAGGCGAAATTGATGTAGGTGCGGTTGCCGATCACCGTTTCGGCGCCGGCGATCCCGTCGTGAACGCGGAAGAACGGGTCGTCGATGCCAAGATAATCGGCCGCCTCCTCGATCAGACGCAGTTCGCGGTACGACTCGAGCTCGGCGACATCGAGCCGCCCCGGTTCGCCAGGAGCGGTTTGCCGCCGCCTCTGCGGCGGCGCCGGTGCGACCCGCGAGGCGGCAGCAGAAGACAGCTTTTCGATCAGGCGAGCCTTGGCCTGCGCCGACAATCCAAAGAGGTTGCTGCTTGCCGCCACCCGTTCACTCCGCTGCCGCCCACTTGGTCTCGACCGGATCGAACCGGTTGGCCGCGCTTGCTACGGCAGCAAGACGCTCTGCGTCGCCGCCCTCGTGGCGCTCGGCTAGGCTGACCAGTTCAGTTGCGCGTGGGCGCGCCACGATGGCGCTTGCCAGCCGGGCGGCGATCGACGCGACGCTCGTACCGTTGGCAAGCGACATTAGCGGCGGGTCGATGCGCAGTCGGCCTTCGAGCGCCAAGCGCAGCTCAACCGCCATAAGCGAATCCATCCCCATTTCCGACAGGGGCCGCAGGAGATCGATTTCAGCCACGGGCAGCCGCAGAATGTTGGCCGCCTCTTCTGCGACTGCCGTCTTAAGCAACGCCAGGGCTTCCTCGGCATCAACCTCGGCGAGCCGGTCGATCAGCGAGTCGTTGCCGGGCAACGAGCTCTCGTCGGCGCGAACTTCGGCGAACAGCGGTGCGGCAAGGATCGGTAGGAAGCAGCGCGCCTCGTTCCAGCTGGTCTCCGCAAACGCCACCGCTGGCATTCCGCTCTCGGTGATCGGCGGCAGGGCGGCGAGGGCCTGCGTCGACGGCATCGGGTTGGTGCCGAGCCGGCGAGCCAGTGCATCGCGCGTCTCCGGCCGCTCGGCGAGGTATCCGGTGTCCTCGATCGGTCCCCACGCGATGGCGAGGGCCGGTTTGCCCTGCGCCCGCCGATGCCGCGCCATTGCTTCGAGGGCCAGATTGGCCGCCACGTAAACCCCCTGACCCGGCGCGCCGAGGATCGTGGTTGCCGAGGAAAACAGCAGGAACAGCTCGATAGGATCATCGCGGGTCAACTGATCGAGCGCGATCGCACCGCCGAGCTTCGGCCGCAGCAGGGCTGCGATGCCTGCTTCATCGAGCTCGGAGGCGAGCGCATCAGCGATCGCTGACGCCGCGTGGACCACGCCGCGCAGAGGCGGCTGCGAACGGCGAATGTCATCGAGCACGACCTCCAGCAAGGCTGCATCGGCGACATCGGTGGCGTAGACGCGGACATCGGCGCCCAGCGCCCGCAGTTCGAGCGCGCGCTCAGCAGCTCCCGGCGTCTCCATGCCGCGCCGGCCAACCAGCGCGATCGATCCGGCGCCGTGCTGGGCGAGCCAGCGTGCCGCGGCGAAGCCGAACCCGGAGATGCCGCCAGCGACGAGGTAGGTGCCGTCGCGGCGCAAGGCGATGTCCGAAGTCTGGCGCAAGCGGACTCTGGCATTGCCGTTGGGAACCAGCACGAGCTTGCCGATGTGACCGGAAGCATGCATCAGCCGGAACGCGTCGCCGAGTGTCGCGAAAGTGAAGATACGATGGGCCAGCGGTCGGATCGCGCCCGAACTCAGTGCTTCGGAAACTTCACCGAGCAGCGAGCGCGCCAGATCGGGCCGCTGGACCGGGAGTTGATCGACGTCGATGGCAAAATAGGAGATGTTCTGGCGCAGCGGACGCAGATGGATGCGCCGATTGAGATAGAAATCGCGCTTGCCGAGTTCGAGAAAGCGGCCGAACGGCTTGAGTACGTTGAGGCTCTGCTCCATCGCCTCACCGCTCAGCGAGTTGAGCACGACATCGACGCCAGCGCCGGCACTGATTGCGCGCACCGCATCGGCGAAGCCGAGATCACGAGAATCCAGCACGTGATCCGCGCCAGCAAGCCGCAGGAAGGCGCGCTTGACCTCCGATCCGGCGGTGGCGATGACGACGGCGCCGCGGTGCTTGGCGTACTGGATCGCCGCGAGGCCGACGCCACCGGCCCCGGCGTGGATCAGGACCAGTTCGCCGTGAGCCAGCTTCGCGAGCGTGCCAAGAGCGTAGATCACCGTGACGAAGGTGACGGGAATGGTTGCCGCCGCCGCGAAACTCGTGTCGTCCGGGATGCGAATAACGGCATGCGCCGCCGTCGTAACCCACGTGCTCAGCGACGCCGGCGCAAGCCCGGCTACCCGGTCGCCTACCGCGAGATTCGTCACGTCGTCCCCCACGGCGCGGATGATCCCCGCACATTCGAGGCCGAAAGTAGGGCCTGCAAAACCGTCGATCAGCGCCTCCTCAGGCAGCAGCCCCATCGCCCACATCATGTCGCGGAAATTGAGCCCCGCGGCATGAACCTCGATCATGACCTCGCCGGGCCCGACGGACCGCGGCGCGGCCAATTGCCAGCCCAAAGTGTCGAGGCGACGTTGCGGGCCGCTCGCCAATGCCAAGGCATCAGCAGGGCTCGCCCAGCGCGGTGGCAGACCACAGCGCAGCCGCAGGACATGGCGCCCCGCCTTCGTCCAGACGATTTCGGTCTCGTCAGAGGCGGCGACGAGCTCGCGGGCGATCCGGTCGGCGCGCTCGGCCGGGCGCATCGCCGAGGGAAAATCGATCAGACGCAAAGACAGTCGCGGGATCTCGTTAATGAGGACCCGCCCAAAGCCCCACAGCCCTGCGCCGACGAGCCCCGCCCCATCATCGCCCCCGGGTTGATGGGCGCAACTGGTAACCAGCCATAGCGGGATTTGTCGCCGGCTCGCGGCATCAGCTATCTTTGCTACTTGAGCGATCAGCCGCGCCGCTTGCGCTACGGCATCCTCCCCCTCCTCGACCAGGAAAAGCGCGATTTCGCGGTCCGCCGCATCGCCTTGCTCGGCCTTATCCACGGTGGCGATCGCCGCGAATTCCGCGGCGCCGATTTCGCTGACCCTATGACCGGCTCCTGCAAGATGTCGCCGCAACGCGGCCCTGCGGCGACCGCTCGTCTTGATGAGGTGGATGAAGTACGGCACTGCGGGCTGCGGCTCGGACGACCCGGTGGCCAGCACCGCCCGGCCCCACACGACCGAACTCGGCCACGGGCCGGCGGCCAGCGCTGCCATCCCGACATTGCAGAAGCCGGCGCCGACAAGTTGGCCGCACCATTCTTCGGCCGAACGAAGCGGCGACACTTCCGCCACCTCGCCGCTGTCTCGCCACCATCCGGCATATCGACCAAAAGCCAAATCCCACAGCGGGTTCGGCGCTGGGTCAACGGTGAAGAAGAGGCCGCCGGGGGTGAGCAACTCGCGCAGCCGGCATAGCGCCGTGCCATCGATCTGGAGGCGCGCGCTGGGGTTCATCGACAGGATAAGGTCGAACCGGCTGTCGCCGAGTTCGTCGAGCGGATCCTCTGGCGACCAGCAACATGTAGATGCACCCGCCACGGCCGAGGTGATGGGACCGAGGCGGGCCGCTTGTTCCGCGTCCGGACTCGCCGCCCGGTATTCCAGCGCGGCGCCGGACTGGGCCAGTTGGTCAAGAAACTGGCGCGTCGCACCCCCGTCGGCTCCAAGCTCGAGTACCCTCAATGGCCGTCGCTCCGGCCAAGCCTGGGCGAGCTCCGCGAGCACCGTACAAACGACATCGATACCTTCGGCGCTAACGGGCGAGCCGTGCAGCAGATGCTCGATCATCGGCACGGGCGACGTGGCGCTCTGCCGCGGACCTTCGGCAAGGAGGCGTGGCAGCTCCGCCGCGAGGGATGCCACCTGGGCAAGTTCCCCCACGAGTTCCGGCGCTTCGGCGAGCAGCAGCCGCCAGACTTCAACAACTTCGGGGAGGTCGTTCGCGCCGGCGATGCGCCAGACATTCTCCGCCTCGGAGGCGGCCCCGAACCGCATCAGCAAACGCAGGATGTAGCCGAACAGCGCGCGGGCATCAGGCGCAATGGTGCCGGCCTCGACAGCGTCCGCGATCGTGAACGGTACATTGGGGTCGACGACGGCAAGGAGGGCTTCGAGCCCGACGGAGGCGATCAGGGCGTCGAGCAGCAGGCCATGCTCCGAATGCCGGGTCGACGTACCGGCGGCTCGGTCGACGAGAGGCGCCACGATCTTACCGATGCGCCCGAGGATCGCGGGGGCGGCCGTTTCAGACAGCGGCGCGGGGACAAGATCGAGCCGCAAGGCGCAGTCTTCGGGCGCCCCGCGGCGGGTCAATTCTATTCGGCGGAACCAGCAATCAAAGAGGTCGGCGACAACACCCCCGGATTCGTCGAACAGCACGATGTCGGCCGATGCAGACTGGGTGCCGACGCGGGCCATGCGAAGCCACGCGCTGCAAGCCCGCCGACCAAACGGCGCTGCGGCCCGCACGCGCCCAAAGCGCCACGGCAGAAAGCTGACGCAGGCCAGATCTGTGTGGCTGCCGGTAATAAGCGCGAGCAGCGCCTGCAGCGCTCCGTCAAGCAGCGCCGGATGGACTAGGTAGTCATCGCCGGCCCCGCCGACGACCGAGGGATCGAGATGGGCCCGCGCTTCGCCGCGCCCTAGCAGCTCGATGCGACGGACGGTGCGAAACCGCGGGCCGTAGTCGAGCCCGAGCTGGGTGGCACGCTGGTAGAGGGTATCGGCATCGACCACGCCCTCGATCGCCGCGGGGCCGGCGAGCCGCGGTGGAGGCTCCCGCTCCCCGGCCGTGACGAGCCGTGCGACGGCATGGAGGGTCAGCGGCTCGTCCGACAGGCGCAGGCGACTGCTCAGCTCCCAGTCTCCCTCCTCTCCGGACACGAGGGTGCGTATCTCGCGCGATCGGCCCTTGTCGAATGACAACGGTCGGCGCAATTCGACATCCAAGACTTCCACCGCGCCTGCCTCCGGGCGACGCAGCAGCGCCGCCGCCAGGGCCATCTCTAGCACGGCAGCCGCGGGCAGCACTGGGACGCCTTCGACCGCGTGGTCGGCAAGCCACGGCAGCACGTCGGGATCGAGATGGTTGAGCCATGACGGCACCGGCCCGCCCTGCCGAAAACCGAGCAAAGGGTGGTCGAAAGGCGGGTCCATCGAATGTGCATCCTCAACCGTCCGGCCGAACCAGAAGTGCTCCTTCTGCCAGACATAAAGCGGCAGCCCGCCCAGCTCGACGGATCCATCGAACCGCTCGCCGCCGGTGATGTCGCATCCCGCGACGTGGCAGCGGGCCGCGATTCCGGGGAAGGGGTCGTCGCTCCCCTGCCGGCGCGTCAGAGTCGCCAGCACGCGGCCTTGACCGCCCACCGCGCGCAGCGCGTCATGCAGATAAGCCTGCAGCACCGGGTGCGGGCCGATCTCCACAAAGATGCGAAAACCGGCGGCCACCAGCGCGGCCATCCCGTCCGCGAAGCGGACCGGGCTGCGGATGTTGCGCCACCAATACTCCCCATCAAGCTGGCCCGGCTGAACCTGATCGCTCGTGACCGCGGATACCAGCAGCGCGTGCGGCGTGCCCGACGACAGCCCAGAAAGATCGGCGAGCAGACCGTCTCGGAGCGGATCCATCGCCGCCGAATGGAAGGCGAAGTCGAGGTCGAGGGCGCGAAACGCGAGGCCCCGTCGCTGCGCTTCCGCACCGAGGCGGTTGATCGCCTCGCTCGGGCCGGCAACCGTGACAGATTGCGCCGCGTTGATCGCGGCCACCTCGAGCGGACTGCCGATCGCGGCTAGCAGCTCGCGCGCCGCGGCGGCGCCCAGCGCCAGGGCCGCCATGCGGCCGTGGCCACGCGTCCGCTCCTGCTGTCGGCTGCGCGCGATGACGACGCGCGCGGCATCCGCGAGGGAGAGCGCGCCAGCGCCCCATCCGGCGGCGACCTCACCGACGCTGTGCCCAATATGGCCCGTCGCCGTAATGCCGAAGCTGCGCAGCACGGCGACGATCCCGACCTGGATCGCAAACAGTAACGGCTGTGCGACATCGGCGTGAGCCAGCTCCTCGGCAGTCGCACCGCGCTCGATCACATCGGTGATCGACCAGCCGAGGGCCGGCCGCAGCGCGCTGTCCGCTTGCGCGAGCGCGCGCTGAAACACCGGATTCGCGCGATAGGCAGAGCGGCCCATCTCCGGCCATTGCGCGCCGTTGCCCGCAAAGACGAAGGCGATCTTGCCGTCGCGCAACGCAGTTCCAGTAACGGCGGCGGCGCTATCGGCACCAGCGATGAAATCGGTAAGCGCCGCAGCCGCACCGTCAGGATGCTCGCCCAAAATGGCGAGGCGGTGCGGATGCTGATCGCGCCGCCGGGCCGCCGCCCGGAGCAAACCCGCCACGCGGTCAGCCGGCGTCGCGGCGAGCGTGTCGCGCCAACTCTCGGCCAGCGCCCGCAGCGAGGCTTTGGTCCGCGCCGACAAGATCAACGGCGGCAGGGGACCTCCAGCGACACGCGCCTCTTTTCCAGGATGCGAGGGTGCGGCGAGGATGGCATGACCGTTGGTGCCGCCGAAGCCGAAAGAATTCACCCCCGCGCACCTTCCGGCCGCGATGGTTTCGGCCCTGCGGACGAGCCGCAGGTTCAGCCCGTCGAACGGGATCTTCGGGTTCGGCGTCTCGCAATGTAGCGTCGGCGGCACGATACCGCGCTCGAGCGCCAGCGCGGCTTTGATCAATCCGGCGATACCCGACGCCGGCTCGAGATGGCCAATGTTGGTCTTGACGGAGCCGATCGGTAGCGGATCGCGGCGTGGCTGGCCGAGGGTGCGCCCGACCGCCGCGGCCTCGATCGGGTCGCCGACCGGGGTGCCGGTTCCGTGCATCTCGAAGAAGGCCAGATCGTCCGGGATAACGCCGGCGCTTGCGCATACCGTTCTAATCAGCGTGGCCTGCGCCGCCTCGCTTGGTAGCGACAATCCGATGGTATGGCCGTCGGAGTTGACGCCAGTACCGAGAATCACGGCACGGATACGGTCGCCGTCGCTGAGCGCCTCAGGCAGCGACTTCAGGACGACGGCGCCGCCGCCTTCACCGCGCACGTAGCCGTCGGCGCGCTCATCGAACGCAAAGCATCGCCCACGGCGCGACAGCATCGAGGCCTGACAGAACCCAAGAAACGGGAATGGCGCGAGCAGCAGGTTGATGCCGCCGACGACGGCGGTCGCAACCCTCCGGTCACGGATAGCCTCGTATGCATGATGCAACGCGACCATCGACGACGAACAGGCGGTATCGACGGTCAGGCTGGGGCCGCGCAGATCGAAGACATGCGAGATGCGGTTGGCGAGGATGCTCAGCGTCCCGCCGGTCATGAAGTGGGAATCGCAACTCGCCGGATCACTGAGGCGCAGATCGCGGTAGTCGGTCGACGACGCGCCAATATAGACCCCCATCGTGCTGCCTGCGAGCGTTGCCGCTGGTATGCCGGCATCCTCGAAAGCGTGCCATGCCAGTTCGAGGAGCAATCTCTGTTGCGGGTCCATCTGCGCCGCTTCGCGCGGCGAGATCCCGAAGAAAGCCGGCTCGAACAGATCGACGTCGCTGATCAGCCCAGCCGCCCAGGTGTAGGTCTTCGCCGGCTCGCCGCGCGTCGGGTGATAGTAGAATCTGGTGGACCAGCGAGTGGCATCGACCTCCGAGATCGCGTCCCTGCCGGAGGTCAACAGTTCCCAAAAGGCGTCCAGGTTAGGTGCTCCTGGAAACCGGCAGGAAGCGCCGATGATCGCGATCGCTCCGTCACTCATAGCACAGATCCCCAGTGTCGTGGCGGGGAACGTGCATCACAGTAGACGTCGGACCAACATTACACTCTCTACCTCGCAAAGACTAGCTGTGATATTATTCAAGCGGGTGCTGTCGCGAATTGTGTTGGAATTTGTTGACGCGATCTCCGGCATTTCGAGAGTACCGAGTCAGGCGGCGAGGTCAATCGGTTGATCGCCTTGTTGTGTGGCGGCGAGGGTCTGCCAACCGTCAACCTTGCGCATGTTGATTTGACCAGAGGCGAGCAGCGCCCAGAACAACATTGCCGCCGTATCGGCCGACGGCAGCACGGTCTGCGTCTTAATCCGCCGCTTGAACTCTTCGTGCAGACGCTCGATCGCGTTCGTTGTTCTTGCGCTTCGCCACTGGCTCGGCGGCAGACGCGTGAAAGTGAAGAGGTGGTCGCCAGCTTCTTCGAGGCTATCGGCAACCGCTCGACACTTGAGCCGCCACTTGCGGATGAAGGCCTTGCGGCGGGTCTCGATCTCCTCGGGCGTCGCCGCATAGATCATATCGGTATAATCGGCGGTCACCTCGTCGTGCAGGCGTTCGGGCGCGTGGGCGAGCAGGTTGCGATGCTTGTGCACGGTGCACCTCTGCATCGGTACGCCATCCCAGACGGCAGCAATCGCCGTCTCCAGTCCCAGGGCGCCGTCCACGATTAGAAACTCGGGTCGTTGAAGGCCACGCTTGATGAGGTCGTCGAGGACGGCGCGCCAGGCTTCGGTGCTCTCCCCGCCCATGTTCTTAACTGCGAGCAACACCTTCTGGCCGTCCGCGCGCA
>Ga0126383_10002171_pt1 | contig 12611 bp, 11 predicted proteins | sample PanSoiMetPlot_35_FD_96882 | JGI IMG/M metagenome (GOLD analysis project Ga0126383, IMG submission 96882) | Tropical forest soil microbial communities from Panama - MetaG Plot_35 | ecosystem: Environmental > Terrestrial > Soil > Tropical forest > Bulk soil | place: Panama | collected 2016-02-17
GTAACCTTTTCCTTGGCCTCGAGCTTGGCCAAGTAGGGGTTGTGATCCGTCTCGCCTTTGACGGCCGCGATGGCCTTCGAAAGCGCTTCGAAGTTGTACCTCGGGCCTCCCGCGCCGCGCTCGCCAGACCAGACGCCATTGCCCATTTCCTCGAAACGAGCCACGATGTCCGGGATCGGGTTCGCCAGCGGATCACCCTTTGACTTAGGGTTGGTCGCGGTGGACACGATATTGCCCGCGAGAGTCAGACCGCCGAATATGGCGAGCATCGTCTTTGTGGGTTCCGGTATATTGCTCAGCTCGAACACCGCCTCGGACGGCCCGATGTCGGTATCCGGATCGAAGTCCGCTTCAATTCTCCTCGCGGTGGGGATGTGAGTATAGCGGAAACCGACCGCGTCCTTCTCATCACCAGATTCCACGGGGTTCCCCTTCGCGTCGATCCAATCGCGGCGGGCCTTGCGGGAAGTCTCATTCGTCGTTGTGTCTGTCATATCCGACTCCGTTGGTTAACAACAAAGCTAAGATAGCAACAGCCGATAGCAAAGTCAATAGCTGATTTTGGGGATTCTGCTGTGGCATTTGCGCCACAGCAGGGAACCTTACGCCCAATCGTCAAGTCCGAGGTCCGACCAGTCATCTTCGCGGATAGTCCAAGCGTTCTTACGATCGAACCATGCGGGATAAAGAGTCACACCATTGTAGGTGACGACGGGGACAATGGGCTCGCCATCGACCGCGGGGTCGTAGGCATCCGAGCGCCAGCTATCAACCGTCCAAGCCATCCAATTGCTCCTTGCTTCGTTTCAGTCTGGGTAATATACACCTCCCAGCGGCCAGCGCAAGTAACAAGATCGTGAGAAGGGGTAGCTATGAATTGCACGGTGGGTTCAGAGCTTGAATAGCGCAGCGAAATCAGAGGCTTAGGGGGCCGCCCCCCTCGCCCCTGCCCTCGCCCCCCGCGAGGGCCACGTCCGGGGCGCCAGCTCTGAAAAGTAAATATACCCATTATGCTATCCTCGACCCTTATTGATTCTTTGGGAGCTATGCTCCCAACATGGGATACGAGATACCTCCGAGGTTCTTCATGGACCTAGATGACACCCTCCCGGTTAAAGATAACCTGGGGATGAAATGGTATGACCATATAATTGATGATCTTCTGGCTAATCCGGGTACCTCCCTGGCTGCCACGGCGGCCCGCCTTGGTCGGAGCGCATCCACCGTTTACACGGTGTGTGCCTCCGATCTTTTCAAAGCGAGGTACAGCCAACGGCGCGCGCAGTTCGAAGAAGAGCTGTCCCGGAAAATGGTCGCTAAGATCACCAAGGCAGCGGACCTTGCCCTTGATGCCACCATCGAGGTGTTGGAGAAGAAGCGGGACGCAATCCCTCTGCCGGTCCTAAACGAGCTAACCAAGAACACCCTGGATAGGCTGGGCTATGGTCCCAGCCGCGAACCTCCTGTTGTTATCAACAACAATGTGGTAAGCGCGGAAGCACTTGCGGCGGCCAGGGAGAAGCTCAAGGTTGTCGAGGGTTCGGTGAAGACGGTTGCGGGACCGACTGAGCCGGACGGGGAGGATTGAGCCCGCGCGCGGCGCGGTGCTCTCCTCTTCGCACCACGGGGGAATAAATGAATGATCTTCCTCACGGCCTTACCCCGGAGGATCTCAAAGAGCTGGAAAAACTGGATAGCAATATCCAGGTTGGTCCAGACATCACTTACGACGAATACATCCAACTGGTCAAATACATTCTGCGCCGCCGCAAGCGAGGCGGGGGTGCTGGACTCGTATCCTCTATTGTTACGTCACCGCTGGTCCTCAGCGTCCCATCTGGAAGCCCGATTGGGACCGTGGTTGGGACCCTGTCTGTGGTTAATGGCTTCGGTACCTATACCTATTCCTTCGTTTCTAATCCCGGCGGATATTTTACGATCGTTGGAAATCAGATCCAGGTGGCATCGACGCTTCCGCCTCCAACTACAATCCCAGTTACCATTCAAGCCAATAACTTCTTGGGCGACACCCCGGTTCTGTCCACCACTATCACCGTAACCACGTCGACCTATGTTCCGACGTATTACCTGTATGGGTTCTGACCATGGCCGACCCTATTGTACACATTACGAACGGCATTCCCGATCTGGGAACAGGTAATATAACAACGCTGGGTCAGACCTTGCTGGACGGAGCCAACGTGGTCCTTGGCTCCACCACCGACGCGGCAATCGTAGCTGGTGCCGCCGGAACAATCAATGCCCACCTTCGCTCCATCTCCCGAGATATCGCCAGCGGCATAGTGCTGCAAGCCGGAGGTGCTACCATCGGTAACGTGGGGCAAAGCGGCGCTCCCTGGTCCCAGAACGTTACCCAATTCGGTGGCTCCGCGGTAGTCACCGGGGTCGGGATCGGGGGCGCAGGTATACCCAGGGTGACCGTCAGTTCGGATAGCTCCCTCGCGGCGACGCAGTCTGGTAGCTGGGATATACGGAACATAACAGGCTCTGTTCCGCTGCCCACCGGCGCCAGCACTTCGGCGAAGCAACCCGCCCTCGGGACCGCAGGTATTCCGTCCGCTGACGTAATCACGGTGCAAGGTGTTACCAGTATGACACCTCTCAAGGTGGATGGTACTGGTGGCACCTTCCCGGTCTCAGGCACGGTGACCGCGAACCAAGGCGGGACCTGGAACATCACCAACGTGAGCGGGACCGTTAGCCTGCCGACCGGCGCAGCCACCGCGGCGAAGCAGCCAGCTCTCGGCACCGCGGGCACTCCCAGCACCGACGTCATCACCATCCAAGGTGCTGGCAGCATGACGCCGGTGAAGATGCAGCTCTTTGGCAACGCCAATGCTGTGCTGGATTTTGCAGGGCAAAATGCGAGCGGAACGATCAGCTCCCAACTTGTCGGGGGCCAATTTAACACCACGCCTACCACTATTGCCTCCGGTAACTTCTCCCCGCTCCAATTGGACTCCGCAGGTAACCTGTTGGTCAATATTAAAGCTGGAGCCAGTGGTGGTACTAGCTCCGGGTTCGGGTCCGCATTTCCAGCCAGCGGCACCGCGGTCGGAGCCAAGGACTCCACTGGCACCAATATGGCTGCACTGAATCTGGATGCCAGCGGCAACCTCAAAGTCAACGTGGCCGCCGGGGGCGCGGCTGGAGGAACCAGCTCCTCGTTTGGAGCTGCGATCCCCGCCACAGGTACAGCCGACGGTTGGTCGGACGGGACCAACATGCAGATGCCGAGGGTGTTCGACGCGGACACCGGAGCAGGCACCCAATATGTTCCAGGGGTCTTGCTCAAGAAGCCAGCGTCCGGCGGCAGTGTGGATTTTGGCACAAGCTCTGACCCTGTTCGGGTTGATCCAACAGGTACTACCACCCAGCCGGTAAGTGGCACTGTGACCGTAACTCAGGGCACCGCTGCTAACCTGAATGCTACGGTAACCGGAACTGTTGCAGCGACGCAGTCGGGCACATGGAACATAACCAACATATCTGGTACCGTCTCACTGCCAACCGGCGCTGCGACGTCTGCCAATCAACCAACAGCCGCAACATTAGGCTCGACGACCTCGGGGCAGACTGGAAATCTGAGCCTTGGGGCTGTTACTTCTGCGGCGCCAACCTACACGACCGCCACGACCAACGCCTTATCCCTTACCACCGCGGGGGCTCTGAGGGTTGACGCGAGCGCCACAACTCAGCCGGTGTCAGGAACAATCAATGCTGCGCAGTCTGGTGCTTGGAATATTACTAATATCACTGGAACCGTTTCTCTTCCAACTGGTGCCGCGACCGCTGCGAACCAATGCACCGCTGCCGCCTCCGCAAGCACAACCAGTGGCCAGACCGGCCACCTCGCAATGGGTGCCACTACCACGGGCGCGCCCTCGTATTCCACCGGCCAGACCAACCCGCTCTCCCTCACATTGGCGGGCGCGCTCAGGGTCGATGCCTCCGCTACTACGCAACCAATATCCGGGACCATAACAGCCAATCAAGGTGGCACATGGACAGTTCAGCCGGGAAACACAGCAAACACGACCGCATGGCTTGTGACGGGAAGTGGGGGTACATTCCCAGCTACACAGTCGGGCACCTGGAATATTACGAATATCTCTGGGACCATTTCTCTACCTACTGGTGCGGCGACAAGCGCGAACCAGCCTTCCAACATTGGACAGGGAGCGACCACGTCGACCCAGACGGGGACGTTGGCGATGGGCCTCGTCACGACTGGCAATCCTACCTACACCACAGGTCAGATCAATGGGCTGAGCCTGGATACGTCGGGCGCGCTCCGAGTGAATGTGATCGCGGGCTCTGGTGGTGGCGGGACGAGCAGTAGCTTTGGCTCGGCCTTCCCGGCCACCGGCACCGCGATTGGTGTGAAGGATTCCGCAGGAACAAATATGACGTTCCTGCAGGTCAATGCCAGCAATGCGCTCAAGGTAGACGGCTCCGCGGTCACCCAGCCGGTGAGCGGCACCTTCTGGCAGGCCACCCAGCCTGTCTCAATTGCTGCGAGCGTTACAGTCCAACAGGCAACTGCAGCAAACTTGAATGCTACAGTCACCGGGACCGTCGCCGCGACCCAGAGTGGCAATTGGACGTCCCGGATCGTTGGTAACGCGGGCTCAACCTTAGACACCGTGGCCAGCAACAATGCTGCGATGCCCTCGAACATGCTAATCACCGGAGGGGTGTTCAACACCTCACCGGGAAGCATTACCACCGGCTCCGCCGGGGTCCTCCAGTTGAACTCTACTGGAAGCTTGCGGGTAGACGGAAGTCTAGTCACTCAGCCGGTCAGTGGAACGTTCTGGCAAGCAACTCAGCCGGTGAGCATTGCGGCGGCAGTTACCGTCCAACAATCCACCGCAGCTAATCTGAAAGGTCAGGTCGATCCACTGACCGCAGCTAACTGGGGAATTGGTAGTTCGACTCAGAACAGCGCTACCGTAGCTAATGACCATCTGGTTCTGGGCCAATACAATCTGAGCCCGGCGAGCATTACCTCAACCAATATGAGCCCGCTGCAATTGGACTCTGTGGGCAATCTGCGAGTAACCATCAATGCGTCCAACGCCAGCATTGCTGCAACACAATCCGGAGCGTGGAACGTAGGCCAGGTCGGGGGTCCGTGGACCCAGAACCTTACCCAGCTGAACTCTGTGGCACTGGGATCTCCGAGCAATTATGGTACCTCTCCTGGCGCCGTAAGCGTAGCTGGGGTGAATGCGTTTATCACCAATACTCCTGCGGTCTCCCAGAGCGGCACCTGGAACATCGGTACCGTTACCACCCTGACCGGCATTACGAACAATGTCAATGTCAACACTCATGCGGTGACCCAATCGGGTCTGTGGACCGTGGGAGGTGATACCGCGAACGCGAGCGCGGACGCCAACAACCCGGTGAAGATTGGCGGCGTAGCCCGCTTGGCGGTGGCCACCCTGCCTACGGCGGTTACCTCCGGGCAGCGTGTAAACGCGAGCTTTGACAAGCAGGGCCGTCAGATCTGTATTGGAGCTACAAGGGAATGCAAAGGGGACCAGAAAACCTCGATTTCCACTACCACCGAGACCACAATCATCACTGCCGGGGGTGCGGGAGTCTTCAATGACCTGTACGGCATTCTGGTGTGTAACAAGTCCGCTACTACCGTTTTTATTGATATTCGCGATACAACTGCGGGCTCGGTTATGATGACCCTTGCGGCTCCCGCGAGTGATATGCGAGGTTTCACTTTGACCATCGATTCCGCGATGGCCCAGACCACCGCCAATACCAATTGGACCGCCACGCTATCTGGTGCGGCGTCCTCCATTGAGATCACCGCGTTCTTCGTACAGACCACATGAGGTAAAATGGAAGGACCGTGGGTAAGCAATCTGCTCGAACCATTCAATGTGGTGAACCAGACGTCGGTCAATCTGACCGCGACGTCGCAGGCGGTGTATGCTACCAGCCAATTGGCGAATGTGGGAAATGGTTTCTTCGGCTATGCAGGCAAGACGGTCCATTTCCGAGGGGTCGGCAATGTCACCTCAGCAGCTACACCGGGGAATTTTGGACTTGCGATCCTTTATGGCTCCAACGCGAACAACACAGGGACCCAACTATGTTCTGTTCTAGTGACCTGGACAGCAAATCAGGCCAACACGACGTTTATGTTTGATTTCTGGTGCAAGTGCCGGACCCCTGGGTCCAGCGGTACGCTTGTGTGTGAGGGGTGGATGTTTATTCAAGGCACATCTATCATTCAGAATGCTTTCTCTGCTCCATTTGTCTCTACAGTAAACTTGCTTACCAACCCGATGTATCTGAGCCCGCAGGTATCTAGAACCGGAAGCACACTTGAGACCTGCAACATGTATGATATCTTCTACGAGAGCGTGAACTAATGGACGGCCCGATAAATACCAATGGTGCATTTTACTGTGACAGTAAGCCGCCCTTCCGGGACCGGAGCGGTAGCTCAACTTCGCTGACCACAAGCTATGTGGCGTATGTTCCCACGTCCGATATTCCTTGGTTTCCCGCAAATTACTTCTATTCCGGCAAATTGCTGTATATCCGGCATATGTTCCAGACCACCTCCGCGGCAACCCCGACTGCGTTTTTTGTGGAGCTGATGTTTGGGAACAACACCAATGGTAATGGCACCCAGCTCTGCGTGGCAGGTATTACCTGGACCGCGAACGTAACCGCTGTGCAGTGTACGTGTGATTTCTGGGTCCGCTGCCGGAGCACAGGGGTCTCCGGCCAGTTTTTCACCTACGGAGTTGTCTGGTTAGGGACCACCGGGCTTATTCCGATCCCTGCCACCGGAGGCATTAGCAACGTCACCGTCAATACCACTCAAGGAGGCTATATAGCACCCCAATATTTCCGATCTGGAAGCACAGCAGAGACCATCACTCATCATGATATCTTCACAAGGGCAATGAACTAATGGACGGCCCGTGGTATTGCGAAGGTAAGGCTCCTTTCCAGGCGACAACCGCGCCGCAGATCACTATGACCGCCTCCAATCAGCCGCTATTTCCCACTTCCTGGCTCCAGCCCAATCGACCTAGATATTTCGACTATATTGGCAAGACAATCTACTACAAGGCATGGGGAGTTTTCACAACCGGCACAACTCCGGGCAATTTCAATTATTTCGTGTATTGGGGAAACAATACTGCAAGCAATGGGACCAGTTTGGGCTCGATAGGTGTAACTTGGGTCGCGAGTATCACCAACATTTGCTGGCAAATAGACCTATACATCAAGGCGCGCGCAATAGGGACCAATGGCCAGCTAATTATCCATGGCAGCTTGTGGCTGGGCCAGACCGGGCTGTGGATGTTCCCCTTCTCTGGTACCTTGACAGGGACCAATTGTGACCTCACCACAACCAGTTGGATTTCCCCGCAGGTAAACCGATCAGGCTCCACGGGAGAGACCATAACTCCGTGGGACATAATCTGGCAACAAATCAACTAGGAGGCAAGTATGGACGGACCGTTTTGGGTTGATCTTCGTGCCCCACACATGGCCGCTGACGCGGCGTCTGTGACCCTGACCACAACCGCGAAGGCAATCTTGCCTGTTGCCAACCTTCCGGTTCTGGGATCAAACTACTTCGGGTTCATCGGGAAGGCGGTGAGGATGCGAATTTGGGGTCATATGACCGCGGTGGCGACGCCGGGTAATCTTGGCCTCAATGTCTACTGGGGAACAGGCGGGGACGCCAACGGTACGGCCATAGGTACCTATACCGGGGCCTCCACCAGCGCCCTGACTGCGGGCACCACGTTGACCTGGGAGTGGGATATCTTTATTCGGTGCCGCACGCTGGGGGCCAGTGGCTCCTTGATCTGTCACGGAATGTTGAATGCCAATCCAGCGTTGATTGCATCCAGCCTCCAGCCGATTATCCACCCGCTCTCGGCGGCCGCAGGCGTCACGGTCGATCTGACCGCCAATAATGTCATTAGTCCTCAGATGATCGCCACCGGCTCCGCCGGCACAGCGGTAATTGTCCATGAGTTCACCTTCGAGGCTCTGAATTGAGCGTTAGCACCAGCACTATTGGAACCGTAACTACTACGGGGTCCACCAGCAACTTCAACTACACAGGAATTACGGTCCCCAGCGGGGGCAGTAATACCGCGCTGATCTGTGCTTGCTCGTGGCAGACCGCAGGTACCAATCCTACTGGAATTGCGGCGACTTGGGACGTCGGTGTCACCAACCAGACGATGACTAATGTTGTCTCGCAATTCAACAATCTGGTCGGCGGTGATTCTCAGGCGATCTTTGCCCTGCTTAATCCAACCCCAGGTTTGCTTAACCTGAATATTCAGTGGACCAACGCCTGTATCTGCAACGCGGGCGCGGTTTATTTGACCGGAGTAGATCAAACCAGCATAGCTACATCGTTTATCAATTCCCGCGCGGGATCGCAGGTTTCCAATAACAGCCCGCAGCTGTCAGTGCTCGGAACGTATAACAGCACCGATTCTCCCAGCAATACCAGCCTCATCTACATGCACAGCATGTTTGCGCTCACGACCGTTACCGGGAACGCAGGAGCACAAGCGTGGTATGCTAATAACTTCGTCGCCAGCCCGCAGACTGGCGCGAGTTTGACTTACGAGCTACCTGCGGTTTCTGGCTCCCATGGCCTCGGTATCACCCTAGCAGCGGCGCAGGCCTCCCAGCAGATCGCAATCGAGATCGTGCCTGTTCAGCTCACCACCCCTGAGCGTCCCATGATCGACACTCGGTTGGTTGGAGCTGGCAAGCCCCGCGGCTTATCTGGTATGGCCCAAATGTTCCCGTATTCTGTTGTTCCAGCTGTGATCCCTGCGGCCCCGGCGGGCGGGAGCACGCTGCCCACCCTTGGAGTTGGCTAATGGTAGATGTCAATCAGCTAGTTCAGCTCTGCGCGGTGGATGACAATTTGTTTTGCACCACCTTCTTCCCCAAGGCGGCCCGGCAGGCGCCAGCTCCCTTTCATTCCGATATCTGGAGACTACTGAATGATCCCGCACGACGCTACCTTAATCTTGTCTGCTTCCGCGATTCTGCGAAAACTACACTCCTCCGGATGTTTACCGGGAAGCGGGTGGGTTTCAATATGGGGAAAACAATCCTATACGTTAGTGCGAGCGAGGCGCATTCAGCTCGCTCGATCCGCTGGATTCGTAACAGGATCGAGCCCAAAATGGACAAGACCGGGAATCTCCGTGCGGAGTTTTTCGCACAGACCTTCGGTCTACGACCGGGGGCGAAATGGACCGATACCGAGCTGGAGATTTTTCACGGTGTGGATGCTACGCCAATTTGGATACTGGGAGCCGGGATTACGGGAAATATTCGCGGTATCAACTTCGACGATTACCGGCCGGACCTCATTGTCCTTGATGATATACTCACCGATGAAAACGGAGCAACGCTTGAGCAACGGGAAAAGGTTACCGAGCTTGTCATGGGTAGTCTTAAAGGGTCCTTGGCGCCCGCCTCAGAAAGCCCAAACGCCAAACTGGTCATGCTCAACACCCCGCAAGCGGTCGATGATGTTGTCCATGTCGCAGAGAAAGACCCTGAATTTTGCTCTGTACGATATCCTTGTTGGACCCCGGAGACACTTAGCTTGGATGTTAGTCAACAGATATCTAGCTGGGAAGCGCGCCACCCAACCGATATGCGGCGGGCCGAGAAGCGAGCTGCAATCTCTCTTAATCGACTCAGTATTTTCTCGAAGGAAAAGGAGGTGCGAGTTATCAGTAAGGAAACAGCGGCCTTCCGGGAGGAGTGGCTTCGTTTCTATGATGAGCCGCCCGAGGCCGGTCAAACCGTGCTGGCCATTGATCCGACTCCTCCCCCGACAAAGCGGCTGGACCAGAAACAAGTCGCAAAGAAAGATTACCAAGTCATAGGAGCTATGAAACGACATGGTGGTAATTTTTATCTTCTGGATTACGATGCGATGCAGGCGGCGCCGCCCTCCTGGGTCATCGCCAAATTCTTCGAGATGCGCTGGAAGTGGAGACCTTACAAATGCGTGGTAGAGAGTGTCGCCTATCAAGCGACCTTGAAATGGATCATCGAGCAGGAGATGGCCAAACGGGGTCAGTGGACCACGATCGAGCCATTCAACGACATCAAGAGCAAGCCAGTGCGAATTCAGAATGCTTTACATGGTCTTGCATCCAATGGGAGGTTGTTTATCAAGAGGGAACACACTGGTTTTATCGAGCAGTTCGCGACCTACCCGGCGGTGGAGTTTGATGATATCCTAGATTTCGCCGCTATGGCAGTGATCGGACTGCAAAACTCGTATTTGGACTTGGAGAGCAGCGATGACAATATCGTCCCGCTGCGACATAGAAGGAGTGCCCCCTAATGGCGAGATATAAGAGTGATAATGACGTGGATGATGATTTCTACGTCGGCAAAAGCACCACACCGGCGCGGGATGAGAGCTGCAACCAATACTACACTCGGAAGCAGCGCCCTACCGTGTCAGATTTGGCAGGTGATGCGGACGCCAAACTGGTTGACAGCGATGACAGCTTCGCAGAGTCTCGCAATTATCCCAACCAAGATGCGGGTCCGCTGAACTACAAGAAATGGGACCGCTACGGCGGGAAATAACATGGTCACTCGGTCATTTGATCCACAGATTGAGTCTTTCCTTCGCCAACGCCTGGAGGCGAGGATAAAGTACTCCATGCAGAAGCGGTCAGATCGCATTAAGCAGTGGGAGCTGGCCGAGGATAAAGCACTCGCCTACTTGAAAGAGCAGGATGAAGATGCTATCAGGCGATCAAGCAGGGAGCTGAAGGGTACGACCACGTACACTACCCTTCAGATCCCGTATAGCTACGCTACCTTGATGACCGCCCACACTTACATGACCTCGGTGTTCTTTTCCAGGTCCCCTGTGCACCAATTCAGCGGCAGACATGGGGAGTCTGAACAACAGGTCAGTGCAATGGAGGCGTTGGTCAGCTACCAGGTCGAGGTCGGCCAGCATTTGGTGCCATATTACATCTGGCTTTACGATGCTGGTAAGTATGGAGCTGGCATCCTTGGCGATTATTGGTGCGAGGAGAAAACCCAGTACAGCACTGTGGAAACAATGGCGATTCTGGGTCCAGATGGCCAACCGATTCCGGGCTCGGAGAAGAAGGTCCAACAAACATTTCGGGCCGCGGGCTATAACGGGACCAAGGTCTACAATGTAGCTCCGTTTGACTTTGGCCACGATCCCCATTTCCCCCTCTATAGGTTCCAAGAAGGAGAATATTGCTATGTTCGCAAGACCTTGGGGTGGAATGAGATCAAGAAGCGGCAATACCAAGGCTACTACACCAAAGATGGTATTAGCCGTCTCCCAGCACGCCCGCCACACACAGCGCAGATACAAGAGGGATCATCCGCGCTTCTCCGACCAGATCGGGTGTACCAGAATACTCTTGGAGCTGCTAACGATGATCTTAAGCATCCTACTTCTATCGACATTTTTGAGGTATATGTAGACCTCATCCAATCCGAGTGGAAGATTGGGGACTCCAACTACCCGGAGAAATGGGTATTCACAATCAGCTCAGACTACGGAGTCCTGCTGGGCGCAGAACCCCTGGGAAACGCGCATGGTAAATTCCCCTTCTCAATCATCGAAACCGAGATCGAAGGATACGGACTATACGGTCGAGGAATTCCTGAAATTATTGATCCTATTCAACGAACGATGGACTGGCTTATCAACTCCCACTTCTACAACGTCCGAGCCAGCCTTAATAATCAGTTCGTCATTGACCCAAGTAAAATTGTTATCGATGACACCGAAGATGGTGGACCTGGCTACATATACCGTCTCCGACCCGAGGCTTATGGAACGGATATTACGAAGTTCTTCTATCAAGTCCCGGTCACAGATGTTACGCGCGCTCATATGTCTGATCTCGAAGCTATGCAGACTATCGGAGAGCGGATCACCGGAATTAATGAGCAGATGTTCGGAGGTATCTCAAAGTCTCGAACAACTGCAACTGAAGTTCGAACCAGCACCGGGTTCGGGGTCAATCGACTGAAAACTATTACGGAGTATATCAGTGCGATGGGGATTTCTCCTCTGGCTTCGCGTATGGTTCTTAATAGCCAGCAGTTCTATGACCAAGACAAGAAGTTCAAGATTGTGGGAGACCTTGCTCAAATGGCTGGGCCTCAGTTTATGCAGGTTGATCCTACTATGCTGGCTGGCGACTTTGACTTTGTCCCTGTGGATGGAACTCTTCCAATTGACAGGATGGCAATGGCTACTCTTTGGCAGAACATTATGGGCCAGATGAGGAATTTCCCACAGCTCATGATGCAATTTGACATTGGGAAGGTATTCACCCATGTTGCTCAGCTTGGTGGAATTAGGAACATCAACCAGTTCAAAATTCAGACGGTACCAGATGCGCAACTGGCTGCGGCGGCTCAAGCGGGTAACGTGGTTCCTATTGGTGGGAGGCAACAGGGAGCTAGCTTCAATCCAACTGTGGCATCTCTGCCACCCACCGGGGGTCCAGAACTAGCAGGAGAGAACA
>Ga0126383_10002172_pt1 | contig 12611 bp, 19 predicted proteins | sample PanSoiMetPlot_35_FD_96882 | JGI IMG/M metagenome (GOLD analysis project Ga0126383, IMG submission 96882) | Tropical forest soil microbial communities from Panama - MetaG Plot_35 | ecosystem: Environmental > Terrestrial > Soil > Tropical forest > Bulk soil | place: Panama | collected 2016-02-17
GATACTTTCGTTTGCGTTCAGCCAGCACATGGCGATGATTAACCGCAAGGCGAGGGAGCGGCGGGAGCGGTTCTGATGCCCCTGGTCAACTACCCGGTTACGAGCAGTGCTATCGCAAGTTTGGAGTGGGATGATTTGGATCACAGTCTTTTCGTCAGGTTCCACGGAGGCGGCGCAACCTACATCTTGCGCAATGTTCCAGAGGAGGAGGTCGAGCGGTTTGCCAGTTCACCAAGCCCCGGCAGCTACTGGAACACAAACATGAAAGGGAAATACTGATGTACGATCCCCTGCTGTTCGACTACCTCAAGCCGACCGAAAGACAGATGGCGCAGATGGCGGCGCTAAGATCGGCGGCGCGCATGTACTTCATCGTGCTAGAGCGATCCTTGCCGGATGGCCCCGACAAGACCTACACGCTGCGCAAGCTGCGCGAGGTCGCGATGTGGGCCAATGTGGCGATTACCCGTCAAGCCGATGGAACGCCGCGTACAGACGATGACATCACATATCCTTCCGACCACCCCGCTCCCGGCGATCTTGGATCGGTGCCGCTGTGAAACGAGCGAAAAAGCGCAAGACGAGATCGCGTCCCAGGATTGGGACCACGGTAGAAAGCGCCCCGATCAAGAAGTACGAATACAACCACCTTGAAATCCAAATCGGGGTGACCGCCGAGGACGTGACCTCCCAACTCAACGCCCTTGGGCTTGAGGGATGGCTGGCCTACCACGCTTTCGAGTCGGGCGGGTTTTACCACTTTCTGTTCACACGAGAGGTGGTGTGATGCCCATCGTCCGCACCTACGGCTGCGAGCAGTGCAACCACATCATGGAGGTCGTGCTGACGCAGGAGCAGTGGGACGACCCACCGCCGGAATGCCCGGAGTGTGCGAAGCACCCCATGCGTCAGGAGTTCAAGCCTGTCGCCATTGGCGGCTCGAACATCGTGCGCGCCCGCGACATCGCCGAGGACATCGCCGCCAACGACTATCACGTCGCCGACATGCAGCGGGATAAGCACGCGCGAACTCCCACGGTTCGCTACAAGGATCAGGGCAGCGTCTTGCCCAGCAACTGGCAGGCTGCAAACCAGACCCTGGAAGCGGCCATTGCCCTTGGGCGAGAGACGAGACTGAAATACGGCAACGGCTTGGATGTGCTGCAGCACAATCTCAAGACCGGGGCCGAGCCGGACCTGATCGCAAACTCGAAAAAGCGAGCCATGAAGGTGTGGTGATGCCGATCATCGTGCGCAGCGTGCGGGGTCCGCGCCTTGTGCCGTTTCGGTACATCAGCAAAATGTCGATGGAAGAACTGATCGCCTACGAGGAGTTCCTGTGGAAATGCCACAGCAACCCGAAAGCCTCGCTCGCGATCACCGATCAACTCAACGCAATCTATCGAGAGGTTGAGTGGCGTGCTCAAGATACCGCGTTCCGATAGAGAAGGCACCCTCGAACAGTGGGTGAAGGAGGTCATTGACGAGTGCATGGCCTCGGTCGATGAGCGCGCAATGGTCTACACTCGCGCCGCCCAGTATTACTACATGGGCACCTACGACGAACGCGCCGCGATCTACAACAAGACCAAGCCCTTCATCGACAAATTGTCCGGCTTCCTGATGCAGCCGACCGACGTTCGCTTTCAGGTCGTGTTCGACACGGGCGAGGACGAGCATGTGCTGTCGCGCGCGCAGCTTGTGTCGGAGAAGCTATCCGCCGATTACCGCTCGACCGACAGTGATGTGGTGTTCTCCGAGGCGCTAACGTGGTCGATGGTCAACGGCTGTCAGCTACTCAAACACTTTCCACACGACGAAGGCTTCAAGCTCGCACCCGTTCATCCGCAGAATTTCGGTGTGCTGGGGGAGACGATCCTCGACCTCAACGAGCAAGAGGCGTTCTGCCACGTCACCTATCCCACGATGTCGCGCCTGCGCACGATACTGGAACAGCATCCGCGCAAGGATGAGATACTCAAGCGTGTCGAGGCTGGACGCCCGACGACCAAGGACGAGGAGCAGCCGAGTTATTTTCACCAGATGGTTGTCGGGGGGCTGAACCCACTGGGGGAACCCGGTGGTGCGCCCCGCTCCGAGGCCGCCGGTATCGTTAATGTATTCCCGGTGCCAACGCCATGGAAGCCCAATCGTCGCCTCACGCCGACCGTGAAATTCTGCGAGTTATGGATCAAGGACCGCGAGCGGGGTGGAGATTACACCACAATGCAGGTGGTCTACCCAGATGTCATCATCGAGGGCGACCTGACGCGGAGAAATCTGTCGAAGGTTCCTGGCCGCTCGTCGTTCATCAAAATTCAGCCGCAAATTACCCCAGGATATTTCTGGGGACGGTCGTACATTTCCGATGTGCAGATGCTGCAGGACGTGCTGAACAAGCGCCTGCGCGATCTCAAGGTGATGTGGGACCGAAACGTCAACGCGCCGCAGGTGTTCTCCGGCTTCACGTCCTTAACCGAGGAGCAATATCTCAAGATCATTTCGGAGGGCGGGTTCATCAACGACCCCAATCCGAATGCCAAGGCGAGCAAGCTCCTCGACCCGCCCCCTCCCGCGTACATGGAGGAATTGCAGTTCCTGTTGGGCCTGTTCGAGGAAGCGAGTGGGTTCTCCCCGATAATGAGCGGTCAGGGTGAACCAGGAGTGCGTGCTGGCGTTCACGCTCAGACGCTAGTCCGCACGTCATCCCCGCGCCTCATAGATCAAGCGGCGCGGGTTGAACGCCAGCTTGCCGAAAGCGGTTACCTGTCGCTGCGCATCATGCAGGCGATGGACCCGCGCATCTATCGCACCGACAAGGGCCAAGAGTTCATCCTCAAGGAGTTCCCCGACGATTTTCAGGTGCAGGTGGACAGCCACAGCGCCTCGCCCGCGTTCGCCGAGGACAATCGTCAGGTTGCCATCGCCCTGGCCCGTGCCGGTGCCATCGACAGCGAGGACCTGATCCACATGCTGCACCCGCCCGGTGCCGAACTGCTGCTTGCTCGCCTGCGTCAACGCCAGAAGGCACAGGCGCAAGCCGCACAGGCAGAAAAGACCGAGGAGATCGTGCGCGACGTGCTGCAGCTACCGGGAACGAGCAGAGGTGGACGTGCCGGTAGACGGCGGCAAAGATAGGGATTAGCTTGCGTGCCCCATGGCGGACGGTGTTGGCGAAAGCATCACTGAGGACCCGGCGGTTGGCGCTGGCTCTCCTGACGCGGCGGCAGCAGGAGGCGCAGCAGGCGCACCACCGACAGGAGGAGGGCCAGTTCTAGCAGCACTGTCACGTCGCCAGACTGGTCCACAGGTAAGCGCCCCCGGTCCAGGCGATCAGGCGTCGTCAATTACGATGGTGACTAACGCGCTTGCGCTGCTGCAGCAAGCCCTGCCGGGACTGATGCCGGGTAGCCCCGTTCACCGCGACGCCCTGCGCGCCCTCAACTCCTTGAGCAAGCACGTTGCGCAGGGTGGGACCACATCGGGCGTGCAGCAAACTCAGTTGCAGGACATGCTGCGCAACACCGTTCGCAACGCGCTGCTGCAAAAGATTATGGGCCAGCAGGCCAGTGCCCAACAGGGCGGTCAGCCTGCGGGTATGCCCGCCGGAGCCATGCCGCAAGCACCAATGCCCTCGACGCCGTTACCGGGAGCGTGATAATTGGTTAATCCGACCTACGTAGTTCCAACCCCCCTGTGGATGTGGGAGTACAGCTATGGCGCAGAACCGCAGTTACGATCCCCCGATCACGACACCGCCGGAGACACCCCCGCGCACGATCCTGCAGGTGGACACCCAGTCGGAGGTGAGCGAGTGGGGTGCGATCCCGAAAGTTGTCCCGAAACCGGAAGGTGGAGTGCCGCTGCAGCCCAGCATCATTGGTAAGACCAACAGCAACTGAGCGCAGACCATGATATTGAAATTCAACGACGGCGATTACCCGTTGATGGTAGCGGCTTGGACCATAGGAACGCCGCCGGGGAATAAGACCACCACAAACATCATTTATCAGTGGGGGTTACAGGGCACGGCATCTGGCTATCTGGTCGTCATCCAAAAGAGCATGGATGACGTTCTAGCGTACATTGATGACAACACGGTTAACGGGGTTTGCGATCTTACCCCCTTGCAGTGAGACTGCCATGGCCAAGCGCGAAATAGAGGATGAGGAATACAATTTCCTCAAGGGCAGACAGCAAGTCGCCGATTTTGTCGAAACAATCTACAACGACCCCGCGCTCTCGATGGAGGCCAAGCGCCTCATCAAGAAAAAATACCCGGACATGCAAATCCCCGATCTCGACATCGAGGACAAGTTCACCAAACGCCTGGACGACGACAAGAAAGAACGCGACGCAGCCGAAAAAGCACGCAAGGACGAGGAAAACGAGAAACGCTTTACTGATCTACGCGCCAAAACGAAACAAGAGTACGGCTTCACCGACGAGGGCATGGCCGACCTGGAAAAGTTCATGCTCGAACGCAACATCGGTGATTACGAGGTAGCGGCAAGCTACCGTGCCTCCAAAGAACCCAAGCAGAGTGAAGCAGACGCGGACGATGGCCGCGATCATTTCTGGAACCACTCACAACAGCAGGGCTTTGCCGAAATTTCGGCTGATCCTGAGAAGTGGGCGCGGAAAGAAATCCTCGCCGCCCTCCGCAAGGATGAAAAGGCGACGCGAGGCGGCAACTTCTAGGGCAGGAGGTCGAAATGCCAATATTGGGTTCGGGCATCATCCCGAGCGGTCCAATCGGGCTAGAACTGCAAGCGACCGTGCGCCGCGTGTTCGCGCAAATGGTGGTCGTTCTGCTGTACCGACAGAACCCGCTGCTGGCGCTACTGCTCAGAAATGCCATCCGCGCATCGGGCGGTGTCTCGCCCTACACCCAACCCGTGCAGACGGGACAGTACGTGGCGTCAAGCTGGATTGGCCCCGCAGGTCAGTTCAACTTGCCGACCGACGTGGCGGCGACGGTGAATGCCGAATTTAACATGTGCGCTTTGGCGACACCTGTGTCCTCACTCGGCCTTGAGCAACTTGTGACCCAAGATGCTATCGCCGTCGCATCCCGTCTGATGCTCAAACTCAACGACATCAAGAACTCCGCGCTCAACTCGCTCTCGACGGCCCTGTTCGGACCGCCTACCGCGAACGTGCTGCAGATGTTCAGCTTGAATGACGCCTACGGCGCGACCGGCGTGTACGGCGGTCTTGACCGCGCCACCTATCCGACCTGGGCGGGGCTTTCCATCGCAACTGCCGGTGCGATCCTTACGCGCGCTACGTTCATCCCGACCCTGCTCAAGGCGGTCAAGCACGCGGGCGGTGAGGCGCTAGATTTCGTGGTGATGTCGGTCGAGGATTGGACAACATTATTGACCGATTTTATGACAGTCGAACGCTACAACAACGACCCATCGAGCAGGTGGGGCAAGGACGATCCGGTGAACAGTGGCTTCCGTGGCCTCCTTCTCGGTGACACCCCGATCTTCTTTGACCTCAACTGCCCGGTGGGCACCGCTTTCGGGTTTAACTCCAAGTACATCACCCTAGTCATCCATGAGGACGCCAACTTCGCCTGGACTGGCTGGTACAGCACGATCCCGCAAGGCCAAATCGCATCAGTCGGCCTCTCGCTGACGGCGCTCAATCTGGTGTGCAGCAAGCCCTCGACGGGCGCGGTTATCACCGGCATCACTGGCGGTGCAGCAGGCTTCCCGGCCGCGCCACCTCCATGACCATGAGGTCGTCAGATGTTTTTGTCGCCGTGCGCTGCGCCGTTCTCGCGTCCAGCATCGGGCATGGTAGCGTTCCCGGCGCGGTGGCCGGTCTACGTCATCCCATGCTCGCATCTGCTCGATCCTCCATTCGCAAGGCAGCTTAATCCGAACTTCCCATTCCCCCGCCAACCGCGCGCGTTCGAGAGCGAGTCGCGCGCGCCGGGAACCGGGCTAATTTGGGGACCGCCATGCCCGTGCCCCGTGAGGTGGTAGAAACCCCAGAACCGTTAGCCTTGCTTCCGCCGGTAACCGGCGTCGTCGGGACGGGCGGGGCGAGCGGCACAAGCCTGCCGGTCACTGGCGTAGCGGGCAAAATCCAACTCGGCATGACCGTCACAGGGACCGGCATTCCGGCCGGAACCACGATCCTCGCACAGACGGCGGGCACCACCATCGGAGGGGCTGGCACCTATCGCACCAGTCAAGCTACAACAGCAGCCGCTGCAGCCGCGCTTACTTTCACAGCGGGTCCTTCACTTGCGTTCTTTCCCGCGTTCGCGCCTATCGTGCCACCGCCGCCGATTGGCGCGGACAAGGCAATCCCCAACTTTCCGCCGCCAACACCGCCGCCTATCGGCACCGTTCCCATCGGCGATCTTGTGGGGCCTGCTGTTGCAGCCGCTGCTGTTCCCCCATCGGTCGCCGGTATTCCTCTGATTAGGACCGTGAGCGCGTGGACCGCGAAATTTCCCGATTTTCTGACGACCTTCCCATCGCCGCCAATCGTGTTCACCAACACGATGATGATCGGGGCGACGAAGCCGCCGCAAACAACGACGACACAGAACATCCCCATAGGCGGATGGGGACCCCCGGTAGGCCCGTCGATCACACCGCCGCCGCTCACTCCGCGCTTGGCGGAAGCGCAAATCGGGCAAGCATCGCTGTTAGAGGAGCCACCACCGCTGCCAGAGGAGCCACCGCCAGAGGAGCCACCGCCGGAAAGGAACGGGCGACGCCGTCGCCGGAAGTAAGTATGCTGCGGCATGTTAGAACAGTACATCACCGACACGCAGGACCTGCTGAACGACGCGCAGGGTCAATTCTTCACGATCCCAACGCTGACTAAGTACATCAATCGTTCGCGGCGGCGCATTGCGGCGGTGAGCGGATGCCTGCGCGTCATTCCTCCCGGCACGCAAACCATCCCGTTTCGCGAAACGTACACCTTCTCCGGCTGGAATGCGCTGGTGCAGGGTGTCATGCCGCAGGCCCACAGCATCCTGGCGTGTCGCTCGCTCGCGATTGGCATTGGCGGGCGCTGGAACCTCAACGCTGCCGAACCCAAGATCGAGGGCGGTTCGTGGAAACCGATGTGGCGGCGGCTGATTTGGACCGATTTCCAAGCGCGCTTTCGCATTTATGGCGGCACCTTCATGGGCACCATCAGCGAGCCGGGATGGTGGGCGCAGTACGGCGTGGGTCCTCTCGGCCAGATTTATCTTGCTCCGATCCCGACCCAGAACATGCCGATGGAGGTCGATCTCACCGTCATTCCGCAACCACTGCTCACCGACAAGGATGTCGATCCAATCCCGTTTCCGTGGACTGACGCCGTGTCGTACTGGGCGGCAACGCTATGTCTGCTGCAGCAGCAGCGGCGTGAAGATGCAGCGGCGATGGCGGTGATGTTCAACACCGATCTTCCGATGTGCGCGTCGGTTGTCTGCCCGCAAATGCTGCAAACTGCCTACGGCGCAACACTGCGGTCCGCCTGATGCCAATACAGACAGACCGAGAGCAGAACGAACCATTTACTCTGGGAACGTGGAAGGGCCTCAACCAGCAAGGCCGTCGCGGCTCCATTGACGATGACGAGGAGTGGTGGAACGAAAATCTGTTCGCGATAGCCCCAGGCAACCTGCGCTCATGCTGGGGACACGGACCCGCGATCTATACCGCGCCTGCTGGCTCACGCATCGTCCGCATGTTTTTCGGCTTCATCGGCAACACCACACCGCAATTCCAGAAGCCGCCACCGGGCCGCCTGGGCTGGATGTTTCTCGACAGCGGCAACGTGGATCAGGTCGATCTCGACACGCACGAAACCACGCCGATAGGACAAATCTGGCAACCTATTGCACCAAACTACTGGGCCAGTGCAAAAGTATGGAGGCCGCAATTCTTCGGAAGCACAGCAGGCCAACAAGGCGGCGTCTTGTTCGGCTCACCACAGGGACTGTACGCATGGGACGGGACGCTATTTCCGCCGGGGTCGGCGGCACCGGACTGGTTGACGGACGGATTGGAAACGACACCGGGAGTGCCGTTCACGATGCCGACCGGACTGCCGGGGATTTACGCGATGGAGGTGTACCAAAGCCGCCTGTTCGTGGCCGGGAAAGACGTGATCTCCTTCTCGGCTCCCTCCAACGGAGCGGACTTTGCGACGACAGATGGTGGTGGCAGCTTTGGGTACTTCGGGGACAAGCTAACCTATAGCTACATGGATTTGGCCGCTTCGGCAGGCTACCTCTACGTTTACGGCGACAGCAGCATCGACTTGATCGCCAACGTGCAGCTTTCCGGCCAGGGCACGCCGGAGGCACCCTTCACCACCAACATGAACTACGAGAACATCGACCCGCAAGTCGGCCAGCGTTACCCGCGCCCGGTCGGACGCATCGGGCGCTACATGCAGATGTTCACCGGAGCGGGGATTTTCGAGTGTCGCGGCGGCGAGGCGCGCGAGATCGGCTACAAGATCACCAACATCTTCAACACGCTCGATGACAGCCTGTATTACCCGACCATGTGTCCGGCAACGATGTTCGGGTTTCGCGTTCTCTTGTGCAACGGTCGCTTCACCGACCCGTTCGGCGTCACTCGCAACCTATTGCTGATGTGGCACCCGCGCAGCGGCGGTCAGGAGTTCTGGTCGGTGGCGTCGCAGAACCTCGAACTGACCCACATCGGAGCCTACGAGCAAGACAGCATCATCACGCCCTACGGCACAGACGGCACAAGTCTCTACCAACTGTTCGCGCAACCCGATCCCGCTCTCAACAAAAAACTCTCGACCAAATATTTGCGTGGCACTGGACTGTCGATGCTCACGATCAAGAACGCCAAGCGCCTGTTCCTCGAGTTCTATGACAACGACGGACGCGGAGTGGACATCACCGGCACGTTCACGTCGGCTGCGGGCGGCGTACCCGGCGGCGCACAGGACATCGGTTTCACCATGCCTCCCGGCAAGCGTTACGACATGCAGCCGCAACCCATTGCGGGCGCAGGCATCGCGGGGGCAGTTGACATCCAGAGCATTTCGCCGGATTTTACTCTCGAACGCCTGCACATCGTTTCAGAGGAACGCACGCTGTGGGGCGCGTAAGATGGCCGACTCAGCAAGAGGAGAAGAAGCATGGCAAGACGCAGACGCGGTGGAAGGCGACGTAGGCGCGGCGGCCGCAGACGGAGGCGGTAACCGTGGCGCGCAGAAGGCGTAGACGCATGGTGCTTGTGCCAGCGTCGCGTCGGGCAGGTCGCGCTAGGCGACGTGGACGACGTAGGGGGTACTGATGGCACGCCGTAGGACTAGGCGTCTCAAAATGACGCGACGCGCACGCCGCATCAGGGCACGTAAGCATCGCAGGCGGCGGTAAGTGCCAACCCCTCGCATCGGCCTTAACAATTCCCGAAATCTACATCGGGCATTGAGGCCGAAAGAATTGAGGCCGGGGTTTGGCAGCTTTCGTACTGCTGTCACCCGGCCTAATTCGTATCGGATGACCCACGCAAACAACCGGCGTGGCTTTCGCATGAGAAGAATTGGGAGGCTGTGATGGCAAGAGGCGTGAATTTAGGCCCGCGCTCTCGCGTCGATCCCGCCGGTCGCTTTCGTACCAGAACCCCACGCTCCGAGGTTCCTGTCCCGAGAACGCGCGCCAAGGAAACCAGGGCTTGCAGCCCACACGGTGGAGGTCAGCGGTATCGGCGATCTCGGCGAGGTGGCGGGAGGTACTAATGGCGAGGCGCGGACGACGTAAACTCGGCGGTCCGCCTTTCTTCAATCTCGGTATAACGGCTCGCCGGGGTAGACGTGGCAGGCGTAGGCGTCTGCCGATGGCACGCAAAGGGCGGCACTGATGTCACGCGGACGACGAGCGCCCGGTCGGCACGGTCCGGTTCGCCGGATGCCATGGTCCGATGGGGCTTGGCCCAGCGATTGGAGCCGTGGCCGACACGGACCGGCGCGCTCCGGGCGTAGATCGCCCCGCCCCGGAGCGCGCACTGGTCCGGTGCGAAGCGCGCGACGATGAAACCACTGCGGCTGACGCTGACCGAGCCTACGGAGGCGCAGCTTCACGCGACCGTGGCGCAATATCTCGACTGGGCGCTGATGCCGCCAGCGATGTACACGACATTTCCTGCTGGCTGGGGCGTGCTGACCAAATCCACTGCTGGGCGGCTCAAGGGTGCGGGCCTCAAGCAGGGAATGCCGGACATGCTGGTGTTCTTCAACGGGTTCACCCTCGGCATCGAGTTGAAATCACACAGCGGGAAGCTGACGCCGGTACAGTCCGCCATGCATGAGAAGCTGAGAGCCGCTGGCGTCCGGGTCGTCACTTGCAATAGTCTGATGGAAGTGATCGACGCGCTGGGGATTTTCAGCATCCCCCTGCGGCGGACCAAGGGAGCTTCCGATGAGCGGCACAATCCAGAGCGGGAGAGGGCTTAGGTTCGACGCCCCGTTCTCCGAGAGATTTGAGCACTACACGATGCCAGTGCCCGAGTCGGGCTGTTTTATCTGGCTTGGCGGGCTGGATGTCGGTGGATACGGTCAATTTCACCACATCAAAGGCTCGAACATCAAAAAGATGGCCCACAGGGCTTCATACGAACACTTCATTGGCCCAATCCCAGACGGGATGGACCTCGATCACCTCTGCCGAGTGCGCTGCTGCGTTAATCCGCACCACCTTGAGCCGGTGCCGCGCAAAGAGAATGCGCGTAGAGGCAACACTGGGCAGAACCTCAGACGCGGAGGCAAGGATGCCAAGGGAAAAGCAACGTGAATGGCCGAGAGGACGGGACAGCGGGGTAGAACGGAACGCTCCTTCGGCGTTCTTTCTCAGCCCGGACGGCTATCTGAAATCCGAACGCTCACTCGCAGGTCCTTTGCGCTTGGGCACCGAACCGCTCGTCGGTCCAAGAGGCGCGGTACGAAACGGTAATTCCGATTTCGGCATGGATCGCATTTCGCCGCGTGGCTTCGATCCCATTGGCACGGCGCTTTCCCGTTATGGCCCACAGGAGGAAAGCCCGCTGATCTCGCGCCAGCTACGCGGTGGCCGCCGACGCGGAGAGTAGCGTGCCCGGTGCAGTGCTGCTCAACGCAGATGATCCCATCTTCGCGTTCGAGCATATGATGCAGCACCGGCAATATTTCGCGATCATGGGCAATCATGCTGTGCAGGGCAACCTCGCCCAGTTCAACACGTTGCCCTACATTCTCGATCCCACTCACAACACCGACCAACCGGCGTGGAACTGGAACAAGAAGCACCAGCAGTCGCACAACGATTTCAACTCCGACTTGCCCGCAAACTTTGACGACGGCTACACTCTCACTCACGTCGTCCCGCCTACGGTCACCGGCACCGGCAACTCAACCGGCACGACCAGCCTCACCATCAGCGGACTAAGCACCACGTTCCTCATAGGATCGGGCGTGTCCGGCGTCGGCATTCCGGCCGGAACCACAATCGTCGGCCAGCAAACTGGATCGGCGGGAGGAAACGGCATCTACACCACTAGCCAGCCCACGACGACAACCAACGCCGCTCTGACCATCACTCACCCGCCTTACGATCAGGCCAATGCCCTCGGCGGACAGAGCTTCGGTATCCACCAGCCCGGAATTTTGTTAGAAGGCGATGGGCAGACACCGGAGAACAGAGCATGGTGGACCTTCCTCAATCACCAACATCACTTCATCGCAAACCGAGCGATCCTGCCGCTGCCGACAACAGAACCCATGCAGGCAGGAACGGGACCGGGACTGGTAACCGGGGTGTCGAACCCGTGGTGGTGGACGGACAGAGGCCCAGTGATCTTCCCGTACTGGTGAGCGATCAAGACGCGGTTTTGCTCGATCCCTGGCTGTTAACAGAAAATGATATACAGTGGTTAATTTTTTTGGGGAAAAAAAGGTACGGAAACAACTGGGACGACGCGACGACCGAGAACTGGTTTCGCAACATTGTCCTCAAGTCGCCGCTGATGTTCCACGGCGTGCGCACCGCAAATGCGTTTTGCATTTCAATGATTTCGGTGGTGCCGTGGATGCCCGCGGATTTCGAGGTCAACGTCGTGTTCATCTGCGCCGACGACGGATACATGTGGGAGGCGTTCAAACTGCTGCGCGACTCGATAGCGTGGGGCAGAAAACGCAAGTGTGTACGATGGAAACTGTCATCCGACACCGACATTGACATCGCACCGATGGCTTATCGCCTCGGTGCTACAAGCCTAACGCCGCGCTACAACCTAGAACTGACATGACCGGCATCGGAACTGGTGGCATCGGTCAAAAACAAACTGCGGGCGGCGGCATCACGCCCGAACAAACGGCGTTGGCGCAATACCACTTCGGTCAAGGCGCGATTAAAAGCATGTCAGACTTCGCGGGACTGCCAGTCTCCACCGGCATGACGCAAGCCATCGGCGGCGCGCGCGCTGGCGCAGCGAAAGAAGCCGGAGAACAGTCGCAGGTCAACGCCGCCGCGATGACGAACTTCCTCAACCAGCAGACCGCCAACCTCACTAGCGGCATCGGCGGCTTGCTTGGCGGACTTTCCGGCGGCGGCAAGGGTGGTGGCA
>Ga0126383_10002174_pt1 | contig 12605 bp, 14 predicted proteins | sample PanSoiMetPlot_35_FD_96882 | JGI IMG/M metagenome (GOLD analysis project Ga0126383, IMG submission 96882) | Tropical forest soil microbial communities from Panama - MetaG Plot_35 | ecosystem: Environmental > Terrestrial > Soil > Tropical forest > Bulk soil | place: Panama | collected 2016-02-17
CCGGTCGAGCAGGCCGAGCAGCTGCTCGACGTCGGCGAGGTGCAGACCGCTGGTCGGCTCGTCGAGCACGTACACGCGGCCCTTCTCGGCCATCTGCGTGGCCAGCTTGAGCCGCTGCCGCTCACCGCCGGACAGCGTGGTGAGCGGCTGGCCGATGCCGAGGTAGCCGAGCCCGACGTCGGCCAGCCGGTCGAGGATTTTGTGCGCGGCGGGCGTGCGTGCCGCACCGCTGCCGAAGAACTCCCTGGCCTCGGTCACCGGCATCGCGAGCACCTCGCTGATGTCCCTCCCACCGAGGTGGTAGTTCAGCACCGACGCCTCGAACCGCTTCCCCTCGCACTCCTCGCAGATGGTGGCGACGCTGGCCATTATCGCCAGGTCGGTGTAGACGACCCCGGCCCCGTTGCAGTTGGGGCAGGCACCCTCGGAGTTGGCACTGAACAACGCCGGCTTCACGCCGTTGGCCTTCGCGAACGCCTTGCGGATCGGGTCGAGCAGTCCGGTGTACGTCGCCGGGTTGCTCCGCCGCGAGCCGCGGATCGCGCCCTGGTCGACCGACATCACTCCCTCCCGGCCAGACACCGAGCCGTCGATCAGTGAGCTCTTTCCCGACCCGGCTACGCCGGTTACCACCACCAGCACGCCGAGCGGTATGTCGACATCGACGCGCTGCAGGTTGTGGGTGCTGGCGCCGCGCACCTCCAGCGCTCCCGACGGTGTCCGCACCGACGGCTTCAAGGAGGCCCGGTCGTCCAGGTGCCGCCCGGTCGTCGTGCCGCTGGCCCGCAGCCCTTCGACGGTGCCCTCGAAGACCACCTCGCCACCGGCGGTGCCAGCGCCGGGGCCGAGGTCGACGGCGTGGTCGGCGATCGCGATCGCCTCCGGCTTGTGCTCCACCACGAGCACCGTGTTGCCCTTGTCGCGCAGCTGCAGGAGCAGGTCGTTCATCCGCTGTATGTCATGCGGGTGCAGGCCAATGGTGGGCTCGTCGAAGACGTAGGTGACGTCGGTGAGCGAGGAGCCGAGGTGGCGGATCATCTTGGTGCGCTGCGCCTCGCCGCCCGACAGCGTGCCCGACGGGCGGTCGAGGCTGAGGTAGCCGAGCCCGATCTCGACGAATGAGTCGAGGGTCTGCCGCAGCGCCGCCAGCAGCGGTGCGACTGACGGCTCGGCCAGACCCTGCACCCACCCGGCAAGGTCGCTGATCTGCATCGCGCACGCATCGGCGATGTTGACCCCGGCGATCCGCGACGACCGGGCCGCCTCACTGAGCCGCGTGCCGCCGCACTCGGGACAGGTCGTGAAGGTGATCGCCCGGTCCACGAACGCCCGGACGTGCGGCTGCAGCGCCTCGCGGTCCTTGGACAGGAACGACTTCTGGATTCTCGGGATCAGACCCTCGTACGTCAGGTTGATGTTGTCGACCTTGATCTTGGTCGGCTCCTTGTAGAGCAAGTCGTGGAGCTCGGTCTTGGTGTACCTACGGATCGGCTTGTCCGGGTCGAAGAAGCCACAGCCGGTGAAGATGCGGCCGTACCAGCCGTCGACGCTGTAGCCCGGGATCGTGAGCGCACCCTCGTTGAGCGACTTGCTGTCGTCGTACAGCTGAGACAGGTCGAAGTCGGTGACCGAGCCCCGGCCCTCGCAGCGCGGGCACATGCCGCCGGTGCGGGTGAATGTCGCCCGCACGGTCTTGCTGGTGCCGCGCTCGACGGTGACCGCACCGCTCGCCCGGACCGACGGCACGTTGAAGGAGAACGCGTTGGGCGAGCCGATGTGCGGCTGCCCGAGCCGGCTGAACAGGATGCGCAACATCGCGTTGGCGTCGGTGGCGGTACCGACCGTGGAGCGGGCGTCGCCACCCATCCGCTCCTGGTCGACGATGATCGCGGTCGTCAGCCCTTCGAGCACGTCCACCTCGGGCCGCGCCAGCGTCGGCATGAAGCCCTGCACGAAGGCGCTGTACGTCTCGTTGATCAGCCGCTGCGACTCCGCGGCGATCGTGCCGAACACCAGGGAGCTCTTGCCCGAGCCGGACACGCCGGTGAACACCGTCAGCCGGCGCTTCGGGATCTCGACGCTGAGGTCCTTGAGGTTGTTCACGCGCGCGCCGTGCACGCGAATCAGATCGTGGCTGTCGGCAGCGCGCAGCGCAGGCGAGTGCGTGCCCGTCCTCGTGGCCATGCTCATCGTGTCTCCATCTGTCCGGGCGGGCCGCCTTCGCGATCTCCGCCGGCGTCGCGCGCGGCGGGCCCGTCACTCGCCGGTCCTTTAAATCGTGGGCCGCATCGACCCAGTGGGTCTCGTCAGGCTAGTTGCGGCTCGGTGGCCGGCGCTTCTTGATTCCTGATCGGCCGGCCTGGCGGTTACCCGGACACCCTCAGCAGCGTCTTGCCCGTCGTCGCGCGCGACTCAATCGCCGCGTGCGCGTCGGCTGCCTGTGCTAGTTCGAACTCCTGGCCAATGACCGGATGAAGACGGCCGGCGGCGGCCTCGGCCAGAGCCGCCTTGGTCGCTCTCCGGAGATCTTCCGCCCCCAACGGCTGACTCTTCAGCACGGTGACCTGGTGCTCCCTAGCGAGTTCCGGGCTTACCGGTGCGAAGCTCCCGCTTGCCATGCCGAACGGGCAAAAGCGGCCATTCGGACGGAGCAGGGCGAACGCGGCCAGGCCGATGTCCCCGCCAACGCCGTCGAAGACAACGTCTACCTCGCCCGCAGCCTCACGGGCCCGCAACGGCCAGTCCCTGCTGCTGTAGTTGACGACCACGTCGGCCCCGAGAGCGCGAGGCGTCGCGAGCTTGCGTTCGCTGCCGGCCAGCGCGACGACGCGCGCGCCGGCGTTGCGGGCAAGCTGGACCAGGAGCGTTCCCACTCCGCCCGCCGCTGCCTCGATGAGGACGGTGTCACCGCTGCTGATCCGCGCCAGGCCCGCCAGGGCAACGGCGGTGCGGCCGTCAGCCAGCAACGCGACCGCATCGCGCAGGTCCATCTGGCCCGGGACGTCGATCAATCGCTGCTCAGCCGCGACCGCCTGCTCCGCGTAACCTCCCGTGCCGGTCAGGCTGGCCACGACCCGGCGCCCGACCAGAGCGGGATCGGCCCCGGGACCGGCCTCAGTTACCGTACCGCCGACGCCGTTGCCCAGAACGGCGGGCAGCGTCGGCAGCATCGCTGGATTGGGCGGCCGTCCCGCCCTTATCTGCGTCTCGACGAAGGTCACGTTGGCGAACTCGACATCAATCGCAACCTCTCCCGCACCGGCCGCCACGTCCGGCAGCTCGGCAAGCTGGAGCACCTGCGGCGCTCCGAACTCCTTCATGGCTACTGCGCGCATCGTCGGCTTCTCTCTTATCGGAGCAGTCCGTTCCGGATGGATCTTATCGGAAGATTCTGCTCCGATCATCGGTAGAGTGGGCCGGTGGCTGCACGCGCGCTGAGCCCGCTTTCACGCCGCGGCCGCCAGGCCGAGGCGCGGCGCAACGACCTGGCCGTGCTGGACGCGGCACGTGACGTCTTCACCGTGCACGGCGCAGACGCGCCCATCTCGGCTGTCGCCGAGCGCGCCGGAGTCGGCATGGGCACCCTCTACCGCCGCTACGGCAGCAAGACAGAGCTGCTGCAGCGCCTCTGCGTCCTGGCCATGGAACAAGCCCTGGACGCCGCAGACGAGGCGCTTCGAGCCGACGACCCATGGGCCGGTCTCGCCGATTACGTCCGGGCCTGCGTTGAGATGCGTTCCGGAGCGCTGGCCTCGATCGCCGGGCAGGTCGATACGACCGCCGAGATGCGGGCCACCGCCCGCCGGGGCATGGCACGCCTCGCGGAAATCGTCGCCCGGGCTCACCGTGATGGAAGCCTGCGAGCCGAGATCACCGCGATGGACATCACCTGGCTGATCGAGCAGTTCAGCCGGCGCGCCCCGGACTCCGTCGACCCCGCGGAGGAGCGCAACGTCCGCTCGCGGCTCGTCGCCATCGCCCTCGACGGGCTGCGCGCCGGTGCCGGCCAGAGCCTGCCGGGCCATCCGCCCAGCCGCGCGCGCTATGTAAACCGCTGGTCAGTCACCTCCTAGCACGCCGGAGTTTCGAGCGCGCGGCGGCAGCGAGGCCTGCCCTTGTGTGAGGGCGGAAACAGCCGGTCACCGCCTCGCGGCCCGAATTCCTAGGAAAGGTGACGGCGGCAAGGCAGGATTCACCTCATGGACGCCAGGCATGCCATCTTGTTCGAGTCGGTCACGGTTGGCCCGAAAACGCTGCCCAACCGGTTCTACCAGGTCCCGCACGCGTCAGGGTTTGGCTCGGCTAAGCCCAGGACGCAGGCGGCGTTCCGGGCTGTCAAGGCCGAGGGTGGCTGGGGCGGGGTGTGCGTGGAGTATGCCCCGATCTCGCAGGATTCCGACGAGACCCCGCCGGTCGCCGCGGATATCTGGGACGACCGTGACGCCCGCGCGCTGGGGCTGGCCGCCGAGGCGATCCACGCGCACGGGTCGCTGGCGGGGCTGGAGCTCTACCATGGCGGTGCGTCCAGTCCCAACGGCGGCTCACGGGTGTTCCGGCTGGCCCCGAGCCAGCTCACCTCGGGGGTTCAGTGGGGGGGGCTCGCCAAGGAGATGGATACCGCTGACATCGCCCGCATCCAGCGGGGCTGGGTCCACGCCGCACGGCGGGCCGCCGACGTCGGCTTCGACATCATCTACGTGTACGGGGCACACGGCTACCTGATGACCCAGTTCCTGTCGGCGCACACTAACCTGCGGACCGACGGCTACGGGGGCAGCCTGGCGAACCGGGGCCGGTTCTGGCTGGAGACCCTGGCGGCGGTGCGAGAGGCGGTGGGCGGTGAGTGCGCGATCGCCACCAGGATCGCCGTGCATGGCGACTCAGGGGTACCCGGGGCAGAAGGCCTGCCCGGCATTCACATCGACGACATGCTGACGCTGGTGAAGATGGCCGACGACCTGGTGGACCTGTGGGACGTGACGGTCGGTTCCTGGCCCGAGGACTCGGGCACCTCCCGCTACTACCCGGAAGGTCACGAGCGACCGTGGGCGCACCGGGTCCGGGAGGCCACCGCCAAACCGGTGGTCGCGGTCGGCCGCTACACCAGCCCGGACCTGATGGCCGAGGTGATCCGGTCGGGCGCGGTGGACCTGATCGGCTCGGCCCGGCAGGCGATCGCCGACCCGTTCCTGCCGCGCAAGATCGCAGAAGGCCGGCTGGAGGAGATCCGCGAGTGCACCGGGTCCAACATGTGCATCCTGCGGGAGGAAACCTTCAACCACCTGGGCTGCGTGCAGAACGCCACCGCCGGGGAGGAGTACCGCCGCGGCTGGCACCCCGAGCTCTTCCCCCCCGCAGCTAACACCGGCCGGCCAGTGCTCATCGTGGGCGCCGGGCCGGCGGGCATGGAGTGCGCGATCGTGCTCGCCAAGCGCGGTTTCACCGCGGTGCACCTGGTGGAGGCCGAGCCGGAGATCGGGGGCAGGCTGCGCTGGACCAGGCGCCTGCCCACCCTCGGCGACTGGGGGCGGATCACCGACTGGCGCGCGGTTCAGCTCGCCCGGCAGCCGGGGGTGGAGGTGATCACCGGGCGCCGGCTCACCGCCGCTGATGTGTTGGAGTACGGCGCGGAGGTGGTCGTGATCGCCACCGGCTCCGTGTGGCGCGGCGACGGCGCGCAGCCCGGCTATCCCGACCCGATGCCGGGGGCGGACCCGGACTTGCGCCACGTGCTCACCCCGGAACAGGCCTGCGCGGGCAAGCGCCCGCCCGGGCGGCGGGTGGTCGTGTACGACACCGACGGCTACTACGTCGCGCCCGGGGTGGCCGAGATGCTGGCCGCCGACGGGTACGAGGTGACCGTGGTGACCACGTTCGAGGCCCTCTCACCGGTCAGCGACCAGACCCTGGAGGGCGACATGCTCCGCGCCCACCTGCACGGGGCGGGGGTGAGCGTCCGCCCAGCCACCACCATCACCGCGGTGGGCGCCGGGTCGGTCATGGGTCATGGCCGTCACGGGCAGCCCTGGTCGGCCGACTGTGACGGGATCGTGCTCGTCACCCAGCAGACCTCGACGGACAGCCTGTACCGCGAACTGGCCGGTGACGAGGCGGCGCTCGCGGCCGCCGGGATCGGCGGGCTGTACCGGATCGGCGACGCGGTCGCGCCCCGGATGATCTCAGAAGCGATCTTCGACGGACACCGGCTCGCCCGCGAAATCGACCAGGAAGACCCGGCACAGCCGGCCCCATACCGGCGGGAACGAGCGGATCTGACGTAGGTGACCTCCCCGGCAGGACCGTTGACGCAACCAGGCGGTTGCCATATGATGGCAACCGCCTGGTTGCTACTCGGTGGAGGCTGTCATGGGTTTTCCTGATCGGATCGAGCGGACCGTGGAGCTCGCTCACCCGCCGGGCAAGGTATGGGCGGCGCTCACCACGGCCGAGGGGCTGGCCGCCTGGTTCGGCGATGAGGCGACGATCGACCTGCGCCCGGGCGGGTCAGCCCGGATGGTGTGGACCGGCAGGTACACGGTTCAGATGCGGGTGGAACGCGTGGAGGAGCCGACGGTGTTCGGCTTCACCTGGCAAATCGAGGGGCTGCCCGAAGACGATCCGCGGCGTACCTACGTCGAGTTCACGCTCGAGCCGGCCGGTGCGGGCACCCGGCTCAAGGTGGTCGAGTCCGGGTTCGCCCAGCTGCCAGCGGGCGTCGACCGCAAGGTCTACGACGGCCATACCGAGGGCTGGGCACTCGAGCTGGGCGAACTGGCCGGCTACCTCGATGCCACCTGACGTCGAGGCGATCGCCGAGCACGTGTTCGTGGCCCTGGCCGACCCGACCCGGCGGGCCATCCTGGCCGCGCTGGCCTCGGGAGGCCCGGCCACGGCCACCGACCTGGCCGGTCGCCTGCCGATCACGCGGCAGGCGGTCGCCAAGCACCTGGCCCTGCTGGCCGAGGCCGGTCTGGTGACGGCCGAGCCGGGGGAGCGGCGCCGGGTGCGGTACCGGCTGCGGTCCGCCCCGATGCGGGTGGCACAGCAGTTCCTGGCCGCGCTCGCCCGCGACCGGGACGGGCAGCTCGGCGCGCTGAAGGACCACCTCGACCGGGCTGTCCGCGGACCCGCCACAACCCCGATCCACGAAACCAGAGGAAATCATGGCTGATCACGGATTCACCACCGGCTTCGCGACCGCCAGAACGGCCACGATGGCGGCCGCGCTGCCGGCGACGATCGGGCTCGCCGCCGCGTCCTGGGTCGTCGCGGTCTGGCAGATGCGCGGGATGGACATGGGGGTAGCGACCAGCCTCGGCTCGTTTGCGTTCTTCATCGCCGTGTGGGTGGCGATGATGGCGGCGATGATGCTGCCGGGCGCGGCCCCGGCGGTGCTGAGACGCGCTCACGCCAGCGGCCGGGTGCGCGCCGTGCCGCTATTCATCGGGTCCTACCTGGCCGTCTGGGCCCTGGTGGGCGTTGCGGTGTACGCGTTGTACCGGCCGCACGGGCCTGTTGCCGCCGGCGTGGTTACGGTCGCGGCCGGTGTATATGAGCTCACGCCGCTCAAGCGATACTTCCGTCAGCGCTGCCGCGACAGCGGCCGCTCTGGGTTCGGGTTCGGGCTCTGCTGCGTCGGCTCGAGCATCGGGCTGATGGCCATGCTGGTGGCGCTGGGCGTGATGAGCGTCACCTGGATGGCGGTGATCGCCGTCCTCGTCCTCGCCCAAAAGCTCCTGCCGCCCAGGGTCGCCATCGACGTGCCGCTGGCGCTAGCGATCATCGGGCTCGGCGTCGTGATCATCGCCGCGCCTTCGGCGGTTCCCGGGCTCACGCCACCGATGTGACACGCCGGCGGCGGCGCGGGCTAGGCCAAGCTGACGACCGACAAGAACCAGATCAACCTGACGACCGACAAGAAGGAGACAACCAATGACCACTCACAAGACCGGGACACGTGACGAGTGGCTCGCCGCCCGGCTGGAACTGCTGGACGCCGAGAAGGAGCTAACACGGCGCGGCGACGAACTGGCGCGGCGGCGCCAAGAGCTGCCCTGGGTCCGGATCGACAAGGACTACCGCTTCGAGACGGACGAGGGGAGCGCCTCGCTGGCCGACCTCTTCCGCGGGCGCTCACAGCTCCTCGTCTACCACTTCATGTTCGGGCCCGACTACACCGCGGGCTGTCCCGCCTGCTCGGCGATCGCCGACGGCTTCAACGGCTTCGCGATTCACCTGGCCAACCACGACGTGATGTTCTGGGCGGTGTCGCGCGCTCCGCTCAAGAAGCTGCAGGGGTACCAGCAGCGGATGGGCTGGAGCTTCCCCTGGGCGTCCTCGTTCGGCAGCGACTTCAACGGCGACTTCGACGTCGCCCTCACCGAGGAGCAGGAGCGTGCGGGCACCTTCGAGTACAACTTCCGCGAGTCGCCCGTGTGGTCGCCGCCGGAGGACGTGCGCGGGCCGTTCGACGCGTGGGCCGCAACGACGGGCACCGACTGGGCGACCTACACGCGCGAGCTCCCGGGCATGAGCGCGTTCGCGCTTGAGGACGGAGCCGTCCACCACACGTACTCGGCCTATGCGCGCGGCCTGGACGGCCTCTGGGGCATGTACCAGTGGCTCGACCGGGCGCCGCGCGGGCGACACGAGGCGCGCGGCCCCAACGACCCGCTCAACTGGTTCCGCCGCCACGACGAGTACGGAGGCGAGTGACATCATGGCGAACTCGGCTACGGGCGGGGCCGGCGACTACAACACCAAGATCATTGAAGAGTTCCGGGCGAACGAGGGACGCGTCGGCGGGCCATGGGCGGGCTTCCCGGTGATTCTCATCCAGCACATCGGCGCCCGGTCCGGGATCGAGCGCGTCTCGCCGCTGGGCTGCTTCCCTCAGGCGGACGGCCGCTGGGCGATCGTCGCCTCCAACGGAGGGTCGCCCACCCACCCGGACTGGTACTACAACCTCAAGGCCAGCCCCAAGATCAAGGTCGAGGTGGGCGCCCAGGCGTTCACGGTCGTGGCGGAGGAGCTGGACGGTCCCGCCCGCGCCGAGCTGTGGCCGAAGCTGGTCGCGGCTGCCCCTCAACTCGGCGAATTCCAGGCCAGGATCACGCGGCAGATTCCGGTGTTCATGCTGACCCGCCAGGACTGACCTGCGGGCTGCCACGCTGGGCAGACCGGCGCGGTGGGTATCGGGCGTCAGCTCGTGCAGATCTTGGTGGAGACGAGAGCGCCGGCCGTGTCCGCCCCGGCGGTCGGCCTGGGACGGAGCCGGCGTAGATTGTCTGCGCGAGGTAGGCCGTGCCAGTGATCACCGGCCGGTAGATCATGCTGCGGCCGTGGAAGGGCAAGGCCTGAGATGGGCGGGTCAGCCGCCAAGGATCGCGTCGCCTACCCGCTGCAGAAGTGGGTGGTGAACCCGATCGTCATGCTCGCGCACAACCTGGGAATCCCTCCGCCCGGCGACGCCCTGCTGGAGACGACCGGACGGCGCACCGGGCTGCCGCGGCACACGCCCGTGTGCGATGGCCTGGACGGCGACCGGTTCTGGCTGGTGGCCCAGCGCGGGCGGCGCGCCGACTGGGTGAAGAACATCCAGGCCAGCCGGCGGGTCCGGGTCAAGATCCGCACCGGGTCTGGGGTGGGCTGGCAGGCCGGAACGGCACACATCCTGGACGACGACGACCCACGCGAGCGGCAGCGGCTGATCGGCCAGGGCAACCTGGCGCGCGGCCTGTGCGTGTCCGCGTCGGCGGCGATGGACACCGATCCGCTGACGGTGCGCATCGACCTGGATCCCCGCTGATCACGGGCAGGAAGAGCAGAGCTTTGGGGTGGCGATGCAGTACTCTCGGGAGCATTTTGCGCTGACGCTGCGCCGGGCGGGATTCCCGGAGGTGGCCGAGGAGGCCCGGCGGGCGTTGCCCGATCCCGTCGAGGAAGATCAGATCGCCGCGTTCTTGGCGCCGTACGGCATCACCCTGGACGAGATGGTCAGCCGGATGGGCGGCACCCTGTAGGGGGTTATCGCAGCCGGATTCCGCTGGCCACGACGGCGGCCGGGCGGGCCAGCCGGCATTCGCCGGGGAGCAGGTCGGCGTCGGCGATCGGCCGGTCATGGGGCGCCTCTGAGCCGTCGATCGACCACGATGCCGGTTCGTCGCCGAAGGGAAGCTCCACGCCGTGCACCGCCCAGGCCTTCACCCTGTCACGGTAACGACCGTGCCACCGCCACCGGGTGGGCGGCATCTCACGCTGGCGCAGGTTCGGCGGGCCATCGCTTAACACCCTTGCGCGGCCGCCCTGCCCGCCGCGCAGCCGCGCCTCAGTGGCCGAGCAGGCCTGCGGCGGCGAACGCCCGGTGATAGATCTCCCGGATGACCTGCTGCTTGCGGGCGTTGTACTGCATGACGTGTTCTCCGCCCGCGTTCGCGTCGGAGGCGGCCTGGCGCTTTGTGGCGGCGTAGCGGTCGCGGTCGGCGGGGTTGCCCCGCAGCCAGTCACGGAGGATCCGGTGCCTGATCAGCTCGGGGCTATCGAACCCGAAGACGTGCAGATTGCAGGGCGGCTCTTCGGTCCGCAGCATCCGGTGGCCGTACCACCAGGGCTCACGGATCGTCAGCCGGAACCCGATCGCCTCCAGCGCTGGCAGTTGTCCTGCTCGCGCCCAGGATCGGCCACCGTCAGGTCGATGTCGATGACGGGCTTGGCCGCCAATCCCGGGACCGAGGTGGAACCCACATGCTCGAGTTGCAGCACCCGCCAGCCCAGCGCGTCCCGGATCCGGCCGGCGAGGCCGTCGAACTGCCGCGGCCAGGCGGGGTCGGGGTCGGTCACTTCGATGCCGATTTCCGGCGCGCCGCCTGGCGCCACCCACGGACTGGCGCCCAGCGGCGGCGGGGAGTCGTCGAACGACACGATCTCGGCACGGCTGGGCATCAGCGCAGTCTATTGCCGCGGCGCTCACCTGGCCGCAGGCAGCGTGGCTCGCGGGCCTGGTGCAGGCGCCGTCCGCGGACGACCCGCTGGCCCACCCGTCTTTGGCCAGGGCCCGTGAGGCGCACGTGCTCGACCGGCTGGCCGCCACGGGAATGCTCACCCAAATCCAGGCCGAGCGCGACTACCGGCAGCCGCTGCGGCCCCGCGGCCGGGCCGATCTGCCGGAGGTCGGGGTCTTCGCCGACCGCGGGCCACGCCGACCCAACCGGATCGGCTGCACCACCTGCGAGGTCGTCTCGGTGCGTGGCCGCGAACTACGCGTACGCGGGCTGGACGCGGTCGACGGCACACCGGTCCTCGACATCAAACCCGTGATGCGCCAGTTTCTCCCCGGCCGCATCCGGCAGCCGGAATGGGTCGACCGCCTGATGGCGGATTACTTCAGCAGGTAGCGCAAGCCCTGCGGCCTGCCGTCGAGGTCCAGTCACCGGGAACAAGCGCAGGGCAACCGACGTGCCTCGTCCCGGCAGGCGCGGGCATGTGGTTTCACCGTGCGCCGTGGTGCCACTCGTCACGCAGCAGGGCATAGAGCAGATCATCGGTCCACTCGCCCTTGGCCCATGTGCTCTGCCGAAGGTGACCCTCCCGCCGCATGCCCAGGCGTTCCAGCAGTGCGACCGACGCCGCATTCCGCGCGTCGCAGCAGGCGGTGACGCGGTGCTTGCCCAGGGCAGTGAACAAGTAGTCCACCAGCAGGCGCACGGCCTCAGTGGCGTAGCCGCGGCCCTGATATCCGGGAGCGATCGTAAATCCGATCTCGCACTGGCTGGGGTCATCAGCGTTCGGCATGGCCGCGCAGTCGCCGATCAGTTGCCCGGTCGCCCGCAACGCCACAGCAAACTGGAACCATTCCCCCGCCATATCGGGGTGCAGTGTCATGATCTCCCGGACGAAGCGCTCGCCTTCCTCCCACGGGTAGGGTGCGTCCCAGCTTTGATAGCGGGCCACCTCCGCGCGTGAGCGGTACGCCACGAACTCATCCACGTCCCCCGGGCGAAACCGGCGCAAGACCACGCGCTGCCCGGACAGCTCGGTGAAGCTTTCATCGGCCATAAGGCTCCCCTCCGCCGCGCGACCGCACCAGATGGTCGCATGCCAGGCGCCCCGCATGCCGGTGCCGCGCCCATAGCTGGCCGCTGGCCAAGTCAATCAGGCGCACGCAACGGGTATGACCCCATCTGGGCTGATCTGTGCTCCGCGGTGCGCCAGCTCGCGCCCCCGAGGGAACGGCTAGCCTGGCTGTTGGCAGGTGGCCGCTGCTAGCGAGGGAGGGAGGCCCGGATGCCTCGCAGGATCGTGTCTTCGCTGGTGTTCCTCACCGCCACGGCGGGCCTGGTCTGGGCCGCATGGCCCGGCGCGCCGGCCAATCCGGCCACCTTGATCAACAGGGTCGACGTGATAGTGGCCGTGGTGATGCTGGCGGGGCTGCCGTGGCTCGCCCGGAGGGTGTTCGGCCCGGTCGGCGACAGCTGGCTGCCACGGATCGTGCGGGTCGGCGGTTACGCGGTGGTGTTTGCCCTGGTGCTGGCCAAGGCCGAGGTGGAGCGGTCCGAGTACGCCGCGCATTCCGGGCGTGCATGGTTCACGGGTGCCTGGGCAGGCGA
>Ga0126383_10002177_pt1 | contig 12597 bp, 9 predicted proteins | sample PanSoiMetPlot_35_FD_96882 | JGI IMG/M metagenome (GOLD analysis project Ga0126383, IMG submission 96882) | Tropical forest soil microbial communities from Panama - MetaG Plot_35 | ecosystem: Environmental > Terrestrial > Soil > Tropical forest > Bulk soil | place: Panama | collected 2016-02-17
CGCCTGGCCACGCTGGTGATACTATAGCCGAAATGCGTGGTGACGCGTTAAGCCGGCTTCAGCATGACCGACCCGATTCCGTAGTGAGTGCGGCTTTTGTAATAAGCGCATGTCAACGCGGGATTCCTAGAATCCAATGCCGCGCACCCGGACGGGTTCGCCAACACCGGCAGGGTCACTCCTTCCGGCGACGTGTCGTTGAAGCAGATCAGCGCATTCCGCTGCACGTCGTTGTAGTTGTAAGCGAGATCAACCCCGTATCGCTCGCGTGGTGTGAGCGACGTGCTGACGCCGAGTTGTGATTATGGAAATCGGGCGGTGCGCCTGCCGAGGGATGCCCAGCAAGGGGCCTTGCCCATACCAGGCAAGCGCTCCACATCTTACTGTATGCGCAGGGCCCGGAGCCGCCGGCTCCTCCCTAACCCGACGGAGCACACGCGGCCGTAGGCGGTGTGCAAGTCCCCGCTGAGCAGGTCGACCACCCGTAGGCAGGCCTCGCGATGGTCGCGCAGGAAACGGACCAGATCGCCGCGTTTGACGCACGCCACCGTGGCATCTTCGAGCGCTTCCGCCGTCGCTTCGTAGGGGGTGCCGGACAGCGCAGCACTGAGCCCCAGGACTTCCCCGGGCCCTGCAATCTTCAACGTCAGGCGCTTGCCCGACTCCGAAGACAAGAAGAGCTTGATCCGGCCCTGGCAGATCACGAACACGCCATTCGCCACATTGCCCTCCCGAAACAAGGCGCTGGCACGGGGAAACAGGGCCACTGTCTTGATGCCATCAAAGGCTTCCAGGGCTTCCGCGGGAAGATCGCAGAAGACACGGCCCGAGCGGAGGACACATTCTCCGCACCTGGCTTCGAGTACGCTCGCCATGCTGCTGTGATAGCCCGGTGGCTGCGAAGAACTCAGTGACTGCAGTCACCTTTTGCCGTGACCGTGCGCACGCGCTGTATAGCCCGCGCTTCAGCTGTTCGTGGCCATGATCTCGAGAGCCGCTTTGTTGCGGATCACCAGTGTCGAACCCTTGGCCTGCACAATCTGCCGCTTCTTCAAATCGGCGAACAGGCGGGTCACGGTTTCGCGCGACGTGCCAATCATCTGCGCGATTTCCTCATGGGTCAGCGCCAGTTTCAGCCGCGGCTCCTGTTTGGTAGCTTCTCCGTTCTTCGAGCTCCATTCCAGCAGCAGCTTGGCCAGCTTCTCCCCCGCCGAGTGCGACAACCCGAGCGAGCGCACCTCGTGGCACGCGTTGTTGTACTTCTCGCTCAGTTGCTCGGCTACCTTGAAGCAGGCGTCGGAGTGGTCCTTGAGGAAACGCAGGAAGTCTTCGCGCTTCACGAAGTTCACCTGGCAGGGATCAATCGTCTCGGCGGTCAACTCGTAAGGCTTGCCCGAGACGCTGGCGCTCAGGCCCAGCACTTCCCCCGGCTCGGCAATCTTGACTATCAGCGTCTTGCCGTCGGTGGCGCAAATGGAAAGCTTCACGCGTCCCTTGCACAGCACGAAAATACCCCGCGGCGCCTGGCCTTCGACGAATAGCACTGCTCCCTTGGGATAGGCAGTGGCGTACTTGATGTTTTCGAAAGCCTGCAGCGCCGAAGCGGGCAAGTCGCAAAAGATGTGTTCCGCGCGCATTTTGCAGGTCAAGCAGCTTTCAACGATGTCCAGACCGTAAGGCAAGAGCACAACCTACCCCCTATGTGACCTCCGGCAAGATGGGCCGAGTGCATGTGACCGGCGTCACGCTTTCAGTGTGTGTCCACGGCGTACGCTCCGCTGTGATACATGGCACAGCTGATTGTGACCGGTCTCACAATGGGGAAACCCCTGCTTGTGCTGGATTTAGCGCGCATTTCAAGGCATACTAGGCGCGACGGCCCGCGCGCCTCGGACGCGGGCGGGGAGGACTGTGGGGCATGGGCATGCTCGAGGGAAATGGCCCGGCGCAGCTGCCGGGCGCGACCGAAGTGACCCCGGAGCAGAAACAGCGCCGCGTCATGCTGGCGGCGCTTGCGCTTCTCCTGATTGCCCTCATCCTGGTGCTTATCAAGGACCGCCAGTTCTGGTTCCCCGACAACGAAAGTGCGGACGAAACTCCGATTCAGCAACCCGATGACGCCAACCCGCAGGACCACGCGCTCACCTATAACGCTAAGGCCGAACCTCCAGCTCCCGCACGTGTGAAAGCGAAGTCGCACCCGCCGGCGGCTCCGGTGCCTTCGCTGACCGAAGCCACGGCGCCGGTGGTCAACCGCACGGCTCTCCCACCTCTGGATATCGAAGTGGTCGCGGGCGACCAGCGCCAGCCGGTGAAGACCGTGAATCCCTCGATGAAGGTCGACATGCAGACCGGATCGCCGCCCGTGTCGCCCGCCCCCGTGGTCGCTTCGGCGTCGGTGTCGTCCGCGGGCGAACGTGTGCGCTTGTCCTCCACTACGCAACAGCTGGTGACGCACTCGGTGGAGCCGACCTACCCGACACTCGCCAAGCAAATGAAAGTGCAGGGCTCGGTAGTGCTGCAGGCGCTGATTGGCAAGGAGGGAACGATCCAGGATCTGCAGGTGCTGAGCGGGCCGCAGATTCTCTCCTCGGCGGCCCGAGAGGCGGTGATGCAATGGCGCTTCAAGCCCTATCTGCAATCCGGTCAAGCGATCGAAACCGAAGCCAAGATTACTGTCAACTTCACCATCTCCACCTACTGACGTTCGTCATGCCTCGATGGCTCGTTACACTTCTCTTGCTGTTCACGGCCTCGTCATTGGAGGCGCAGACAGGAGGCGCCATGCATCTGACCAGTGCAAGCTTCCCGAATGGCGGAACAATTCCCCGGAAACACACCTGCGACGGGAGCGACGTCTCACCCGCGCTCGAATGGAGCGGTGCGCCGCAAGGCACGCAAGGCTTCGCGCTCATCGCCGACGACCCCGACGCGCCGGTCGGCACCTGGAGTCACTGGGTGCTCTATGATTTGCCGGCGGGCACGACGAATCTCGCGGAAAATATCAGCAAAGTAGACGCGCTGCCTGGGGGAGGACTGCAGGGGAAGAACGATTTCGGCAAGACCGGTTATGGTGGCCCGTGCCCGCCACCCGGCACTCCGCACCGCTACTTCTTCAAACTGTATGCCGTTGACCGCCGGCTCGACCTGAAGCCAGGCGCCCGCCAGAAGGAGGTAGAGCGCGCGCTCCAGGGGCACATCCTCGCCCAGGCGGAACTGATGGGGAAATACGGCCGCTGAAGCCCGCTGAAAGCACAAGAGTTCCAGGTGGAAGGCTTGTGGAAAGCCTAGAATATTTTATGGCCACGGGTAATTCCACTGATCCATGGAAGCCACGGATTCGATGAGAGCTACCCTCACAATGGCGCTTTCTCCTTCACCAGCGGCATCGCACTTGGCGTCTCGGGCCGGCCGTGGAGGGCGGAGGAGCGGGACGAGAATGTGGCAGGCATAACCCGGAGGACGGCCGCTAACTTTCGTTTGGATGCCTCTCGTTTGGCTGCCTTTCAGCCTTCAAGATAGGTTCATGGAGAGAACCTGTCTTTCAGGTTCTTGCGGCGAAGGATAGACCCATATGATGAGGCATATCGCCATGAATCGAAGCGCTGCGATGATTTCTATCTTGCTCGTTGCCGCAGTCGCGATGGTCTGCGGCCGAAACGATTCCAGTCAATCGAGTAGGGTCCCGGTGATGGACGGAGGCGCCGGACCCTGCTCCTGCCAGCTCGCCGTGTTTACACCCGATGGCAAACCAGCCGGCGCGGCAGATGTAAAGGTTCGCATCGCCTATGGTTTTGGCGGGCTTCGCCGCCTCGATCTCGAGGCCGGCACCAACTACGACGGGAAAGTGAATTTCACGGGACTTCCGGCCAAGGTGAAGAATCCGCCTCTGGAGTTTCATGCCTCGAAGGATAGGTGGGTGGGGGTGGCGACTTTTGACCCGGCGATGGAGTGCCAGGCGAAGCACGACATCACGTTACAGAAGCCCGAAACAGGACAGACCAAGTAAAGAGCGTGGAGAGCTTCATGATGCGATATCGTGAAGGACGGGAGAGGACCCGTATCGATGAGCGCTAGCAGGACCCGGACCTACGGCCGATCCGGTGAAGCAGAGGGCCAAGACAAGCAGAAAAAAATAACGGGCGTTCCGACTCTCGCGAGTCATGAACGCCCGGGCAGCCCTCCCCCAGAACTGCTCGTCTATGAACTTAGTGCCTGTCCGGGTTTCTGGAAATAGCACGCCCGTGCCACAACATACCCCAAAAGTGCCACCGGACTTACATTCGCAAACCACAGGAAACATGAGGTTTGTGCAAAACCCCAGCGGACTTGCGCGGGGACGGCTGTTTTTGCCGGAACCAGCCCACGCGAACCTCAAATCGATGAAGGCAAGAATACGAAAAAATCGACATTTGGCATCCGCAATGACAAGGCGAAAGAAAACTGCAAAGCAGTAGAGAGCGCTAAGTCCCGCGTAGCACCGAAAATTGTATCCCGGATGAAGAGCGTCACATTATCCGTTATAGTCATTTACCAGCAATTCGCCACGCCACAAGCGCAGGTCGCACCGTCCCAAGCCATCTTGATGTCAACCAAGGTGCATAGTGCAGCCCCATGCAGCCTTTCCCGGTGCGTCTTCTGCCAAAGGAGTTGTGACCACATCTTCAACCAACGTCGTACCTGCATCATTCCACACGGAGCTCGTATGTATCAGGTCCGACTAGGGTCGCGCCTTCGATCCCGCTATGCTCCCGTTTCATTCCACAGGAACGCCAGTTCGTCTGCCATGTCGTCGACCAGTTGTGAAATTGATACGCCGGAACTGTGCCCGGCTTTGAGTTCATAGTGCAGCAGCACCGGGCGGTCGCTTCCCGTCGCCTTCTGCATGAGGGCTGTCATTTTGCGCGCATGCAAAGGGTCGACCCGCGTGTCGGAATCCCCGGTATTAAACATGATCGCCGGATACCGGGTCCCGGGCCTTACATTCTGGTAAGGCGAATATTTGAGCAGGTAGGGAAATTGATCAGAATTTTCCGACGATCCGTACTCCGACGTCCACCAGCGTCCCACTAGGAAATTTTGGAAACGGATCATGTCGAGCAGGGGATAACCGCACCAGATAGCGCCAAACAGATCCGGCCTTTGCGTCATAGCCGCGCCCATGAGCAGGCCGCCGTTCGAGCGGCCGCGAATCGCCAGCCGTGGCGCGGTAGTGTACTTGTTAGCGATCAGGTACTCGGCGGCGGCGAAGAAGTCATCAAACACGTTTTGTTTTTTTTCAAACATTCCGGCCTTGTGCCAAGCTTCGCCGTATTCGCCACCACCCCGCAAGTTGGGCTGGGCGTAGAATCCGCCCTGCTCCATCCACCAGGCATACTGGGGATTCCAGTTGGCGGTCAGGTTGATGTTGAATCCTCCGTAAGCCGACATCAGGGCTGGAGCCTTGCCGTCCCTCTTCAGTCCCTTGCGGGACGAAATAAACATGGGAACCCGGGTTCCATCCTTCGACGGGTAGAACACCTGCTGTACTTCATACTTGTCGGAGTCGAAGGGCACCTGCGGCCGGGCAAACACCTCTGTCTGCCCGCTTTTCACGTTGTAGTGATAAATGGTCGGGGGGATGATGAATGACTGAAAGGTGTAGAAACCATTCTCCGACTCCTGCAGCCCCTGTACCGCCGATGCTGAACCCAGCGTCGGGTAATGAATTTCGCCGACCATCTTTCCGTCAAGACCATAGATTCGCGTCTGGGTAACCACGTCGTGCAGTCCGGTGACGAACAGCTTGCCGCCCACCACCGAGATGTCGGAGATCACGTCCTTACTCTCCGGCACCAGGGTCTGCCATTTCTCTACTGCCGGATCCTTCATGTTGACTTTGAGGACGCGGTAGTTTTCCGCCTTGTAGTCGGTGAGCGCGTACAGATCGTCGCCGTAATTCTCGACGCTGAAGCGGTTATCGATGCCGTGAATGATGGGGAGGATGGGAGCGTCCGGCGTGCGCAAATCCTTGGCATAAACATCCACACGCGTGGCGGGTACGCCGTGGTCCACCTCGATGATGAGATAGCGGTCATTTTCCGTGACCTCGGCGCCGATCAGTTGCATCTGTCCCAATTTTTCCCCGTTGAACTGCTTGCCGAAGATCAGGGCATCGGATTCCACGGGCGTTCCCAGCCGGTGATAGTAAACCGACGTGCCGCTGGTCTCGAGCTTGCTGTAATAGAGACCCTGCTTGTCGGGAGCCAGGCTCAGGCTGCCGTAGCGGGCCCGCGGCAAAACGTCAGGCAGGTCCTGTTTTTTGCCCACTTCCATGAAGTGGACGGTCTGCTCGTCGGCTCCGCCCTCGCGCAACCCGTAGACGAGCAGATCGCCGTTTCTGGAAACATCGTCGATGTGCACAGACGTGTTCTGGTCGGCGCTCAACTTAGTGGCGTCGATGAGCCGCTCGTCGGAGCCGTGCAAGCCCGTGCGCAGGTAGATCGACGCCTGGTTCTCGTCGGGCAGACGCCTGGTGAAGAAGTACTTCCCCTGGCGTTCCACCGGGATCGAGTAGCTTTCCACGCGGATCAGTTCCGTGAGTCGTCTCGAAATCTCCGGGCGGATCTTGATCTGCGACAGGTATTCGTTGGTGTAATTGATCTGGGAATCGATCCAAGCCCGAGTCTCGGGACTCTTGCCGTCTTCGAGCCAGCGGTAAGGGTCAGTGATCGCGGTGCCGTGGACATCATCCGTGACGGGCTTCAGTTCGGTCGGAGGGGGCGTAGGCAGGGTAACGCCATTGCCTCCCCGAATTGCCGGCACATCGGCCGCCAGCGTAACCAGGATCAGCGCGAAAACAGAGCCGCACATCCAGATCTTCATTTTCATGACTGCACCTTTGCCAGAACGATATTACTTTCCCTGCCCCGCCTCCAGATCATCCGCGGCCTTGCTGATGGCCGCCGAGGCGTTATCGATGACCTGGGCGACGCCGGGAATTTCGGCGTCGGCTTCCTTCCACTTCTTTTGATCCATGTACTCGCGCACCGCCGCCATCGGCTTGGCGCCATAACCGGTGTAGGCTCCCGGGGCATAGACCTGGTGTTTGAACCAGGGGCGCTCGGGAAGTCCGCGTTCGTTCAGAAACTCACGCTGGATCTTGATGAGATCCGCATTCGCTGTGCTGACCTGTTCAGGAGAAAGAGCAGGCGAGCCACTGGCCCAAGCCTTGTTCCACGCTGCCTGGTAGCGGTCCGCGCTCTGCTTCAGCCCTTCAATGGAGTTCTTCAGCGGGGCAAAATTCATGTAGGGCGGGACCGTTTCCGCCGGAGGAGGCACGGACGTCTTGCGGGGATCCGCGATCGCGCTGAACATCCCTTCCTTCAACTCCAGATTGCGTTCGGTAATTTCGTCCTGCTTGTCCTTCAGCAGCTTCTCCAGGTCTTTCTCATAACGTTCAACGGTGTCGGCCTGGCCGGCGTAATCAAAGGGAATCAACTCCGCGTCGGCCAGCCGCATTGCCGCCGTACCCCCGGTCTGCGCGAGCGCCCGTCCGTAAGAGAAATCCGTGTCGACGAATTTCGTGTACCAGTAGAAGTCATCGTAGATCGAGTGGTATTGATCGGCATCGTTTTCGCCGCCGTACCCGATATTCAGCGCGGAAACTCCGGCATGATCGAGAAACGCGGTGTAGTCGGAACCGTCTCCCAGCGAACCGATCCGCCAATCCGCACGCTTGCGCAGTTCACTCCGGTCGTCGGCGGTCTTGGCCTGGGAAATACGGTACAGATGCGCCCTTTGCCAGGCCGAGATTCCTTTCTCGGGATCTTTGACATCACGGACCACATCGTTGATGAAATGCTCAAGATCGTGCGAGCCTGCCGCGCGGAAGTACCCTCGGCCATTGCCGTCGGAATTGATGTAGGCGACGGCGTGGGCCTTCAGCTCATCGAGATGAGTCTCCACCCATTCGGTCGATCCCAGCAGGCCGGGCTCTTCTCCATCCCAGGCGCAATAGATGAGGGTACGTTTGGGATTCCATCCCTGCCTGTGAAGTTCGCCCAGCATGCGCGCCTCTTCGAGCACCGCCACCATTCCCGATAAAGGATCGTCCGCGCCGTTGACCCAGGCGTCGTGATGGTTGCCGCGAATCACCCACTGACCGGGCGCTTCCGCGCCTTTCATCGTGGCGATAACGTCATAGACGGGCTTCAGGTCCCAATGGGAAGCAACCTTCAGGTGGACTTTTGCCGGTCCCGGGCCCAGGTGATAGGTGATGGCAAGTGCGCCGCGCCAATTCTCCGGGGCCACGGGTCCCTGCAGGGCCGAGAGGAGTGGCAAGGCATCGGCGTAGGAAACCGGCAGTACCGGGATGCGGGTAATCGTCTTGACATCTTTCATATCCAGCCGCCGGGCATCGGCGGTGGCCCCCATGCCGGGGGTGAGGGGGTCGCCCGGATAGTCGGTATCCATCACGCTTCCCCGCTGCACGCCGTCTTTCGGACGCCAACCGCCCTGGGGATAGTCATCGCCATTGAAATAGCCATCATCTTTCGGATCGGAATAGATGATGCACCCGATGGCGCCATGTTCGGCGGCGACCTTGGGCTTGATGCCCCGCCACCCGTTACCGTAGCGCGCGATTACGATGGCGCCTTTCACCGAGATTCCCAGGCGGTCCAGTTCCTCGTAGTCCTCCCTCATCCCGTAGTTCACGTAGACCAGCGGAGCAGTCACATCACCATCAATGGAATAGGCGTTATAGGTGGGGAGTTGTTCGGAGTTTTGACTGGAAGTCGGGTCCGAGGCGACAACCGGCTCCTGGAGCCGGGCGCGGAATTGGGTGGGCGCAACCATTTCGACCAGCCGCTCTTTCGGCGTGGGAAACAGGACCTGGAAGGTCTCGATGTGGGCGTCGAATCCGTACTCCTTGAACTTCCCCAGCATCCATTCGGCATTATTTTTGTCGTACGGGGAACCCACGTGGTGCGGCCGTGCACTCAGCCTCCGCAGGCTCTCGCGCAAGTTGTCAGCCACAATGCCATCCTGAAACTTCTTTTCCCAGTCGCGCTGCCGGGCGGACGATTGCACGCTAAACCCGGAAAGGGGCGCAGGCCCGGAACTTGAGGGGGATTGCGCCAAGCTGAACGGAGGAATGGCGGCCAACAGGCAAACTGCCAGCGAGCGGTATACGTTCACGAGTGCTCTCCGATGAATTTCGGAATGTTCAGAATTGCGGCAACCGCTTAGCGTGGGCATCAGTTCTTCGCCGCCGGCGTCACCAGTTTCTCCACCACCGGTACCGGCAACGGCCCCTGGTCCAGAACCAGGTCGTGGAATTTGAGCATATCGAAGTCCTTCCCCGCGGCATCCTGATAGCGTTTGCGGAACGCCAGCCACTCGCGCACGCCGACGTAATAGGTGGGCAGTTGCGTGGAGGTAAGTTTCGCCCGCTGCAGCTTGCCTTCCGCCTCGGCTTGCGTCTGAAAACTGTCTTTGGTCATCAGATCCATGGCTTCGGCGTCGGTCATGTTCATGGTTTGCATGCGGATGTCGAGAATCGTATTGGCCAGCAACCGCAGGCGGATCTTGCGCATGACCAGGCGAAAGCGCGGATCGTTGTTGAGAAAGCCTTCGTCCATCATCACCTGGGCGATGTATTCCGCCCAGCCTTCGACGTAGGCGCCATTGGCAAACAGCGAGCGCAACAAGCGCCGCCGTTCCGGTTGAATGTTATTCAGGTGCTCGAACTGAATGTAATGGCCGGGAAGAGCCTCGTGAATCGTGAGCCACTTCAGTGTGTAGTTGTTGTACTCGCGCAATTTCGATTCGGCCTTGTCCTCGGGCATCCTGGGATCGATCGGGGTCACCCAGTAGTCGGCTTCGGCTTGCGGTTCGAGCGGCGGTGCACTGTGGAAGCCGGCAACGGAAAAGATTCCCCGCATGAACACCGGAGTGGGAATCACCTTCAGGTTCTCGCGCTCGCTCAGCGAGACAATTTTCTTTTCCCGGATGAACTGCTTGATCCCATCCAGGTCGGCCTCGATCGTTCGCTGCAGCTGGTCGCGCTGCGCGTGATCGTCGGAAGTCTTGTGCAGTACTTCGCCGATGATCCGGTTCTCGCGCTCGCGCCCCGCAAGATCGGCGTGGTCGCCGTGATCGGGATACATCTCGTGATGCATCGGCAAAGCCAGTTGCAGCATCTCGGCGCGCACCGACCTCAGGTCCTGCTCGGCGTCGGAAAGCAATTGTTCCGGCGTAATCGGCGTTTCCATGACCAGCCGGAACTTTTCGTCGTAGAGCTGCTTGCCCAGGCGAAACGTAGCATGCGTGGGACGCTTGCCCAGATCATTTTGCAGCCACTGCGAAAAATCCTTCAGCGCTGCGATGGCCGGGGGCGCCACCTTGTCATAGCGGGCCTTGAGCGCGGATCCTGGTGGAATCTCCCCGGCAATGGTGTCTTCGACCAGGCCGATGTTGCCTTGGTTCTCTTCGATGGCGGTCGTCACCCACACCGGATCCGCGTCGCTCAGATAGGGTTTGACCTGGTTCAGCAGACGCGGCACCTGCTCGAGGCGCGAGAGCACGTGACCGACGCGCACTTCTTTCGACGCATAGTTCTGGGTGAGGGGCAGAAACAATGCATTGCCGATGAGCTCCACCGGCACGGTCGGATTGTGGCGGTAACTCTGAATCTTGTCGAATTCGAGCAGGGCGAGGCCGATCTGATCGTCAATCAACCGCCAGTCCGCGGCATCCTCCGGATCCAGCTCTTGGGGAGGAGTTTCCTTGCGAAAGCGCTCGCGCCAAGCCTGGTAGAAAGCCCGCTGCTGCGCCATAGCCTCGAGGCTCGCATCGTCCAGCAGAGCATCCAGTTCTATCGTCTTCCCTGTCCTCGGATCCAGGTGCCGGTGATATCCCGCAGCCGAAGCGCTGGTCGGCGAAAGGGCCAGCGATTCCTTCATGAACTGGTCACTGAGCTGGGCGAACTTTTGAGCGGCGGAATCGCCGGATGAATGGCGGCTGGTTTGAGCCATCAGAGGAAGCGCCACAAATAAACAAAGAACCGCGGAGAGAACAGCACCTGTCCCGTCTGCCATATGCGAATAAAGTATATCGCTCCTAGAAACTGAGGCGCAGACCGTCAGGTGCGAGGATGGCTCGCGCTCGAGGACTGTTGCGCGTGTTATTTTGCCGGCGACTCCTGAAATGCCCCCGGTGGATCGAGAGAGCACTTCTTGAGGAAGCCGCTCTGGCTGAGCGATCCCTCCACCCAGTGGCGGATGTCATCGAGACCACCGGCGGCCACTCCGCCGCGCTGATCCATGAAGATGACGACAATGCCCTCCACCGAATCCCTCGAGCTATGGGATATCTGGCGATAGCGTTCCCTGAACATGCTCTGAACGAACTGTAACCGGCTGGCCGTCGGCAGGTTCATAGCCGTGCCGTCCGGTCTTACCCAGACGAACAGGGCCCTCTTCCCTTTCAGGCGCTGCCATTCCCCGGAAAATTCGCCGGTATTCTCGCGGATCACTTTGAACCCGGCCACGAAAGCCCGCTCTTTCCGGGTTTCAGTGGACGCCTCGACATCACTGTCCACGACCTGCCCGGCCCGCACCCAGCCATCTCCACCGCCATCGAGCTTTACACGCAGCCAGGCACCGCGATGCTCGAGTGCCTGAAACTCGTCATCGATTTGAGCCTTGACCCGAACCGCAGCCGTGTCGTCGGGAGCGATCCTCACCATGACGTGCGGCCGCTCCACGGTTACATAGCGGGCACCCTGAGAGGGAGGATTCTCCAGCTTCCGCATCTCTTGCTGAAGTTCGTCAGTGTGCCGGTCGGTGTCAGCCCGTTCCTGCCTGGCGGCAGCGATCCATTGTTCGAGGGTCGCTGCATCTGCTGACTTGTCGCGCAGGTACTCGTCCAGGCGGTCGAGCAGATCGTTCTCCAGCCGTCCGTTGGATTCCACAGCGCGATAGCCCGGTTGGGGCGCGTCGGGCCCTGTATACCATGCGGAAACGTTGGCCTTGACCTGTACCATGGTTTGATGCGGCGCCTTGGGATCGAGCTGTATCCTGAATTCGTAGTAGGGCCGCTGGTAGTCCTTTACGTTCACACGATCCAGGTTGGCAAAACCTTCGAGTGAAGGAAGCCTGCTGCCGGAGTAGGCGCCGATGTTCTCCAGGGCCGCTTTTACCGGGGGAACTGGAAATGGAAACTCCCGAACGACGGCCCCACGCATGCTCTGGGCTTGTATGGCCGGCGCGCACGCAGCAGTCAGCAAGGCGCACAGCCAGCCGTGCCTCATTGCGGGTTCTCCAGCATCAGCCGATAGACCCATCCCTGCTGTCCACCCGCAGTTTGCACCTGGTACCAGAAGCGGGTCTCGAGCAGCACCGTGACCGAATCACCATGTGAAAGCGAAGTCAGAGTCCTCGAGCCGTTGTAGGGCTCAGATTTCAAATCGGCGCTGGCGGCTCTCACCCGGGCAGGTTTACCTGCCGAGATCGCTTGCAGCTTGTTTAGCATTTCCGCTTCCCTGGTCTTGGCGACTTTCAGATCAGTGCGTGCCTGGTCCAGTTGCCCCTCGAGATCCGCCATCTTCCTCGC
>Ga0126383_10002179_pt1 | contig 12592 bp, 11 predicted proteins | sample PanSoiMetPlot_35_FD_96882 | JGI IMG/M metagenome (GOLD analysis project Ga0126383, IMG submission 96882) | Tropical forest soil microbial communities from Panama - MetaG Plot_35 | ecosystem: Environmental > Terrestrial > Soil > Tropical forest > Bulk soil | place: Panama | collected 2016-02-17
CAAGGCCGCGGCGCTGCGCGCGACCGGCGCGCGGCTGGTGGTATCCGCCAACCCCGGGTGCAGCCTGCAGATCGCCGCCGCCCTGGCCGCCGACGGCGGGGAGCCGGTGGCCGTGGCGCACATCGCCGAGGTGCTCGACGCCTCTCTCCGCGGCCTGCCGCTCACCGTCCTGGGTGTCACCCCGGCTGAGTGATCTTCCGCTGCTGTCACCCCCGGCCGAATAGCCTTCCGGTTTATGGCGGGAAGCCAGGGAGGGAACCGTGATGCGGAAGATCGTCTTCATGATGTCGGTGTCGCCCGCATCTGGCGGGACATGCCCAAGATCGTGTTCTCCAAGACCTGCAGCGAGCCGGCTGGAACACCACGATCGCCAGGGAACTGGTCCCCGGGGAAATCCGGAAGCTCAAGGCCAGCCCGGTGGGACCTGGTGGTCGGCGGAGCCGACCTCGCCGCGGCGGTCCGCGCGCACGGCCTGATCGACGAGTACCGGATCTACGTCCACCCGGTGCTCCTCGGGCGCGGCAGGCCGCTGTTCCAGCCCTCGGACAGCACGACGCGCCTGCACCTCGCGGAGACCCGCGCCTTCGGCAACGGCGTGGTCCTGCTCCGCTACGAGCGCCCCAGGCTTTGATCGATGTGAGTTTGGCGTCGTTCTTCCGAATACGTCGTTGCAACGTTGCTGGTTGCTGTGACGTCCATGAGTTATGCGGCGTGCGGCGGCGGCGGTCGCGGCGGTGGCGCTGGCCGGGTGTGCCAGCGGGGCGCCGACGCGGGGCGGGCCGCCGTCGGCAGGAATGGAGACCGGGGGAACGCCGCAGGCACGGCACTCGTCCCGTCTGTCGCCGCCGGCGCTGCCGGGGCGAGCCGCTGACGAGGACTGCGCGTCGGGCAAGGACAGGCCGGATCTGCTGAGCTTGGGTACCGGTGCGCTGTCCGGGGTCCAGTTCGTGTCGGCGAGCCACGGGTGGGCGGTGGGGTTGAACCGGATCGTGTCCACCACCGACGGGGGGCGGCACTGGAACGTTCAGGACCGGGGCAGGCTCGGGCTGGTCTCGGTGGACTTCACCGATGACTGGCACGGCTGGGCGGTGGGTGCCCGCAGGGTGCTGGCCACCAGCGATGGCGGCCAGCACTGGCGGGTCCTGCCCGAGCCATGCCCGGCGGTGCGCGCGGTGCACTTCTTGTCCCCCTCGGTGGGTTTCGCCGTGGCCGGCGGGACCCAGGTGGGCCCCTTCGGTGGCCTGCTGGTCCCGGAACACGGTGGTGTGGTGCTGGCCACGGGGAATGGCGGGCGGACGTGGCGGCCGGTAGCCGCGCCGGCGGGCGTGCAGAGCGTGTGCTTCAACACCGCCGAGCGTGGCTGGCTGGGTGCGGCGGGGCATTTGTACCGGACGGCCGATGGCGGGCACAGTTGGGACTTGGCCGCAGCGGGGCCGCGCTCACCACGGGGGACTTCCTGGCCCTACACGATGATCGTGCAGTGCGCGGGCACGGACTCGGTGTGGGGCCTGGACATCGGCCCCGGCGTTGCCGCCTCCCAGGCCCCGCACGTGGGCTACCACGCCACCCCGGCGACGGCCGTGCCGCTGTTCGCCGAAGGCTACTTCCCTCATCCGGGCGTCGCCGTGCACGCTCCCGCCCCCGGCAGTTACCCGGGGCCGTTTTCTGCGGTCAGCGCCTCGGCCGCCGTTTACATCGACTCGTGTCCGGCTTGCCCTGCTGCGGCCATGGTCCCCTGGGACCTGGCCACCAGTGGCGGTGCCGTGCTGCGCCGGGAAGGCTCCGTCGGCGACCTGACCCTTCCGCACGCGGCGGCGTTCCTCACCCCGGCTGTGGGCTGGGTGACCGGCACCGCGATTGACTTTCACCACCATCACGAGCGCGAGCGCATCGTCAGCACCACCGACGGCGGGCGCACCTGGCGGATCGACTACACCAGCCGATAACCCGCACGTGGCCCGCGGATAACCGCTGATTGCGCTGCGAGCCGCAGGCGCCGCGAACCAGGCCGCCAGGCAACGGCTGTCGGCCGCAGGCCGTCCAGGTGCGGGTGGATGGCCGGAGGCGTCAGACGGTAGGGCAGTTCCGGATGGGAGTCACGGTTCCCGGGCCGTCGTCGGAGGTGTAGTTGACCGCGTAGACGGTCCGGCCGTTGGGTGTGATTGCCAGCAATTGGGGCTGGTGCCCAACCTTGATGAGCCTCAGTGCCGTGTTGGTAGCGGTCCGGATCGGGGCCACGGTGTCGCCTGCGTAATCTGCCACGTATGCGGTGCCGCCGTCGGGGGTTATCGCAACGGCGGCTGCGCCGTGCCCGACCTTGACCGGCTTGAGCGCGGTGTTCGTCCCGGTCCGGATCGCGGTCACCAGGCCGGGCGAACCGTAGGGGTTGGTGGCGTGCTACCGACCTTGATCGGTTTTAGCGCCGTGTTGGTGGCGACCCGGATCGGGGTCACCGTCCCGGATCCGGCGTTGGCCACGTAGGCCGTCCTTTCAACCCGCGGCGTACGTTACACCGGGTCCGTCGAGGTGAGCCGAGAACGCCCTGTTGGTTGCCGCCCCCGCCAGCGGCGGCCTGGGACGTGTAAGGACGGTGACGACGCAGACCCAGGGCTGCGCAGGCGGGCCGCAGCCGTGGCCACGCGGCCTGGGCGGCGCCTACCCCAGGCGACACGTCGCCGATTGTGGAGGCATCGTTGCAGATGTGAAGCCCGAGGAAGCCGAACGGTTCTACGAGGAAACGAAGACCCGGCCCGGGTGTTGGCCCTCTTCGACGCGGGCCAGAAGGGCCAGACCAAGCGGCCTGGTCAGGCTGGGCTATCGCCCGCCCGCGGCAAGCTAGTGCCGTGGGCGGGCAACGTATGCCCTGCTGGAAGCTTCAGCCGAGCCGACTGCTGGCACGCGGAACGCCGAGGATGAGCGGCGGCACCGCAAGATCACGAAGCGCGGTGGACTACTAGGCGGGCACCCGGCGGAGCAGCAGGCGGGCCATGCGCCGCACCCGAGTCGCGGGAACCACGCGCTCGCGGCGCGCCATGCGGACCCGCCGCGCCTCCAGCAGCAGGCGGTCCCGCTCGCCGGCCCGCGACGCGTCGTCCTGCACGGCCTTCGAGACATACTGGTGGATGATCATGACTTTGCCCCCCCATGACGATTGCCGCGGCCATTGCGGCCGGCTTGGCTCTTACCTTGAGAGAGCGCGAAGGTTACTCCGTGGATACATCGGCATCACTGCCGGACCGACTGTGCTGCGGGCGCTGGCCCCGGATACCGACTCGGAGCGCCGCTTCGAGCTCCCCAAACCGGGCGAACATTACCGGTCGCAGTACTCGCTGGCGTGAGGGAGCGCATCGCCATGGCGCTGCGACGGGCCGCTGACATCATCGAACCACCGCATGCCGTCCACCCAGATAAGCGGCCGGCCCCCGGCAGCGCTGAAACGCGCCGTCGTTCGCCCACCGTCCCTTTCGTCATGCTCCTCTTTGAACACCAGGCTCACATTCGCGGCCAGGTGCACGGCACCTGCGTCAGAGGGGAACGGATCCGTTGGCCGCGATGGCCAACCACGCCGGGTCGAGTTCGCCCTCGGCGACGATCACCGCGGGGCCGGTGAGCCAGGCGCCGCCGCCCTCCAGGGTGACGGCGAGCCTGCCACCCGGGACGGTGACCTGCCAAGTGTTCTCGCCGTGCCCGTTTCCGGCGAGACCGTTCGCGGCGGCGGCCGCCGCGGCGACGGCGCCGGTGCCGCAGGAGCGGGTCTCGCCCGAGCCGCGTTCGTGCACGCGCATCGCCACGCTGCGGTCACCGGTCACCCGGACCAGCTCCACGTTGCCGCCCTCCGGGAACTGCCCCGGATCCAGTCCGGGCGGGCGGGACAAGTCGATCGTGGCAAGCGGCACCTCGACGAGGCAGGCCAGGTGCGGGTTGCCGACCGAGATCCGCAGCCCTTGGTACGGCTGGCCCGCGACCACGGCACTGCCGGGGCCGAGCACGGCCACGCCGCCCATGTCCGCGGTGACGTCGCCGCCGGTGCCCAGCCGGACCCGGCGCGGCCCGGACCGGGTGGCCACGGTGAACTCCGGGCCCGCCACGAGGCCGAGTTGCGCGAGGTAACGCGCGAACACCCGGATCCCGTTGCCGCACATCTCCGCGAGGCTGCCGTCGGCGTTGCGGTAGTCCATGAACCATTCCGCCTCGCCCGCCCCGCCTCCGGGCCCGGCCGCCCCGTTCGCGCCGCTCCCGCGCCCGGACGACTCATCCCCGGGCCCGGCCGCACCGTACGCGGCGGCCCGCACCGCCCGGAGCACCCCGTCGGCGCCGATGCCCGCCCGGCGGTCGCACAGCCGGCTCGCGAAACCGGCCGTGAGCCCCCCGACCCCGTCCGGGTCGAGCAGGATCACGAAGTCGTTCTCGGTGCCGTGCCCTTTCGCGAACCGCATGGCCCGATGGTAGCCAGCGCTCGCTCCAGTAGGTCACCGGCGTCGGCGGCGCCGGCTGGCAGCCAGGTGAGCCGGGGATCGCGGCGGAACCAGGACTCCTGCCGGCGGACGAAGCGCTTAGTCGCCAGGACGGTTTGCGCCCGCGCCTCCTCCAGGGTGCAGTCCCCGGCGAGAAACCGCAGCACCTGGGCATAACCCAGCGCCCGGCTGGCCGTCTTCCCCGCGCGCAGCCCGGCGCGTTCCAGCCGGGTGACCTCCTCGACCAGCCCCGCGGCGAACATCCGCTCGGTCCGTGCCGTGATCCGAACGTCGAGTTCGGCTCGGTCCACGGCCAGGGCGAGCTGGACCACCGGGTACAGCGACTCGTACTCGGGCATCGTGGCGCTGAACGTCCGGCCCGATACCTCGATGACTTCGAGCGCGCGGACGATGCGGCGCCCGTTGGACGGCAGGATCGCGGCCGCTGCCGCCGGGTCGAGGCCGGTGAGCCGCTGATGCAGGGCAGCGGGCCCGGCCTGCGCCAGCTCGGCCTCCAGGGCCGCCCGCAGCGCCGGATCGGTGCCGGGGAACTCCAGCGGGTCCAGGGCCGCGCGCAGGTATAGCCCTGACCCGCCCGCGAGCACCGGGACCTGCCCGCGCCGCTGGATGTCCGCGATCGCGTCGCGGGCGAGGCGCTGGTACTCGGCGACGCTCGCGGTCTGCCGGACATCCCAGATGTCGAGCAGGTGGTGCGGCACCCCGCGGCGCTGCGCGACCGGCAGCTTGGCCGTGCCGATGTCCATGCCGGCGTAAAGCTGCATCGAGTCGGCGTTGATGATCTCGCCGCCGATCTCGGGCGCGAGCCGCAACGCGAGCTCGGACTTCCCGGCCGCGGTCGGCCCGACGACGGCGATCACTGGTTCGGCCATGGGCGTCAGTCCGTCCGGGATTCCTCCCAGGAGGCGACCAGGTAGGTGACGCCGTAGGGCGCCGACATGCACAGCAGCCGGCCTCGCATCCTCGTGCCCCTGGCCGCGCCCGCCAGCACCTGCCACGCGGCCCGGCCCGCCACGACAAGCTCGTCGTCGAGCGCGGGGTCGAGCCGGGCGAACCAGCGCGCATCCGCGGCGGCAAGCGCCTCGGCGACCTCCGCGTCGTAGTCTTGCGCGGCCGGGTCCGGCACGTCGGGATCCTCCCGGGCCGGGCGCGCGCAGGAGTCACCCATGGCGAGCAGCGCGACCCGGGGAGCCCGGTCGGCCAGGATCCTGCCGAGCTTGAGGCAGTCACCCGCGGCCGCGTGCCGTGCCACCTCCTGGAACACCACAGGGATGCCGCCGCCTGCCCCTGCGCCGGGCACGCCCACCGCCTCGCCCGGAAGGTCCGCCGCCTCAACCGGGAGGTCCGCCGCCTCAACCGGGAGGTCCGGCGCCTCGCCGCGCTCCAGGATCCCGGCGCCCTCCAGCAGCCAGCGGCCCACGGTCAGGGACAGCGGCAGCACCGGCTCGCCCGGGCCGACCGTCACAGCGACCCCGAACGCGTGCAGCCCGCCGGAGGCGTCCGCGCCGTATTCGCGTTCCGCGGCGCCGCCGCCGACCACGACGATCAGGTCGGGCCGCGCGCGGGTGAGCCCGGAGACGGCCCGGGCGGCGGCGTCGGCGACTTTGCGCAGCTCACCCGGGGGGTCGCTGCTGGCCGAGCCGAGGGCAGCCGGGATCAGCAGGGGCGGGTGCGGGCACACGGCCCCGGCGATCAGCATGGCGTCAGTCTGCCGCAGGTGTGGTCGCGGGGGCCATGCCCGGGCTGCCTGCCGGGCGGTCAGGGGCCGGGCCGGCCGATGGCCGGCATGCCGAGGAGCACCGGCGGGCCGACGGTCGTGGCGCCCGCGGCACCCGGATCGGCCAGGCCGTCCTTGCGGGCTTGCCACGCGTCACCGCCCCGGGTCCGCCGCACGGCGCGCGGCGGCAAATCCGCGATGAGGTAGTGCGGGGCCGCCTGGGTCACCACCGTGGTCACCACGTCGCCGGGGCGCGGCTCGGTGCCCGCCGGCGCGAAGTGGACCAGCCGGTTGTCCCGGGCCCGCCCGCTGGCGCGATGCGTGGCGCCGTCCTTGCGCCCCTCGCCCTCGGCCACGAGCACCTCCACCTCACTGCCGACGAGGGACTCGTTCTCCGCGCCCGCGATCTCCGCGACCAGGGTGGTGAGCCGTCCGTACCGCTCGGCGACCACGTCGGCGGGCACCTGCCCGTCCATGGCCGCCGCGGGCGTGCCGGGGCGCTGCGAGTACTGGAAGGTGAACGCGCCCGCGAACCGGGCCTGCCGCACGGTGTCCAGGGTGTCGGCGAAGTCGCGCTCGGTCTCACCGGGGAACCCGACGATGATGTCGGTGGTGATGGCTGCGTCCGGGATCGCCGCCCGCACCCGCTGCAGGATGCCGAGGAACTTCTCCTGCCGGTACGAGCGGCGCATCGCCCGCAGCACCGCGTCCGAGCCGGACTGCAGCGGCATGTGCAGGCTCGGCATGACGTTGGGCGTCTCCGCCATCGCCGCGATCACGTCGGCGGTGAAATCGCGCGGGTGCGGCGAGGTGAAGCGCACCCGCTCAAGGCCCGCGATCTCCCCGCAGGCTCTCAGTAGTTTTCCGAACGCCTGCCGGTCACCGAATGCGACCCCGTAGGAGTTGACGTTCTGCCCCAGCAAAGTGACCTCGAGCACGCCCTCGCTGGCCAGGGCGCGGATCTCGGCGAGAACATCACCCGGGCGGCGGTCTTCCTCGCGGCCGCGCAAGCTGGGCACGATGCAGAACGTGCACGTGTTGTTGCAGCCCACCGAGATGGCCACCCACGCGGCGTACGGGGATTCGCGGCGCACCGGCAGCACCGAGGGGAACCGCTCCAGCGACTCCACGATCTCGACCTGCGCCTCGGCCTGCACCCTGGCCCGCTCCAGCAGCGCGGGGAGCGAGCCGATGTTGTGCGTGCCGAACACAACGTCCACCCACGGCGCCCGTTCCGCGATGCCGGCCCGGTCCTTCTGCGCCAGGCACCCGCCCACGGCGATCTGCATACCCGGGTGTGCCGCCTTCACCGGCAGGAGGTGGCCGAGGTTCCCGTACAGCCGGTTGTCGGCGTTCTCACGCACCGCGCAGGTATTGAAGACGACCACATCAGGCACCTGGTCGCCGGGCACGCGCCGGTACCCCGACTGTTCGAGCAGGCCGGCCAGGCGCTCGGAGTCGTGGAAGTTCATCTGGCACCCGTAGGTGCGAATCTGGTAGGTGCGCGCCGCGTTCATCTCAAGATTCGAGGGTACGCTCCCTCGCCGGCATATCCGGAATCTCCCGTGGCCCGCCCGGGCGTGGTGGACGATACTGCCATGACAGAACGCACCGCCGCGCAGCCCCTCCCGTGCGGTACCTGGCCTTCGCCGATCACCGCGGCCGACGTCGCCGGCCATTACCGCACGGTCTCGTTTCCCGTCACGAAGGACGGCGAGGTTTGGTGGCAGGAAACCCTGCCCGGTGAGCAGGGGCGGACCACGGTCGTTCACCTGGGCGCGGACGGCAAGCCCAGGCAGTTGCTGCCTGCCCCGTGGAACGCCCGGACCCGGGTGCACGAGTACGGGGGCCGGGCCTATCTGCCGGTCCGCGCCGGGAAACCAGGCGCGCGGCCGTCCCGCCAGCGGGGCTGGGCCATCGTCTTCGCGAACTTCGCCGACCAGCGGCTCTACCTGGCGGGCCAGCCCGGCCCGGACGACGCCGGCGCCACCCCCACCCCGCTGACCCCAGCGCCGTCGGGGGAACCGGGCACCCCGGCCCTTCGTTATGCCGATTTCTGCTTGTCGCCGGACGGCGCGGAAGTGTGGTGCGTACAGGAGCGTCACGAAGCCGAAAAGGTGACCCGCGCGATCGTGTCGGTGCCGCTGGACGGGTCGGGCGCGCGGCAGCCCGGCGCGATCCGCGAACTGGTCAGCGGGGCGGACTTCTACGCCTTCCCGACCCTGTCCCCCGATGGGCGCCGGCTGGCCTGGGTCTCCTGGAACCTCCCGCGGATGCCGTGGGACGGCACCGAACTGCGGGTGGCCTCGGTAGAAAACGGGGTGCCCGGCAGGGGCTGGCTGATCAAGGGCGGCATCCGCGAGTCGGTGCTGGCCCCGGCCTGGCGCGACAACACCAGCCTCTACCTGATCTCCGACTGGTCCGGCTGGTGGAACCTCTACACGCTGAGCACGACCGGCGGCTTCGCCGAGGCCATCTACCCGGCCGAGCAGGAGTTCGCCGGGCCGCTGTGGCGCCTCGGGGAGAGCCCGTACGCGGTCCTGGCCGATGGCAGGCTCGCGGTGCTGCACGGCTGCGGCGGGATGCGGCTGGCCCTGCTTGACCCGTTCACGGGGGAATTTTCCGATGTCGACATCCCCTACCGGATCTTTTCCTCCGGGCTGTCCGCGGACGGCATGACCGTCGTCGGGGTGGCCGGCGGGCCGTCCACCGCGATGTCGGTGATCCGGTTCGACACGGCGACCGGCAAGGCGAAGAAGCTGTACTCGCCCGCCGGGCGCCTGCCCGCGTCGGGGTACCTGCCCAAGCCGCGCAAGCTGGAGTTTGAGGGAAAGTTCGGCCAGACGGTGCACGCCTGGGTGTACCCGCCCGCCAACCCGGGCGCGGTGCCGCCGGAGGGGGAGCTTCCGCCGTACGTGGTCTGGGCGCACGGTGGCCCGGCATCCCACGCAGACCGGCGGCTGGACCTGGAGAAGGCGTATTTCACCAGCCGGGGCATTGGCGTGATCGACGTGAACTACGGCGGCTCGACCGGCTACGGCCGGGTGTACCGGGAGCGGTTGCGCCGTCAGTGGGGCGTGGTCGACGTGGAGGACGTGATCGCGGCGGCCCAGGCGCTGGTCAACGCCGGCGACGCCGACGGCGCCAGGCTGGTGATCCGCGGCGGCTCCGCGGGTGGCTGGACCGCGCTGGCGGCGGTCACCGTGTCGGCCGGCGACGGCCCGTTCAAGGCGGCCACGTCGTACTACGGCATCACCGACGCGCGCGGTTTCTCCGCCAGCACGCACGACTTCGAGTCCCGGTACACCGAAGGCCTGATCGGCCCGCTGCCCGGTTTCGAGGCCACCTACGCCGAGCGCTCCCCCGCTCAGCGGGTCAGCAGCCGGACCTGCCCGATCCTCCAGCTACACGGCCAGGACGACCTGATCGTCCCGCCCGCGCAAGCCCACGCGCTCGCCGCCCAACTCACCCACCAGGGCATCCCGCACGCCCTGCTGGAGTTCAAGGAAGAGTCGCACGGCTTCCGCCGCACCGAAACGATCATCGCCGCCCTGGAAGCCGAACTCTCCCTCTACGCCCAAGCCCTCAACTTCCCCCACCCCGAAACCCCATTGCTCCGCCTCCACACCACCACCCCCGACATCCCGACGAGTCCCGCTGCCCCTACCGAACCTCCCTCAGCCCCGGAACCATCCCCCGCGTCTCCCCCCGCGAAGCAGGCTGCCGCCACCCCGTCGGCACCGAGAGAACCGGCACCCCGCGAGCAACCCTCCCGCGCCTAACCCGCGCCGGGCGGGCCGCAAGCGCTCATCTCACGGCGCCCGGGTTAGCCTGAACAGCGTTTTGCTCCGCTGTTCTGCCAATTCTGGTGCCCCCTACCGGGCGCCAGAGGACCGGCGCCGGAGCTAGTAGGGCAGCGGCCATTCCAGTGTTGACCTGGGGTAATCCGCCACTCTGCGGAGTCTTGGCCCGATGGGGAGAGTCCCGTCGTTTCCGCGACTCTGCTCAGGCGGCATTGGCTACATGTCAGTTCGCTCCAGCGGTCCGGCCGGCGGGGAGGGCGAAGGCGGGGAGGAGTGCGGCGATCGTGATGCCGATGGCCCACCAGAACGCTCCCTGGAAGGCGCTGGTGGCGCCGTGGCCGAGAAGTGACTGGAGGGCGACGGCGACGATCGCGGTGCCGAAGGAGGCGCCGACCTGCTGAGCGATGCGGGTGTTCATGGTGGCATGCGGGACGCCCGCCAATGGGACGTCTTGGTAGGCGAGCGACATCGGCGGGACGAGCACGGTACCGATCCCAAACCCGCGGATCAGGAGCACAGCGCCGAGCAGCCACAGGCCGGTGTGCGGGCCAGCGAACGCGAACGGTACGGTCGCTGCGGCGGCGAGCAGGAAGCTGGCGATCGTGGTCAGGCGGGCTCCGAGCCGGGCGACGAGCCTGGCGACCAGAAAGCGAGCGGCCAGCGAGCCGACGCCCTGGGGGATCAGCAGTAGCCCAGCATGCAGCACGGTCTCGCCGCGTAGTTGCTGGTAGTAGAGCGGGAGCAGGAACATGGCGGCGTAGATCGCTGCGCCGGCGGTGAACAAGACTATGGAGGCGGTCCCGAGCGAGCGCAGCCCGAGCAGCCGGATATCGACGATCGGCTGGCGGTCACCGGGTGCGAGCGCGCTGGCGCAGAACGCGACCAGCAACACGACCCCGGCCACCAGCGGGACGAGCACGCCGGCGTGGCTGATCCCGCCGGCTTGGGAGAGGTTCGAGAGGCCGAGCAGAATCGCGGCGAGCGCCGGCGCGAGCAGCACGAGCCCGATCACGTCCAGGCGCGCCCGCCCCGACTGCGGGTCCGGGCGGTCGGCGGGTAGCAGCCTCCAGGCGAGCACCAATCCGACCCCGATCACGGGCACGTTGACCAGGAACAGCCAGCGCCAGCTCAGCCAGTTGAGGATCACCCCGCCGATGACCGGGCCGAGGATCGGACCCAGCGCCAAGGGCAGGCTGACGGTGGCGATCAGGTTGCTGCTGGCGTGCCCGCCGGCGGCCTTCACGCCAAGGGTCTGCATCAGGGGGAAGATCAGCCCGGCGGCGAATCCTTGCAGGACCCGGAAGCCGATCAGGCTGGTGTCGCTCCACGCCAGCGCCGACAGGACCGATCCAAGCACGAACAGCACCAGCGCGGCCATCCACGCGCGCTTGCCGCCCCACCGGCTCTCTGCCCATCCGGTGGTCGGGATCGCGACGGCCATTGCCAGCAGGTAGCCGGTGGTGACCCACTGGATCGTGCCGTCGGTGGAGTGCAGCCTGACGACCAGCGTGCGCAGGGCCAGGGTCACCATCGTCGAGTCCAGGATTGCCGCGATCCCGCCGACGATCAGCGCCAGCAACGCACTGTGTACCTGCGGTGGCAGCTTCGTCTCAGCGTCTGCGCGTTCAACCGCCGTCCCGGTCACTGACTCATCCCAATTAAGAGTGGAATCCATCTCTTACGGAGAGTAGGCGACCTTGCTAAGGAATGCAAACCTCTCTAACCTGGGGACATGGCCACGCCCACGCCGGAGCGCGTCCGCCACCGCCGACGCGGCCAGCAACTTGAATCCGCGCTACTCGACGCCGCCTGGAGTGAGCTGGTCGAGGTCGGCTTCGCGAACCTGACGATGGAGTCGGTCGCCGCGCGAGCCCAAACCGGGATCGCGGTGCTCTACCGCCGCTGGGCCAACAAGGACCAGCTGGTGCTCGCCGCCATCGGGCACTACCGCCATGTCCGCCCGGTCGCGATCCCCGACACCGGCACCCTGCGCGGCGACCTGCTCGCCCTGCTGACCGCCATCAGCAAAGCCCGCGCCACCTTTACCGCCGTCGCCGCGGCCACCGCCTTCTCCGGGCTGCTGGCCGACACCGGTCTAACCCCCGCGCAGGCGCGCGACAAGCTCTTCGGCGACCAGCCACTCTGGAGCGCCCAGATCATCTACCGACGCGCCCACGACCGCGGCGAAATCGACCTAGACCATATCCCGCCCGCCGTGCTCACCATGCCGTTCGACCTGGTGCGCCACGACCTGCTCATGAACCTCAAACCGCTCCGGCCGACGCGCATCCAGTCGATCGTCGACGAGCTGTTTCTGCCGTTGGCCCAGACCACTCTGGTAGATGCGGGTAGTGCGGGGCTGCCATGATCACGCCGTGGGCCTGGTGCGAACGCCGGATCGGTTTACGCAATCGACGAGCCGCTGGCGCATTAGAGCTTCACCGCGCGAATTCAGTAGCGCGAGATTCCCGGACGACCGTGACCCGGATCTGCCCCGGATAAGTCAGCTCCTCCTCGACCTGCTTGGCGACATCCCGCGCGATGACCTGCGCCTGAATGTCGTCCACCCGGTCCGGCTTGACCATGACGCGGATCTCGCG
>Ga0126383_10002181_pt1 | contig 12584 bp, 14 predicted proteins | sample PanSoiMetPlot_35_FD_96882 | JGI IMG/M metagenome (GOLD analysis project Ga0126383, IMG submission 96882) | Tropical forest soil microbial communities from Panama - MetaG Plot_35 | ecosystem: Environmental > Terrestrial > Soil > Tropical forest > Bulk soil | place: Panama | collected 2016-02-17
AACATGCCCAGCCTCGCATCACTGTCCACGATTCGATCCTCGTTAACTGTCGCGAGGAATACGTGGATAGCATCAGTCTCTTGCTCAAGCAGTTCCTTGAGGATGCACCTAAGAAGGCGCTTGACTGGGATTTCCCGTTTCTCGCTGAACTGTCAACCGGCCCAGATTGGGGATCACTTGGCGAAATCTGATAGTCAAATACCCGATCCACCCAAGCCACATTCCGATTACACCGACTGTACGTGTGCTACGCCGGAAGAACATGCTCTCATGGTTGCTGGTGTTGACGATTCATTCGTACAGGACAAAGAACGTGCGAAACTGCGACAAGAACGCAATACCTCTTTCTTGCGTATGGAAGTAGTCAGGAAGCTTAATGGACATTCTCGCGATTGACCCTGGTGTGATGACTGGCTACTGTTACGGTAGAATCCTCGAAGATAAGACTGTCGAGATTATGCCGTTTCAGATGACGGACGACGTTGATGACTTGTATCGCAGGCTTGTCGAGTATCAGCCGCGACACATCATCATGGAGGATTTCGAGTATCGGGGTGGTAAGCATACAACAGGGCTTAACCTGTTCCCGGTACAATTGATCGGAGTAGCTCGGCTTTATGAAATGAATGCGCCTAACGGCCAATGCGCGCTCCGCTTGCAAAGAGCAGCACAGGGCAAGAGCTACTATAGCGACGTGACCCTCAAGAACCTCAAGCTATACAAGCGCGGTGTCCCGCATGGCATCGACGCTATGCGTCATTTGCTTCAATGGCTCACGTTCGGTCAGGGATACCAGTATATCGCAGATGTACCTAATCCCTTCAAAATGGTACCTACATGGGAGAAGTGACTAATGGCTGAAACCAAGTGGTATCAGAAAGGATATCCTGGCGCGCATATGGTGGGTGTTGATGGTTTCCCTCGACCTCTCTATCCACCTGATGCAGCAAGCAAGGGTAAAACTCCTAGTGTCGATGGGCCTGATGTTGAGGCATATAAGCGTACAGTGTCGCGAGCTGGACGTTGGCCTTGGCAGACGTTTGACCAAGCTTACTCGAACAACTTTGCTCATGGTAAAGGTGGCAACGTAATTGATTCAGGTGTAGCCGGTGTCCAGCGGCAACAGGGTCTTGACGATACTGGATGGATTGGCGAAAAAACCTTCAACACGCTTCGATCTATAGTCATTCCCAATGACCTGCCTCACGGTGGTCAGATGGCTATGGATGCTACTGCGGTCAAGCTCATCAATCAGGCATTCGCCTTGTTCGGGGGTGGTGAGCCTGCTCATGGTAAAGCTGAGCCGCTCACTAGAAAGGCAATTCCTAGCCCCAACTATTCAAGTCGCGGTGGTTCGACTGTACGGTTGATTGTGGTGCATACCGCAGAAGGGGCTAGGACGATTGAAGAACTTGGGAATTTTTTCGCTAGTACTAGTAGTGGTGTTTCTTCTCACGTTGGTATTGATGATAAAGACGGGATCATAGCTGAGTACGTAAGAAGAGACTACAAAGCTTGGACGCAGGGTAATGCCAATCCTGTGGCGGTTTCAGTCGAGTTGTGTGCGTTCGCCAAATGGACTGAAAGCGAATGGATGCAGCATCCTAACATGCTCAGCAACGTAGGACGCTGGATCGCAGAAGAAGCTCAGTTCTTCGGACTTCCCTTAACTGCGCTGACTGATGCACAAGCGCAAGGTAGTGGTAAAGGCGTGTGTCAACACGCTAATCTCGGATCATGGGGAGGCGGGCATTGGGATTGTGGGAGTGGGTTTCCGATGGACTACGTGCTAGATATCGCACGTGGAGGGGTGTAGTGGAAAACAAAAGACTTCAAGATCAGATGCACGATGACGAGCATCTGGCTCAATTGAAAGAACGTAGTAATGTTGTCAATTGGCCTGAACCTCGTGACGATCCCAAGGAAGAACCCACTGAGCCTTGGGCTAAGCTTAGGGATAGGATCGACGAACCTAAGCGATAACGAGTACAACCTGATAATTCTCGGGTTGGTGCTCATTCTCATTGGGCTCATCTGGCTGCTCATCGAATATTTCAGATAGGAGGTGATATCAGATAGATAACTAGCTCCGGCACGGACGACGTGCAACTCGTCGGGGGCAAGAGAGACATTCCGTGCTGTCTAGTAAGCTAACAAAGGGGAATATCTAGTGTTGCGACTGCTGACACTAACCACTGTCCTCGCACTAGCCGTGGGAGGGCTAGTGGGACAAGCAGCACAGGCACAACACAGTAAGTATGGTACAGGACTCACGCAGATCAGATACGCGAATGCGTACTGTGAATCAGGAGGAAACCCCCATAACACGAACAACTGGAAGTACAGGGGGAAATGGCAGTTTGATGTTGGTACGTGGAATGCATACCAACCGGGAGGGTATCATTGGGACGGCGTTAATGGTCATCACGGTGATCCTGCATATGCCCCAGAATGGGTGCAAGATCAAGCAGCCCTACGTGTGACCTACGACGCATGGCCTAGATGCTGATGTAACGATATAAAGAGTTGGGGGCGCAGCCTACTCGCGTGGGAGAGAGACACGGCAGAGCTGGCGCGCCCCCAACATTGTTGCCTAGTTTACTCAGTAGTCGTAGGACTACTCCATCCGTGACTAGGCACAGGTTGATTCTCTCTCGTAGCTTGTTCAGCGAACGGTGGCGGCACCGGCGTAGGTGTCATGTAGACGTACTTTGTGTTACGATGTTCAATCATCGTGACGATCTTGTCTACTATTGCTAGCACCACGATAGCTGCAATAGCGATGGCAAGAAGAGTATTGTTACTCACTGCAAGCACGTCCAAGTCACCGTCTGACCCCCTGGATGGTTGATTATCAATTCTCCTGGTGTGAAGCCTGTTGGGCAAGTTAGTCCTGCTGGCCCTGTTGCACCTGTATCACCTTTTGGCCCTGGTGGGCCTGGTGGCCCTGGTATACCTTGCGGGCCTGTTGCTACATTTATGGTGACTGTCTTAGCTGGTAGTGCTCCGCTGCTTCCTAACGCATATGCACTTAGGAAGCCTGTACCCGAAGCTAGAATTAGAGCAGCCACGATGAGTAGCACGGCTCTATTCGTCTTTATGTAGTCCCAGACCCTCATGTAGACCTGCCTTGTATTCTGCTACTCGTTTTTCACAATCTTCTTCGCTTCGTTTACGTTGAAAACGCATTCCAGCAAGGGCGCTGAATGCTGCACCTATGCCCGAAAGGAAAGCACCTATCGCGGCAAGTTGCGTTGCATCAAGTTCCACTCACGTCTTGATGATGTAGTTGCAGACGAGATATGCAGGCGAGTCAGTCATACCAGCAAGTCCCACTGTACCAGGGACAGCAGGCAAAGTAGAGGCACTACCCACAGCACCGCCAAGTGCAGGATTTGACGTAGGGTTGCCGACTGAGCCATTGAGTGCTGGTGTCGTCAAAATACTTCCGATTGTGATACCCGTCGTGTGAGACTGAATTGCCGCATCCGAGCCATCTGAGCTACCACCACCAACTGAGCCAAGATGCTGTGCGCCTGAAACCTGCCACGGACCATTCGTTGTGTGGATATGCCCAGGATCATTCACACCGTGAGCGTGATCGGGAAGTGTGAATGTATTGCCGTGTACGTGGTTTGGAAGTGTGAGGCTGTTGGTGTGCGTATGATCCGGTAGCGTGAGTGCTACCGTATGCGCGTGCTTAGGTCTACGATTGACCAGCGCCACGCCATCGTTGTTGCCGAGTGTTGACACGTCAGCGTGACCACCGGAAGCAGCGTAACCTACGATAGACCTACCTCTTAGGTCAGGCACGTTAAACGTCGTAGAGCCATCGCCTGCTCCGTACAACGTACCGATGAGAGCAAACAGCGTAGCGTAGGTAGTCCTGCTAATTGCACTACCATCGCAAATCTGCCATCCTGCGGGTGCCGCTGATGTAGGCCACGGCATCATCATTCCTGCACTAAACGACGTAGGCGCAGGAAGCACAGCATTCACGCGTTTATCGGTAATCTTCGGAGTGTTGATACTGCTTGCAGCGGCCGGAACCCGCACAGCAGCGAGTACAACACTGTTTGCGGGAATAGCGGGAAACACTGGTGCTGCGGCTGCTGTCCCAGCTACAGCACTCAACACTCCTGAGTTATTTGCCACGATCAAGTCAAAACGTGGATTGGTGGCATTAGCTGTCGTGATAGTCACGTTAGCACCAGTCACGGAAGCTTGTGTACCACCGACAGCTACAGTTCCAGACGCTACTGCGACTGTCATGTTTGGTGAACCCTGTGCTGTAACAGCACAACCAGTCACAACTCCCGTTCCACCAAACGCTGCAACCAAGATCGCAAAGTCTATGGAATCAGGCTGTGCCTGGGTTACATCTTCTGCGCTGGCAGAATTGGGAATCGTGAACATATCTCTCCTATATCACCAAGCGAAGTGTGTCAGGCGGTGTTCCTCTGAGTGCGCTACCCGCACCCGAACGTAGCGCAAAAGCTTTCTGGCCCGAGTAATACACGTAAGTATAAGCCAGTCCCGCAGGCTTGGTTTGATTGATAGCTGAGATGACGAGGTTTTGATCGGGAGTCTCGTTGGCATAGGTAAGCACCTGAAAGTGATATGGGCTGGTATCACGCTCTTTGATCTGAACTGTTTGACTTCCTATCAGAACACTCTCGACCGCAGTTTGAATAGAAGAAACAGTACCGCGCTTCCAACTACTAAGTGCCACAAGCTGCGCTCGTTGCTGTGTTGGAGTGAAACTGGGGCTGATCTTGGCTCCAACAAATTGACCCAACCATTGGATTCCCGCGTCAGGGCAGCGACTAGCATCGACCAGAATACTATAGCCAGGCTTGCCATCATCCGAATCACTCGCCCAATCCTCTACGATTTGAAACAGCACATCACCGAGACTACCTAGATACGTGTCCAGAGCGTTGCCCTGGTTGACGTCATCGTAGAACATCGGTTGAAGCTTGTCACGCAGTTGATTTGAAAACGATTCAGGCATGAGTAATGGAGATAGTGCCGACTTGTGTAAGTCCTGCGGGAGTTGCAACAGTCACGTCGGCTGTGCCTCCGTTGACGGTGAGGCTGATAACGCGAGCCACGCCTGTAGCATTCGAGATAGCTGTGATTACCTCGTTGAAGTAGACAGTTGGAGTTTCCACCCAAGTCCTCAAACCAGTTGATCCAGGCTGAGTAGGGTCAAGACCCCAATTCGCTGGATCGAGCATACTGTGAATAGCCCCCTGCACAGCAGCATCAGTAGCAGTCGGGTCTGAGCCTGTTTGAACGTGAATTGAGGTCACGATGTTGATTGTCGTGAATTTTGGGTCAATCACGTTGACGATGAAATTGATCTCTCTATTCGCTTGTAGGAGAGAATCAATTTCAGTCTTGACGTTGGCTGCTACTGCGGCTCCTGTTTGAGTCACGGCAGCTACGGCTACCATCCGCTGATTGTTATACGTCTGATCTGCTGGATTGTAGCCATCAATGGCTACTGCGCGCCAAACAGCGGTATCGGCTTGTAGAGCCATTGCAGCGAAATCAGCAGGAAGAATGGGTCGTTGTGATAGACTCTGCAATCGCTGTACCAGCCTATCTAGGTAGTCTGAGTCAGCTTCGTCATCCACACCACCAGCAGTTTGACTGGCAAGCGTGACACCTTGTACCCAATCAAGCACATCAATGAGTGTGACTTGTGCTCCTGCTGCTCCAAGACCACTAGCTGCTGAGCCAGGTTGAATCGCACTAATTGTTACAGCACCCGCTCCCGTAGCTGTACTACCAGCAGGCACCGTAACATCGGCAATCGTCTGGAACGGGATGATATCACCGAGCGCGTTAGTCACACCAACCGTAGTTCCTGCTGGGATTGTATGACCAAACGAGTCAATCATCGTCCACGTCGTTGTTGCGGTAGCTGAGGTTGCATTGATTGGTGGGAGTCCTACGAGTGATGCTCCGAAGTACCGAAAGATATCGTCTTGCACATCACTGGCAATCGACCTGTTTTCAGACGCTATCTGCGTAACAGCGCGAATGATCCAAGTGTCGAGATTGCCGTCATTCGGCACCCACAACGGAGCTTTGTTCGTGATGTAGTCAAAGACTGACTGTGCCAGTGTGGGTGGATCTGTGTCGATCGGGATTTTGATGTATGCCATCAGCTAACCTCGATAGTTATCCTGTCGATCAACTGATCGAAAACATCGGGATTCTCGCTGAATGCGAGGTCTGCTCTAGGTTCTTGTCCTGACACAACTTCGATGAGGTCTGCGCTAAGCACGGGTTGTGTTTGTAGCTCGACACTTGGGAAACCGAAGGTAAGCACGTCACTCCTGAAACCATATGGAGTGCGGACAATCGCTTCAACGCAGTTGCATACGTCCTCGAATGAATCCTGCTCAACCACTGTACCGCTGGCTTCTGCCTTAGCAGTAGTAACTGAGAAACGGAATGGAAGATCGAAGTGTGGTGTCGTTGCCATTACGGTCTAACGATGCCCTGCTGAGCCGGTACAACAAGACCTGACCCACGTCCATTCAACTCAGCGATTCGAGCACTCATCTCAGACTCGAAGTTGTCAGCGTACTTACGCAGACCATCGACGTTGAATACAGCCGTGGGATTCTCCTGAACCAGCTCGTTGATGACTTCACCAGTCTCATCATCTACTTCCTGCACAACCGAGATGATGAGGAACTTGTACGGTCTGTAGCTCATTTAGAACCTCCCAAGCTCTGTGCGGGGTTTGAAACGGGGGCCGCAGGCATAGCGGGTGCTACTTGAACGGGCGGCGGTGAGTATGAAGCAACAAGATTCACTGAACATGAATCTTTCTCCACATCACCACCGAAGAACGTGACGATCTCCTCCATTGTGACGGTCGGAGTCGTATCGTCCGGTGCTAATGAGATTGACACGTTGATATTCAAGCTGTCTCTCCTTTTGCTTCAAGAGCGGCAATCCGCTCATTTAGTATTTGGACTGAACCGAGCAAGACCGTTATGAGCTTGAAGAGATCAACCATAGACTCTGTTCCGCCGTTATGCGGCGTTTCTTCCGTAACATCGTCTGGAAGCTCATCGGCCATTAGCCCGATGTGCTCTCTATCCTCGACATGCCGACGGAACCGATATGGCTTTGCCTTCATGAGCTTGTCGTGCCAACCATGTCGCTGATCGCCAATTTCACGAATGTCAAGTTTCGACGCACGATTCGACATAGCGTTGAAACTTGCTCCATAGCACGGAAGCCATGATGCTGCTTGGTTGTCGGCGGTCGCAGTCGCAGCCAAATAGAAATTGATCTGTCCGGGCGTTCCTACCCAAATAAGTGATCCCGCCCTACCGCGCGTTCTAAACGTGTTTGTGTTCGTACCAGCTTCGCAGTTAAAGCCGATGAAAGGCCCGCCACCACTAACATCGTAACCGAGAACACTTCCATATCCGGCAGGGTTGCCATGACCCCATTCGAGAGAGTTACCACCACTACCAACACCACGCAAAGAGAAAGCTGCATTCGTCTGCGGAGCACCACCACCAACCGAAAGTTGACCCGATCCAGTTCGCCCAATAAATGCATCACGAGCACTACCCCAATAGTGCGCTCCGTTGTCTCTGATTGAAGAGAGAATAGTACCCGCAGAGTTGACAAAATCTAGATACCATCCAGATCCATCACCAATCTGCATCTTTCCAATCTGCGGTGATCCGCCCCCTGGGATAATGATAAATGTTCCTGCAAATGAGAGCCAACCATCCGTCCTCAGAACATTTGCCGATGCACGGTACAGACTCGTGTCTGGCGCAGCAGAACCATCACCCCATTGCAGCATACCATCTTTGCGTACACGCCACCACCAGTTCGCAGCAGAAGTCTGTGCCGATCCAAATGCGGTTTGCGTTCCTGTTGCTCCCAATGCGGCCATCAACTGATCTGTTGCGAGCATTCCCGCCGCTGCACGATACAAGTTTGTATCTACCGCAGTTGCTCCACCTGGCCCCCAATTCATCTTTCCTTCGCCCATGACTTGCCACGAAGGCTGAGCATCGGTGCTAACAAATTTGTTTGAGATGATCCGCGTGCCAGAAGGAACTACAGTATCAGCAGGGAGTCCTGCACCAGCACCACCAAAAGAAGCATATGGAGACACTCTCGTAAGACGCACGAATATCGGAGCAACGCCTGAGCCAGTTCCTGTACCGCCAAGCGCAGTTGATACAAATGCGCCCTGTGAGTACATGCGAACATTCAACGTGTGCACTCCGGCTGCGGGAGTGATCCTGTGCCTACCGTATGCAGGCAACGCGTTGAACAACCCATAAGGGCCAACAAGCTGATCTAGTTGCGCTCCATCAAGGTTGATCGCAAATGAAGTGAAATTCCCACCACCATTTGTTATCGCTGGAACATAAAACTCAACCATGTAAACAGTTGCACCGTCGGCTGTGAACGAAAGCGCAGTAGCGAGCAAATCAGCACCATTAGCAAAACCCGCAGCAGCGGCTGTAGCCACGTTCGCCTGACGCTCACCATATGCAACTTCATCAGCAACACCAACAACAGCACTCTGACCAAGTGGAATCCAATCAGTTGAAGCAGGCAGAGGCGCAGGACTCATGATACCCTCTGTGGTGTGATCTTGAGGAAACGATGACGGAAGCTCGATGTGCCGCCGTTACCGGAGTACATGAGCTTGACGAGATCGTTTTGGTTGCCAGTGATGTTCCACACGTTGGAAAGCGCTGTAGGAACACCAGCGTTCGTCCCGCTAATGATCTGAAGCGTAAGAACGGCGACGACATAGAGACTCAAAAAGCAACTCATCCCCGTCGTATTATTGTATCCCTCTGCACCGAAATCTGCGATGTACGCCCCAGCACGCGGAAGCGTTAATGATGGGCCAACTGTTGCTAGATCGACAGGACTGGTGGCGGTGGTACCCTGGTCAGCGTTGACGCTAATCGACGCGGGCGTTCCACCAACAAACTCCCATTTGTACGCAGACGTTGATTGAGCGTTGTAACGGAACTCCCACTGATACGTCGGGTTATTGACTGAATCTACTAGGATCGCGCGCTGACCATCAACAGGACTTGAAGGCAACGTTGTCGCGTAGTTTACAGTTCCGGGGATAGATGAATACGGGCCTACACGACGAATACGAACGAAGGCGGGCATGCCCTGGTTGCCACCTGTATTTGCGAATACCGTACCGCTGCCCGCTGAACCGAGATAGGCTCCTATTGAGTAAGTGTGAGTTCCAGCAGTCGGTGTAAGTTCACGCTGGACGAGAATCGGGCAGTTCATTGTGCCACCACCCGATACAAACCCAAACCCCATTTGCCCGAGCGATGTACCACCCTCATACAGACCGAGAATGATTGCTCCGTTGGTTTGGTTTACAACGGCGTAGCAGTAGAACTCGATGACGATCTTCGTTGCCCCATCCACAGTGATCGCAGGGGCGGTAATGACCGTGTTCGGGGAACCCTGCGTCGTGGAGGAGACACCGACGTTCGCTGTAATTTCACCATAGGCCATTACATCTGCGCCACCAGCACTTGAACCTGCTACCCACGGAGTTGGTGCAGCCGACGTAGGGCGCACACAAAGGTAGGCAATCCCGTTTTGAACAACAATGTCACCATCTTTATATGAACCAGCGGCGTAATCTCCATAATATTGGAGCATGTCTCCGTCGATGGCTCCTGTGACAACAAGATTGTTGTAGACTCCAAGAGTGTTCGCTGCCGCACGGTAGATGTACGTGTCATTCGCATTACCAAAGAAGATGCCAGGATATCCACCAGGATTCGTGAGGTAAACTTGGTTGGCATTTCCTAGATTTGATACGATTGACCCGTTAGCCCAAAAATTTCCATTAGTCTGCAACAAACCCGCACCACCGCGAAACAGACTTACATCCGAAGCTGTGTTGCCTGGTCCCCAGCTATGCATGCCGTTACCATCTATGATGTAACGGAAATTGGTATCACCCGTTTGAGCCGAAGCAATAATTGCAGTAGTCCCCGCTGCTGGGTAGATGTTGAGCGATCCTTCGATCATCAGGTTATTAGCCCATGAACGATAGAACCTCACATCAGGAGCAGTCGATCCTCCAGGCCCCCATGTCATATAACCGTCAACTCTTTGTATGAAGCGAGCTTGCGAATCACCAGGAGCAGAAGTTTGCAAGAAGTAGCTAGTCGCAGCCGCCGCACTCGCGTTATTGATGCCGCCCTTGGGAACGAAGATGTTATCAGTTGAGAGGTAACCAGCAGCCCAACGGTAGAGATTTGTGTCGGCGCTAGCGGAGCTTGTTCCCCACCACAAGCCACCGGCTATGTCTATGTGGAACGGAGGATAACTCGCGTTGGCCAAGTCATAGATAACGAATGGCCAAACCGTGTTATTAGCTGCAATCACCAAGCAAGTCGGATAACCGCTCTTTCCAATTTGCAACTGATTGACAGCAGTACGGCCAAAGAACGCATCTTGTGCTGCTGAGCCACCTGGCCCAAAATACATTCCACCACCAGGATCAATCAACCAACGCCAGTTTGCATCTCCGGTTATTCTGCTAGCGATAAACCATCCACCAGCATTCTGGCCATCAGCCATGAACGCCGTTTGTCCAGAAGTATTCAATCCACTCTGTATCGTTCCACTGAATCTAATCGTGTTCACAGTTGAACGGTACATTGTCGTATCTGTTGCAGTTGATCCGCCAGGCCCCCAAGTATGCGCCCCATTACCATCAACAAGATGCCGAGCTTGCGCTTCACCCTGAACGTTGACAGAGAAGGCATAACCGATGGCGGCAGCAGGAGGATTGAAGAGATAACCAGTGGCACCACCAGTCCCAAGAGAAACGAAGGTCTGTCCGGCGTAGAAGTTGTTGTCAGTTTTCAAGTTCTGCGCGGAAAGACGGTACAAGTTTGTGTCTACAGCGGTCGAGCCACCAGGCCCCCAATTCATGCGACCGTCGCCCATGACTTGCCATGAAGGTTGTGCATCACCAGCGAGCAGTTTGTTACTGATGATTCGTGTGCCAGCCACGACAACTGTGTCAGCGGGTAGTCCAGATCCACCAGCGATAGTTGCCCATGCAACATCGAAGTTGGTCGCGGTATTCTTGACGAGCGCCTGACCAGCAGTACCTCCAGACGGTATTCCATAGTGAACTGTTGTCCATGTTGAAACTCCGTCAGTCAAGTATGCAATGTCGTTGTCGGTTGCAAAGTACACCGATCCTGCGATGTACGATCCTGCGCTGAGACGTGCGGCTAGTGTACCTGAGTAGCCACGCGGCAGTCCCGACCACTGTACGCTGTAATCGGTCGAGCTTATCTTCGACAGGACTTGACCAGCAGTACCACCAGCAGGAATAGTTCCTACTATTGTCTGCCAAGCCATTGCATAATCAAGACCGCTTGTTTTCATGAGTGCTTGCCCAGTAGTACCACCAACCGGCACAGCGTTAGTGCTTAGGAAAACACCATCGGTCTTGAGTACACCAGCAGCATTACGATACAAGTTTGTATCCTCGGTCGAAGCAAATGTGATCTTCGCCCCACCTGAACTAATTGCTACTTGCTGTGATGTACCTTGATTTGCGTAGATTGTACCGCCGGTTTGGAATACTCCATCTGTTCTGAGTATACCAATGCCATTACGGTAGAGCCACGTGTCTACTGCTGATGCTCCACCAAGACCAAATACAAACCCAGGGAAATTTGCACCGCCACCAGCGTTGTATCTGGTGGCGATTATCGGATTTGCATCACCGACATTGGTTACTCTCCAAATGTCAAAGTTCCCAGCAAGTATGCCAGCCGCTTGACGATACAAACTTGTATCTACCGCAGTTGTGCCACCTGGCCCCCAATCCATTCTACCACTACCGAGAACGCGCCAAGAAGGCTGCGTGTCACCGGCAAGCAGGAGGTTACTGATGATACGTGTTGCAGCAGCAACTACGGTATCAGCAGGAAGCCCTGCTCCTGAACTACCACCACCAATTAGAACCCAATCAGTTGTGGCTGGATTTGGAGATGGCATATTACACCTTTGTGAATCTTACGAATGCAGGAACAAGAACACCTGTTCCACCAGCACCAGCACCAATCGTCCCGCTGTTACCATTGACAAAAGCTGTAATCTTGTACGTGTGTGATCCCGCTGTCGGTGTGAATCTGAAATGTGCAAGCAACGCATCAGCATTGCCACCACCGCTACCAGTGTTTGTCTGTTTCGATGCAATTCTGCCAAGATTCGTCGATCCTTCAAAAAGATTGACGATCAAAGTGTTGGTGTTGTTGATGTAGAAGTATGGTGTGAAGAACTCCATGATTACTGGCTGACCATCAAACGTGTGAGCAGCACATGTGAGGATGAGTGTGCCAGTCGCCTCAGCAGTTGCACTAACAGTCACGTTTGCGGTAATCTGGTCATAGCCAAGTTCAGTACCAGGAAGCGCCAGTCCGTTGACTTGTAGACCGCCAACAGCATTCAATGTGCCATCGGTCTTGAGTACACCTGCTGCTGAGCGATAGAGAGTCGCTGCG
>Ga0126383_10002182_pt1 | contig 12579 bp, 10 predicted proteins | sample PanSoiMetPlot_35_FD_96882 | JGI IMG/M metagenome (GOLD analysis project Ga0126383, IMG submission 96882) | Tropical forest soil microbial communities from Panama - MetaG Plot_35 | ecosystem: Environmental > Terrestrial > Soil > Tropical forest > Bulk soil | place: Panama | collected 2016-02-17
CGGCTGTTGCAGCAGCTGCGTTGGGCCATTCGTAAAAACGAAAGGCACCCCTCCAGGCCAACACTGGTTGCGCGGGTTCGGATCGCCTATGCCATTGAGCCCGAGTTCACCGTGCCTTTTCACGACCTCGACCGCCTCAGGCTTCAAGATCGGATTGGTGTGATCGCCGGCAAGCTTGAGGATGTCGCCAGTGCCGTTGGGGCGGCGCGACCGGTTGACCAGCGCCGTAGGACCCGATGACAGCGCCTCGAACCCAGGAAGCGGATGCACCCAGAACCCCGAGAAATCCGGGATGGATTCGGCGCCTTCGCTCCCGCCATTGGCCGGCCCCACCGCTTGCCCGAAGGCGGGCGTCACGACCGCTGCCGCAAGCGTGAATACCAAAGGGAAATTCCGCCAGTGCAAATCCATCGCTTTCCTCCTTTTTTGCGTTCCCCTGGAAGTTCTCGCATAAAGGTAGCCCCTTTGCGTGTGCGTTTGGAAGGGTGTCGGTGCCCGCTCTCGGCCCGACGCTGCCGTGCCGGCGGTGCACTGGCCACGAAAGCTATCAGGGGGTAAGCTGCCGTCAGTGGCAATGGAGCACCACGGTAGAAGATGACCGCGACGGCCGGGGCCGGCGTGCGCGGCGTCGCGCCAATTGTGGTCACGAGCGAGGCGCGAACCCAGTGTAGTCCTCTCGATCATGGTGTAAACCGCTCGTCTGATGCGACCCGGGGAGGCGTAATGAAGCAAAAGATTCATGTGATGGTGAGTTTGATGGCTGTGGCGATCTCGATGCTGCGCGCGGCACCCGCGCACGCTCAGAACACAACCGCCGCGCCGTTCCAGATTGTGGAGACGACCGTAGACGACATCCACATGGCCTTCCGTTCCGGCAAGCTGACGGCGCGCGAACTCGTGCAGGGCTACCTCGATCGAATCAATGCCTATGACAAACAGGGCCCCGACATTAATTCCATCATCACCATCAACCCGAATGCGCTCGCGGAAGCCGACAGGCTCGACGCAGCGTTTCGGGCTTCCGGCCTCGTGGGCCCGCTGCACGGGATCACGATTCTGGTGAAGGATGAGGTCGACACGGAAGGCATGCCGACCACGCTCGGCACTGTGGTGTTCAAGGACTACCGACCGCCCAAGGACGCATTCGTCATCGACAAGTTGCGCAAGGCTGGTGCCATCATCCTCGGCAAGTCCACGCTCTCCGAATTCGCCGCCGGCGACACCTACGGATCGATGTTCGGCGTCACGCGCAACCCCTACAACCTCGATCGCACGGTCGGCGGTTCGTCCGGCGGCTCAGGCGCGGCGCTGGCGGCGAATTTCTCGACGGTTGCGATCGGCGAGGAAACGGTCGCATCGATCCGGCGGCCAGGCGCCTGGAATGCGGTGGTAAGCTTGCGGCCGACGCCGGGCCTGGTGAGCCGTACCGGCATGTGGGACGGTTACCCCACGCTGCATGCCCAGATGGGTCCGATGGCACGCACCGTGCGCGATCTTGCCAAACTCTTGGACGTCATGGTGGGCTATGACCCGGAAGACCCGGTGACCGCGCTCGGTGTTGGGAAGGTCGAGGGCAGCTACACAAGATATCTTGACCAAGGTGGATTGAACGGACCGCGCATTGGCATTCTGCGCGAGTCGATAGGGAACCGGTCGGACCCGAATTCCGTGGATTTCAAGATCGTCGATGCTGCGTTCCAGAAGAATGTTGCTGAACTCAAGGCAGCTGGCGCCACACTGGTAGACCCGATCGTGATCCCGAACCTCAAAAGTCTTCTTGCCACTCGGGAACGCAACCCGATCGAGACCGAGGCAGCGCTAGAACTCTACCTCGCCCGCAATCCGGGCTCGCCGTTCAAAACGCGCGCGGACATCATCAACTCGCCCGACATCGAGAGAAGTTTTCCGCCCCCGAACGTAGCTCGATACAAAGCTCCGTCGCCGCCGCTCAATGCGGAACGCTACCTCGAATATGTTCGGGCCCGCGGCGAATTGAAGATTATCATCGCCAAAGTGATGGCCGACAACAAGCTCGACGCTATCGTGCACAAATCGGTGGAGCACGAGCCGAGCCTGATCAAGGACGGCATCAATCCGCCCTATGTGACAACGAGAGGCGTGCCGACGCTGAACACTTTTTTGATCTATGCCGCTTCAGTGACAGTGCCGTCGGGATTCACGAGCAACAATCTCCCAGTTGGCATCACATTCTTCGGGCCGCCCTATAGCGAGCCCATGCTGCTCAAGCTCGCCTATTCCTATGAACAGGCGACGCATCATCGCGTGCCGCCTGAGACAACGCCCGCCTTAGCCAAATGAGCTAACGAGGCTTGACGAGGCCAATCGATGCGGCGGCAGGGCGACCTGGCGCAACAGGTTGAGACGGCGCTGCCGCGCCGCCGAGCGACGCCACCGTCTAGATTCGATGCAGCGTTGGGCGGTCCCTATCGGAAGGCGGCAATCAGGTGGGTTACTCTCGGCTCGCCGTCCCATTGGAACTGATTAACGAGTTCCTGCTGCTCGCGGTCAGCGTGGGTCACCCGCTCGTGCTGTCGCAGATGCTCAAGCCAGGAATCCAGTTTGAACGTTTCGAGGAAACGACCTTCGTGGGACAGATCCTCGAAGACTTCCCATTCGAATGCTCCATCCCGCCGCCGCTCGCCCTTCAGTCTTTGAAGTGCCTCCAGAAAGCCGCTGCGATCGGCCGGCCTGATGTTATATTCCACGGTCACCAGCACCGGTCCTCGATCCGCCCCGACGTCGGCTGACAACACGGGGGCGGGCCAGTGCATGGAGGGTGTGAGGTCGAGGGCCGCGCCGGTCTGAAGCTTCCATCGCCACAGCAAGGGGACTGCGATCAAGGCTCCGAGCCCGGCAGAAATGTGAGCCGTTGGCAGCCCGCTGAGCGCGGCGACCTTGCCCCAAATGGCACTACCGACGGTCAGCGAGCCGAACATGACGGTACCAAAGATCGACAATCCACGACCTCGCACCCACCCTGGCAATGACACTTGAGCTGAAACATTAATGGTCGCCAACACCATGATCCAGGACATGCCGGCAACGAGGCTTCCGGCGAGCGCCATCATCCATTGCCTCGCAAACGCAAACAGCAAGAGTGCGATGACCGTCCCGATGGTCCCCAGCGCGACCATCCGGTCAGCCCCGAGACGGTGAGTGAGCCACGGCAGGCCAAAGGCGCCGGCCACCGCTCCTGCTCCGATTGCTCCGAGCAGAACGCCGTAAAGCTCCGGACCGCCGGCGACCTGATCGCGCGCGACAAGCGGCAGCAGCGCCCAGTATGCGCTTGCAAATAAGAAAAATCCGCTCGCGCGGATGAGCGTTGCCTGAAGATGTGGATTGTGCCGGGCATGCCGCACGCCGACGGCGATCGCGCGATGGAATCGCTCGGCGGGAAGGCGGCCGCCCGTGCCAGCCTCCCGCGGGTGCCACCAGATGAGGGCCGCGATGACGGCGATCGTAGTTACCGCATTCACCCAGAAGGGGGCAGCAATCCCCCAGGCTGAGATGATGATGCCGGCGAGCGCTGGGCCGACAGCGCGGCTGACATTGAGGCCGACACTGTTGAGCGCAACGGCCGGCTGAAGATGTTGCCGCGGGACCAGTTGGGGAACGATCGCCTGCCATGCCGGAATGATCGACGCGGCGGCGGCGGCAGCCATGAAGGTGAAGGCGAGAAGCAAGGTCGGCGTGACCCAGGACAAACGGACCGTCAGCCCGAAGACTGCGACCAAGACGATGACCGCGACCTGGATGACGATGAGAAGCCTCCGTCGATCGACGACGTCGGCGAGCGCGCCAGCCGGAAGCGCGAACAGGAACATGGGAAGCGATGCAGCGACCTGAACCAGCGACACGGAGAAAGGCGCAGGATCAAGGCTAGTCATCAGCCAACCGGCCGCCGCGCTCTGCATCCATGTGCCGATGTTGGAAACAACGGTTGCCGTCCAGAGCACCGCGAAAGCGCGCTCACGGAATGGCGCCAAGGATGATGCCTCATCCGATGGCGGAACGATGGCACCTTTCGCAGCCTTGGCGTTGATCTCCGCCATGATTTACGGACGCTGCGGCGTCAGCTTGGGGAATTCCGGAAAGAAGTTGTCGCGATTTGGCATTTTCACCCGAGGAAGCGACGTTGCGTCAATAGCGTCGGCTTCGCTGATCACCTTGTTCATATATAGCAAATAGGCGGTCAGCGCGTAGACCTGATCGTCAGTAAGAGAGCGCGGCTCCGTGAACGGCATGGCACGCCGGATGAAATCGAAGAGCGTCGTCGCCGCCGGCCAAAAATTCCCGATCGACTTTACAGACCCCGGCCCGTTCAACGGCGGCGGATTGTTCACCACGACCGGCTCGACGATCCCTCCCTTGCCGTCATCACCATGGCAAAGAGCACAATTGTCGGCGAACAATGTCTTGCCTTGCGCTGGCGTGCCGCCGCCCGGCGGCAGCCCGGTTCCGTCCGGCATGACGGTCAGGTCCCAAGGCGCAAGATCCGCCTGCGAGATCGGCTGTCCGAGGTTAGGGCCGTCTGCGCCGGCGGGGGCCGCCGCCAGCAAAACGGCCGCGAGGGTGATGACGCCAGTGTCAAGCTCACGCGTAAACATTTCTTACCTCACCTTTGGAATCGACAGCCCAGCTCGCAACAGCGTTGAAGTGGTGGCTCGGAAATTGCGGCCAAGTCGCGGGAGACTTGGTTTGCCCGCGCAGCGCAATGAATTCGGCACGTGTAGGCTGGACGTTGCCGGCTTCGTCCCATGCACGGCTCTGCAATACCGCCGGCCCGCCGTTCCATCGCCATGGCATGCGGAAGCGCGTGAAGGCCTTTGGGAGGGCCGGTTCCTGCAGCGCGGCCTCACCCCAACTCGCGCCCCCGTCGGCCGAAACCATGACTTTGGCTATGCGTCCCGTCCCGGAATAGGCCACTCCTGATATTTCCACATAGCCGGGGGCCTTGGGGCCCATGGCGGGCGACGGGCTGGAGATGAACGATTTCACCTCCTGGATGAAATAGAACTGAAACGATTTCCCGTTGGGCAGCGGGTCGGTGTAGGTGTGCGCCTCGTGGTAGGTCATCGCCGGCGCGTCGGTCAACTTGATGCGCCTCAGGTATTTCGTATTCATGTTACCTTCCCAGCCGGGCAGGAACAATCGCATGGGATAGCCATTGCCGGGCATCAGCCGCTCCCCGTTCTGGTAGAGCGCAACGATGGCGTCATCGAATGCCTTGCTCAGCGGCACGCTGCGGGTGAGATGCGGCGCGTCGGCGCCCTCGGCGACGAACCACGTCGCTTTCGAATCAACGCCCGCTTCCTCGAGGAGCACCGCGAGCGGGACGCCGGCCCAGTCCGAGCACGAGACGAATCCGTGAATCTGCTGCACGGTCGCCTGCACGGGCTCGTTCGAGAACAGAGACGCGCTGTTGCCGCCGCACTCGAGAAAGTTGATGCGGGACACCATCGGATATCGCAGCAGGGCATCGACGGTGAAGACGAGCGGCCGCGTCACCAGTCCGTGGATCAGCAGCTTGTGCTGCGACGGATCGACCGCGGGGACTCCACCATGGTTCACGTTGAAGTGCAGCCCATTCGGCGTAATGATCCCGTTGAGCAAATGATGGGGCGTGCGGGCATGCGAAATCACGGGCTGGCTGTTCGGATTGTCGATCAGGCGCACCACGCTCTTCTCAAATGCCGAAGGCACCTGATAGGGTGGCATGGCATCGCCCGGCACAAGACTCCAATCCGGCTCCCGGAGCGGCTCGGCGGCAGCGCCGGTAGCGAATCCAGCCCCCGTTCCGACCGCTCCGGCGAATGCCAATCCGCGACCGAGCAGGGCACGCCGGTGAAGTAGCCCGTTTCCGGCCACTAGATCTGCGGTCAAATGCTCGCTGTTCGTCCTCATGCAAGTCCTCCAATGGCCCGCCCACACGGATATAAGCCAGTATGGCTTGGCGGCAACTTCAAGGTCCTTCTCGTCCCTGCATTGGCGGATAAGGTCGCATTTGCGAACGATGTTGATGGATTTGGCTTTACCTTTAACGTCACACCGCCCAGCAGGCGCAACCCAGCGCGCCCCAAAATGATCTCAAATCGTCGACCGGCAGCTTGCTCGACCAGGCTCTCGCGTGATCGTGGCCGTGGACGCTGCAGGTATTCGCGCAGCCGCAGCTCATCGCCAGCTTGCGGTGAAGCGCGGCCTGCTCCCCGGCGGTGTTGCCCCAGCCCGCATAGCCGCCGAAGCTCCGCACCGGCGACCACTCCGGCATCGCCGGCGGCAACGCTGTTTCGTCCAAGCTAGCAAAGTCGCCGGCGCTGTAAACCACTTTCCCGCCGACGATGGTGAGGTCCGATGCCGTGCCGGCAATCTCATCTTCCGGGCAGGAAAAATAGTCTCGGTCAGGAACGATCAGATCCGCGAACTGGCCGACCTGAATGCGCCCTTTCTTGCCTTCCTCGTTGGAGAACCACGTTACGTTTTCGGTCCACAAGCGCAGCGCCGTCTCGCGATCGAGGCAGTCGCGCTGCGGGTAGAGTCGCGTTCCCGAAACGGTTCTGCCGGTAACGAGCCAGGTGAGCGAAACCCATGGATTGTAGGAGGCGACGCGGGTCGCATCGGTCCCGGCCGAGACCTTGACGCCGCTGCGCAGGATCTTGGCGACAGGCGGTGTTCCTTCCGCTGCCTTCTCGCCATAGCGCTCCACGAAGTACTCGCCCTGGTAGGCCATGCGATGCTGGATTGCGACGCCGCCGCCGAGCGCCGCAACGCGGTCGATCGAACGCTCGGAGATCGTCTCCGCGTGGTCGAAGAACCAGTTTAGGCCGGCGAAAGGAATGTCCCAATTGACGCTCTCGAACACGTCGAGTGCACGCGAAATCGTCTCGTCATAGGTCGCATGAAGCCGCCAAGGCCAACGGTTCTCGGCCAGGATACGCACGACGTCTTCGAGTTCGCCTTCCATTTCCGGCGGCATGTCGGGGCGTGGTTGACGGAAATCCTCGAAGTCGGCCGCCGAGAAGATCAGCATTTCGCCCGCGCCATTATGCCGGAAGTAGTCGTCGCCCTGCCTGTATTTCGAGGTTTTCGTCCAGTTCAGGAAATCCGCCTTCTCGCCTTTCGGTTTCTGGGTGAAGAGGTTGTACGCGAGGCGGACGGTGAGTTGGCCTGCTTCACTCAGCTTTTGGATGACTTCGTAATCCTCCGGATAGTTCTGAAAGCCGCCACCGGCATCGATTGCGCCCGTGACTCCGAGCCGATTGAGCTCACGCATGAAGTGGCGGGTCGAGTTGAGCTGATATTCGACGGGCAGCTTCGGGCCCTTGGCCAACGTAACGTAAAGGATTCCGGCGTTGGGCTTGGCGATCAGTAGACCCGTGGGATTGCTATTGGCATCGCGTACGATTTCACCGCCCGGTGGGTCAGGCGTGTCCTTCGTGTAGCCGACCGCCTGCAGCGCGGCACCATTCAATATGGCCCGATCGTAGAGATGCAGAATGAACACCGGCGTATCGGGCGCGATCGCATTGATCTCGTCGATCGTCGGCAGGCGCTTCTCATCGAATTGATGCGCGGTAAACCCGCCGACCACGCGCACCCATTGCGGGGGCGGGGTGATCGCCACCTGTCGCTTGAGCATCGCCATGGCGTCGGCGAGGTTGCGCACGCCGTCCCAGCGCAGCTCCATGTTGAAGTTGAGCCCGCCGCGGATGATATGCAGATGGTTGTCGATTAGGCCCGGGAGTGCCTGTCGATTTTTCAGGTCGATGATCTGCGTCGAGGGGCCGGCCATCGGCATCACTTCTTCGTCGCGCCCGACGGCAGTGAAGACGCCATTCGTGATCGCAACCGCCGTCGCCACCGGGTTCGACCGGTCGAGCGTCGTGAAGCGTCCGTTGCGAAGAAGGAGGTCGGCGTTCATGTGCGCACCTCGCGGTCTGCGACCGCGGCCGTCGACTTCGTCGGCAGCTCTCCAAATACGTGCGGCACGTACTCGGTCTTAAGCCAACCGACGCTGATCGGCTCCCCGGCGAGCAACCGCTTCGCCATGGGGAACACCTGCTCGCCCATCAGGATGCCGAGCAAGCCGACCAGGGCAACGAACGGCGGCGCCGGGGAGCGGAAATCGAGGAGGGCGTGGATAATGCCAATGAGCACGCCCGTGGCCAAGGCGACAACATACATTCGCATCACCGCGCCTCCTCTCGCTCCGATTTGAGACGGTCTCGTTTGGTGTGCATTACGCGGCAATGCCAGCTTCGCTGGCATGCGCACCCAATATGGTCTTGGCGTAGATGAGGCCGAGCCCGTAAGCACCGCCGAAGGTCTTAGCCAGACCCGTTGTCGCGTCATAGGTTTCGGCGCGAGCCCAGTCGCGCTGGAGCTCGAGCAGGTATTGGACGGAGGTCATCGGTCGCGCACCTGCCTGCACCATGCGTTCGATCGCCCGCTCGTGCGCCTCTTCGGATACATCACCGCACGCGTCGGCGATCACGTACACCTCAAATCCCTGATCGAGGGCCGACAGAGCTGGTCCGACGATACACACCGATGTCCACAGTCCGGCGAGGACGATCCGTCCCTTTCCGATTCGGTTGACCTCCTCGATCACCGCGTTGTCCTCCCACGTGTTCATGGTGGTCCGGTCGAGGTACTTTGCGTTCGGGAAGGCGGCTTTGATCTCGTCGAACATGGGACCCGAGAAGGTCTTCTCGGCGACCGTCGTAGGAATGGTCGACACATTGAATATCTTCGCCGCATTGGCCACGAGGGCGGCGTTGTTGCGCAGCATGACGGGATCGATCGATTTGGTCGCAAACGCCATTTGCGACTGGAAATCGATCAGGATCAGTGTGTGATCTATTGGCGTCAGCAACGTTTTTCCGGCGGCGGGCTTGGCGATGGGCATGTGTTGTTCTCCTGTGGTGATCGTTGGATCGACGCGGGCGGCTCGTCGTCGCCTGGCTGTTCTCAGTCGCTTCACGCTTACCGCTCAGGCCGCGGCCGGGTTGCGAGCTTCTATGGAGTCCTGGCCGCGAGCGCAAGGCGCGTCTTGCCGATGCCGGCCTCACCACAAGGAAAACGGCTGGCGAGCGGCCATGGTTCGGACGCTCGAACTCGCCGCCGTTGACCCTGTTGCCGGCCGTGCAGCGAAATGCAAGCGGCTTGTCTCGCAGGCAGTACTTTTTTTCTTGCTGCATTTAATGAATGCCACCGAGGCCGAGACTTTGCGCGCGCGACACGGCCTGGGCCCGCTTTTCCACGCCCAGCTTTGTAAAAATGTGCTTCACATGTGATTTGACTGTTTCCGGTGTGATGGCAAGAGACCGAGCAATTTGTTTGTTAGATAGCCCTTGCGCAATTAATTTGAGGATGTCGCCTTCGCGCGCACTTAAGGACTCCACGATCAACGATCGCGGTCTCTGTTGAACTTCAAGTTGGTAACGCGATCGCCAACCTGCGATCAGGTTGTCAACGTAAGGCGTGAGTTCGTGGGAACATCCTTTGCGTTCGGCATTCTCGCGAAAGGCGGTGAGCAGAGATCCAACGTCCGCGCCCTCATCCAAAATGGTATGATAAATGCCAGCTGGTGCTGACACATTGAGCACGCCATGGAAAGCGTCCAATGCTTCGGTAACTTGGTTCGCCATGAGCCTCACCGTCGAAAGAAGTAAAGTCACACGCAGCGCGAAATAATGATTATGTGCGGATGCCGCCTCACTCTGTAGGTCTTTCAGAATCGAAGTGGCATCCCCGTAACGTCCTTCCGTGGATGCAAGGTACGCGCGCGCGAGGGCGGCGTATCGATGAATGTCCGACCAGGCGCAATATGTCCACACGGGATACTCTCCCGCAAATCGCTCCAGCCGATTGAGGCATGCGGTACCTTCACTAATTCGGCCTTCGTTGAGATAGAGGCGCGCCCGCTCCAGGACCGCGGCAGCGCTCAGGCGGCCCCAACCTCGTGTGTTGCCCTGATTTTCTGCTTGTTCCAGCAGCGCATGAGCCCGCTCATTGTTCGTTCGATGCGCCGCGATCTTCGCCAATACAAAGTAGGCGTTTAATACGCACTCCAGCATGGTGCCGGCGCAAATCAAGGGCATGCGGTCGATCAGCAATGCTTCGGCTTCCTCAAGCCTGTTCTGCTCGTACCGGATTCGTGCCATCAGACTTGCTGGCAATGCTGCTGCAACCGAGTTTGGCCCGACGTGCTGTTCAGCCAGTCTCAGTCCTTCAAGGTAGTATCGATCTGCTGCATCAAATCGCACCTGCTGGACCTCCGCCATTCCTTGCAGGCAACGGCGATAGACGGACGCGAAGACATTTCTCCTGTCGTCGTCAAGCGAGTAGGGAATCCAGGGTGTCGTATAAAATTTTGTCAGATCACCCGCCTTTAAGTGGCCGTACCGAACAACGTTGCTGGCAACGTTGGCAGTCCAAGGGTCGTTTGACCGCGTCAGGCAATCGCCTGCGAGGCGCAATGCAGTCCGGGTGTCATCTTTGAGTGCGATCGCGACCGAGCGTATGGCTTGGCATTCACAGGAAAGGACATTACTGTCGGGCAGACGCTTGGCGTCGACGTCGAGCTCCAGTTCATGCAGCAACTCAAGCGATTCTTGAAAACGCATTGCGAGGGCTAATCCCCAAGCTATCGCAAGCCCGACCTCCGGCTGGCTTCGCATCATCTCAGACGGAAATAGGCGTTGCCATCCGAGCAAGGTGAAGAGATCCCCTTTCTTGACCAAGGTCATGGCGCAATTTTTGATCCAGCTCAGGGCCCGTTCCGGATCGCCCGCAGCGATCGCATGCTGGACTGCGTCCGTCCATAACTCTTGCGAGGCATACCAAAGAGATGCACGCCGATGGAGTACCGGCACTTCATTGCCAAGCTCGGATTCCAGTCTGTGGTTCAGGTACTCGAGGACTAGCGTATGGTAACGATACCACCGGCCGTCCTGGTCGAGCGGTGTCAGCAGCAACTGGCGTCTCTCGATTGTTTCGAGCATTTCCTGACTGGAGCTTATCCCGGTCACAGCTTCGCACAACGGAGCAGAGAGACGATCGAGCAGAGCTGTACGCAACATGAAAAGAACCAAATCGCGGGGAAGGCCGTCGAACATCTCAGCGAGATAAGCGCCGATTGGACGCTGTGTGCCCGAAAGGGTGCTTACGTACCTTCTAAAATCTTGCGCGGGCTGGGAGGTAGTGGAAGCAACAATTCGCAGAGCGGCCGGCCAGCCCTCTGTCTTGGCATGCAACAGCTTCACTTCTGGCAAAGCCAACATGCCAGGCCTCTCGTGCTCAAAAAAGTCGGCCGTCTCATGCAGATCAAATCGTAAAGCCGGGGCATCGATTTCTACCAGTTGGTTCTGAGCACGCAGCGACGCAAGCGGAAGGGGCGGCTCTGCTCGCGTCGCGACCGCCACATGACAATGAGACGGGGCATGCTTCAGGAAAAACACTACAGCACCATGAATTTCTGGATGGCTGATCCAATGGTAATCCTCCAAAAACAAGTACACCTCTTCGTCGACATCCGCTAACTCATTGACCAAAAGCGATACGATTGCCTGTGGGCTGATCAGGAACGTCTCGTTGATCAAATCAATTGCACTTACGCCAACCCCGTCGTGCGCGTGCTGTAGAGCCTGAGCCACATAGAAGAGAAATCGCGCAGGCTCATCGTCATCCGAATCGATGGTCAGCCACGCGACCGAATTTCCACCACGCCGAAGTTGCTCGGACCAAGCGGCGGCGAGAGAGGTCTTGCCGAACCCCGGCGGCGCCTTGATTACGGCCAATCGCTTCCCCGAAAACTGAGAAATCATGTCCACGAGCCGCGGACGCTCGATTAACCCCTGGCTCTGTGGCGAGACTACTTTAGTGCCAAGGAATTGGTGCTGTTTCCGGGCGGGCACCAGGCTCTCAGGAGGCGCTGGCCGGCTTGCGGTGGATGCGGTGGATATTGAATGCGGCGCCATCAGCAGCAGGTCCCCTCGAAACGCCGCCTAATCCCCCATTCGAGGATCATCTTAATCCCCCATTCGGGGGATCGCTTCGGCGACGACATTGTACGATCTTTAGTGACAATGAAAAGGACATGCCGGTGTTGACGCAGATACCTCTCGGACGCCTGCGACCGCCGAGAACTCGCACCTCCCGGCTGCGAACTGAGAAGCGCACCATGCTGAACGCAGAGGAGCACGGCTCCGAGGACGTGATTGCTTTTGGCTCTTTCCGTCTGTTCGTGGCAAAGCGGCTGCTTGAGAGGCGCGTTCCTGTTCATCTGGGCCGGCGCGCCCTCGACATTCTGCTCGTTCTTGTCGAGCACGCTACCGAGGTCGTGAGCAAGGAGGATCTGGTCGCAATAGCCTGGCGGAACCTCACCGTGAAGGAAGCCAGCCTCCGTTTTCATCTTGCCGCCTTGCGAAAGGCGCTCGGCGAAGGGCGGTCGGCCATCCGATACGTAACTAATGGTTCGGGCCGGGGCTACTGCTTTGTTGCACCGGTGTCGCGCGCCACGTTGACACCATCGGCAGTGAAGAATGTCCCGCCCGCCCG
>Ga0126383_10002183_pt1 | contig 12578 bp, 12 predicted proteins | sample PanSoiMetPlot_35_FD_96882 | JGI IMG/M metagenome (GOLD analysis project Ga0126383, IMG submission 96882) | Tropical forest soil microbial communities from Panama - MetaG Plot_35 | ecosystem: Environmental > Terrestrial > Soil > Tropical forest > Bulk soil | place: Panama | collected 2016-02-17
GCATCGCCTGGATCGCGCCTGCGGTGTTGCCGACCAGCTCGCGCCCGTACGCGATCCGCGAGTATGAAGCGAGGCCCGGCTTCAGCGCGGCCATGGTGTCGAACGCGCGGAACGCGGCCGGATAGCGGCCGAGCTCGACGAGGGCGTCGCCGACGATTCCGTACGTCACCGCCGTCGTCGGCGAGAGCCGGAGCGATCTGCGACCGATCGCGAGCGCCTGGCGGAAGCGGTGCCGCGACAGCGCCAGCGAGCCGAGCCCGTTCGTGGCGACGAGGTCCTTCGGCGAGAGTGAGAGCGCGCGGTGAAGCACACCGTCGGCCTTCGTGTAGTACGTCGGGTCGCCGGTCTCCCGCGCTCGCTGTTCGTAGGCCACGCCGAGCAGCGCGTACGCGTGCGCATCCCGGGGACGCGCGCGCAGTCGTGTCTGGAGCTGCGCGACCGTGGTCTGCACCGAGGCCGCACCCGTGTCGCCTCCAGCCAGCCCCGCCCTGGCACCCGCCGACAGCGCCTGCTGCGGCTCGGGGCGGGCCGCTGCGCCGGAGCCGCCCCGGAGGGCGCCTCCGAGCGACAGGGCAGCGGCGGCGATTGCCGCCGCTGCCCCTGCGATGAGAAGTCGCCGTCGCATCGGCCTACGTGTGCGAGTCGTAGCCCTGATGCGGCGAGGCGACGTACGGGAAGTTCGGCAGGAACTGCTCATCGTTCCCGTCCACGCCGTCGCCGATGATGTCGTTCGGCTGGAGGTCGCAGAGCCCGAGCGCCTGGTGCAGGATCGGGCCGTACCCGCACGCGATCGCGCGCAGCTCGATGTCCACGACGTCATCGCCGAGCCGCCGCCCGTTCGGGTATCCGGCGAAGTCCCCGGCCAGCGCGCCAAGCCGGTCCGGGTTGGCCGCCGGCGGGATCGCCGTGTTGAGGCGGAGCTCGTCGGACGGCCTCGGCCCCGTGAAGTTGACCGACGGAATGCCCGTCAGCAGCACCGAGACGAGGTCACTGCGACCCGTTGCCGGCGGAGCCGGCAGGCCGGGGTACAGGATGTGGATCAGCGAGGCGAGCTCAGGGTTCAGGTAGTGCCCGATGAACTGCGAGTCGTCGCGCGGATCCTGGCGGTTCCAGTAGTCCTTCTCCCCGAGCGGGATCAGCACCTCGTTCACGAGCGGGTTCCCGAGCCGTGAGATCTGGACGAATGGACCGACGTTGCGCTGCTGCCCGTCCGCCTTGAAGATCCGGAGCTTCGGTCGGCTCGCGCTGGCGTACACCCCGACCGTCGGGTTGCCGTCGACCAACTGCGAGATCGGCACCTGGAGGACGATCGAGTGGACGTTGTAGCCCGCGACGTCGTCGACGCCGGGCGCGTCCGGCAGCGGGAGCAGGTGCAGCGAGTTGAACGGCCGCAGCCCGCCGAGGTCGAAGATCGAGCCGAGGTCGACGAAGAACGGGTCGTCGCGCTGGCCCGCGAAGACCTTGATCCCGCCGCCGAGCGTGTTCACCGCCGCATCGGCGAGGCCCGAGTAATTCGGCGTCGACCGTGGGCCGATGTTGTTGGGCGGCGACGGCAGGTGCGACCCGAGCACCGTCTCTTGATGCCCGACCACTCGCGTGACCGTGTAGAACTGCCGCACGTTCCAGTTCGGGTCGTTCAGCGAGTTGATCGGCCCGGTGTTGTAGAGGAACGTGTTCGGGTTCCGCGTCTCGGTCGTGAAGCGGAACTCGTAGGCGACGTCGTCGCGTCCGTCGCCGTTGTTGTCGACGTGGATCGTGTAGAGCGCGTTCGGGTCGAAGTTGAAGAAGTTCGGGCCTCCCGCCGGCTCCTCGAACGGGATGTAGTTCGCGACGATGGTGACCGTGTCCGGCCGGTCCGGGCTCACGAACGCGTAGAGGTCCGTATTGTCGGCGGTCGGGTCGGTCGCGATCAGCGGCGCCTCGCGGTGGCTCGAAGCGCTCGCCACGTGCGGCCCTGGGCCGACGGCGAGCACGAACGCGATCGCCCCGGCCACGAGCGCGAGAACGCTGATCGCCAGGCGCTGGTGGTGGATTGCGGCTTTCATCTCCCTCCCTCTGGTCGTGTGCCGTCGTGATTCGCACGACCGGCGGGAGCGGTTCGACTACGACGTGATTCGGGTGCCTGCGACGCCGGCCAGAGCCTCGGCGAGCGAGCCGGCGGAGGTAATCAGCGCGTCGCGGCCCGTCGCGCGTGCGAACTCGAGCCCTGCTTCGACCTTGGGGCGCATGGAGCCGGCGGCGAGCTCGGGCAGCAGCGCCTCGGCCTCGGCGGGGGCGAGCTCGCGAATCTCCTCCTGGTCGTCCGTGCCGAAGTCGCGAGAGACGGCGGGCACCTCGGTCAGGATCACGAGCCGGTCCGCGCCGAGCTCACGTGCGAGGAGCGACGACGCGCGGTCCTTGTCGATCACCGCGTCGAGGCCCGCGAGGCGTCCGGCTCGCCGGGCGACCGGGATTCCGCCGCCGCCGCAGGCGACCGCGATCGCGCCCCCGCTCACCAGTGCACGGATGGAATCTAGCTCGACGATCTCGAGGGGCAGCGGCGAGGGCACCACCCGTCGCCAGCCCCGGCCGGCGTCGTGGACGATCCGCCACTCGCGTTCCCGCTCGAGCTCCTGGGCGCGGGTCTCGTCGTAGAACGGCCCGACGGGCTTCGTCGGCTCGGCGAAGGCGGGATCGTCCTCGTCGACGACCACGTGCGTCAGCAGGCACGCGACCGGCCGTCCGGCGACCGGTGCGAGCTCGCTCTCGAGCAGCGCGCCGATCTCCGCCTGCGTCTGCGCGACCGCGAGATACAGCGGGAGCGCCGGCACCTCCGTCGCGCCGCGTTCTTGACGCAGCAGCTCGTTCCCGACCTGTGGCCCGTTCCCGTGCGTGACGACGAGCGCGTCCTCGCCGAGTAGCGGCCGCAGCGCCTCACAGGCCACGCGCAGGTTCGCCCGCTGCTCCGCCGCAGTCCCGCGCTCACCCGGCCGCAGCAACGCGTTGCCGCCGAGCGCGACGACGACCGTCACAGCGAGGTCGCTTGCAATGTGGCTATCAGGCGGAGCCGGCTTTGCTGGCTCGGCCGTCTGCGCCGCTGTCCGGGTGCGCCGGAATCGACGCGTCCGCTCAAACCAGCGCTTTGTCGCCTATGAGCCCGCGCTCTTCGAGAACGTCGGCCAGCGTCGGCTCGCCGACCTCCTGGAGGCGGTAGGTCACGCGGAGAGCCGGCACGTCGAAGTCGATCAGCCGGCGCAGGTCGATCGGCGTCCCGATCAGGACGAGCTCGGCGCCCGAGCCATCGATCGTCGCGCGCAGGTCGTCCATCTGCTTCCGCCCGTAGCCCATCGCGGGCAGCAGCGTGCCCACGTGCGGGTACTGCTGGAAGGTCTCGGCGATCGACCCGACCGCCGCCTCACGGGGGTCGATCAGCTCGGCCGCCCCGTTCGCCTTCGCGGCGAGCACCGCCGCGCCGTAGGTCATCTCGCCGTGAGTGAGCGTCGGGCCGTCCTCGATTGCGAGGACGCGCTTCCCGGCGATCTCGGCGGCATCCCCTTCCACCACGAACGGCGAGGCGGCGAGCACGATCCGCGCGCTCGGGTTGTGCTCGCGAATCGAGTCGAGCACGGCGTCGACGCCCTCCTGCGGTGCGCTGTCCACCTTGTTGACGACGCAGACGTCGGCCATGCGCAGGTTCGTCTCCCCCGGGTGGTAGCGCAGCTCGTGGCCGGCCCGGTGCGGGTCGACGACGACCACGTGTACGTCGGGCTTGATGAACGGCGTGTCGTTGTTGCCGCCGTCCCAGAGGACGACGTCTGCCTCCTGTTCGGCGCGGTCCAGGATCGCCGCGTAGTCGATCCCGGCGAAGACGAGGTTGCCCTCGGCGAGATGCGGCTCGTATTCCTCGCGCTCCTCGATCGTCGCATCAGCCGCGTCGAGATCCTCGTAGCGCTCGAAGCGCTGCACGGCCTGGGCGGCGAGGTCGCCGTACGGCATCGGATGGCGCAGGACGGCGACTCGGTGGCCGGCCCCTCGAAGCAATCCGGCGATGTGCCTCGTCGTCTGGCTCTTGCCCGAGCCGGTCCGCACCGCGCAGACCGCGACGACCGGCTTCGACGAGGTGAGCATCGTCTCCCGCGGCGAGATCAGCCGATAGGAAGCGCCGGCAGCGAGCGAGCGCGACCCGATGTGCATGACGTGCTCGTGGGTGACGTCCGAGTACGCGAAGACGACCTCGTCGATGTCGTTCTCGCGAACCAGGCCCTCGAGCTCGTCCTCGGGCAGGATCGGGATGCCCTCGGGGTAGAGGTCGCCAGCAAGCTCGGCGGGGTAGACGCGCCCGTCGATGTTCGGAATCTGGGTGGCTGTGAAGGCGACGACCTCGTAGTCCACGCGACCGCGGTACACGAGGTTGAAGTTGTGGAAGTCCCTACCCGCCGCGCCGGCGATGAGGACTCGAGTTCGTGTGCGCATGCATAAAGCTTATGCAGCTACACAGGACAGAGCGCGAAATCCCGGGCAATCGTCCAGGCCTGTCGATGGACGGCCGGTCCGTTCGTCTTGGGAATGAAACCCCGAATGGGAGGTGAAATCGATGAAGTACCTCTTGCTGCTGTACGGCGATCCCGCCGCCGAGGCCGCGCTCGAACCGGACGAAAGGCGTGCGATCGTCGATGGGCACCTCGCGTTTCGGCAGCGACTCGAGGGTCGAGGCCAACTCGTCGCCGGTGAGCCGCTCGCCGGCAGCGACGGAGCCTTCGCCGTTCGGCTGCGGGACGACGGCATGCGCCTCGCGACCGACGGTCCCTTCGCCGAGACGAAGGAGCACTTGGGCAGCTACTACGTCGTCGAGTGCAAAGGGCGGGAGGAGGCGGAGGCAGTAGCTCGCGACGTGCCGGCGAGCCCAGGGCTCGTGGTCGAGGTCTGGCCGGTCGCCGAGATGTGAGCCTAGGCGAGTGAGTCGCGGACGCGGTCGGCCACGGCTTCCATCTCGAGCCTCGCGCCGGTGACCTGCTCGAGCAGCTCGTCGGCGGTCGGGCGCTGGCCCTCCGACCACAGCTCCTGCAGGAGCGAGCCGGCCTCGCGGGAGGTGAACCAGTCCGTTCCGAACCGCGTGCGCAGGTGATCGCGCAGCTGGGCCTCGAACGCCCACGAGCGGAGGTACGAAGTGACGTAGAAGCCGTCGTCGATGTCCGCGAGGTAGTTGGCCGGGCTGGGCTCGATCTTCAGTGCGTGGCCGAGCAGCTCGACGTAGCGCTTCGACATCTCGTCGGCCCCGCCGTTCGAGTGGAACTCGATCTCGTAGAGGAGCTTCGCCGAGTAGCGGCGCACGAAGAAGAGGAGCCACATCATCCCCTCGGCCGCGTACTCGGCGGGGCGCGGGAAGTCGAGCCTGCGGGTCAGCCAGGCGGGTTCGTCCGTCCAGTGCTGGAGCAGCATCGCCCAGCCCTCGGTGACCGCCGAGTCGCCGAGCCGCTTCTCCTCCATGCGCAACTCGCGCGAGGTGTTCGCGTAGTGCTCGGTGTGGCCGGCCTCGTGGAAGAAGGCGCGCCAGTCGTCGGCGCCGCCGATCGGCTGGATCACGAGCATCACCCTGTCCGGGACCTCGATCGGCGCGCAGAACGCGCGCGGAGTCTTCTGTGGCCGCTGCTCGATGTCGAGGTGGACGTTCTCCTGGCCGTCGAGGTCGATTCCGAGGTCGGAGAGGGTTGCGCGCAGCGCGGGCACCATCTTCTCGGCGGGGAAGCCGGCGTCCCACTGGGGCGAGCGGATCATCCGGTTGATGTCGTATCGCTGCGCCTCGTCGAGCCCGAAGCCGAGCTGCTCGTGGAACGCGCGGTCCATCGAGGTCTCGTAGAGCTCCTCGGTCGAGTCGAGGAAGGCTCGGCATTGCGCGGCGAGGCCCTCGAGGTCATAGCCGAACCGCTCGTAGAGCTCGCGGTAGGTCGAGGCGCCGAGCTCGGGGACTGCGCGGCGCGTGACCTCGAGCGCCTCGAGGTAGAGGGGGTTGAAGTGCTCCTCGGTCGCCTCCCAGAGCGCACCGTCGAGACGGCTGCGGCGGCCGCGGTCGGGCTCGTTCGCCAGGGCGGGCCGCAGCATCCGGAAGGGAATGGTCTCGCCGTCGACGGTCACCTCGAGCTCGGCCTCGATCGCCGCGAGGCGCTCCGCGTAGGAGCGCGTCAACTTGCCCATGTAGCCCTCGCACGCGAAGTGCCAGAGCTCGCGGATCCCGCGATCGCCGTCGACGGCGGCTCCCAGCGACTGCGCCTTCTCGAGCTCCGTCAGGTCGGCATGGCGCTCGTAGATTGGCTCGAGCTCGAGTCGGTCCTTCAGCCCCGCGTAGTGGAGGTAGTACTCCTCGTCGAGCTCCGCGATGAAGCGGTCGGCCCCCTCTCGGTACGCGTCGAGCTCCGGCGATATGGACGGATCGCTCGGCACAGGCCGTAGGATACCCCGGTGCAGGAGATCAGCCTTCGCACCGAGCGGCGCACGCAGCTGCTCGAGATCACGCTCGAGGTCGAAGCGGCGCTGAACGGGTCCGACGGGGCCGCGGCGGCCCTCGTCTACGTGCCGCACACGACGGCCGGGGTGACGATCAACGAGGATCTCGACCCCGCTCTCGCCGGCGACATCGAGCAGGCGATGGAGAAGATCGTCGAGGACGGCTGGGGCTGGCAGCACGACGACGCGGACGGGCCGAACGCGCCGTCGCACATGCGCGCGTCGCTCATGAGCCCGGAGGTGCTCGTCCCGCTGCGGGCCGGCAAGCTCGCGCTCGGCCGCTACCAGGGAATCTTCTTCTGCGAGTTCGACGGGCCGCGCGAGCGCAAGGTCTACGTGACCGCGCTTCGCTGAAACACAACCCCGCCTGAACCTGAACTAAACAGAACTTTTCTACGTTTGTCCTGTGCGACGCAGGCTCCTTTCGACTGCTCTGGTCGCGGGGGTCGTGCCGCTGATCGGCGTGGTCCCGTTCATCCACGACGGCCCGAGGCGCGTGCACGCGGCGCCGCCGGCGGGGATCCACAAGATCAAGCACGTGGTGGTCCTGATGATGGAGAACCGGTCGTTCGACTCGTACTTCGGGACGTACCCGGGCGCCGACGGGCTCCCGCGCCGGGACGGGCGCTTCACGGTCTGCTCGCCCGACCGGATCACGCATCGGTGCGTGTACCCGTACCACGACACCAGCGACCGGAACACCGGTGGGCCGCACGAGCACCTCGACGCAGTCCAGGACATCAACGCCGGGAGGATGGACGGCTTCATGCGCGAGGCCAGGCGCGGCCTCACACGCGGCTGCATCGCGTCCCCGACGTTGCCGCTCTGCTCGCTCGGAGCGAGGCACCCGGACGTCATGGGCTACCACGACTGGCACGAGATCCCGAACTACTGGGACTACGCGCGCCACTTCGTCCTCCAGGACCACATGTTCGAGCAGAGCGACTCGTGGAGCCTGCCCGAACACCTGTTCATGGTCTCCGAGTGGTCGGCGAAGTGTCACCAGCGCAACGTCGCCATGAGCTGCGTCAACGCGGTCGAGGGTCCGCTCGCACCGCCGCACGAGGCGCAGAACCGTTCCGGGCGCAAGCCGGACTACGCCTGGACCGACCTGACCTACCTCCTGCACAAGCACCACGTCTCGTGGCGCTACTACGTCTTCGCCGGGAGAGAGCCCGACTGCGAGACCGGCGCGATGGTTTGCCACGAGCGGGTCCAGCGTGCGAAGACGCCGGGGATCTGGAACCCGCTTCCCTGGTTCTCGACGGTTCACCAGGACCATCAGGTCCGGAACATCCGCTCGATCTCGCACTTCTTCGCCGCCGCGAGGAGGGGGAACCTGCCGGCCGTCTCGTGGGTCGAGCCGGACAACCACGTGAGCGAGCACCCGCCGAGCCTGATCACGAATGGGCAGGCCTTCGCGACGGGTGTGATCAACGCGGTGATGCGCAGCCCGGACTGGAGCTCGACGGCGATCTTCCTCGCCTGGGACGACTGGGGCGGCTTCTACGACCACGTCGTGCCGCCGCGCGTGGACGAGAACGGCTTCGGCCTCCGCGTGCCCTCGCTCGTCATCTCGCCGTACGCGAGGCCGGGCTTCATCGACCACCAGGTCGCGAGCCTCGACGCGTTCACGAAGTTCATCGAGGACGACTTCCTCGGCGGGCAGCGCCTCGACCCGGCTACCGACGGGCGGCCGGACAAGCGTCCGGACGTGCGGGAGGCGATGCCGCAGGTCGGAGACATGACGCAGGCCTTCGACTTCAACCAGAAGCCGAGCCCTCCGCTGATCCTCCCGCTCCATCCTCCGTTCTCCTAGGCTCAGGGCGCGATGGCCGCGCCCGTGACCAGAGACCAGGAGCTCGAGCTCTCGATCGACTCGCTCGCGTACGGCGGGAACGGCGTCGCGCGGCTGAACGGATTCGTCGTCTTCGTGCGGCGCGGCCTGCCGGGCGACCGCGTCCTCGCGCGCGTGACCAAGGTGAAGCGCAACCACGCGGAGGCGCTCGCGGTCGAGCTGCTGCAGCCTGGCCCGCAGCGCGTGGACGCGCCCTGCGAGCACTTCCCTGCGTGCGGCGGCTGCCGCTTCCAGGACCTCGCCTACGAGGCACAGGTCGCCGCGAAGCAGGAGCAGGTCGTCGACGCGCTTCGCCGGATCGGCGGGATCGACGAGCCGCCGCTGGAGCCGATCGTCCCGGCCGTCGAGCAGTTCCACTACCGCAACAAGGTCGAGTACTCGTTCACGCAAACGCCGAACGGCCCCGCGCTCGGATTCCACAGGGCCGGCCGCTGGGACGAGGTGCTCGAGATCGACCGCTGCTGGATCAGCTCGGACCTCAGCAACGCCCTGCGCGACGCGGCGCGCGACTGGGCACGCGCCGAGAAGCTCGAACCGTACGACCAGGCCGAGCACACCGGCTACCTGCGCCACCTCGTCATCCGCGAGGGCCGCAACAGCGGCCAGGCGCTCGTCCAGCTCGTCACGGCTCCCGGCGAGCGCTTCGACCGCGACGAGCTCGTCGAGGTGCTGCATCGATTCCCCGAGGTGCGCTCGATCCACTGGGCGGTCAACGACTCGCCGGCGGAGGTGACGAACCTGCCGACGACGCTGCTCTGGGGCGAGGACGCGATCGAGGAGGAGCTCTGCGGCCTGCGCTTCCGCGTACGGCCGAACGCGTTCCTCCAGACGAACACGAAGATGGCCGAGCGGCTGTACGAGCTCGCCGGCGAATACGCGGGCCTGACCGGGAACGAGACGGTGTACGACCTCTACTGTGGGATCGGCTCGATCGGTCTCACGATGGCCTCGCGCGCGCTGACGGTGTGGGGGGTGGAGGTCTCGGAGGAATCGGTCGCCTGCGCCCTGGAGAACGCCGAGCTGAACGGGATCGCGAACGCGGCCTTCTTCGCCGGCGAGGTGGGCGCGTCGCTCGAGGAGCTGCGCGGCCGGGCCGGCCCTCCTGATGTAGTCGTCGTGGACCCGCCCCGGGCCGGCCTCTCCGGGAAGGCGCTCCGGCGTGCGGCGCGGCTCGAGGCGCCGCGGTTCGTGTACGTCTCGTGCAACCCGACGACGCTGGCGGGCAACGTCAAGGAGCTCCGGCGCGATTGGGGCTACGAGCTCGAGCGCGTGCGGCCCGTCGACATGTTCCCGCACACGCCGCATGTCGAGTCGGTCGCGTTGCTCACGCGGAGCTGATCTGCGCCTCGATCGCGTCACGTAGGTCGGTGAGCCCGCCCCGCAGGCCGCCGACCCGTTCCGCTCCGAGCTGCGCCTCGACCGCCTCCGCGTAGGCGCGGAAGCGGGGGCGGGCCTGCTTCAGCAGCTGCTGTCCGTCGTCGGTGAGGCTGACGAGGTACGAGCGGCGGTCGTCCGGGTTCGGGAACCGCTCTGCGTGCCCGCGCTGCTCGAGCCGCTTCACGCGGAAGAGCACCGTCGAGAGCGGCATCGCCATTCGGGCGGCGAGCGCGGTCGGCGTCCACGGCCCCTCCGCGCCCACGAGGACGTAGAACGGGTAGTCCTCCGGGGGCAGCTCCAGCCCGGCCAGCGCGGCCGCGATCAGCCGCTCCCGGAACTGGTTCGTCCGGAAGAGGTCGAGCAGGATCGTGTCCGGGCCGGCGTCGGCCATTACCGCAAGGTTGTGGTAATGTGGCGCAAGGTTGTGGTAAGTCTACTGCGGACGACCCTTGCGCTCGTGGTGGTTGCCACGGTCTGTGGCGCCGCTTCCGGCGCAGGCGAGCCGGTGAAGCTGCACGTAGGCCTCTCCGCCGCTTTCACCCTCTCCGGCGGTGGGGCGCTCTGGACGAGCGATCACACCGGAGGCCGGGTCGCGCGGGTCGATCCGGCCGCCGGAACCGTCCGGGCGAAGATCGCCGTGGGCGGCTACCCGTTCGGGCTCGCCTACGGCGCCGGCAGTCTCTGGGTCGGCTCGCGCTACGCCGCCAGCGTCACCCGCTTCAGCGCGCGGACGAACCGCCGGCAGGCCCGCATCCGCGTGGGCAACGCTCCGTACGCGCTGGTGTTCGGTGGCGGCTCGGTCTGGGTGAGCAACGAGGGCTCGGGGACCGTGAGCCGCATCGGGCCGCGCCGCAACCGGGTGATCAAGACGATCCGCGTGGGCGGCCAGCCGAACGGAATCGCGTTCGCATTCGGCAAGGTCTGGGTCGCAGACTATGGCCGCGGCCGCCTGATCCGGATCGACCCGCGGCGCAACCGCATCGAGCGAATGATCTCGCTCACCGGCGCGGACTGGATCACGGCGTCGTCCGACTCGCTCTGGGTCTCGAGCGAGACCGGGAACGTCTACCGGATCGACCCGGCGACGATGACGATCCGGGCGAGCGTGGCGGTCGGGGCGAACCCGCTGGCGAGCGCGTTGATCGATTGCACGTTGTGGGTGCCGAACATCGACTCGGGCACGGTCTCCGTCGTCGATCCCGCTACGAACGCGGTGCGGAAGACGATCACCGTCGGTCCGAGCCCGATCGCGGTGGCGAGCGCCGCCGGGTCGGCCTGGGTCACTTCGGAGACGGACGGCGATCTCTGGCGGCTACCGGCGCCCTGACGGCGCGCCACAGCAGGTCGGCATTCGGAAGCAGGAAGCCGAGCGCCAGCCCGGGCAGCGCGGGCAGGCCGCCCACGTCGAAGAGCGTCGCGAGCGCGATCGTCGCCCCGATCGAGGCAGTGAGGCAGATCCAGGTCCATCCCGGGCGGAGCCGGAACCGCGCCGCCGCTCCGAGGAAAAGCGCGAAGAACAGCAGGTCCGGCAGGCCCAGCTTCGCCGCGCCGTTCGTCCCCGGGACGGGGAACGAGAACGAGAGCGTCGAGAAGACGTGCTGTCGATGGTGGACGATCTCGTTGGTCGGGCCGCGCCACACGGAGTACGCGTCGACCCACGGGACGATGCACGCGACGAGGACCACCCAGCTCACCTCCTCGAAGTAGCGGAGGAAGAGCCAGCCCACCATCGTCATCGCGCCGAGCTTTGCGAAGTCCCCCGGGGCGGAGGCGCCGGCGACCTCGAAGACCACCGCGACCGCTGCGAACGCGATCGCGAGCAAGGCGAGCTGGCGGACGGGCGAGCGCCAGAGCGGCAGCGCGAGGTAGACCAGCCCGAACACCGCCGGGATCAGCACGAATGCGAGGAACGCAATCGAGCCCCAGGTCGACGCGCTCCAGAGCGACTCGTGGAACGCGTAGTAGAGCCCGAGCGCGGTTGCCAGGGCGACGAACCCCACAACCCGGGGGCTGCTCACCAGGCGTCGCGTGCGATGCCTGGCTTCAGAACGCCCGGCTTCGCCGGGCGTCCGACGGAAATGACCGGTCGACACGGGGGCCGTCAGCCGACCTCGTCAGTACGGAGGTAGTTCGGCCCACCACGGGCCGAGTGCCTTGAACGCGTTCCAAAAGCGGGTCTTCGCCGGCTGCTCGTCGAGCGAGTCGTCGATGTCGGGTGTGTGCAGTGCCTCGATCGTCGGCGTAAAGCGCTGGAGGGTGCCAGGCTCCGCCTGCAGCGTTTGCGAGAGCGGGAACTCGAGTTCGTTCAGGAACTCCAGCGCCGGCTCGCCCATCACAACGAAGAGCTTCGGCTGGACGATGTGGATCTCCCGAACGAGCCACGGCTTGGCCTCGTCCTCGTCGCCGCCCGCGAACTTGAGGCAGTTGGTGCCGTAGATCGCCATCGGGTCGACGTGCAGCCGCTGGAGCGACTTGAGGATCGCCTGGCCGGAGCGGCCGTAGAACGCGACGCCCTCCTGGATCTCCGCGGGCTGCGGTACCGGCTTCAGCAGGAAGACGTCCGCGAGCGGGTGGCCGGACCCCATGACAGGCGCCGCGTCGCCGGCTGCGCGGGCGATCTCGTCCCCGAGCTCATTGGTCTCGGAGATCGCCTTCTGCAGGTACTTGTCGAAGATCTCGTCTTTTGGCACAGAGGACACTGGGCGGCTCGTCGTGTTTCTCGGCTAGCGGACTCTTTCCTTGGCCTGGGCCGCCCACTTCAAGGACTGGAGGTAGAGCAGCGACCGCGGGCGCCGCAGAACGTGCGCAGTGCGCAGGCTGGCCAGGAACTCCTTTGGACCGTCGAAGGCCTGCATGCGCATGC
>Ga0126383_10002185_pt1 | contig 12575 bp, 10 predicted proteins | sample PanSoiMetPlot_35_FD_96882 | JGI IMG/M metagenome (GOLD analysis project Ga0126383, IMG submission 96882) | Tropical forest soil microbial communities from Panama - MetaG Plot_35 | ecosystem: Environmental > Terrestrial > Soil > Tropical forest > Bulk soil | place: Panama | collected 2016-02-17
GACTACGACCGCAGCGAGCAGATGGACCGGCCGCCGACGCGCGACCTGATCATCAACGCCGCCAGAGAGCGTTACCCGGAGCTCTTCGCATGACGGGCGAGGCGGACGTCGCGGCTGCGGCCTCGTTGCTCGCCGAGACCGCGCGCGCTTCGCTGGTGATCGCCCTGACCGAGCAGGAGGCGCTTCCCGCCAGCGCGCTTGCGGCTCGTGCAGGCATCGCGCCCTCGACGGCCAGCGAGCACCTCCGCCGCCTTGTGGACGGCGGGCTTCTCTTGGTACGGAGCAACGGACGCCGCCGCTACTTTCGCCTCGCGGACCCGGCGGTCGCGGACGCCATCGAGGCGCTCGCGGTCATCGCCCCCCAGCCGCCGGTGCGCTCCCTGCGCGAGGCCACGAAGAGTGAGCTGATCCGCGAGGCACGCACGTGCTACGACCACCTCGCGGGGCGACTCGGAGTCGCGCTTGCCGCCGCGCTCGAGGAGCAGGCGGTCGTCGTCCGCAAGAACGGCGGCTACGAGCTCGGACGCAGGGCCGAAGCGCGATGCGAGGAGCTCGGGATCGATCTCGCGGAGCTCCAGGCGCAGCGGCGGCCAGTCGTGCGCGGCTGCCTCGACTGGAGCGAGCGCGAGCTGCACGTGGCCGGGGCGTTCGGCGCAGCGCTGGCAACGAGGCTCTTCGAGCTCGGCTGGATCAGGCGCCGCGAGGGCAATCGCTCGGTCGAGGTGACCGACGAGCTCAGCCTGGCGGGCGAGCTGCGCGTGGCCCTGTAGGCGGGATCAGCTGGTCTGTTGATCCTTGTCGTCGTCCCCGCCGGAGAGGCGCTTCTCGGCAGTTCCGAACGTGACCGTCGCGAACCGCTCGCTGAAGCCTGCGAGGAAGGCGGCGAACCCGTAGTAGTAGAGCCTCTGGCTGTCGCTCAGGGAGACGTGTGCGATGCCGCTCTGCAGCAGGAAGAAGAGGGCGATTCCGAAGATCGCCCCTACGAACGGCCGATAGAGCCCTAGCCGACGGATCAGCGGCCGCCCGAGCTCGAAGTCGACGTTGAACTTGCCTGTCTCCGGGCTCCCCATCCGGGAGACGGCGCTCACGAGTGCGCCGATCGTCCCCGCGCCCGCGGATAGGACAAGGAGCTCAGCCGGCTCGCCCCAAAGCCCCGTCAGCCCCAGCACGAGGCCAAGCAGCACGATGAGCAGAGAGACCGGGACGAGGCCCATGAGCATTCCCGTGACGTAGACCAGTCGTCCTGCCCGGCTTGCAGCGCGGTGGTAGTAGCGCTCGATCGCGACGAGCTGCTGATGCTGCTCCTTCACCAGCTCCCGCTCACGCGTTGCGAGCTTCGAGGGCGACAGTTGCCTCGAGCGTTCGATGAAGCCCAGCAGATGCTCCTGCACCCTGAGGATCCAGCGCATGGCGATGAGCTCGGGCGTGCCGCGCAGCACCTCGCCGACCCGGATCGCCAGAAGGTCGCACTCATGCAGGAGATCGGCCACACGGGGCGCGTCGGGGGTGACCCAGTCGCTCACGCGGTGGAGCGCGACGTGTTGATCGTGCTCGACAATCGCCGGCGCCCACTCGGGAAGCCACCGCGGCTTCTTCCCGAGCGCGACCATCGTCATCCCCACTGCGGAGGCCGCGCGGGTCGACCAGTAGACGTGGTCGAGCTTGCCCACTTTCCGCTCGAATTCATCGAGCTTCTCGGAATAGCCCTCTTCGAGCGCATCGAGGTCCGAGCCGGGTCTGGGCTTGCGCCGCTCGCGCTCGTACCGGTAGTGGGCCCACACCACCTCCGCGAAGAGCGGCGATCCGGTTTCCTCGGTGGGAGCCGGCGGAGGCGGGCCTACGCCGTTGCCTGCGACGGGCGGCGCGGTGGTCTCGGTCATCTCGAACCCTCGTTTCTTCTGGACCGACGCCGCAGGTACCCGCTGAGGCTACGACGGTAACTCCCTAAAGGCAACCCTGGCGCCTAGCGCAGGTCTTTGTTGCTCTCCATGTCGAACCACATCGCGAAAAGGGTGAAGAGCAGTCCGAAGAGCAGCAGCAGCGCGACGAGCACCACAACCCCGGCCGTCGCCGCGTAGCCCATCGCCTTGATCACGATCTGATAGATGCCGAGCCCGAGCCCAAACACGAGCGAGATCAGCCCGAAGACGTAGAAGAAGACCAGCGGGTGGAAGTCCCGGATCACGTACTTCTGCCAGAGGCGCCACCAGAAGCGCTTGATCAGGAGCCACCAGATGGTCGGGATCACCTTCCAGAGGCGCATCCCGGAGCGCTCGCCGACGCCGTAGATCGGCCGCGACGGCACGTCCCGCACCTTCGCGTTCCAGACGTTGAGGTGGACGAGCATGTCGTTCGGGAAGCCGTAGCGCGGATACAGGTGGTCGAGGTCGAGCATCGAGAGCATCCGCCGGCCGATCGCCGTGTACCCCGATTGCGCGTCCGCGATGTGCCAGTAGCCCGACGCGATCTTCGTCCAGAGCGAGAGCACGGCGTTCCCGAGGTAGCGGCTGTGCGGGATCAGCTGCCACGCCTGGCCCGTGAAGAGGCGGTTCGCCTTCGCGTAGTCGACCTCGCCGCGCGCGACCGGGGTGACGAGGTGCTCGAGGTCCTCGGGATCCATCTGATTGTCGGCGTTCATCACGACGGCGACGTCCATGCCGTCCTCGAGCGCCTGCCGGTAGCCCGTCACGGTCGCCGCGCCGACCCCGCCGTTGCGGCCGCGCGCGATCAGCGTGATCCGCGGATCCTGGGCGGCCGCGGCCCGCGCGCGGGCGGCGGTCCCGTCCGGCGAGCCGTCGTCGACGACGTAGATCCGGTCCACGAAGCCCGGAATCCCGCTCAGGGTCGCCTGCAGGAGCTGTTCCTCCTGGTAGGCGGGGACGACGACGCCGACGTTCTTGCCCTCGATCACGGGTCGATCAGCGTAACGCCTCGACCCAGTCGAGCCGCCTGCCGCAGAGGCTGCGCGCGTCCTTCGGCGCGACGGTCTCGACCGGCTCGCGCGAGTCGACGGCGCTCAGCGCGGCGGGCCCGTAGGCAAACGGCGTTCCCGCGCTGCCCGGGCGCAAGCCGCCGCGCTGCGAGTCGATCGTGACGATGTGGCGACCGGCGGTGAGCGGGACCGATCCGAGATCGCTGAAGTTTCCGGGCCAATTCAGCTCCTCGCGGACGGCGCCCACGTTGCGGCCGTCCACGGAGATCGACGAGCGGCCGTACCAGTCGCCGCCGAGCCACGCGGCGTACAGCCCGTCCGCGGGGATCGTGACCTGCACGCGGCTCTTGCCCGAGACCGGCGGGTAGCCGAGCCAGATCGCCTCCGGCCGGATCGCGGTGGCGAGCGTCTTCACTCCGGGAAGTCGTGCGAGCCGCAGGACGTCTGCGCAGCGCGGCACGGCCGCGGCCTGGTTGGCGTCGCCGAGGGCGAGGTGCTCGATGATCGTCTGGGTGGGGTGGTCGGGCCGCTGCCAGACCTCGTAGTACCGGCCGCTCGAGACGAGCGAGTAGACCGACGGCGGCCGGCTCTCGGCGGGGCCACGGCGCAAAACCAAGGTCCGGTAGACGAGCACGCCGTCCGGCCGGAAGCGGTCGATGTCGGCCGACTGCCCTTTCTCCAGGAACTTCCCGTTCGTGAGGTAGTCGAAGCGGCGCCGCAGCTCGGACGCGCCCTCGGGGTCGGCGCGCCTCAGGAAGTGCCGGACCCCGTACGCCTGGTAGTCGGTCATCAGGGTCGGCCCCTGACCCGCGATGCGGCTTCCGATCGCCTCCAGCTCGTGGAGCTGCGATCGCGGAGCGAGCCAGACCTGGTGGTACTGAAGGCCGTTCGACCAGAGCACGCCCAGGGCGATCGCAGCGGCCGCGAAGCCCGCCTCGACCGTGCGCCGAAACGCGAAGCCGGCCCCGCACCCCGCCATCGCGGCGGCGAGGAAGGCGGGCGAGGCCATCGCGAGGCTCTTCCCGCCGACCCACGGCGAGCTGAGCGGCACGTAGATCGCGCAGCCGAGCCCGGCGATCACGAGATAGGCGGGCAGCGCCCAGCTCTGCCGCTTCCACGCCCACCAGAGGCCGATTGCGCCTGCCGCGAGCACGAGGACGATCAGCACGTACGTGACCGCCGAGTACCGGTGCGGATGGACGCGGAAATCGCCGGAGAGCCAGATCCCGAAGAGCTGGAAGCCGCTCAGCGGATGGATCAGGTTCCCGAGCTCGCTCTCCTTGCCGAACGCGCTCAGGTGCGAGAGCCAGCTCGTCGCGGCGACGAACGAGGGCACGGCGAGCACCGCCGCGGCTGCGACGAGCACCGCGGTCTTCGCGACCAGTGCGCGTGTGTGCCCGAGGAGGGCGAGCGCCGCCGCGGCGAGCAGCGCGGGGAAGAGCCAGCCGCCGCCGGGGAGGCTCAGCACGCAGACGAGCGCCGCCGCCGCCGCGCCGAGCGGGATCGCGGCCCGCGCACTCCGCGCGAGCGCCCAGGGGATGAGCGCCGCGATGAGCGCTAGGAGCCAGGCACCTGCGAGCTCCTTGATCCCGCCCCAGAGCGCGTAGCCGAAGAGGATCGCGGGCTGCGCGGCGATGAACGCGGCCCCCGCGCGCACCGCCCGGTCGGCGACCAGGCCCTCGAGCAGGACGTAGACGGAGAGACCGAGCATCGCGGCGAGGAACGTCAGGTACGGCTGGTAGAGCCACGCGATGTCGTACGAGAGCAGCGCGTGGCCGATCCCGAGCGGCATCAGGCTTCCGGTCGGGTAGCCGAGTGCGAGGCTCGTCGCGAGCGTGGCCTGGTAGGTCGAAGGCGCGAGGTGTGCGAGGCTGCGGCCGTGCTCCATGACGCGGTCGGTCATCGCGAAGTAGGTGGCCGTGTCGTCGAGCTTGATGTAGCCGTCGAAGGTCGCCTTGCCGGAGAGCACCGTGGGCGCTGCGAAGACGGCGAAGACGCCGACGGCGGCCAGCGCGGGCCACAGCCGCGACGCGCCTTGCCAGGGCGGCACGAGCAGCAGGCCGGCGACGGCGAGCGCCACGACCAGGGGAGCTGCGAGCTCCGCGGTCGCGTCCGTGAGCGTTGCGAACTGGCCGGCGAGGATGACGATCGTCAGTCCGGCAGGGAGAAGCAGCGGGCCGGGAAGGCGCGCTCCGGCCGCCAGCTCGAGCAGCCGCCCGCAGCCGAGCGAAAGGCCCCCCAGCACGAGCGGGTACGCGACCCAGGCGACGAGCAGCGCGGTCAGCTACTGAACGGGCGCGACCCGGCCGGAAGTGATCAGGTCGCGCGCGCGCCTCGGCGAGGGGTCGTAGACCTCGATCTGCACGTTCTTGCCGGGAAACGCGAGGTAGATGTTGGTCGGCGTGGAGTCGGCGTAGACGGCGAAGCCTCCGCGCGGAGCGGGAAACGACGATTTGCCGCTCGTCCGGGCGAGCTGGTTGAGCACGTTGTACGCGCCGTCGACCGGATACGTGCCCACGATCGTGTAGCGGGCGCTGTTGGTGCCGACCGGCACGCCCGTCGGCAGGTAGCGGATGTAGATGCGCCCGCTCTGGGTCTCGGTCAGTTCATACGTCGTCCCGGCGGCCGGGCCGGCCCAGTAGACGGGGTGGCCGACATCCTTGGCCAGCGAGCGCAAGCGGTCAGGGCTCGCCGCCGTGGGTTGAACGATCGTGATCTTCGACTTCGAAGAGCCACTGCCGTGGATCGCGACCAGCCAGACGACGAGACCGACCGCGAGCGCGACGGCGATCACGGCGCCGACACGAATCTCCTGACGCCGCGCCCAGTGGGGAATGGGGCGCTGCTCCACGGTCACCTCAGCATAGGTTCATCCCCGGCCGGGTCAGTCCTCCGCTCGCGGGACTTCGCGCCGTCGACCTTCATGAGGCCGAGGACTCGATGGGCGTGTGAAGAATTTGGGAGAAATGGTGGAGGAAGCGGTGGGTTCCGCTATGTTTGATGAGGGTCGCCTTCGCAGTCAGCGAATGGCCGATTTCTCGAACATGAAGGCCGCGTTCGCTCACCTCTCGCCGGTAGTCCCAGCCGTGCTCGCGGTGGCGATCGCCGTTTCGCTGACGGTGTTCCTCCTACCCGGCTCGGGGCCTCAGAGCGGGCCGGCGCCGCTCCTGTCGCTCGGCGGGGCGTCCGGACGATTGGCGGCAGATCTCCCGCCGCCTGCGAGGAAACGCGTTCCCGAGCGGGTTCGACCGGCCTCTTCCGCCGCGCAGCTCGCCGTCACGCGGACCGCGCTTGTACCGCGGCTGCACCCGACGGTGACGAGAACACACCGGGTCCATCGCCGCTCCCGCGCCCGGCTCGTGCGTCGCACCGCAGCGGCCCACACGCAGGTCCAGAGGACTGCCGTTCCCGCGGCGCCGGTCGTGCCGCGCCGGTTCTTCAGTTCTTCGAAGAAGACAAGGGGCAACGGCCGGGGCCACGACCAGAGCCACCGCCACGGCCAGGAGCATGGCCACGGCCCCGGCCACGATCACCGCCATTCCCCTGCCTCGCGGGCGCCACGTGCGCACGGGCACGGGCACGGGGTCGGGCATTCGAGCGAGCACCAGGGGAAGGGCGGCGGCAACGGGCCGAGAGGAGGCAAGAAATAAGGCGCCTCACGAGCGGCCGGCTGCGGCTCGCCACGGGGTTGTTGCTCCTGGCGCTTCCGCTCGCGGTCGCGGTCTGGGCGTTCGGGGGATTCGCCGCCAAGCGCGAGCGCAGCAACGCCGACCAGGAGCTGGTCCGCAACCTGAACTCCAGTGGTTCGGTCTACGACGGTCTCTTTCGCGACGCGCGCAGGAACGCGAACACGCTCGCGCGCAGCAGACGGGTCGCGCGCGCTTTCACCCGGAACGACACGCGGACGCTCCGCGCGATCGAGACAGCGCACCCGTGGATCGTGCTCGTCCCCGGCAAGCTCGGGGGATTGCACGGACGAGAGCCCTTGGCGGGCTTCGAAGTCGTTGGCCGTCGAGGGACGATCGGCCGCGTCTTCGTCGTTCCCCGGTTTGATCAGGACCTGGTCGGCCTGATCTCGGACAGAGCGGGTCTCCCGAGCGACCGTCTGGGTTTTCTGCTCGGCAGTCGGCTCGTTCGCGAGAACGGCGTTGGTCGCGTCGGCGCCCCTCCGGAGTTCTTGAGGCCGACCGACCTCCGGATGGGGGCGGTCGAATACCGAGCAGTGGCCCAATCCCTCGTCCCGCCGCGTGATGCGCCGGCCCTGATCACCCTGCGAAAGCGATCCGAGATCGCGGCAGCGGCGAACGACGTCCGCTGGCGGGTGATCGGCATCGGCCTAGGCCTCATCGGCGCGATCCTCGTCACCGCGTACGCCGTGGCCCCCGCGATCGCCCGTGGCCGGCTCTCGCGCCAGCAGCGAGACCAGGCCGAGCGCGTGCTCGCCAGCCTCGGCGACGGGGTCTTCGTCGTCGACCGTGACGGGGTGGTGCGACTCTGGAACCAGGCGGCCGAAACGATCACCGGCCTTCGGGCGGCGGACGTCCGTGGCCGCCGCGCGGAGGATGCGATTCCGGGCTGGACGACGATCTCGACGTTCGTCCCGGTCGCCGATCGACCAGGCGAAGGGGACGGCGGCTCCAGCTCGGAGACGGTTCCGGTCGACGTCGCAGGTCGCGAGCTCTGGCTCTCGATCGTGGCCGTGGCGCTGGACGACGACACCGTCTACGCCTTCCGCGACGCGACGTACGCCCGACGGCTGGAGAACCTCCGCTCGGACTTCGTGACGACCATCTCCCATGAGCTGCGGACGCCGCTCGCCTCGTTGCACGGCGCGGCGATGACGCTCCGGGAGCACGAGTTGCCGGCGCAGACCCAGGACGACCTCCTCGAGATGATCGCCGAGCAGTCGAACCGCCTGGCCAACCTCGTCGAGGAGATCCTGGTGGTGGGGCAGCTCGACAGCGGGTCGCTGCACGTGGTCGCGGACACCTTCGAGCCGGAGGAGCTGGTACGCGGGGTCGTGACGGTCGCCAGGTCGCGGGTGGGGGAGGAGACGACCATCGAGGTTGGAACGAACTCCGTGCTCCCGCAGGTGCACGGCGACGCCGAGCGCACGCGGCAGGTTCTGCTGAACCTGCTCGACAATGCGATCAAGTACTCACCGTCCGGCGGGCGGATCGAGGTCGAGCTCGCAGCGGTAGAGGACCGGCTCCGCTTTAGCGTCCATGACCAGGGCCTCGGCATTCCGGTCGGCGAACAGGAACGGATCTTCGACAAGTTCTACCGGCTCGATCCCGACCAGCGGCGTGGCATCGGCGGTACCGGGCTCGGCCTTTACATCTGCCGCGAGCTCGTCCGGTCGATGCACGGCCGCATCTGGGTCGAGTCCGAGCCCGGTCAGGGGACGACGTTCGCCTTCGAGCTGCCGGCCGAGCCCGTGCCGGCCGCTGCCTAGTCGACTGACTCAGGCTACTGCGCTCGTGGTCCCTTGGCCTCGTCGGGCAGGAAATAGTGGAGGCGTCGGGCAGAATCGAACTGCCGCAGAGGCTTTGCGGGCCCTTGCCTAACCACTCGGCCACGACGCCTCTCGGTCGAGCCTAGAGGTGGTCGGCCGGCGACTGCGCGCCTTCACCTGGGCCGCGTCTTCAAAGATGCCAACATGAGGAGGCTGGGCGGCCAGTCCTCTCCCCTGGGGGCGTTGCCGCACCCCTGAAAGCAGGACGGCTGCCCAGCTCTCTTCCTCGTACACCGGGCGGCCTCCGCCCAGCCTCCTCCATTCGTCTAGATACCCCTGGCCGGCCATCCTTGCGATGGGCTCGCACAGGCAAGTGCGTTTTGTACGGAACCCCACACAGACGCAGCTCTGACGGCGCGCATGTCGTACTCTCGCACCAACTCGACCCGACAGGACCGGTTTCCCCGTACCGAGAACCTGCCGCGGGTTTCTCGCCAGGGAAAAGGGTCGCTCTCCCCAGAACACCCCTCCGGTCCTGTCGGCTCAGTTCTACTCTAGGCCTCCGCTCGTTGGTGTCTCCATGACAAGTTCGTGCGGGGCTGCCTTCGCATCGCCTCGCACGGCGACCACACGGCAGTGTGCGGCCGCGCCCGAGCGCGATCACGTCTCCGCAGCGTCGGCTAACCTAAGCCGACCAGGGCGGTTAGCTCAGTTGGGAGAGCACCAGCTCGACAAGCTGGGGGTCACTGGTTCGAGCCCAGTACCGCCCACCTCACGAAAGCCCCGCTAGCGCGGGGTTTTTGTTTGGGCGAGGGCCGGCTCGCCGAGCGCCGCCGGGGCGTCTCCAGCCCGAGAAAGCCGGGTCGGTGTGGCCGAGCTGCTCGGCTGTGTAGGCGACGTCGTCGCCGGCTACGGAGTCTCGACCTGGCGAGTCCGTCCGCGCTCGCCGCGCCGACGGGCGCCGAGGCCGCGACGTTCTCGAGGCGCTCCCCGGACGTCGGGCGCGACTGTCGGCCCGGCTGCCCGTTCGAGCGGCCGACCCATCCGGGGCGAAAGGCCCCTAACCGTCTCCACAGCTTTCGGGCTGGTTCGAGTGGGCATTGCCCGCCAACGCAGTGGCTTAGCGGATAGTCAGCTCGGTCCAGCTCAGGCTGCTCCTGTTGCCGGCCGCGTCGGCAGAGCGGGCCGAGAAGCGCAGCCTTCCTCGCAGGTTGCGCGGCACCCGCCAGGCGAGGTGCGAGAGGTCGAACGGATTCGAGTCATGAAGGGCACGGCGAATCGTCTTCAGGAGACGTTGCCGACGATAGATGCGAATCGTATCGGCGGTCTTGCCCCGACCATCCAGCGCCCAATAGTCAAGCTCCGCGACCTTGCCGTGGGTCCCGCTGGAAGGAAGTGCAAGGACGTGCGGCGCTCGCGCGTCTTGCCCCAGGGGCGGAGGAAGCCGCCCCGGAACGGGCTGGAAGTTGAAGGTGCGGATGTCGGGAGCGGTGTCCGTGTGCGGGCTCAGCACGGCCGCGACGACGTTGAAGCCGGCGTTCGGAGCGAGTCCAAGGTCAGAGGCCCGGAGCTGGTATGCCTCCCCGGTGGGGCCGCAGCCCCACCCGGTGCCGTTCGCCGGCAGCGGTGCAGCCTTGAAATCCCAGCCGTGCGCACGCAGTAACTCGGCATCCTGCGCACTATTGTCGAAGCTGAGCTCGAACTCGGTGCCGTAGAAGGCGCTCCCGGTATCGGGGTTCTGGTCGGTGTCGATCGCGACGACGGAGCCGGAGCCGAGGTCGCCAGTCTCACCCCTGCAGAGAAAGTTGTCAGCGAACGTCACCGTGAAGAACAGGTAGCCCTCCGCCTCACTCACCCGGAGCCCAGTGATGTCGAGCGAGGAGCCCGCGTCACCAACTCGATCGGGAAAGGTCACCGAGTAATCGGCACCCGCAACGCCGACAATGACGAGCGCGGCTGCCGCGCAGGCCAGGAGGCCAGGTACCCGGCGGCCGATGAGGACCGCGATCCCGCGAGTCCGAGGCGACGGCATGTGCGGATTATCGCGCCGTCCGGATGACATTCCCGCACGCTGGCCCAGCCAAGGTTCCAGTCTCCGCGAAAGCCCGTGAGGCCGCGGCGTACCATCGAGAACGAATGTCCCTCGTGTGCGGAGTCATCCAGCACCGCCGACGGAGCCCGCTCGACAAGGCGACGTGGAGCTGGCCGTTTGGGCGCGTCGAACTCGAGGCGGACGAGCTTCGCGCTTAGACGCCAGTCTTCCTCGGGCGATTCCAGTTGCACATCCCGGACAGCGACATCGCTGGAGGGACGACGAAACGCTTTGAGTGGGTCGGCCGGATTCGGCTGACTCCACGCGACGCCGATGGCGACGTCACGATCGTCACGCTCAGCGACGGCAACCTCCACATCGCAAATGTTCTGCGAGGTAAGGGCATCGACGTCGAGGACGGTTAGCTGATCGAGCCAGTACGTCGGGTGACCTTCCCACACGCTGGCCCAGGCCTTCTCCGCCCGCCTCAAGGCCTCGCAGCCTCCCGTCGGTCAAACTGTCAAGGCGCCGCTCGCGGGGCGGTTAGCCACTGCTAGACACGCGCTGTCAGACGGACTGATCGCGATGTCCTGCCGACCGCGGCGGCGCGCGTCAGCAACGGTCGACCGTGGCCGGCCGAGCTGGCGGTCGCTGCGGTGGCACGACGGACGACCACCTCGGAGCTCTAGGAGAACCTCCGCCATTCAAGATGGCACGCACCGGCGGGCCGCAAGTGGGCACTTGCTGCAGGAAGTCCTCGGCTCTTCCCTTTTCGTCGACGCGCGCCCAACGATGTTTCCGAAATCGCATCCGTTCGATCAAGACCGGAGTCCAGGCACTCCCGTTCCAAAGGGGGAACAGAGGATGGGCAAACGGGGCTTTACTGAGCCTCACCGCACGACAGTGGCCAAGGCGCGTCGGCGTTCCCAGCGGCAGAGAACGTCACGAGGGATCTAGAGAGGGGCGACGCGCCTTGGCCGCTCTTCCGTGGATAGGGTCGGGGCCTTCAGCCCTAAAGCACTTCTTGAAGGGCTAGGCCTCGGAGCGCGGATCGTGGTCGCTTGCAGTCTTGCCCGCCTCGCCGAGCTTCTCCACGACGAGGTAGTGCCGGTGGCGCTCGACGACGCGCGCGAGTTCCCTTTCCGGTTCGTGCCCCGGCAGGACGAGAAAGCGACGTGGATTGTCTCGGACGGCCTCGTATTCGCCCCGCGTCACCTCGAGCGGCTCGCCGCAGTCTTCCGACTCGCACTCGCATACGAACCCGACCAGTACTGAGTCATCGCGGCCGAGCCCAGTGAGCCCGTTCTCAAGCTCGACAATCCGCTCGTTTACTTCGCGAAAGACCGCTTCGTTTCGCGCCCGCCGCACTTGCTCAGCATCCACAGTCGGCCCGATTCTGCACCAATCCAGCGGGTTTTGCTCTGCCCCCGAAGGGGAGATTGGCCTGATGAGCCGCTCGGTCCGACAAGCCGCAGAGAATGAGGCGAGCTTCCGGCGCGCGAACGAGGGTCTCGAGGAGAAGGCCGATGAAATCGGGCTTGGCGGTGAGCGCACTCCCTGCCTCTGTGAGTGCGAGGACGAGCGTTGCAGTACGCATCATCTCGCTGAGGCGCGAGGAGTACGAGGCCGTGCGGGCCCACCCCAAGCGCTTCGTGATGGTCCCTGGCCACCAAGAGGCGGATGACCGTCTCGTCCTCGAGGCAGCCGACTTCATCGTCATCGAGAAGCGCGGCAAAGAGGGGGACCTCGTCGCCGCACGCGATCCGCGCTCGGCTTGACGCTTAGCCGTGCGCCTGAATGTGAGCGAACCGTTCTCGCTCGGCACGGGGGAGTCTTCGAAGTCCTTTTAGGTGAGCGCCACCTTCGCCAGCCTCCTCACCGCCTGCGAAAGCACCGATCAGTGCCGCCGACCCGACGTTACGATTCGAGGGCCGGGTGGCGAGCCGAGTCCGCGTATTAGCGACGCGTTAGCGGCTCCCGAAACGCTGGCTGCCCAGTACCCGCAGTTCGGGGGGGAAAGGAAGGCAGGCATGTCGATTCGACGCAGATCCATTGCAGTTCTGCTTGGGCTCGCGGCGCTTCTCGCCGGGGCTCTTGCCTTGCTGCCTGGGACCATGCAGCACGCCGCCAGGGCGGACACGACTGGTACGCCCGTA
>Ga0126383_10002186_pt1 | contig 12572 bp, 6 predicted proteins | sample PanSoiMetPlot_35_FD_96882 | JGI IMG/M metagenome (GOLD analysis project Ga0126383, IMG submission 96882) | Tropical forest soil microbial communities from Panama - MetaG Plot_35 | ecosystem: Environmental > Terrestrial > Soil > Tropical forest > Bulk soil | place: Panama | collected 2016-02-17
AATGTCGCGGCGCGTTGCCACCCCCCAAGCCAGGCCGGCACTCTCCGGGCGCCCCTTTGATGCGCACTTCGTCGATGTCGCCTACGAAGCAGGACTGCGCGCGCCCGTGATCTATGGCGGGGTGGACTCCAAGAAATACATCCTGGAAGCGACCGGGTGTGGCTGCGCTTTCTTGGACTACGATAAAGACGGATGGTTGGATATTTTCCTACTCTCCGGCACGCGCTTGGACGGTGATCCGCCCGGCGCAACCAACCGCCTCTACAAAAACAACCGGGACGGCACCTTTACGGACGTCACTCACCAAGCGGGTTTAACCTCAACCGGATGGGCCTCCTCGGTTTGTGTCGGTGATTTCAATAATGATGGATTTGACGACCTGTTCTGCACCTTCTTCGGCCAAAACCGCCTCTATCGGAATAACGGCGATGGCACCTTCACCGATGTCACGAAATCCGCCGGCCTCTGGAACGAGGCGCCACGCTGGGGAGCCGGTTGCTGTTTTCTCGACTATGACCGCGATGGTTTCCTTGACCTTTTTGTCGCTAACTATGTCCAATTTTCCTTGGAACATGCGCCAACTCCGGGACAGAGCGTCAATTGCAATTGGAAAGGAGTACCCGTCGAATGCGGACCGCGGGGACTCCCCACTGGCGTTCACACTCTCTACCACAACAATGGCGATGGCACCTTTTCCGATGTCACGCAAAAGGCCGGTATTTCAAAGGCCAGCGATGCCTACGGGATGACCGTCGTTAGTGCGGATCTCGACGAAGACGGTTGGCCAGACATCTTCGTTGCTTGCGATTCCACTGCCAGCCTCCTGTTCATGAACAATCACGACGGCACGTTCCGCGAGGAAGGCATCCTTCGCGGGGTCGCCCTGAGCGATGACGGCCTAGAGCAGGCGGGGATGGGCGTCGGCATTAGCGACTACGACCTCGACGGTCACTTGGATCTCTTCAAGACTCACTTCGCGGATGACACCTGCGGCCTTTATCACAATGACGGCAAGGGTGTCTTCGATGAGGTTACCCGCGCCGCCCACATCGCCGTCGAAACCCGCTACGTCTGTTGGGGCACCGGCATCGTTGACTTGGATAACGACGGCTACCCCGACATTTTCCTGGTGACTGGAAACGTCTATCCGGAGGTCGAGCGAAAATTTCCCCGTTACGCCAACAAGACGCCCCGCGCCGTCTTCAGGAATTTGGGCAACCGCACCTTCGAGGAACTTGTCCACGAGGCCGGGCCCGGCGTCGCCGCAGCCCACAGCAGTCGGGGTTGCGCTTTCGGAGATTTCGACAACGATGGCGATCTCGACATTCTCATCCTCAATATGAATGAGCCACCTTCCCTGCTACGCAACGACCTCAAGGAGACCCACAACTGGCTGAAGATCAAGCTGTACGGCGAGCAATCCAACCGCAGCGCGATTGGAGCCAGAGTCTTGGTGCACTACGGCGGCAGATCTCATGCGCAAACGGTCCTGAGCCAGTCCAGCTTCTATTCATGCAATGACTCGCGATTGCATTTTGGCCTGGGCGCGCACCGCGCGGTCGATATTGACATCCATTGGCCGAATGGCCTCCACGAGCAATTCAAAAATATCCCTGCCAACCAGCTCATTTCCTTTCGCGAGGGACTCGGCATCGTACCTAGTAAGGGCTGGCCCTCGCCCTCCCCCTGCAAACTCTGAATCCGAGCTGTGCCTCTCGCCAAATCTCACCAGCAAGCTTGGCCGGGGCGAATAACTCCTTTAGCTCCGAAGGCCGACATTTTTGGAATTCATACGCTATCGTCCTCCATTGAGATCCGCCGCTAGGATTCGTGGTAAATCGCCAAGACCGGCGAGGCCCTGTAGCCTGACTTGATGTTCTGCCGCGACTCATTGCCCCTGTGAAGCAATAGTTCCGCTTGGCCAGTACATCATTTGGCGGCGGGGGCAATGATGGTCGCGAAATAAAGCGTCCGGCGCAAGGGGGATCAAGGGCAAGTGTTGCGGGGCGCGTGATTTGGTGCAAAGCCTTCGGACCTCGGCTTCTAGCTGGCCCTGCTCTCTTCAACTCGATCCACAAGGTCGCCTCGCGTGCTGTTCATCACTAAAAGATCGTTGAAGAACTCCAGGACATCCTTCTGGATTACCGAGCCCCGGCTGATCCTAGCTTATTGTTGGTGCTTTAATGCGGATCACGCCTCCGCAGCGGGAAGATGCCAGTAGATGCAGTAGCGCTGGTCGAAGAGGCGGTAGAAAGGGCTGAGGATAACCTCATTTGGACGGCCTGCATTCACGGTGCGAAAAGCGAGCGGTTTGTCCGCGGCTCTTACGGGTTGAATCCATTTTTCGAGGGCGTGGCGATCGCCGGCCAGCTCGGGGACGGCGATAGACGGGAAACCGCCATGCAGAAATTTGTCCTCAGAATAGAGGCGTTTGGGGTCGAGGTCCTGAGTCCCGAGTTCTCCGGCGAGGACAAGGGGGCCGTACATGATCGCGGCGAGGTTTGTGTCATCGGGAATGGCTTGCAAATGCAAGCGCATAGGAAGTTGCACATCCACGCAATCGCCATCTTTCCAGGTGCGATCAATTTTTGCGTAGCTGGAGGGTGCGAGCTTCTCGTGGGGCTGGAAGGGCTTGCCATTGATCGAGAAGCTGACGTTTTCGGCCCAATAAGGAATGCGGACCTTCAAGCTGAACGCCGCGGGCGATTTTGATTGCACAATCAGACGCATACCGGCTTCGTCCGGGAAGCGCGTTTCCTGGCGAAGGACGACCCCTTTTTCGCGCCAGCGGACCTCGGAAGCAAAGAAGAGGTTCACCCACAACGACTGCCCGTCGTGGAAATAGAATCCTTCCCCGAGCTTCGCGAAATTTTCAAGACCGGTGCCACAACAACAAAAAAAGCCTTCGTGCGGGACGAAGTGCACTTTCCATTGGCCTGGCTGCATGCCGAGATAGTAAAGCGGTGAGCCTTCGGAGGGATGCGGCGTCGCAAGGATGTGATTTAGGAAAGCGCGCTCGTAAAAGTCGGCGTACTGGGGTTCGGCGTACCATCCGAAGAGATGGCTGGTCAGCTTGAGCATGTTATAGGTGTTGCAGGTTTCCTGGGTGAGGTCGGTGAGCTCGGAGGCGAGGACGTCGGGCGGCGTGCGGAAATGTTCGCTGACGCTGTTGCCGCCAGTGACGTAGCTGCGGTGAAGGGCGACCTGCTGCCAGAAAAAGAGCGCGGCGTCGCGATAGTATGGATCACCAGTGAGCTCGAATTGGCGCGCCGCGCCGATGAATTTGGGGATTTGCGTGTTGGCATGGAGGCCGGCGAGGGTGTCGCGGCCTTGTGAGGCGGGGTCCATCACGACGTGATGGTCGAAGCGTTTGGCGACTTCGAGGTAGCGCGGATTTTTCCTGACGGCGGAGAGATTGGCGAGGACTTCGTTCATGCCGCCAAATTCGGTTTGCAGGGTGCGCTGCATTTGGTCTTCGGGGAGACGGCCAGTGCGCCAGTCCACCCAGGCGGCCATCTTTTCGAGGACATCGAGCGCTTGCTGATTTTGCAGATGCTCGTGGGCATCGAGCAGGCCGGCCATGATTTTGTGCAACGCGTACCAAATCACGGCGGCGGGGCGGCCTTGTTCGAGGTCGTCGAAACTGGATTCAGGGAAAGCAGACAAATAGCCTTGCTCGCCGAGCCGAGCTTGGCACTTGGCGAGTTCGGCGACGATGGCGTCGGCCTTGGACTTGATGCGTGCATCGCGGGTCGTAGCGTACATCTGGCCGCTGGCGGAAAGAAAATGGCCGACGTAGTGGCCGCGCCAGCCGTTGGTGGGAGATTCGCGGTTGTAGAGGGGCGCGGCGGACGAGGGCAGGCCGGCGTTGACGCGGAAGTTATGGAGAAGGCGGTCGAAATCGAGAGCCAGCATATAGTCAAGCGTTTGCCGGCGCATGCGAAGCAAATCGGGATCGAGAATGGTGATGTCTTCAAGGGCGAAGGGAAGGGCGGCGGGCGTTGGGCGCGAGGGTGAGGCCTCATCCGTAGAAGGTGAGTGAAGCGCGTTGCGAGTGGCACCGGTGGCGGCAAGAACCGTACCGCCGTAGAACATGCGGCGGAGAAAATCGCGTCTCAGCATGGCGAGATCCTTCCTAGTGAGACGAGGCCTAGAAGGTGGCGCTCGGCTTTGCGAGTATACCGTGGTAAAACGGCTTTAGGGGTGAGTGCAAGGAATGTGAGGAAGAAGCAGCGGTGATTAACGCCTGCCTTGAGGTAGACCACGGAACTTCCGCGCCACGGCCGGAGTGCAACCAACTTCGTGTAGAATCTTCGACGCCCGTCTTGGCACAGTTTCTCGTTGCTGCAGGAGCCCACCAACATGCGCTCACTTTTCCGCCTTGCCGTCTTTTTCGGTCTCATCCACTCCCTCGCGACCGCCCAGTTCCCCGACAAAGCCGCCAAAATCGACCAACTCGCCCGCCAGTATGCCGACTGCTGCCAGTTCACTGGCACCGTCCTCGTATCCGAACACGACAAAGTTATCTTCAAAGGCGGCTACGGCCTCGCCAATCGCGAATGGAACATCCCCAACGCCCCCGACGTCAAATTCCGCGTCGGCTCCATCACCAAGCAGTTCACCTCCACGCTCGTTCTCCAGCAGGTAGCCAAGGGCAGCATCAAACTCGATGGCCACATCTCCGACTATCTCCCCTACTACCGCAAGGACACCGGCTCCCGCGTCACCATCGCCCAACTCCTCAGTCACACTTCCGGCATCCCGAGTTACACCGACGACCCCAAATTCTTCCCCGACGTCTCCCGTAACTATTACGCCGTCGACGATTTCGTCACAAAATTTTGCAGCGGTGATCTCCAGTTCGAACCCGGCACCAAATTCCACTACGACAATTCCGGCTACTTCGTCCTCGGCGCTATCCTCGAACACGTCACCGGCAAGAAATACGAAGATTTGCTTCAGGAAAACATCCTAACCCCGGTCGGCATGCGCGACACCGGCTACGACCACTGGGCCACCATCATCGCGAAACGTGCCTCCGGCTACCAGGAAACCTTCGACGGTATCGAAAACGCGCCGTACCTCGACATGGCCCTCCCCTACGCTGCCGGCTCGCTCTACTCCACTGTCGAAGACCTCTACAAGTGGGATCAGGCCCTGTACACCGACAAACTTCTCCCCGCCGACCTCAAGCGAAAACTCTTCACGCCGAATCTCGAGGAATACGGATTCGGCTGGGCCATCCACGTCATCGCCAAGGATCAGCCTTCCCCGGGCAAGACCATGATCACGCACGGCGGCGGCATCAATGGTTTCAACACCAACGAAGTTCGCCTAGTCGACGATCATAGCCTCATCGTCATCTTCAACAACACGCCTGGCGCCGACCTCAACCAGTTCGCCCGAGACATTCGCGCGATTCTTTATGGCCAGGAACCCTCCGCACCTAAGGGCTCACCCGTTCATGACCTCCGCGAAACGCTGCGAACCAGAGGGCTCGACGCCATGATCGCCCAGTACAAGGAGCTAGGACGCAGCAGCTCCACGAAATACATCTTCAACGACGGCGCGCTAAATCGTATCGGTTACGATCTCCTCGAACGGGATCGCGTCTCCAATGCTATTACCGTTTTCAAACTAAACGCCGAAGAGTATCCAAAAGTTGCTAATGTCTACGACAGCCTCGCCGAAGCTTATGCCAAGGCCGGCAACAGGCAGCTCGCCATCGAAAACTACAAACGCTCCCTCGAACTCGACCCCAAGAACCAAAACGCCATCGACCGCCTCAAAGAACTAGAAAAGCCGTAGGGCTCGGTGGCCAATTTACCCATCCAGAGGCGGAAGTCAACTGATTAATCTACGCCATGAGGACGGAAGGCGACCTTTGGCGTTCGGCGAGTAAGGACTGTTGGTCCTCGGATTCTATTGCAAGCCTGGGGCTTGCGAGTATCGTACCGGCAATGTCATTCAAAATGGCTCCCTTGTCCGCAAGGGGTGGCTGTTCGACAATGCGAAATACCGTCCGCACATAAAAAATCACGTGACCTCCTATTCCCGCTGTGTGTACTCTCAGGGTTTCGCAGAGGATCGTCTATGAACTCATCGAAGTCTGACACAATCTTTCGCGCGCTGGACCACTTCCGCATTGAGATACCATCGTGGGGGTTTGCCAACACCGGTACACGTTTTGGCAAGTTCCTTCAGGCTGCTGCTGCCACCACCACGGAAGAAAAGTTCAGCGATGCAGGTGAGGTTCATTCGCTTACGGGCATGTGTCCGACGATTGCACTGCATGTACTATGGGATTTGCCTGACGGAATCGAAAGTGTCGTTGACATCCAGAACTTTTCGAAACGATTTGGCGTGCAACCCGGATCGATTAATCCAAATCTGTTCCAAGATCAGGAATATAAACACGGCTCGTTTGGTAATCCAGATCCTGACGTGCGAGCGCGCGCGCTTCAGCACACGAAGGACAGCATTGAGATTGCACGGCGTTTGCACAGCCGCGACGTATCCCTGTGGTTCGCGGACGGCTCGAGCTATCCGGGCACGGCTAATATTCGGCAGCGCAAGACGTGGTTCGAAGATGCGCTGAAACAAGTGCACTCGTGTCTCTCTCCCGAGCAGCGGTTGCTCGTGGAATATAAACCGTTTGAGCCAGCGGTTTATCACACCGATATCGCCGATTGGGGAATGGCCCTCCATCTGGCGCGATGCGCGGGTCCACGCGCGAAAGTGTTGGTGGACACCGGCCATCATTATCTCTCACAAAATATCGAACAGATTGTCGCCTGGCTGCTTTCGGAACAAATGCTAGGAGGCTTTCATTTCAACGATCGACGTTATGCCGATGACGATCTAACGGCAGGGTCCGTTGACCCCTATCAGGTTTTTCGGATTTTCCACGAGCTCTTGTATTACGAGTGGGAAACAAAAGGTAAGCCCGACATCGCCTACATGATCGATCAGAGCCACAACCTCAAGGGGAAAATTGAGGAGACGATCCAGACTGTGACCGTCGCGCAACAGCTGTTTGCCAAGGCTGCGTTGGTGGATCACGCCGCGCTTTCGCAGGCGCAAGCAAAGTGCCACTTGGTGCGTGCGGAGTCTTTGCTCCAGGATGCTTTCAACACCGACGTTCGGCCGGTCATTCAGCAGTGGCGGGACTCAAAAGGTCTGCCTCGCGATCCATTGAAAGCACTTCTCGAAAGCGGCTACATGGAGCGAATCACCAAAGAGCGGAGCTCGCGGAATCTGAATAGTGTTTCTTCTTACGCCTGAAGCCCGGTACTGGAACGCGCCGAATTCTGTAGGAGTTTCCTGGAAACAGTATTCGCCTCAGTCAAGGGGATGTTTCCGACTATTGTGTAATCGCGGGTTCTGTCATTGATACCGTTCAAGGAGACCTGAGGACACCAGGAGTCAAAATAGAATCTGACTTGTGTGAGTTCATGCCGGAGTACCGCCACAAACCGTTTTTAGCCTTCGACCTCGGCGCAGAAAGTGGGCGCGCCGTCTTGGCCCATATCCGCTCGGGCGTAATCACGACCGAAGAAGTGCACCGTTTCGCCAACGAACCCGTCGAGTACGGGGGCGCATTGCATTGGGATGCCCCGCGGTTGTGGCTGGAGATCCGCAAGACTCTGTCGCGCCTGGACGAGGTAGAACTGGGCGGTATCGGCGTAGACGCCTGGGGAGTCGACTACGCCTTGCTAGGGGAGCGCGGTGAGCTTCTGCAGAACCCTTATCACTACCGGGATAAGCGCACGGACGGAGTGATGGAATTGGTCTTCGAGAAGGTGCCAAAAGAAGAGATCTATCGGCAGACCGGAATACAGTTCTTGCCCATCAATACGCTCTTCCAGCTGTTTGCCGCGAAACGCGACACGCCGGAGGTGCTGAAGGCTGGAAAAACGCTTCTCACAATTCCTGACCTGATTCATTACTGGTTGACCGGCAAGGCCATATGCGAGTATACGAATGCGACGACAACGCAACTCGTTAACCCCGTGACACGAACATGGGCGCTCAGTCTGATTGAAAAGCTTCAGCTCCCCATGCACTTCCTTCCCGACATCGTCGAGCCCGGCACAATAATTGGCGCACTGCGCCCTGAGATTGCCAAGGGCAGGTCCCTTGGCAACGCGCGCGTCATTGCTCCTGCCTCGCACGATACCGGCTCTGCTGTGGCAGCCGTCGTGGCACGAGCCGGGACGGCATTTCTAAGTTCGGGAACCTGGTCTCTGCTCGGAACGGAGCTCGGCAGTCCCCTCATCACGAGCGAAACCCTCCAACTGAATTTCACGAACGAAGGCGGCGTGTGCGGAACGACCCGCTTTCTGAAAAACGTCATGGGCTTGTGGATGTTGCGGTGTTGCCGCCAGTCTTGGTCATCCAGAGGTCAGGATTATGACTACCGTGAACTGATGGAACTAGGCTCACGCGAGCCTGAGTTTGGTCACCTCGTTGATCCTGACGACGAGTCCTTCCTTCACCCTGTCGACATGCCAAGCGCGATCGACGCATTTTGCGTGAAGACGCGGCAGCCCAACCCATCTGCGCCCGGCGCATATGTCAGAACGGTGCTTGAAAGCCTGGCCCTCAAGTATCGGCAGGTTCTCGTCGATTTGGAAAGAGTCACCTGCGAGCCGATCCGGGAGATTCGAGTCATCGGTGGCGGTTCCAAGAATCGTCTGCTGAATCAGTTCACAGCGGACGCCACCGGTCGGCGTGTATTGGCTGGCCCCGCCGAGGCCACGGCACTGGGAAACATCGCCATGCAGATTCTTGCGACCGGTGTGGCCACCTCTCTTGCGGAAGTCCGTGCCATGGTGGATCGCTCCTTCCCCATCGAGATTTTTGAGCCCCGTGAGACCGAGAAATGGGATCGGCAATTCACGCGGTTCCGACACTACGCGGAGATCGTTTATGCCTGAAACGCAAAAGCTGCTTCGACTCAAGGACCTGTGGGACGAACGCTGCGCCCGTAGCCTCGACGACAACCCCTTGGGACTGTTGCGATATCGCTCTAATCTGCTCGGGGCGGACCTGCGAATCACGAACTTCGGAGGCGGGAATACCAGTTCGAAGTTTGAATTGAAAGATCCGTTCACCGGTAAACCAGTGCGAGTGCTCGCCGTCAAAGGTAGCGGTGGGGACATTGGATCAATCACCGAATCCGGTTTTGCCATTCTCTATCTAGACCGACTCGAGCAGCTGAAAGGTCTTTACCGCGGCGAAGCGCACGAAGACGAGATGGTCGGCTACTATCCTCTTTCAGCATTCGGAGAGAACCGCGTCGCCGCTTCAATTGACACTCCGCTTCATGCCTTTCTCCCCCTTTCGCACGTGGACCACCTCCACCCGGATTGGGCCATCGCCTTGGCTGCGAGCGCCAATGGCAAGCGCAAGCTGGAAGAATTCAACAAGGAATTTGGCCGCAAGATTGTTTGGGTCCCCTGGCAACGCCCGGGTTTTGAATTGGCCCTGCTCATCGAGAGGGCTATTCGAGAAAATCCCGGGACCGACGGCATCCTTCTCGGTGGTCACGGCCTGTTTACGTGGGGCACGACGCAACGCGAGTGCTACCTCAACAGCATTTACACGATCGACCAGATGGGCGAATTCATCTCGCGGCATCGAGAGGTGCCGCCTTTCGGCGGCCTCGAGCGGCCAGCGATCGCCGACCGGCAGAATGTGGCCGTGCAGATTCTTCCGACGCTTCGTGGCGCCGTTTCGTCGAACCGGCGTGTAGTCGCTCACTTCGCGGACAGCGAAGATGCGCTAACGTTCGCTGGGTCGAAGTGGGCGAAGGAACTGAGTGCCCTCGGTACCAGCTGTCCCGATCATTTCCTGCGTACCCGGGTCTGCCCTCTGTTTCTCGACTGGGATCCAGGGAAGCAGGACGTGCAGGCGTTGAAGGCCAGCATTCTTCCTCATGTAAGCGAATATCGCGCTGCCTACCAGAAATACTACGAAGCATGGGCGACATCCGACTCCCCGAAACTTCGCGATTCGAATCCCTCCGTGGTGATCGTCCCAGGCCTGGGCTTCTTTGGGTTCGGAAAAAACAAGAAAGAGGCGCGAATCACCACGGAGTTCTTCATCAATGCCATCCATGTGATGGAGGGCGCGAACGCTCTCGAATCCACAGAGGCGGAGCATCCGCTTCCTCAAGCCAGACGCCCCGAACAATCGGCGCAGTTCGCTCACTTTCACAATTACGTCGCTCTGCCGCGATCCGAAGCATTCCGCATTGAATATTGGGCTCTCGAAGAGGCAAAGCTCCAACGCATGCCGGCCGAAGCTGAATTCAGCCGAAAGATTGGTCTCATCGTCGGCGGTGCGAGCGGTATTGGGCGCGAGGTAGCGCTGCTTCTGGCGCGGAGGGGGGCGCACTTGGTGGTGGCGGACTTCGACGAGGCTGGCGCCCGAAAAGTTGCCGAGCAAGCTGGCGCGCTGGCCTCTCCCGAGTTTGTGTCCTTCACCGGCGTTGATCTTGCGTCTGTACACAGCCTTGCCGCCGCTGTAGGGAAGACCATCCTCGAATTTGGGGGCCTCGATTTCATCGTGAACACCGCCGCAATCTACCCGGTGCCCGGGCCAGACGGCGAACTTTCGGAGGCCCTGTGGGCCAAGACCTTTGTTGTGAATGTCACTGGCAATTACTTTCTCGCGAATTCCGTTCACTGGGTGCTTGAAGACCAAAACCTTGCCGCTTCACTGGTGCTTACCGGCTCTGCTAACGCTGTCGTTGCGAAAAAGGGGAGCGAGGCCTACGACACCAGCAAGGCCGCTCTCAATCATCTGATTCGTGAGCTGTCGATCAAGCTTGGCCCTCTCGTGCGCGTCAACGGAATTGCGCCCGCAACGGTCGTTGCGGGCTCCACGATGTTTCCTCGCGACCGCGTGATCCAGTCGCTGGAAAAATACAAAATTTCCTACTCGCCCACAGAGTCCGACGAAGACCTGCGAAACAAGCTCGCGCATTTCTATGCGCAGCGGACATTGCTCAAGCAGCCCATTACACCCGAAGCCTGTGCTGCGGCTATCTTGTGGCTCTCGGGTGAAAAGAGCGCAAGAACTACCGGCCATGTCATTCCGGTCGATGGAGGCCTAACGGAAGCATTCCTGCGTTAGGCCAAAACAAAATCAAGCAACGGGAGATTCCATGCAGCGGATCTGTTTTGTCCTCCAGGTCAAAAAGGAACGACTGGAGGAGTACAAAGAACGCCACCGTTTCGTCTGGCCGGAGATGCAGGAAGCCCTGCGCGAGACGGGTTGGCATAACTACTCACTTTTCCTCCGACCCGACGGCTTGCTCGTCGGGTACCTCGAAACAGAGGATTTCGCACGGGCGAGGGCATGCATCGCTATCCGGGAAGTAAACGACCGCTGGCAACGTGAAATGGCTGACTTTTTCGTTCAACCAGAGGGTGTGCTTCCGGATCAGGCCATGGTGCCACTCGAAGAGGTTTTTCATGTTTAACTCCTCGTCGAGGTACTGGTGATCCCAAATCCTGCACTGGGAGTCTTCTTTCACTGGGTCGGCGGCCTTGCCTCCGCTAGCTTTTACGTTCCCTACAAGGGCGTCAGACGCTGGTCATGGGAAACCTACTGGCTTGTCGGCGGATTCTTTAGCTGGCTCATCGCCCCATGGTTGCTTGGTTTCTTTCTGACGCGAGATCTCTTCGCGGTTCTCTTGGAAACTCCAGGGAAAACGATTTTTTGGGCGGTCTTTTTTGGCCTGCTCTGGGGCGTTGGAGGGCTAACATTCGGCCTCACGATGCGGTATCTCGGCCTTTCACTGGGGATGGCGGTGGCCTTAGGTTTATGTGCTGCCTTCGGCACATTGATGCCACCTATCTTCAGCGGTGTTTTTGTCAGCCAAGTCCTTGGAACATCGTCCGGACGCGTGATTCTTGGCGGTGTATTTGTCTGTCTTTTGGGGATCGCCGCGGCCGGAGCCGCGGGAATCTGCAAAGAGCGCACCATGTCTCTAGAGCAGAAGTTGGCCGCGATCAAGGAATTCAGCTTAAGAAGAGGCATTGCGGTCGCGACCCTATCTGGCGTTATGAGCGCATGTTTTGCGTATGGGCTCGCCGCTGGTAGTCCTATCAAGGCGCTCACATTGCAGCATGGCACGCCCCCACTGTGGCAGGGCCTGCCCGTCTTGGTCGTTGTCCTGATTGGCGGCTTCACGACCAACTTCCTCTGGTGCCTCACCTTAAATGTCAAAAACAAAACCGGATTCCAGTACTTCACGGCAAGTCCGGAGAAGTACCACAAAATTGCCGGCGATCCTGTTCTGGAAACTGCAATCGATGCACCAAGCCGTGAAGTTGTGGAGCATATTCCTTACTCCAAACCGACAAATTCCAAGCCCGTTCCGATTTTGGGGAACTACCTCCTCTGCGCACTCGCAGGTACAACTTGGTACTTTCAATTTTTTTTCTACACCATGGGCGAAACCCAGATGGGCAAGTATGGATTCTCAAGCTGGACACTCCACATGGCGAGCATCATCATCTTCAGCACATTGTGGGGCCTGGGCTTTCGGGAGTGGAAAG
>Ga0126383_10002187_pt1 | contig 12569 bp, 18 predicted proteins | sample PanSoiMetPlot_35_FD_96882 | JGI IMG/M metagenome (GOLD analysis project Ga0126383, IMG submission 96882) | Tropical forest soil microbial communities from Panama - MetaG Plot_35 | ecosystem: Environmental > Terrestrial > Soil > Tropical forest > Bulk soil | place: Panama | collected 2016-02-17
GAAGTACCGCGACCACATGATGCCGTGGCTCGCGCCGCCGCCGGCCGGGCCGCCGCCACCCGATCCCCAGATGCTCCAGCAGCAAGTCCAGCAGCTGCAGGGACAGCTCCAGGCAGCGACGCAAGCCTTGCAGACCAAACAGGTGGAGCAGCAGGGCAAGCTCCAGATCACCCAAGTGCAGGAGCAGGCCGAAACGCAACGGGCACGCGAGGCCAACGAGACGAAGATGGCCGTCGCCGCCATCAGCGCCAAGGTCGAGCAGCTGACCACGATGCTCAGCCTCTTCTTCGAAGAGCGCTCACGGTTGGGCGCGCAGACGCATGATGCGGTCAAGGCGGGCCTGCAGCGTGCCCATGAGGCGCTGATGGGCTCTGCCGAGCATCAGGCGGCCCTGGCGCAGACGCAGGCGCAGGCTATCGCCCAACCCATCGAACCGGCGCCGGTCTCGCCAGAGGGCAACGGGACGGCTGGAACGGGCCTTCCGGACACCGGATCGAACGGCGGGGGCGACTAATGCCGCCCTGGAACGGCTTTGTCGGCCCCAGCTATACCAGTCAATCGCTCCTGGCCGATGCCGAACGGCTGGTCAATTGGTATCCGGAACAGATCGAGAGTCCCTTCGCGACCGCTCAGGTGGTGTTCTATCCGACGCCCGGCACGAGGGACTGGGCGACGGTCACCGATGTGGGTTGCCGCGCCCTGTTCTCGATCGACAACGTGCAGCTCGCCGTCCTTGGCTCGTCGCTGTACCGGATTGGCGTCGGCCCGGTGCTCACCAAGATCGGCACCGTCGCCACCGATAACAATCTGGCGTACGCCGTCACCAACGGGACCATCGGGAACCAGGCGCTCATCGGCGCGGGCGGCAACGGCTACAACCTCGACCTGCCCACCAATACCCTCACGGCCATCGCGAACCTCAGCGGGAAAGTCTTCCAGGTCGGGATGCTCGACGGTTGGATGGTGGCCTTCGACGCCACCAGCGGCACGATGCGCCTCTCCAACCACGAAGACAACACGACGTGGGATCCGACGCAATTCGCGATTCGGCAAGCGCCCGACCAGTGGCGCGCGATGATCATCGTCCCACCGGACATCTGGCTGCTGGGGCAGCAGTCGGGCGATGTCTGGTATGACGCCGGAGCGGCCCCGTTCCCCTTCGCGCCGCGGCAAATCAACTTCAAGTACGGCATCGCGGCGCCGCAATCGTTGGCCGCCATCGGACCGACCGTGCTCTGGCTCGCGCAGACGTCTGAGGGCGAGGGCATGGTCGTCCGGACCAACGCCTATCAACCGCAGCGCATCAGCACCTACGCCGTCGAGACCGCCATCGCACAGTATCAGCAGCTCGGGTCGCTCAGCGCGGTCGAGGGTATGACGTATCTCGATCGCGGTCACCCGTTCTATTGCCTGCGGTTCCCGGCGGCCGACGCGACGTGGGTCTATGACCTCGCGATGGGCACCTGGCACGAACGCGGCTACTGGAATCCGGCGCGCAACCAATACGAGGCCTGGCGCCCACGCGTCCACGCGTTGATCTTCGATCAGCACATCGTCGGCGACGCGCAGACCGGCGTCCTGCAAGTGCTCGACGCCAACGTCGGGCTCGAACGCGACGGCTCCGTGATTCGACGCCTGCGCCGCGCGCCCGCGCTCTTCAACGAGATGCAGCAGATCCCGATCCGGGTCATCGAGCTCTATCTCGAGACGGGGACTGCGCCGATCGCCATCGCGGGCATGACGCGGCGCGACGGGCGCCTCATGTGGCGCACCTCGGATGATGGCGGGCGCACGTGGGGCAATGAGCGCCAGGCGACCGTCGGCTCGCGCGGCGAAACACGCGTGCGCGTGCGCTTCTGGCGCAACGGCACGCCGCGCGATCGCGTCGGTGAGCTGACCGTCAGTGATCCGATCCCGTGGCGAGTCATCTCCTGCTACATCAATAACGATGGGTCGGGCGCATGAGCCTCCTGGTCCCGCCGCCGACGTCCGCCCCGATCACGCAGCCGCGCCTCGGCCAGCTGACGGCGGAATGGGTGCGCTGGTTCAAGGATCTGTGGGGCGCCGTCGCGCCCGCCGGCCATTGGATAGGCGTGCCGTTCAATGCGGCGAACTTTGGTCCCTACGGTGGGGGCACGGTCACGGTCACATCCAGTCAGGTGACCTTCAACTACTACACGATCATCGGGCGGACATTGATCTGGAGTCTCCAGATCGCCGCCGCCACGATCGGGGGCACCGGCTGTACGGGCCTCGTCTTGAATTCGCCCGTGATGAACACGAACCAGTTCCTCGGTGGGGCGGATCCCTCAGCGTACCTGAATCTCAATGGCAGCGTCTTTCCGGCCCTCATCAATGCGGTGAACAGTTCGCAAATTCTTGTGCAAAAGCTCGATGGCTCCGCGTGGCCGGCCGGGGGCTTCTACATGTATATGACGGCGACGTTCGCGCTGAAGGACAAGTGATGGAGGTGACGCGACGCGTCGCGACGCTCCACGATGTCGATGCCATCGCGGCGATGGGCGAGCGGTTTCGCGCCTCGACGGAGTACGCCGCCCGCGTGCCGGCGAACCTCGACCAGATGCGGGCGCTTGCCGAACGCATCATCACCAGCCCCGACGGTGTGATTGCGGTGGCTGAAAGCGATCATGCGCTGGTCGGGATGCTCGCCGCGATCGTCTATACGCATCACATCTCCGGCCGGCGTGTCGCGGGCGAGATTGCCTGGTGGGTGGATCCGGAAATTCGCGGCACCGTCGGTGTTCGGTTGCTGAAGGACATCGAGCGCTGGGCGCGCAAGCGGGGCGCCGAGACGCTCGAGATGATCGCGCCGAGTCCGTATATCGAAGCGATCTACTCGCTGCTCGGCTACGAACCGGTCGAGCGGACGTATCAGAAAGCACTCAGAGGCGGCTCTAATGATGACTGAACCGCGCGAGCCCCGCCCGCGCCGCCATCCATTGGTAAATCCCGAATACGCGATTGCCGCGCTGCGCGAGCTCGTCGTCGCCTGGGATGACGAGGACGACGATGGCCATCGCTTCTTCGCCGCGCTGCTGCGAGCGCGGGAATTGTTGAACATCGACGCGCGACAGCGAGGGCACCAGTGACGAACGCCTCCATCGCGATTCCGTGCAGTGAGCGGTACCGCTACGGCCTCAGCGCGCTCTGTGTCGTCGACGACGTGCTCGCCGATCCGGTTGGCTACACCGCGGCGGCGCGGCGGGCGACGTTCGCCTCGGTGACCGGCGCGGCGGGCGAAGCCTTCCATGGCATCGCGCCCTGCACCGACGGCGAGCTCGCGCGCTGGATCACCACGCGGTTTCCCGACGCGCATCCGACGCTGACCTTTTTCCGACAATCGCCGGGCGGCCAGATCGAGCCGAACTATGTCCATTCCGATTTCGCGATGGGCGACTGGACCGGCATTCTCTATCTCACCGAGCAACCGATCGCGGGTGATGGGACCGTCTTCTGGCGCGATGTCGAGACCGGCGCCACCGGCTGCCGCTCGGCTGCGCTGCTCGACTACGCCGAGGAATACGCACGCTGGCGCGACGGTGATCGGTGGACGGAGTGGGCGCGCGTTGCCGCGCAGCCGAATCGCTTGGTGCTCTTTCCGAGCGCGCTCTATCACTCCCGCGCGCTCCGCGACAATTACGGGGATGGCGCGACCGCGCGACTGATTCAGGTCATGTTCGGCACGGGCACGCTGAAGAGAGGATAGCCATGGCTATTGCGACCGGCACGGCCATCGCGATTGCCGCCGCCGCCTCAGCCGGCAGCAGCATCGCCGCCTCGAAGATGCAGTCGAGTGCGCAGCAACAGGCGGCGCAAACCGGACAGGCCGCGACCGATCGCGCGGCGCAGCTGCAGCAGCAGGAACAGCAAGCGCAGCTCGATTACCTGCGCGACAAAGATGTGCAGCAGGCGCAGCAGTTCGATCAGGTCCAGCGCCAGAACTACGCGCAGTATGTCGCGCGCGAGACGCGCCTGAACGACGTGCGCAAAAACATCGGCCTGCCGATTCATCCGATCCTGCCGTACGGCTCCAGTGGCTACGGCTTCGCGGGTGAGAAAGGCATTCCGCCGGGTAGCACCGCCGTGAATGTCGGCGGCCCGCCACCGCCGCCGGGCGCGCCCGCTGGGCCGCCCGGTGCCCCGCCGCCTGGGCCGCCCGGTGCGCCGCCGCCAGGGCCGCCGATGCCGCCACCGACCGGTGCGCCGCCAGCACCGGGTGGACCCCCTATGGATCCGAGTGCGCTGTATCAAAACCCGAGCGGCAATCTGTACTTGCCGAACCGCATCGGCAACTTCGTGTAGAGGACGCTATGGCCGATCCGAACACTATTGCGACCTACACGCTCCCGGATCCGAGGAATGTGCCGAAGGACTACTACAAAAATGTGCCGACGGCCGATCCGCATGTGGCGGATCTCATCAAGCAGTACATCGCCGACAAAGGATTGAAGGCGAACCAAAACGATCCGAGCGCGCTGCACGACATCACGTCGTACCTGCGCGATCAAGGCATCAATGCGCAGACCGATTACACCGACGTGAACAATCACACAGGGGGCATCCTCGTCAACGGACGTCCCTATCAACTAATCGACGGCAGCAACAACTGGACGCCGCTGCGACCGTGGGAAGAGGGCGACACGAGCGGCAGTGGTGCGTACGGACCCGGTGGCGGCGCCACCGCAACGAACGTGAGCTCGCAGCTGCCGGCGACGCTCCCCGGCCGGTACATGAATCCGCAGACCGGGCAGCTCTTTACGCCGAGTACGCCGAATACGATCGCACCGTACCTGCCGCAGTAGGAGCGCACGATGGCGAATGGCACCGACGACGGGAGCGATCAGAATCAAGGCACGCCGGGCGTTCCTGATCCGTCCACCGTCCCGCAGACGTCGACCTCGACCGATCCCGGCATGATGAATCAGCAGCAGGCGCTGCAGTACATCCAAAGCCGTATCGGCCGGCCGCTGACCTCGGATCAGATTTCCCAGGCGTATGCGCGGTTCGGCGGCGATCCGACGTCGATGCACTCGGCCGCCGATCTCGATCCGGTCGTGCAGTACTTCCAGAGCCAGAGCGCGCCGCAACCACCGGGACCGGGCCAATCGGCGACCGACATCGCGGCGCATCCGCCCTCGTTCAACGCGCCCACGTACACGCCGCCGCCCGCGTTTTCGTACGACGCCTTCAAAGCGCCGACCGGTGCCGACGCGCTCGCGCAGGATCCGGGCTACCAGTTCCGGCTGCAGCAGGGGCAGCAGGCGCTCGAGAACAATCGCGCGGCGATGGGCGTCATGGGCACGGGCGGCACCATCAAGGATTTTCTGAACTACGGGCAACAAGCGGCGTCGCAGGAATACGGCCAGGCGTTCGATCGCGCGGCGCAGACCTACCAGATGAATCGCGCGAACGCACTCGGCAATTACATGACGAATTACCAGACCCAGTACACCGATCCGTTCAACTTTGCGTTCCAGAACGCCCAGGCCACGCTGCAGCCGCAAGAGCTCGCCTATACGACGCAGGTCGGTGCCGCGCAGCACGCGGCTGATCAGGCGCAGTTGTACGATTTCAACAACCGCGTCTTCGACTGGCAGTCGCAGTTCGCCCGCGATCAATTCAATTACACGCAGCGTCACAACGCCCAGACCGACGCGTTCGATCAGTGGTACCGCCGCAACTATCTCGGGCTCCAAGCCGCGCAGTGAGGTGCTGACGTGCCAGTCTTCACCTACGACCAGTACAGCAATCCGTACGCCAATACGATCGCGCAGATCATCGGCCGCCAAAACGATCCGCAAGCGCAGGCGGCGCTGGCCAAAGGCAATCTCGAGATGCAGCGGATCCTCGGGCAGGCGAATGCGCGGGCGAACATGGTCGGCTCCATTGGCAATGCCATCGCCGGCGGCCTCAACGAGTACTACAATCCGACGCGCCGCTATCAGGCCGCGCTCGCCGATCTCAAAGAGAAAGACGTGGCCGCCGCCAATGCGCTGAGCGATTACCTCAAGCACTGGGAACAGCGTAACGTGCCGACAGGCGTGCGCAGTGGTTTGCCAGGCGAGATGGCGACGCTGCCGCCGCCGACCAGCTTCAGCGTCGACTACAACGGCAAGACCTACAGCTTCCCGAACCAGAACGCGCTCGACACGTTCAAGCAGCAATTCAGTATCGGTGGTGAGACCGACGAGGAGCCTCCGACATGACGCCCGATCCGGACGAAGTCGCCGCGAGTCTCGGCGGCGCCGTCGCCGAAGCAGAGCCGAGCGCGGAACCGGAGGCCGCGCCGGGCGGGCCGCCCGCGCGCGATCCCGACATGATGGCGCGGGCACTGGGCGGCACCATCGCGCCGACCGCGCCACCACCTGCCGCTGCGGCGCCGCAGCTCCCAGCACCCGATCCGGCGCAGAGTCGACAACTGATGACGTCGGAGGGGCTGTACGACATTCCGGCGATCACGCACTTTCTGAATGCCGCCGGGTTCGGTGCCCAGGCGCCAGGCCTCGTGTCGAGCGCGGAGAAGATCAACGACGCCGTCACCAAACATCAGGAGGCGCAGCAGAAGCTGCAGATCAGCAAGATCACCGCGCTCGGCTTCATGGCGCAGGGCTGGGTGAAAGCGATGGATGCCGGCGTGCCCGCAGATCGCGCGCTCGACATGGTGGCGTCGCCCGCAGTCGCCAGCGGCACGATCTCGATGAACGACTACATGGCACAGCGCCAGCAGCTCCTCGCGCTGTCGAAGGAGCAGCAGCGCGTCGTCGCGAACAGCATGATGGATCAGGCCGCGCAGTACCACAAACCAACCGAGGTGCCGGAGGGCGGCAGGCTCTACGACATCTTCCAGCGTCAGGTGGCGAGCGGCCAGCCGAAAGCGCCCAGTGCGGAGGAGATCAAAGTCGCGCTCTTGAAGGATGCCGCGACAGTGGGCACGGCGAATGAGACGCCCACCGCAGCGCTCTCTAAGCAGATCGCCGATCGCCTGGTGCCGCCGCCACATCTCAGCGATGCCGAACGGAAGGATTTGGCCTACGCGGCGTTCATTGGGAAGCCCGGCCAGGCGCTCACGTTCCAAGATCGACAGCAGATGGAAACGCTGGAGAAGGATGCGGCCAACAAGGAAAGGTTCGCCGAATTCCAGAAGCAATGGGACTATGAAAACCAGCACCCGCATCCGCCATCCGTGCTGGTGATGAACGAGTGGATGAACAAGGCGATGCAGGGGCAACCGGCGCCAGATGCGAGTCGGCCCGATCCGGCGACCGCCAACATTCCCGACAAGACGACGGGCCTGACGCCGATGGCGGTCTACCAGAAGGCCGTGACAGCCGCGCTCACGGGCGAGGTGCCCTCAGCCGGCATGGGCGCGGGCGGCGTGCGACTCCTGCAGCAGAACGTCATCAACAATAAGGCCGCCGCGATGGCAGACGCCGCAGGCGTCGACATGGCGACCTTGCGCCAGGAATACAAGGCCAATGGCGCCGCCTTGGCCAAACTGGTGCCGCTCTACACGAACACCGCATCGTTTGCCAATACGGCGACCGACAACCTCAATCTCGCGCTGGCGCAGAGCGGCGAGGTGGCGCGCACGGGCTCGAAGTTCGCGAATCGCTACCTGCAGTGGGTGCAGGGCAACCTGACGCCAGCCGAGGGATTGACGCAATTTGAAACCTACGTCTATACCGCCGCCCGCGAATACGCGAAGGTGACGCAGGGCTCCGCGATGTCAGCCCAAGGATTGACTGACACCGCTCAACGCGAAGCAAGCAAGCTGCTGAACACGGCCCAGTCGCCAGCAGCGTTTGCCGCGGCCGTGGCCGCGATGAAGAACGATATGGGCAATGTCATTCGGAATCAGACGAACACGATTAACGGTCTGTCGAGTTCGACGGCGAAGTTCCTGCAAGCGACGAATGGGCCGCGCCCCGATGCGGCCCCCGGCACGCCGAGCGCCGCCGCGAATGCACGCGTCGCCCAGGCGCAGGAGGCATTGAAAAGCAAGGCGCCCGGTAAGCGCTATACCCTCACCGATGGCACGGTCTGGGACAAGAATGCGGACGGCTCGGTCAAACAGGTCCAGTAATGCCCGATCAGAGTCCGCTCGGCGTCGTGAAGGAAGAACCGATTCCCGCTGCGACGTCGACATCGAGTCCGCTCGACGTCGTGAAGGAAGAGCCCATCCTTGGCGTGACGCCGCCGCCGAGCACCCCGACGACGACGATCTTCGGCATCGCGCGGCCCGACGCCGATCGGGCCGCTGCGGCACTTGCGGCCCTCCAAGCGAAGCAAGCCGCGCTGGACGATCCCGCCGTCGTCGCCTCGAAGCTGCCGAGTGCCCTGCAATGGGCCGGCGGCTTCGCGCTCGCCGCGCGCGAACCGCTCGCCAATACCGTCGCCGCGATTCAAGGCGTGTTCACCGGGCGCGATCTCCTGCAAGCGGCCATGGCTGCGATGCGCAGCTCGCCGAACGCGAGCACGGCAGCGACCGTCTTTAGCATGGCGTTCAAGCTCGCGACCAAAGGCGGCCTGTCAGTTACTGATGCCGTGAAACTGGGACAACAAGCTGTGGAAATGGTCGGCGCGCAAGCCGCTGGAGGCGCGTCGACCGGCGGAACTGTCCGGCCGCCACCCCTCGGCACCTTGCGCCCGACGGGACCACCACCAGCGGTGAGCGCGCCGCCGCCGCCGCTCGGCACCTTGCGCCCGACGGGACCACCAGCCGAACCGGCGGTGAGCGCGCCGCCGCCGCCGCTCGGCACCTTGCGCCCGACGGGACCACCAGCCGAACCGGCGGTGAGCGCGGCAGCGCCGCCGAAGGTCCAAGGACCGGCACGCAGCCCCGAAGAACTCGCACGGATGTTTGCGCCGCGTGCTGGGCCTGGCGAACCGACGCTCTTATACGGCAAGTACGCCGGCCAAACGTTAGAGTCGGTCGATACCGCATATCTCAAGTGGTACCGCGAGCACCCGAACGTGCCGGATGACCTGAAGGCCGCAATCGATCATGTCCTTCGCAGACGCGCAGAGACGCCGAACACCGTGCAGAGTTTCGTCCCTCAGTAGAAGACTATCCCTATGCCTGCAGGCACCTACGCGCCCGATCCTGATCTGCACGTCCTCGATACGAACGGCTTGCCAGTGATCGGCGGCCTAGTGTGGACGTATCTCGCGGGGACGACGTCTCCGATTCAGACGTTCGCGGATGTCGGTCTCAGTGTGCCGAACCCGAATCCGATCGTCGCCGATGGAGCGGGACGCTTCCTCGCGTTTCTGGTGCCAGGGACGGCTTATAAATTTGTGTACGAGCTCGCGCCGCCGAGCGGCTCACCGCCGCTCACCCATGGCGCCGCGCTCTTCACCCGCGACAACATCACCGCGATCACGGCGTCGAGCCCGGCGACCGATGTCAATGGCATTGCGGGCGTGGCTGGTGGCTCGATCAATGCGGGCCAGGCCGTGTATCTCAGCGACGGGACGGGCGGCCTCACGGCGGGCCAGTGGTACCCGACCAACGCAACGAACGCGTACCAGTCGTCGACGCCCACGATCATCGGTATCGCCGTCAATGCGATCACCGCCGGCACGGGCGGCCTCATTCGACTGAGCGGCACCGTGACGGTGCCTGGTGTGACCTTCGTGGTCGGCGGCCGCGTGTACTTGAGCAATACGCCCGGCGCCGTGAGCAACAGCCCCGGCACGAATCAGCGCGTCGTCGGCCAGGCGCAGGATGCGACGACGCTGATCGTCGGGGCTTGGCCAACGCCCGCCGCGAGCTACGTGCCGCCTGGTAACGTCGTTCTGACCGATGGTCCCGTCGTCACGCTGGATGCGTCGCTGGGCAGCATCTTTACGCTGACGGCGGCTGGTGACCGCACGCTCAATCCGCCGATCAATCCAACCGAGGGCCAAAAGATTGTCATTCGCCACGGCGCGAGCGGCGCGAACCGCACGCTGACGCTGTCCGGTGCGGCTGGCGGCTTTCACTGGGGCACGGACCTCGCCGGTCCGCTGCCGACCACGCTCAATGGGACGTGGGACTACGTCGGATGCATTTACATCGCAGGCGGTCTGCGCTGGGACGTCGTGTCGCTCACGCGTGGGTTCTGATGTCGACGACCTTGATCGTCGGCGGCGTCAGTCATCCGTTCGTCGCCAACCAAAAAATTCTGATCAGCGCGATCGGCGCGACGACGATCACCGTGACCGGTGGCAGCGAGGTGGTGAAAGTGTTCGGCGTAGCCGGCGGTGCCTACGGTGCGGGCGGTCCTGGCGCGGGCGGTGGCGGCGGGGCATGGCATATCGCGGGGATCACCGTCACCATCGCCGGCTCCCTGACCTACACCGCGACCGTGGGCGGGCAGACGCAACAAACCAGCTTCACGGATAGCGGCGGTGCGACCTATCTGCAGTTGGCGGGCGGCCAACCCGGTGCGAACGGCTCAGCGTCCGGGCTGGGCGGCAGCGTCATTGTCGGCGCAGGCGGGGGCAAAGGCGGCGATGGCGGCGGCGGCGCAAGCGGCGGTTACGACTACGGCGGCGGCGGGCAATCGACCGGTGGCACGGGGGGCGGCGGCGGGGGCGCGAACAACGGGAGCAATGGCGGCAACGGCGGTAGCGGCATCACGGGCGGTGGCGTCGGCGGCGGCTTTCTGAATCCTGGCGGCTCGTCGAGCGGGCAGGGCGGACCAGGCAGCAGTGGTGGCCCCGGTGGTGGTGGTGGCGGCGGCGTGACCTTTGGTGCGCCGGGTGAATCACCAGCTGGCTACGGCGGCGGCGGCGGCGGCGGCGCGTATGGCGTCGGCGGGGGCAGCGGGTGTCAAGGCGCCGTCGTCCTGCAGATGATCTCGGAGAGCGTCACCGTCTCGCCGCCACCGCCGCCAAAAGGGCGCATGTTTCTGGTGTTCGGATGACGCTCACAGCCATCTGGATCGTGGCGATCCTCTGGCTGCTCCTGATGCTCGCCGCGGCGAACGACTGGCGGGGGAAAAAGTAACGGTGTTCTCCGGGGGGCGCCCTTGACGTAGTAGCGGGTCATTTGGATCATCGCGATCCTCTGGCTGCTCGTCATGCTTGCGGCGTCGATGAACTGGCGGGGGAAAAAGTAACGGCCGCCTGCGCAGCTGCGCCAAGGGATAACGCACCTGCGTCACCTTGGGTCATGACGCCAAGGCTAGGCGGCCGCCGGTAGTGGCGGAAGCCGAAGTAAGTTACACCGCGGCCGCTTTTTTCTCAGCCTCCGTCGGTTCTTTGCCTCGACCCCAGCTCCACCCGCAGTCGCCGCAGTAGTGCCGACCGGTGTGGTCATAATCGCGCGTGCAGTGGCACTGGCAGATCGATCGCCGCCGCGGTTCTGCGCGGCATAGATCGCGGGGCTCGTAGTCGAGTCGCGACTGCTCAAGCGCCGTTTTGATGGTCATGGTTGATTCTCCCGTTTAATTGCCTTTCCTTTCGTTACGCGTCAGCGAGCAGGGGCCAAGCGGCCTTGTGTTCCCTTTGGGTTTTTTCGTTCATCGCCGGTTGCCTTTCGTGAAGCCGACGAGCCGCTCGAGATTCGCGAGCTTCTCGCTGTGCGTGTGCCGCACCCAGTCGTCGGCCTCGACCGGCAGCGCCGCGAACACGCTCTTGGCCTGCTCCTCGGTGATCTTCCAGCATTCGTTCCCGGTCGGGAAATGCACGCAGACGACGAAGCGCCATGTATCGGTCGGCGACATGTGGTTGGTCGTCTCGGCGAGATGCATCTTGTAGAGCGGCCGGAGCGCCATCAGCAGCAGGTTGCGCTCGTCGTGCGCCTTCTTGGTGTTCGCTCGCGCCGCATCGCGCTCGCCGCGTGGCGACAGCCGCGACAGATGATCGAACAGGGCGCGCTCGACCAACTGATCGATGTCGATCTGCAACTTGATCGCCCGCGTCTCGGCGCGAGCCCACAGCGTCTCGTTGGTCTTGATGATCAACTTGGTGTGCGCCGGGTGCTTTTTCGCTGACGCTGTCCGCGTCACTTCGTCTTGTATCGCCATCACTTCCTCGCCTTCTTGAATGCGTCAAATGCCGTGTCTGACCAGAGCGCCTTGTAGCCGCGCTGTCGGTAGAGTTCCAGGGCGCGCACGATCACGTCCTTGATCGAGATGCCGTCGCCGGTCGTGCGCAGCCGGCAGTCCTGCCACAGGTCGTCGGGGATATTGCGCAGCGGGTATTGATCCATCAGTCCTCCTCGGCGAACATCGCCGCCTCTTCGCGTGTCCACTGGTCGGCTTCCTGCGCCTGCCAGTCGGCGTACGCGCGCTCCAGTCCCTCTTCGGTCAGCAGCCGCGCATCGCGGCGCCCCGCCGTCAACGAGCGCTCGTACGTAAACCACGCCGCCGTCATGGCGATCCACCGCAGGAATGCCTCTGCGCGTTCCTCGGCGTCGTGGCCCTCGTGCTCAGAAAAGACCGGGCCGAAGGCCCAGTCGCTGGTGCTGCAGTAGAGCACCGCATGGTTCCGATAGTGATCCGCCAGTACCTGCACCGCCATCACTGCACCTCCTCGTCGTGCGTCAGCACGACATCACC
>Ga0126383_10002188_pt1 | contig 12568 bp, 7 predicted proteins | sample PanSoiMetPlot_35_FD_96882 | JGI IMG/M metagenome (GOLD analysis project Ga0126383, IMG submission 96882) | Tropical forest soil microbial communities from Panama - MetaG Plot_35 | ecosystem: Environmental > Terrestrial > Soil > Tropical forest > Bulk soil | place: Panama | collected 2016-02-17
CATAAGCCGGTAACAGCCACCTGTCCGCTCCCTTGGCGGCATAGACGTTAAAGTGATTGGTCCAGAAGTCAACCATCACTTCCTGCAACTGCCGCTCGCTATAGACGGCGCGAAGAATGCGCGACATTTGCAACTCGCCGGTGAGAAACTGGGCCGGCCGCAGGTTGTTCTCTCGAAAGTACTGCATCATCGCCTGCCGGTACTGCGGATTGTTCATGGGATTCTGATCGGCGGCAGGTTTGGCAGCCTTCTGATTCGCAGGCGCATTTGCATCCGCGGTCATTGAGTCGCCACTCTTGGGTGCATTTGCGTCGGCTGCATTCGCCCCACCCTTGACGCGGTTGTCGCGCGCGGCAGCCAGTTCCGGCGGCAGCGCGCCGCGCCGCTGCAACTGATTGAGCAGCTGGCCCGGTTGCGGATACTTCTCGTAAAGCTCGGCCGTGCTCATGCGCAGTGTTTCCAGATTTTGCAGCTTAGCTTCTGAGGCTGAGTCATCGATTTTGTCGGGATTGAGTTGCTGCTCGATGTACTTATCGACCCCAATCGATCTTACGCGCTCGACATCACCCGGCCGCGCGCCGAATCCGAGCCGGTTCAGCACATGAAGAATCCGCTGGTCCTCAGAGATTCTGGCGGAAGATTTCTTGCCGCCCGTCTTCATGGTTTGGCCGCTGGAGACGACGAAGGTGGTCGCAAAAATCGCCACCGCCGCCAAAAGGCTGGTCGCCTGCTGCCAGCGCGCCCGCTGCTTCCAAAAGCTTCTTTTCATAACTTTCCTCTGGCTACCCGTTTTTCAAACCAAACGTTTAGACGCACTTCCCTCCCGCACGGTCGAAAAAAGCAGATACGCCTGATTATCGGCCGTAAATTCCAGTTATGTCCATAGTTGGTAGTGGTACAGTTTGGTTCTCTGATGTATCACTACTTAATTAGCGTTAATGGTTCGTTTGAAGAGAATCTTCTCATTCACGCCGCCGCTTTAGCGCGGCGAGTTGGCTGAGCTAGAAGCTGGAAACCGTTTAAACGGTTTCCGATCTCGTTATGGTGCTCGGCACACCGGGCTCAAGCCGCGGTGTGAATAAGAAAGTCAAACTGTACAACTACCCCATAGTTGAGCAGCGCCTTTGGAGTGCGCCGACTAGCGGTGCTGTTGCGCGCCGCAGACTAAAGCGGTGACCAGTCACCACACTCCTATCACGTTATGGAGGTGGCTGCTGCGTGCCCTGGTCGGGTCGGGGCGCGCGAGGCAGCGGTCGGGGGTAGGTTACGGGGCTGCGGTTTCCGTCCTTATCAATAGCACGCACCCCAAAGAAGAAGTTGTCTTTCGACATTCCCTTCATGGTAAAGGTCAGGACGTTGCCGACCGCTTGTGAGTGGGTCCAGGTCGCTTCAGTTGTGTCCCGCCACACAATTTCGTACCCGGCCAGGTCGGGTTCTTTGTTCGCCTCCCACTTGATCGGAGTGTCATTCGACAAGCTGGTCGGAAACGTAACCGTCTTAGGTCTGGCGGGAGCCGAGGCCAACGCGGCCAGCGCTGCCGCGTTCACGCGCGCCACGTCCGCGATGTAGTCAAAGTCATCGAACTCCGGCAAGTCGCCGTACTGGACGCCATCCTGCACGCGTACGTTCTGATGTTGATGTTGATAATTCTCGTTCGGCTCAGTGAAGCGAACCGCGGCGTAGCCTCGCTCGAGAAAAGGCTGATGATCGCCGCCCCGACCATAGCGATCCCGCCGGTAGATCATCCACACCTTCATCGTGGGCACATAGAATTCGCCGGCCTCTTTGATGAACCGCGCCAGTTGTCGCGACTGCGAGTCATTCTCGCCGCCGACACTGCGCCGGGTCGTCGCCTCCTGCGGCGTTTCATTTGACGGCACACCCTCTGAGAAAACCCGGACCGTGTGGGGATCCTTCACTCCGTTGCCGCCGACAGAACTGCCAATGATGTCGTTAGTGAACATCCCTTCGATGTCCATGTTGCTTTTCTTCGCTTCTTCGGCAAAGTGCGTCGCGCCCAAAAGGCTCTGTTCTTCGCCCGGCACCGTCATGAAAACAATCGTCGCATCGAATTGATACCTCGCCATGACGCGCGCCATTTCCAGTACGGCGGCAGTCCCGGACGCATCGTCGTTAGCGCCCGGGGCATCGCACTTGGCATCAGTAGCGCTATTGCACATCGAATCGTAATGACCACTGACGACGTAAACGCGGTTCACCGACTCAGGCTGCGTGCCTTTCAATGTCGCCACGATATTGGTCAGCATCGTCGGTTGCGGAACCCGCGGCCCCTTGGCCTGTTCGAACGTCTGTTTCTCGACGGTCATGCGCCCTTCCGATGCGGCTGCGGCTTTTTGGAATTCGCCGTAAAGCCAATCGCGCGCCGCGCCAATGCCGCGATTTGGATTGTCCTGTTCCGACAGAGTATTGCGGGTGCCGAAGCTCACCAGCTTGCGGATGGTGTTTTCAATGTTGCGCGCGTCGATCTCTTTAACCAGCTTCGCAATTTGGGGATTACGCGCCGGCGCTTTGGCCGTGTCGCGGGCCGCTTTCTGTGGTGATGACGCTTTGCCGGTAACGGTGTTTTGACGCGCCTTTACGGTCGAGGCGCAAACCAGCACTTGATAACCAAGCGCAGCAAGCAGGCACAAAGCAATCGAGCAACTAATAAGTTTGGCAGGGCGCATTTCGTAGCAACCTCGCGGGCGAATGTGGGCTAGCGCGAGAAACTCTACCAACTGAGATTTACGAGAGCAACCGCCTAGCGATCGATCTTGTTCTTTATGGGAATGGGTTCTGCCTGAGAAGCCGGCGCGTATTGCTCGAAGAACCGGGTGGTGTTTTCAGTGACGCTGGGGGCGGGCTGTAATCTTTCGGTGGTGGTCTGGGGGAAGCGCGGTTGGCTGGCAACTGCCGGCCGTTGCGTTTGCACTTTGGCGGAAGACAGCGCGGCGTTAATTAATTTCGAGAGCAGCCGAAACAAGAGTATGTCGACGGTGAGCAGGGTCACCATGCCGAAGAAAACGATGCCCATCGGCAAATCGCCGCCGCCGGTGCGCTCGGCCACGGTCACTGCGGTCGACAAAATTCCGCCCATGCCGCCCAAGGTGATGAAGAACATCAACAAGCCAATGATGAGCAGAGGCTTGGTGACGCTGAGCGGCGCAGTTGGTGGAGACGCGACGAGGGCGTTCAGGTTTGCGCCGCACCGGTTACAGTAGTTCAGCTCAATCGGTGATTCTGTGCCGCACGATGGACAAAACATAAGAGAGTGAATGGTAAATCGTAAATCGTGAATAGCCGACCTGTGCTGGATACGACGCCCGGCCGCCCGTGGTTTCTCTTATTTACGATTTACGATTCACTATTTACTTGATCAGATAGGCCTTTCCCTTCCAGACAATGATCACTTCGCCGCTGACTTGCTGGGCAATGGACCGCAAGCCGGAGTCGAGCGAAGCGAATTCGTCTGATCCGCGCGAAATGGTCCTTACCGACATTGAGGACTTGAATTTTTGATCCACCCACGAATTCCCTTGCCGCCGGAACTTGTGACCACCGGCTGAACGCGTCTCCGCCCTATCCTCAGTCGCCGCGCCAGTCGCGGGCTTTTCGGGTTCGGTGCGCAGAACCTCGTTCGAGTTGCGATTGTTCGCCGCGACATTATCCATGTTGCGGCTGGGGCCACCCTTCATTTTTTCATCACTAACTCCGCGGGTGGCCAGGACCGGCGGCTGCTCGCTTTTGCGCTTCGCATTATCAAGCCGCGCATCTTTGGCGAGATCGCGTTCACGATCTACCACTGCCACCGCCGATTTGTCCGCCTGTTGTGTCTGTTGCCGTGGTCCACCAGGCGCAGCGGCATAACCGCCGGTCTGACCTTGCATGACGCTTTGCTTTTCTCCGGGCGGGGCCGGAGCGTAGTCGGGTTTGTTCTGCACGGTTAGGGTTTCTGCCGATTTTTTCTCGGCCTCCTCAACCTTGGCCGCTTCCTTCATTGGTGGCGTCGCCGGAGTGATCGCATCCGCCGGGCGAGACGCTTCCGGTTGCGTCTCGCCGGATTTCTTCGTTTGCTCCACGAGCCCCGCTGCGTTCGCCGGCGACACGGTGGAGGCAGGCGGACGTGCTTCACTACTGTCAAGCTTGAGATCACCGTTCGATTCAGAGACTGATTTCTGGGCGTCGTAGATTTGCGGCTGCTCTCCTTTATTAGTAGCGACCAGATCCCTGGGCGCGGAGCGTTGTCGCAACGCAATAAAGGTGACGCCGGCGACCACCAAAACCATCGCGGCGAATGCCGCATATCGCAGTTGCGGCGCTGCAAACAAGCGGCTGACTTTCGTCCACCAACCAACCGGGACGGGCGCCGCTGCTACCGCCTGTTCGGTCCGCGCGATGGCGCCGGCCGCCAAAGACAAATCGGACACCTGCCGGCGGCACTGGTCGCATTCGGCCAGGTGCGAGACATATCGCGCTCGGGCCGCCGGCGGCAAAGCGCCTTCGGCGAACGCGCTCATCTCATCGGCGTCGAGGTGACCGGCTGTCTCGTTCGCGCTCGCCTTATGTGCGAACCGGCGAATCAGAAGCCCTATTTGTTCTTCGTTAGGTGTCACTGCTTAGAATCAAATCAATTACTACCGCTTCTTGAACGTCTCTAATCCATAAATCTTGCGGGTTCAACTCAAGTGACCGAACTCTGCAAGCCCGAGTCTGAGCTGGTGACCAGCATCGGCTCAACGTCTGTCTGAAGATTCGCCGCCACCTCGGCCAGCGAACGGGCCGCTTCGGCTTTGGTCCAGCCATGCTCTTTCATCAAGATCGATTCTACTTTTTCGCGCACTTCACCGTGAATTCGCGTCAGGCGGCGGCTGGCCGTGGCTTCATGCACGCCGAGCACAGCGCCTGCTTCGCGCAGACGCAAGCCGTCGAAGTAGTACAACTTCATCAACAGCCGATCCTCATCCGCCATTTCCTCCAGGGCCCGTCCCAGAGCCTTCTCCACGTCAGCCGACGCGAGATTGGTGGTCAGCAAATCTTCAGGCGTAGACGCCGAATGAAACGCACCATCGCCGCCGTCAGTCTCATCGAGCGCCATGCGATCGAGATCGGCATCTTCGTCAGCCTGGACCAGTTTGGTTTGGCGCCGATGCTGATCGACGGCCAGCTGTCCCACCACCGCTCGCAGCCATCCGCCCAACGAGCCGACGCCTGAATAATAAGCGAGCTTGCCGCCCGGCGAGCCATCGGCACGCGACTTCAGCCCGTGCAGTTCAGCCCAAATCGACTGGGCCACGTCGTCAGCCATCGCTTCATTCGAACTCGCTGAGCGCGCGGCCGACCGAACGGTGGCGCCATATCCTTGAAATAGATCGTTCCAGGCGTGTTCGTCGCCGCGTTCACAGGCAATCACCAGGCAAAGATCGTCGGCATGCAAGCCGTCGAGAAAGCTTTCGACGGCTGCCGCATCGGCGGCCGGGTCGTGCTTAAAGACGTACTTGTCGGCCGAAGCGCGCAGACGCGGAGTGAGACATTCGGCAGCGAGCGAGCGCTGGTTGGCGGCGCGCGCCAGCGCCCGTCGCGCGCCGGCCATCATTAGCTCGTCAATCTTTTTCGGGGTCAAACTCAAGGGAACTGAAACCAAGGTCGTATGCTATCACGCTTCAACTGCGGAATCGGCCATTTTTTGGGCCGATCCACGGGGTTGGATGAGCGAAGCGCGAAACCGGCTGCATCCGAAAAATCAGAGCGCCTTGTCAGAACCGGGAGCAGTAGCGACCGGGCCCAGTGATTCCGCTCAATTCCACAGATAGCCGCACGCGCCTGGTCGCTACCGCGCCCGGTTCTGACTCAAATCGACAATCCAGAGTCTAAAATCTAAAATCTCTTCCAGTGCTCCGCGTCACAGAACTCTTTCATTCAATTCAGGGAGAATCAACACATGCCGGCCGGCCGTGTGCCTTTATCAGGCTGACCGGATGTCCGATGCGCTGCACCTGGTGTGACAGTGAATACACGTTCACCGGCGGCGAGCATTACAGCATCGAAGCGATTCTTGAAAAAGTGCGCGCCCTCAACTGTTCTTTGGTGGAAGTCACCGGGGGCGAGCCGCTGGCCCAGCGCGAAGCTTTCGATTTAATTCGCCAATTGTGTGACGCCGGGTATGAAGTTCTGATTGAAACCGGCGGCTTTGTTTCCACTGAAGACGTCGACCACCGGGCCACGCTGATCCTGGACGTGAAATGTCCGGCCTCGGGCGAAGCCGAGAGAAATCACTGGCCAAACCTGGAACGGCTGCGGGCGGACCGGGACGAAGTCAAATTCGTCATTGCTGATCAAGCGGATTGGGAGTTTGCCAGGGAGGTCATCGACAGATATCAGCTCGAGCAGCGCGCAAAAGCGATCCTGATTTCGCCCGCCTGGAACCAGGTTGATCTGCAAGAAGTCGCGGATTGGATCGTTCAGAGCCGGCTGAAAGTCCGAATGCAATTGCAGCTGCACAAATACATCTGGGGACCGGAAGTGCATGGGGTTTGAAACGTTTGTGCCGTTTGAGATTTGCGAGATTTGAAATTTGCGATTTGCGATTAGAAATTTGAGATTTCAAATTTGGAATTTGGAATTTGGAATTTGGAGTGCTCCGATCTGAGTGAAACCAAAATCGGTAAATCGCAAAACTCAAAATAAAGCGAGGATGAGCGGCAGATAAAGCGGAGATGGGCGGCAGCACTGAACTAGCCAGCAAAACACCCGGCGAGGTAATTCAATCATCCCTCGCGGTCTGCCTTGTCTCCGGCGGAATGGATTCGTGCGTCACGGCCGCGATTGCCAACCAGGAGAACGACCAGCTCGCCTTCCTGCACGTATCCTACGGACAACGGACTGCAAACCGTGAACACCAGGCTTTCGTCGATCTGGGCAGCCATTTCAAGGTCGCCAAGCGTTTGCATGCTTCGATCGAGTATCTGAAAGACATCGGTGGATCGTCACTGACCGACAGGCGGATAGACGTGTCCCAAGCCAATCTCGCCTCACGTGAGATACCCACCAGCTATGTGCCGTTTCGCAATTCTCACCTGCTGGCAATCGCGACCAGCTGGGCTGAGGTCATTGAGGCAAATCGTATTTACATCGGCGCCGTGGCCGAAGATTCGTCCGGCTATCCTGATTGCCGGCCCGAATTTTACGCGGCCTTTCAACAGGCCATCGATGTGGGGACCAAGCCGCAAACCAACATTGAAATCGTTACGCCAATAATCAATTTGCGTAAATCGGAGATCGTCCAACGCGGTTTGGAATTGAATGCACCGCTGGCCTTAACCTGGTCCTGCTATCAATCAGAGGACGTCGCCTGTGGTCGTTGTGATTCGTGCGCCTTGCGCTTGCGCGGCTTCGCGGAAGCGGGAGTCGTAGATCCGATTCCGTATGCTTGACACTAAGTGATGCCGTGATTAATTTAAAGCCGGTTCAGGGCGCAACTTACAAATATTACCCGGCATCAAAAAATTGGCCCAATAAAGAGCCCCAGCTTTTGGAGGAATAACTATGCGTCGTACATATCTATTTAACGCGTTAACAGTGTCCGTCATCCTGCTGTTCAGCGCCATCATCGCCTCCGCGCAAGTGGAACAGATGCGCGGGTCAGTCAAACTCGTCGGGGCCGACGGCAAACCAGTGCCGGTGGTCGGCGCACAGGTCGACGTTTGGCGCACCGACATGAAATCCGACTATCACGTGAAGTCGGACAAGAAGGGTGACTGGGTGTTTGCCGGCTTACCCTTCGTGGGAACGTATACGGTTTCGGTGAGCGCCCCCGGGGCGACGCCCTGGGCGCGCGGCGGCGTCAAGGCGCGCGGCGATCAGCCCGTTGATGTCGTCATGACGCCTGGTGACGGCAAGAAATTGACCGAAGCCGAAGCAATCGACGCCGGCAAGGGCGGCAGTGCCCCGGCCGCCGGCGGTAACAGCGGCGCCAAGAGCAGCGGCGGCAACGACGCCGAGAGAGCCAAGGCTGCAGCAGAGATGGCCAAGAAGAACGAAGAAATAATGGCGGCGAACAAGAAAGCCGAGGATTCGAACAAGATCGTCGGCGAGGCCTTCAAGAACGGCAACGCCGCCCTGCTGGCCAAGAATTACGACGAAGCCATCAAACAGTACGACACCGGCCTGGCAGCGGATCCCGACCATCCCGGCATCCCTTCGCTCCTGACGAACAAGTCCACCGCGCTCCGGGCGCGCGCCGTCGAAAAGTACAATGCCGCCATCACCTCGAAGGATGAAGCGGCCAAAGCGGCCGGCATCGACGCAGCCAAGGCGGATTTTACGGCCGCAGCCGAAGCGGCCAACAAAGCGGTCGACTTGATCAAGAAGCAGCCGGCGCCTTCCGATCCCAAGGACCAGCAACAACACGACACCAACAAGTACTTTGCTTTGTCTTCACGCGCTGAGGCCATGCGCCTGTATGCCATGAAGGTAGACCAGAGCAAGGGCGCCGAAGCGTCGACCGCTTTCCAGGAATACGAAGCGGTGGAAACCGATCCGGCCAAGAAGGCCAAAGCCGAAAAGGACTACGCGGAACTGCTGTTTCAAACTTCGGGCGATCAGGCAGGTTACGAGAAATCAATCGCCGAATTTCAGAAGATTCTCGAAAGAAATCCTGATGATACGGACGCCTTGTTAAGAGTCGGACAGGCGCTCTTCAACATCGGCGCGCTGATGAATAATGACAAGGCGAAATATCAGGAGGCCTCCAATTATTTGCAGCGCTTTGTCGATAAGGCGCCTGACGGACAGTTGAAGACTGAAGCCAGGGAGTTAATCGCGACCATGAAGCAACAGTCGAACATTACTCCGGAAAAGACGACCACGCCCAAAGCGCCGCCCAGGAAGCGGCCCTAGCGGCTTTACCATTGTCATCCTTGAGAGGCGGGCTGCGGTCCGCCTCTTTTTGTCTTAGCGGCCCGTAGGTAATAACCGGCCCCTTTCTTTTCCGGGTCTGCGTGGGTTAACGGGCCCTCCCTAACGGTCGGGCTTCTGAGACTCAATGAAAGTCGTGCGAGCCCGGACTCTCGACCTTCATCTCCAGCGGCTGAATGCGTCGCGCCTTTACAGAGACCACATTATCCTGGTGCTGCAAAACTCCTTCGATTAGCAGGAAGGGAAAATTGACCAGCGCCAGGCGATTTGTCTCAAAAAGCTGCGGCGTCACGATCACATTAGCGATTCCCGTTTCATCTTCCATACTCAAAAACACAAACCCTTTCGCCGTCCCGGGCCGTTGTCGCACAATCACCCAACCGGCAACCTTCACCCACATGCCGTTCCTCATCTTCCTCAGGTCTCCCGCGGGAGTCACTTTCATCGTATCCAGCCACGCGCGTTGATGCGCCATCGGATGGCGTCCGATAGTGATGCCCGTGCCGCGCAAATCCGCATTCAACCTTTCATTCAAAGTCATTGGCGATAGCGGCGAGGACGTAGCTTCTTCGATCTTTTCATAAAGCGGCCCAGGCTCGCGGGAAACGCGTTCCACCTGCCACAACGCATCGCGACGATGAATGACTCTGGACTCTGGACTTTGGACTTTGCACTTTGCACTTTGAATTGTGGGCTTTGGACTTTGAATCGAATTCAAAGCCCCCACCGCCGCCAGCTTGCGCAACTCATCTCTTCTTAACTCCGGCACGCGCCGGCGCAAATCATCCAGACTTGAGAATGGCCTGCAGGCGCGCGCCTCGACCATCGCCCGGCCGGCTTCCTCGCGCAAAGCTCTCACGCACAGCAGACCGAGACGCAAACCGAGGCCAGTGGTCAACGGCCGGGGGTCAGTGGGCAGCGGCCGGGAGGCAGTTGTGTGCATCCCATTCTCCGCGTCCCCGTATTCCCATGTCTCTATTTTATTTCTCCAGCCACTGCCCACTGCCCTCTGACCACTGACGTCTTCCACCGTGCATTCCCAATTCGATCGCGTCACATCCACCGGCAGCACTTTCAACCCGTGGCGCTGCGCGTCTTTGATGATCGTGAATGGCTGATAAAAACCCATCGGCTGGTTATTGAGGGTCGCCGCGGTGAAGGCCGCCAGGTAATGACATTTCAGATAGGCGCTGGCGTAAGCAATTAATGCGAAGCTGGCCGCATGCGATTCGGGAAAGCCATACAGCGCGAATGAAGCAATCTGCTCGACAATTTCCGCTTGCGTCTGCGCGTCAATTCCCTTTCGCGTCATTCCCAGACGCAATTTCTTCTCGATCTCTTTCATGCGTTGCTCGGATCGTTTGAAGCCCATCGCCCGCCGCAACTCTTCAGCCTCGCCGCCGCTAAAGTCCGCACAGGTCATCGCCATCTTCAGCAGCTGTTCCTGAAACAGGGGCACGCCGAGCGTGCGTTTCAACACCGGTTCCAGGTCGGGATGGGCGTACTTCACCGGCGCGCGTCCGAGGCGCCGCTCCAGATAAGGATTGACCATGTTGCCCACGATGGGCCCGGGCCGGATGATCGCTACCTGCACCACGATGTCGTAAAACCGCTCCGGCCGCAGCCGCGGCAAACAGGACATTTGCGCCCGGCTCTCAATCTGAAACATGCCGATGGTGTCGGCTTGTTGCAGCGCGGCATAGACCGCCGGGTCGTCCGGGGGCAAATGCGCGAGATCGACTTCCTCACGATAATCATCGCGAATGATTTGAATCGACTCTTCCAACACCGCCATCATTCCCAGCCCCAGCAAATCAACTTTGATAATTCCCAGGTCCGCGCAATCTTCTTTGTCCCATTGCACGACGACCCGGCCCGGCATCGCCGCCGGTTCCAGCGGCACGACCGAATCAAGCTGCCCCTGACAAATCACCATGCCGCCCGAATGCTGGCCCAGGTGCCGCGGCAAATCCTGCACCGCCTGATAAAGCTGAAAGAACTTTCGGATACGCCGGTCGCGCAGATCGAGCCCGGCATCTTTGAACTGCCGCTCACTCGTATCTTTCGGATCCTTCCATTCCCAGGTATGGACCAAACCCGACAAACGGCCGAGCGTTTCATCGTCAAAGCCCAGCACCTTACCCACCTCACGCGCCGCCGAACGTCCCCGATAAGTAATCACATTCGCAGTCATCGCGGCCCCCAGCTTTCCATAACGCTCATAGACATATTGAATCGCCCGCTCGCGTTGATCGCCGCTGGGCAGATCGAGATCGATGTCCGGCCACTCACCCCGCTCTTCCGATAAGAACCGCTCGAATAGCAGTTCCATTCCCACCGGATCAACTGCGGTAATTCCCAGGCTGTAACAGACCGCGCTGTTGGCCGCCGAGCCGCGCCCTTGAATCAAAATTCCCTGCCGCTTGCAGAACTCAACCATGTCCCAAACGATTAGGAAATAGCCTTCGAGTTTCAGCTTCGCGATCAACTTTAATTCATGCTCAAGTTGTTTTTCGGCGCGCGCGTACTCGCCGTTCCGGCCGTAACGTCCCCGGGCGCCTTCATACGTGCGCGCCCGCAGAAATGAAGTCATGTTTTCGCCCGGCGGCACCGGATATTTCGGAAACTCGTAACCTAAATCCTTGAGCGTAAATTCGAGCCGGGAGGAAAGCTCAACCGTATTCGCAATCGCCTCCGGCAAATCAGCGAACAAACGGTTCATCTCCTCTGGCGACTTCACAAAGCGTTCGGAGTTGCGCGACAGCAAGCGTCCGGCGGTTTCCAGACGCACGTGATTACGAATGCAGGTGAACACATCGGCCACCTGCCGCTGGCCCCGGGTCGCATAACCAACCCCATTAGTCGCCAGCAACGGCAGTTTCTCCTGGCGGGCCAGCTCGATCACCGCATGGTTGCGCGCCTCTTCATCACGATTGAAGTGGCGTTGTAATTCCGCATAGACATTTTCCTGCCCGAACACGTCAATCAATTGCCCGGTGATTCGGGCAGCTGCCCGCGGCTCGCTACGATGAATTGTGTCTGCTATTGGCCCGTCGGCATCGCCCGTCAAACAAATCAGCCCGTCAGCATATGACGCCAACTCCTCCAGGGTGACTGCACACTCGCCGGGCCTGGCATGCTTTGGCGCCCGCAGCTTCATTCGCGTGATTAGACGGCAAAGGTTCTGATAACCCGTGCGATTGCGGACGAGCAACGGAAGCGTGAATGTAGGCTGGGTCACATGTTCGCGTTTTCGTCGAACGTCCACCGGTTTTTGGACTTCGCACTTTGGACTTTGGATTTTGGATTTTGAAATTTGAACTTTGGAATCTGGAATTTTGAATTTGGAATTTTGAATTTGAAATTCGGATCTTGGACTTCGCACCGTTATCTCCGCTCCAATATGCGCCTTGATCCCGATCTTCTGGGCCGCCAGATGAAACCGCGCAGCGCCATACACGCCATCATTATCGAGCAAGGCCATCGACGGCATCTTTAATTCCGAACACACTGCGATTAACTCTTCCGGCGTCGCTGCCCCGCGCAGAAAACTAAACGCCGAACGCGCATGAAGCTCTACGTAGGGAGTCGCCAAGATACGGTGCGCAGCCGTCCGCACGGTTGATGATTGATTACCCAAATCTTTGTGCTTAGC
>Ga0126383_10002189_pt1 | contig 12566 bp, 4 predicted proteins | sample PanSoiMetPlot_35_FD_96882 | JGI IMG/M metagenome (GOLD analysis project Ga0126383, IMG submission 96882) | Tropical forest soil microbial communities from Panama - MetaG Plot_35 | ecosystem: Environmental > Terrestrial > Soil > Tropical forest > Bulk soil | place: Panama | collected 2016-02-17
ATACCCCGAAGAGCACGACGCAGCTTGTGGCGCTGACCGGCCAGGGGCTCGGATCGGTGGGCCGCCACCTCAAGGTGCTGCTCGATGCCGGCCTGGTGCAGCACAGGCGCGCCGGGCGGTCCGTGCTCTACTACCGAACCGCAGCCGGTGAAACCCTGCTGGAGGCCCAGCGGGGCGGATGACACAACGCGCGCGGCGGAGGACCGCACCAGTAGCGACATCGAACGACGGCCGCGTGAGGCACCCGGCCCGCCGCCCCCGGGGATCCGGTCAGGGCACGGTGACCGGCTGGATGACCACGGGGGCGATCGTGGGGTCAAGCTCCGTTGCCTGCGAAACCCCTTCCGGCGTGATCACATCCACGGCCTTCGGCACCGTGCCCGGATCCACCTGGCAGATCGATGCGGTCCCGCCCGGCGCGCACACGCCGAACTGGAACGGCTGCGGCGTCGCGGCGAAGCCGCGTGCCTGATCGGAGCTGAACCCGTCCTGCCCGGTCAGCACCACGCTGAACCCCCAGCCCGGGCCCGGCGTGCCGAACTGCGCCTCGGGCAGCGCGATCGTAATGGTCCGGTCCGACTGGGACGGCAGGACGGACGGGCTGCCGACCGTGTTGCCCGGCGCATCCACCCACACCGGTGCCGCGAAGGCCTGCACCTCCAGCCGTTGGCTCCACCCCCCTGCGCCGATGGCGTAGTTGCGCTGCGGGAATGCGGCCGCGGTAGAGGTGTTCGCGGCCCCCGGCTGATGCACGTACACATCCAGCATCTGCGCCCCGTTCACCTGGCCGAACGTCGGGTCCAGGTTGGCCAGGGTGACCCGCACGTAGGCGTGCGTGCCGTCGCTGAGTACCTGGAACCGGGTCAGGTCGAACGCGCCCGGGTGGAACTGCGGATCAGTCGGGTACTGGTAGGTGCCGGGCCCGTTGTCGTCCCCGGACGGGTCGCTGACGTCGAGCACCGTGGTCCCGCCGCCCTCGTTGCTGACCGTCACCTGCGCGTACCCGGTGTTCCGCAGGCCGCGCGTGCTGGCGCCGACGGTGATCGCGTTACTGCCGAACCCGATCGGCACGGTCGCGGAGAACGACCCGTCCGCGGCGGCCACCGTGGACGCCACCGACGACCCCCCCGTGGTCGCGTCCACCGACGACACGGTCACCTTCGCCCCGGGCGCGGTGGTGCCGGTCACGGCGGTGGAGGTCGCCGCGAGCGTGCTCCCGTTGGCCGGGGCGGTGATCGCCACGTTCAGCGCGCCGGGCGGCGCGTGCGCCACGTACCGCTGCGTGGTGAACCGCGGCGTTTCCGGCGTGCGCCCGGTGGCCAGGGCCAGGATCAGCCGCAGCTCCTGAGCCTGGGCCCAGGTCAGCGGCGAGGCGGACCCGGCCGCCTTCCCGTCGGTGAAGCCGATGGACGCGGTCGCCGGGTTGCTGCCGAACGCGGAAGCGGCCAGGTCCGGGTTCTCCCACGCCTGCTCGGGCACCAGGCCCACCCCGGAGGAGAAGTCCTCCATCGCGGTCAGCAGGGACGCCGCTCCGCTCCGGTTGCGCTCGGCGACGTCGGATTCGGCCCGCTCGCCGGACAGCACCGGCCACAGGTGCCCGGTGCCGATGTTGGTGGGCGGCCACGGCGCGCCCACGGTCTGGCACCGGGTCTGGCTCGGCTGGTAGCAGTCGCCGTACCCGTCCGCGCTGCCCTGCGCGGCCGAGTTGCCGTACCGGTAAAAGCCGGTCCCGCTGGGCGTGGACACCGCGATCTGCTTGTCCCAGACGCCGAGCGAGGCCTGCACGTCCGGGTCGCTGACCGGCAGTTCACCGAGCCGGACCAGTTCCTGGAACCCGCCGTCCACCACCGCCCGCTGATCCAGGTTCGGCCCGCCGTTGCCCAGGTTGTAGCTGATCGCCGCGTCGGGGTCGCCGGTCTTCGACAGCCGGATGAAGTAGCGCGGTCCGTACGGCCCGCTCGTCGTCACCGTCCACGACTTCACCGTGCGCTGGAAGTAGTCCGCGGTCGCCTGGTAAACCCGCGCCCGCGCCGGGTCATGGTGCTCCCCGGCGATCACCGACGCCGCGGTCAGCCCGGCGATCTCGGCGGCGATCGTGGACGGCGAGTACCCGGTCTGCTCCTCCCACCGCTCCACGCCGGACGACGGCCCGTGCGCGACCAGGAAATCGGCCGCGGGCCTGATGTGGTCGCGCCACAGCGCGCCGTTCCCGCCCAGGCCCGCCTGCAGCGCCATCACGATCGGGTACGACGTCTCGTCCAGCTGGGTCCCGCCGGTGTCCGGGGCGGCCTCGCCGTTGAGCAGCGAGTTGCGCGGCATGGACCCATCCGCCTGCTGCTGGCGGTCGAACAAGAACCGCGTCGCGGCGCGCGCGGTCGCCAGGTCCCCGTCGACGAGCAGCCCGGTGAACGCCTCGTAGAGGTCCCGGGCGAACACCTCCCGGTAGGAGCCGAAGTAGGACGGCGCGCCGTTGGTGAAGACCCCCGCCGGCACCGCCTGCCCCCACGGGCTGGCCAGCGACGCCACGATCGCGCCGGGGAAGGTCTTGTCCACGCTGGCCTTGATCACGTTGGCCGACAGATAGTAATGGAGTATGGCGCCGCGGTCCTGCCGGGCCGCCGCCCCGGACACCTGCCCGAACGGCGGCCGCAGCCCGGCGTCGTAGCCGGTCCAGCCGTGCAGGTAGTTCAGCTCGGCCGCCGCGAACGGCTGGCGCAGCGAACGGCGCGCCGTCGCCACCGCCGAGGCCTGGTCGCGGCCGAACCCCAGGGCCAGGGTGACCGGGCGACCACGGGCCGGGGTGACCTCCTCGGTCGCGGTGATGTGGCCGTCGGGCGCCGAATCGAACGGCGTCAGCGCATGGTCGAGGTCGAGCTGGATGAGGCCGTCGCTGAAGCTGCCCGCGTACCCGACGCTCGCGGCCGGCGAGGAAACGCTCGCTCCCAGAGCCATGTACGTCGGCACGGCGTAGTCGCGGTTGACTGCGTTGGTCACGGTGTTCGTGCTGGAGATCACCGGCACCGGCGAGCCGGTCGAGGTGTCGATCACCCCGGAGTTCGCGCCCGCGTTCTGGATACCGCCGCCGCCGTTGCCGTTCACGTGCGCGTCAAGCCGCGCGTACACGTGCAGGCCGGCCAGGTCGGTGCCGGACCCGGGCAGCGCCGCGAGCCGGGTGCGCATCAGCACCGTGTCACGGGCGGGGTCGGTGATGTAGGTGGTGGTGAGCTGGTAGCCGTGGCTGGTGTTGGCCGCGGTCACCGTGCAGGCCATGCCGGTGGGGTCGGCCGCCGCCGTGTACGTCATGTCCCGGGTTTGCACGTCGGTGAACGTGGAGCCGTCGGTGACGATGTACTGGAGCGTGCTGACGTTGGTGTTGTCGATCGTGGGCTCGTAGACGTCCGACAGCGCACCGCCGGCCACGGTGTACCAGACCTTCGACCGGGTTCCGGTGGCCGTGCCCACGCAGTCCTTGCGCGCCAGGTCGAAGTAGGACGGCGCCCCGGGCGCTCCGGGTGCCACGTCCGCCGCGGCCGCCCGGCCCGCCGCGGACGCTGTGCCGCCGGTGCCAAGCGCGAGCACCGTGCTGACCGCCACGCTGCACGTCACCAGCACGGCTCCCGGCCTGCGGAACAGCGCCACCGACCTCATCGCACCTCCATGCGGACGGACCAGCCGATCGGGCGCGAAGGGGAAGTCACCGCTGCCAGCCCCCGAGAGCCCCTAGCCGAGCGTCCCGCCGTGGCCGGTTTGTGTCAATGCCGCTTCCGCGGGCCGGCCGGGCGCGCACCGGTCACCCGCTGGGCGCTGCTTTGCTGAATAACGCCCGCCGCCTGCTGCCCTCAGGGCGCCCGCCAGCCGCCGCCCGGGGTGCCCCGGCCCTGCGGGCCACGCCGCTTCCGGCGGCCGGTACGGCGCCCGGACCGGCCGTTTCGGAAGGTGGTATCCGATTGTGTCCCCTCCGTGAACGGTCGGTAGTGCGCTATACAAGGATGAGCACGAGGGAGCGACATGCCGCCTAACGACGGATCCGGGCAGGCCATGCAGGTGGCCCGGGAACGTATCGACCTCCTGCGCCAGAAGTTGCGCGAGACCCCGGCGCCCGTCAAGGTCGTCCTGGTCACCGCGGTGTTGGTGCTGGTGGTGATGACCCCTTTCCTGTTGGGCCGGCTCGCTTACCTCATCGTCGTGGTGCCGCTGCTGTACGGCCCGGTCGCGGTCGTGCGCGGCAGCCGGTCCGTCCTGGCCTCGGTGGGCGTCGGCATCTGGGGCCTGGCCGTGATCTCCATCGCGGCGGCGAAGTTCCAGCAGAACAGCTTCGACGCGGTCCCGTTGCTGCTGCTCCCGGTGGCGGTCGTGCTGGTGGCGCACTTCCCGCCGTTTGCCCGGGTGGCGAACTGCCGGCCGCAGGAGCGCGCCTTCGCGCCCTGCCGCACGGTGGCGCTGGTGCTGGCGTGGTCGCTGCCCCCGGCGCTGATCGCCTGGTGGCTGGACCGCAGCCAGCCGGTCATCGTGTACGCCGTCGCCTGGGGGCTGGCGGTGCTCGTGCTGTGCTGGCGGTTTGCCAATGCCTGGCAGCGGGCGCGCGGGGATACCAGGCAGCGGGCCAGGGCGGGGCTGGCCGCGCCGTACGGGCCGGCCGGCCCGGGGCCGGGCGGGCGCATGGCGGACCTGGGGCGCGGCGTCCGCGCGGCGGACGGGGTGCCCGGGCAGATGACCGCGGCCGGCGTGCGGGACCCCGGGGCGCCCAGCGCCGAGTTGGCGCCGATCAGCGTCGATCAGGTGATGGCGGAACTGGACGCGATGATCGGCCTGGAGCCGGTCAAGGAGCAGATCCGCCAGCTCGCCGCCTCGGTGGAGGCCGCGGAGCGGCGGCGGGACGCCGGCTACCTGACCGACAAGCCGCTGCAGCATTTCGTGTTCCTCGGGCCGCCGGGCACCGGCAAGACCTCGGTGGCCCGGATCATCGCCAAGATCTACTACGCGTTCGACCTGCTGCCGAGCCCGAACGTGGTGGAGGCGCAGCGGGCCGACCTGATCGGGGAGTATCTCGGGGCCACCGCCATCAAGACCAACCAGCTGATCAACGCGGCCATCGGCGGGGTGCTGTTCATCGACGAGGCGTACAGCCTGGTCAACGACGGTGAGGGCCACGGGGACAGGTTCGGCAGCGAGGCGGTGCAGGCGCTGCTCAAGCGGGCCGAGGACGACCGGGACAACCTCGTGGTGATCCTGGCCGGGTACCAGCGGCAGATGGAGGACTTCCTCGCCAGCAACCCCGGGCTGAACTCGCGGTTCGCGATGCGGATCCGGTTCCCCGGGTACTCGCCGGCCGAGCTGCGCGCCCTGGCGCAGACGGCGCTGGCACAGCGCGGGGAGTCGCTGGACGGCGAGGCGACGCGCACGCTGACCAGGATGATGGACGATGTCGGCCGCCGCCGGGTCGCCGACGAGCTGGGCAACGGCCGGTTCGTCCGCAACCTGCTGGAGAAGGCGCGGCAGGCGCGCGACGTCCGGGTGATGCGGAGCAGTGCCGAGCCGCCCGCCTCGGAACTGATGACGCTGCGGGCCGAAGACCTGGAGCGCGCGTTCGGCGAGCTGACCTCCCGGTTCCGCGGCTACGCGGAGGCGCCGACGCTGGACGACGCCATGGCCGAGCTGGACGAGCTGGTGGGCCTGGAACCGGTCAAGCGGCAGGTACACGAGATCGTCGCGCAGCTGCAGGTGGCCCGGCTGCGGGACCGGCAGGGCATCGCCAGCCAGCCCCCGGCCCGGCATTTCGTGTTCACCGGCCCGCCGGGGACGGGCAAGACCACGGTCGCCCGCATCCTGGGGCGCATCTTCGCCGCGCTCGGCCTGCTGGTCCGGCCGGAGGTGGTGGAAGCGCACCGGGCGGACCTGGTCGGCGAGCATCTCGGCTCGACCGCGATCAAGACCGGCAAGCTGATCGACTCCGCGCTCGGCGGCGTGCTGTTCATCGACGAGGCGTACTCGCTGTACAACGAGGGCTACTCGGGCGGCGACGCCTACGGGTCCGAGGCGGTGGCGACCCTGCTCAAGCGGGCCGAAGACGACCGGGACCGGCTGGTGATCGTGCTCGCCGGATACCCGCAGGACATGGGCCGCTTCCTGCGCAGCAACCCCGGGCTGGCCTCCCGGTTCTCGGTGCGGATCTCCTTCCCCAGCTACACCCCCGGCGAGCTGGCCCAGATCATGAGCGTGATCGCGGAACAGGCGGGTGACTCGTTCGACCCGGACGCGCTGCCCGTCCTGGAGCGGATCTTCCGGGATGCCTGCGACCGGGGGCGCATCGACGAACTGGGCAACGGCCGGTTCGCCCGCTCGCTGTTCGAGCGCGCCTGCGCCGCCCGCGACCTGCGGGTCGCCAACCTCGGCGAGGATGCCACCGCGGCGGACCTGACCACGCTGACCGCGATCGACCTCGAAACCGCGGTCAGCGGGCTCGCCGGCGACCGGGGCGGGCTCAGCGGCGGCCGGGGCGGGCTCGGCGAGGACCGGGGCGGGCTCGGCGAGGACCGGGGCGGCTACGCCGGCGGCCGTAACGGGCTGACCAGCGGCCTGGACCAGGGAAATTGAGCTGTCGGCCTCCCTCGCGGGCGCTTCGCATGGTCGTGCCGGAGGCGCGCAAAATAGCTGCGCGCGAGGCTGGTCCTCGGCGTCGGGACGCCGCAACGGTGCCTGAGGGTGCGTCGTGCCGGAGGCGCGCCAAGAAGAACTGTGCGGCGTTCGGCCCGGCGCCTGCGGCGACTCGGCTTGGCCTGCCTAGCCGCTGGCCGTCATAGAACTCACGGCAGCCTGCGCAGTTCGGCCTTCAGCCTGGCGGTGTCGTTACCGACGTCCCTGATCAGGTACATGAGCGTGTGCTGCACAGCGTGCTTGTCCTCGCCCCGGTCGAGCAGCCGCTGCGCGGCCTCCCACAGCTCGGGGGGATCGCCGCGCCAGAGCCGGTCGCTGAGCACCAGGTGCCTGCGGATGTGCTGCTCGCTCGCCGGGCGCCCGTGGGCGTCGTCGTGGTCGGCGGCCAGCAAAGTCCGCCGGGCGTCCGGCAGGGCCGGGTCCAGCGCGCCCAGGTCGATGCCCTGGTAGCGCCCCCGCAGCACGGGGAAGGCGAACGCGCGCCGCGGCAGCGCCTCCAGGTCGGCGTCCGGCAGCAGCCTGCCTACCAGCCCGGTGTCCAGGCCGAAACTGGACGGGTCCCGGTAGGTCTGGGTGAACGTCCCCATCGCGGCGTACACCGCGTCGACGGTCTGGTTCACCACCTCACCGTCCAGCCCGCGGCGCCGCCCGGCCCAGCGTGCCCAGGCGGCGAGCACGTGCGGCATGGCATGCTGCTCGGCGGGCCAGAGCATGATCTTGCGGGGCAGCCAGTCGAGCAGGAACGTCTCCGCCTTGGCGGGGCTCATCCGCAGCGGCCGGCCGAAGTCCTGATCGCATCCGTAGCTGATGATGTGGTCGGCGCACCGGCTGGCCGCCCGGCGGTCGGACAGGTCCTCGGCCTCGTCGGAGGCGAGGAACCCGACCACGAGCATCGCCCTTCTGTCGCTGCTCCACGCCTGCCGCCGCGCCTGGGCGCCGTCCCAGGCCGACTCGGGCTCGTGGATGGCCGGCCGCGCGGCCGGGCCGCCGGCGGGCAGGCGAGCCGGCGAGGCCTTGTCCGGGGGTGGCAGGGCCCGGATCCGGGACCTGATGAACGCGTGGTAGGAGGCGAAGGTCTTGCTGACCCGCGGGTCGGGCGCGGCGTGCGTGACCCCGAGCGCGGTCTCCAGCAGGTGCCTGGCCTGGGAGGCGGCAACCTGCCGGAAGGTGCCGCGCCCGCTGCCGTCTCGGCAGCGCTCCAGCAGCGTGTCCACCTGGGAGGTGACCCAGCCGTCGGACAGCATGCCGGCGGAGTTGTAGTCGACCACGAGGACCAGGGCGTGCGGCTCCGTCCCGGCGTAGCTGAACAGGCACACGGCCTCGTCGCGGTCGCCGAACGCATCGGAGTTCAGGTAGCAGTCCCCGGCGGCCACGGCGCCCACGTGCTGCGCCCAGCCCGGGCGCTTGATCCCTCGCTCGATCAGGCCGAGCGCGGCGCACTCGGCCGCGGCGGCCTGCCGGGGGGTGCCCAGGCAGGCGATGCCGGACAGCAGCGCCAGCGCGGCCGGGCTCGCATGCTGGCCCGCGTACGCGACGAGCCCCTCCCCGATCACTTCCTCCAGATCGGCGTTGCGCGCCCGGGAGCCCGGTTCGCGCTCCCCCCACCAGGTGCCGAGCAGTTCGCTGACCATCAGTTCGGCGTCGAGCGGGCTGCGCACCGCGAGCAGCTCCCGTGATGCCCGGAGCATTTCCGCAAAGAGGGCGTTCGGCGGCGGAGCGGGTAGCGATGAGGGCCGGGCGACCCGGCGATGACCGGACCGGCCGCCTCCGGGCGGGAGGTTCCCGCGGCCGCCCTGCGAAGTCACCCGCCCAGTTTCCCAGATCTGCGCCGTCACGGGCACGTTCCGCGCTATCCGCGCCATGATTTCGGTCAAGGCCCCGCTCCTGCGTCACGGGGCCTTGAGCGTGTTAGCCGGGGAGCGGCCCCCGGAACCCCCCGGCGCCCTAGCGGCCCTACGGGCTGGCGCAACCGTGACAAACGACCGAGATGCGTGGCGGCGGGATGGGCAGGATGGCGCGCCGCGCCGGTGCATGGTCGGCGTAGCGGCCACCTGAGGGCGCGATCTGGCCTAGGATAAGGAAGCCTTAACCAGCCGACCATCGTGTTGAGCGCGGCAGCGGCGCTCGAGACCGGGGGTGCGGATGGCTCCCCGCTGCCGCGTTGATGCCGATAGCCTGCTTGAGTCCGCAGTGAGCAGGAAGGAGCCGAGGGATGGCAGGCTCGCTCACGGGCCAGAAGCGGTGCAATGAGCACTGACACATCGGTACCGCAACCACAGATGTCTGGCATGGATGTCTCCGACGCCGCGCTGCTCGCGACCCTGCTGCGCGAAGCCCCCATCGGTTTTGCCTTCTTCGGCACCGATCTGTGCTTCCGGCGCGTGAACCGCAGCCTGGCCAGGCTTTACGGCCACAACGGCGCCGACCACATCGGGCACCCGCCATCCCGGGTATGGCCCGAGCCGCTGGCGAAGCGCGCCGAGTCGGCCATCCGCCGCGTGCTCGAAGACGACCAGCCGTTGCTCGAGCCGGACCAGCCGATCAGCATGCTGAAAGGCGGGGGCAGGGCCGGTGAGGAGAACGGGGGAGGAGAGCACCTCGGGACCCGGCCCCAGGCCAGGCACTGGTCGTTCTCCTGGTTCCCCTCGCATGACCCGGAAGGCGCCATCAGCGGTGTCGCGCTGATCGCCGTGGACGTGACCGAGCGCCGCAACTCCGAAGAGGCGGTCCGCCGGAGCGAGGAGCGGTACCGGTCGCTGGTGCAGGCCGGGGCGCAGGTGGTGTGGGTGACCACGCCCACCGGCGAGATCGCGGAGGACTCGCCGGAGTGGCGCTGGATCACCGGCCAGACCCTGGAGGAGTACCTGGGCGACGGCTGGCTCGTCGGCGTGCACCCCGAGGACCGGGAGCGGGTGGAACGGGCCTGGCGGGACTGCGTCGGCGCCGGGAAGATCTTCGACAGCCGGTACCGGGTGCGCACGAAGACCGGGTCGTACCGGCACTACGACGTGCGCGCCGTGCCGATCGAGCGGGACGGCAAGATCATCGAGTGGGTGGGCGCGAGCACCGACGTGACCGCCCAGCGCGAGGCCGAGGAGATGCGCGGCCGGCTGACCGAGCAGCTTTCCGCGGCGGCGCTGCGCACCGCCCGGCTGCAGCAGGCGACGTCGATGCTGGCCGAGGCGCTCACCGTGGAGCAGGTGGTCGAGGTGATCACCGAGGTCGGCCGGTCAGCGATCGGCGCCGACCGCTCCGCCGTGGCCCTGCTCGACCCCGAGCGGCTCCGGGTGCACACGGTCAACCCCGGCGGCCTGCCGGACAGCCCCGGCCACCCGGGCGGCGACATCCCGCTGGACATTCCCAGCGTGGTCACCCTGGCCATCACCACCCGGCGCCCGGTGCTGGTGGAGAACCCCGACGCGCTGCGCCGCACCTTCGCCGAGGTGGCCGACCTGGACCTGTTCTTGTCCCACACCGACGAGCGGGCCTGGGTGGGCATGCCGCTGCTGGCCGCCGGGTCGGCGATCGGCGCGCTGCGGTTCTCGTTCTCCCGGCCGCGGAAGATCACTGACGAGGAGCGGGTGTTCCTCGAGGCGCTGGCGGGCCAGTGCGCGCTGGCCGTGGAACGGGCCTCGCTGTTCGAGCGCGAGCACACCACGGCCGAGACGCTGCAGCGCAGCCTGCTGCCGGACCGCCTGCCCAGCGTGCCCGGCATCATCCTGGACGCCAGGTACCTGCCGGTGACCCGGAACATGGAGATCGGCGGGGACTGGTACGACGCGTTCCGGCTGCCCGACGGCCGCCTGGCCGTGGCGGCGGGGGATGTCATGGGCAAGGGGCTGTCCGCCGCGGCGGGCATGGGCCGGGTGCGCAACGCCCTGCGGGCCCTGGCCCTCACCGACCCCAGGCCCGCGGCGGTGCTGGCCGGGCTGGACCGGCTGTTCGCCGCCACCGAACTCGATGAGCAGGTGACCACGGTCGCCTACCTGGTGTTCGACCCGGTGTCGGGGGAAGGGCTGGCAGGCAACGCCGGCCACCCGCCGCCGCTGCTGCTGTGCCGGGACGCGCCGCCACGGCTGGATCTCGGCGAGGCGGGGACGCCGCTGGGCTGGCCAAGCCCGCGCCAGCAGTACGTCTTCCGGCTGCCTCCGGGCCACACGGCGGTGCTGTACTCCGACGGCCTGGTGGAGAACCGGCGCCGCGGGCTGCACTCCGGCCTGGACGAACTGGTGGCCGTGGCCGGGCAGGCGGCGCCCGCGGTGGCGGAAGATCCCGCCAAGCTGCTGGAATACCTGGTTGACCGGATGCTCACCGGTTATGAACAAGATGATGACGTGACCGTGCTCGTGCTGCATGTGCCCAGGCGTGACGGTACGGCCAAACCACTCGTGACGGAGTCACGAGTGGTGCAGGCCACCGGGGGGCCCGGGGGGTCGCTCCCCCGGACCAGCAAGGCGCGGGCTGGCGCTTCGGCTGGTTCCATGATCGCGGCGAAAACGGGTAAAACATGACTACGGGGCGTGTGTCCCGGCGGGACCCGGCGCGATCGCGGAGGTGGCCGACGGTACGAGCTACCCGTCGACTCCGCCTAAGGTGGATCACGGGAGAAGGGCGGGGCCTGGCAACGATGGCCAGCGGACCTTGCCAAACAGCCCCGAACGGTCCCGGCAGCGGGGTGAGCTAAGTAAATCCCGTTGTCGCCCACGTGCGCAGGAGAGGTTGTCTGTGTCGTCTGCCCGGTCGGACAGTCACGTGCCACTCGCGGCTTGGCAGGCCGCCGTCGTTATGCGAAGGAAGGGGTGACCGCGGTGGCAAGCGCGCAAGGCTCCGCGGCGCGGAAGCAGCCCGGCCAGCAAAGCCAGGGCCGCCGGGCGCCAGTGCAGCAGGTACCCGCGCGCTCCCGGTCGGAGCAAGCCTCGCGTAAGGGCGATACGCCGGTCACCTTGGTGGAGACGGACGAGCCGGCGGGGGCGGATGCCCCGGGTACCGCGCGCGAGAAGGGATCCCGGTCGCGGCGGCCGCAGCGTAATTCACCAAAATCCGTGCCTGGAACGGGCGGCGACGCGGCACCGGCGCAGGGACCGCAGGGCAAGCAGGCCCGTGCGGGCGGCGCCGAGGACGCGCCGGAGGACCGCACCCCCCCGGCCGGGGAAGGCATGGAGGGCGGGGCGGGCGGCTCCGAGGCTTCCGGCCTGGCTGAGGACGGCGGCATGGAAGAGGCCGACCTGGACGTGGTGGTGACTCTCGAAGGAGTGGATATCGACGCCGTCGACCTGGACGACTTCGCCGTCGATGTAGACGTCGACCTGGAAGTCGACGTGGACATCGAGGACGGGGCCGAGGAAATCGACGTGGCCGCCCTCGACGCCTCGCTGGCCGAGATCGAGGCCGAGGACACCGACGAGGAGGCGGCGGCCACCGCGGAGGAGACCAGCCCGGGCGATGGGCCCGAGGCCGCCGTCGCGGCCGGCCCCGCGGCGCCGGGCGAGGGGCAGGCCGGGCCGGTCCGGACCGGTGAAGAAGGTGACGACGAGACCTTCGTCTTCGGCGACGATGACGACGACCTGCCCGCCGCGCAGGTCGCGTCGGCCGGGGCGACCGCCGACCCGGTCAAGGACTACCTCAAGCAGATCGGCAAGGTTCCGCTGCTCAACGCCGAGCAGGAGGTCGAGCTGGCCAAGCGGATCGAGGCCGGGCTGTTCGCCGAGGAGAAGCTGGGCCAGGGCACCGCCGGGCTGGTGCCCGAGCAGAGGCTCGACATGGAGTGGATCGCCGAGGACGGCCGGCGCGCCAAGAACCACCTGCTGGAGGCGAACCTGCGGCTGGTGGTGTCGCTGGCCAAGCGGTACACCGGCCGCGGCATGCTGTTCCTGGACCTGATCCAGGAGGGCAACCTGGGCCTGATCCGCGCG
>Ga0126383_10002190_pt1 | contig 12565 bp, 9 predicted proteins | sample PanSoiMetPlot_35_FD_96882 | JGI IMG/M metagenome (GOLD analysis project Ga0126383, IMG submission 96882) | Tropical forest soil microbial communities from Panama - MetaG Plot_35 | ecosystem: Environmental > Terrestrial > Soil > Tropical forest > Bulk soil | place: Panama | collected 2016-02-17
CAATTGTCATGTACAGTAAAGTCACTCGGAACAAATTTGCTGTACTGGGAACGCGCACGCATTGAGAGGCGCTCATAAATATGGGAGTCGTTCGGCGAAAAAGGGCGTTAGGCATTCTGATCCCCGCCTTGGAAAAACCACGCATCCTTACCGAATAGTTTGGAAATATGTGTTAACTCCGGTTGCAAACGCGAAGCACGAAACTCTAGAAACAGAAATTTTGTAATGCCTCGCCATTGCTGGCCGTTCCATCGCATTTCTTTAATCTTTCTTTTGTTATATCTTTACGCATTGTTGTTGGAGGATTTGCCAAGATATTGAAGTGGAGATGCTTTGGTTTTGAGTGGCCACCTGTGCCGGTTGCGAATTCGGCGCTGAAGGCCTGAGAAAAAGCGAATGCCGCCTTGCGAGAAAGGCTTCCCTTTGGGGTCACCCGTGTCGTACTGCTTCGGCAGCGCAGACACGCATGGCTGAGGAATGCGCTCGTTACAGGGTTGCATAACTCGTATTGGAGTCCACTCAGGGTTACTGTGAGGTTCGTATGTGGTTAGGAGAGCTTATCGACGAGTTGCGGTGTCAAGTAGCAAGCGCTTTCGCTGGCATTGATCAGTTTCCAGGAAGACTGCGAGCCACATGCGGGTTAGCGGGTCTCGGCCTGATGATACTGGTCGCCGCCGGATCATTCCGGCAGGTTGCTGCTCAAACGCCGAGTATTCCGGCTGCGGTGGCGACGACTGCAAACGACGACACGCGATATCGAATTGGACCCGGGGACGTTTTGGACATTCGGGTGTTGAAAGCGCCTGAACTATCGCGTGACTCAGTCCGCGTCGACCAGCGCGGTATGATTCGTATGCCCATGATTGCAGACGATATTCTCGCTGCATGCCTGACTGAAGCTGAGCTGGGAAGCAAGATTGCGAATCTCTATCTCGAGTATAAGCGACATCCGGTGGTCGATGTGTTTATCAAAGACTACCAATCTCAGCCCGTATCAATTGTTGGACAGCTAAACTATGTTCATCCTGACGGCACACAATTCCGGCTTCATCGGCAAGTACGCCTGCTCGAATTGATCGCCCTGGCAGGCGGTGTCTCTCCGCAGGCCGGACAATCCGTGAATGTCGTCCACACGATGGGCGTCGATCTTTGCGCGGCACCCTCAACGACGCCAGCCGGTGACAGCGATTTGGGAGTGCTTGTTAGTTACAAACTGAGCGATACCATGCGTGGTCTGCCGGAAGCGAACCCGGTGTTGCGACCGGGTGATATCGTCGTAGTTCCTGAAGGCGCGCAAGCGTATGTCGTAGGGAATGTAATCAAACCATCCACGATCCCGCTGCGGGAGCCAATCACCGTCTCGCGAGCAATCGCGATGGCGGGCGGCACCGGCCCCGCCAGCCAAAAAGATCGCGTCCGCATTGTGCGGCAGGTGCCAGGCAGCCAGGTGAAACAGGAGATCTATGTTGACTTGAGCGCGGTGGAGAAGCGTAAGTCAGAGGACATTATCCTGGTGCCGAACGATATTGTTGATGTACCAACCTCGGGGACAAAGAGTTTTCTGCGGTCTCTGGTCGGAGCAGTTGCGCCGGCTATGTCTCAGATACCGGCCCGCATTCCGTAGGCGGCAAAGCCTCACTCAATAACGTAACTATGAACGAACCACCATCCTTGGCAACGCGGACCGACTTAAACAAACCCGAATCGTTAACGCTTGCGCCGTCTAATGGCAACGTGGATGCGCGCGCCGCGTTATTGCACTATTCCTACGACGACTATCGTGGGGAACAGAAGGGTTTGCACCTGAGGAATTACTGGCACATTTTACGGAAGCATCTGTGGCTGGTAATTGGCATCACTCTTTTACTGCCGACGTTGGTGGCGATCTATGTGGTCCGCAAGCCGGACATCTTTGAAGCTCAATCGCGAATCCAGGTGGACCTGGAAAGCGGGAACTCGCTGCTCGGCGGGATGTCAAAAAACAGCGGTTCAGTGATCCTGAGCAGCGAAGGCTCCGACCCGGCTTATTTCAATACCCAGCTCCAGATTTTGACTGGTCCGGGATTGCTGCGGCGCATTGTTAAGAACCTGGACCTGGAACATAACTCCGATTTTGGATCGGAACAGAGCTCGAACAGCAGATCCGTCTGGTCCCGAGTGCGAGGGCTGCTGGGATTTAAGTCCAAGAGCGATGAGAAGCAAGCGGCTGCGAACCAGGTGCCCGTGACTGCAAGCTCTGCCAACACACAGGACATGGCAGAAGCCGAACGGCTGGCTGATTACGTTGAGACGCTGCAGTCTATTCTGTCGGTCGAGCCAGTGAAAGAGACGCGTTTATCAGTTCGCGAGACGAGGTTAATCGATATTAGTTGCCGCCATACGGATCCGCGACTAGCGGCAAAAATTGTCAATAACGTGGCGGACACTTTTGTTTTGCAGAACCTGGAAAAGAAAACAGAAACCAGCAGCAGTACCAGCACTTACCTGGCAAAACGAATCGCCGAATTGCAATCCACGATTAGGTCAAAAGATGAAGAACTGATCAATTACGCAAAGAATCATCAGATTCTTTCGCTGGACCAAAATCAGAACACCGTCGTCGAGCGGCTCGAAGGTCTGAATAAGCAATTGCTCGAGGCCGAGAATGAGCGCAAGCTGGCAGAGGCCGCGTACAAAGCGAGCCTGGCACCTGGCGCGGCGGAAGCCCTGGCCGAGGGCGGAGGTTCTGAAAAGGGAAATATCTCAGCCGCAACAGTGAACACCGAAGCCGAACTCAAGCTGGCGGAGCTGAAGCAAAAGAAAGCCGAGTTGCTGGTTGAGAACACGGAGAAATGGCCGGCAGTTAAGGAGATCGATCGTCAGATAGCCGAGCGGGAAAAACAACTCAATACCACCCGTGCTCGCGCCGCCGGTGTTGTGACGACGAATCTCGCGACCAGATACCGTCAGGCTCAGGCGACCGAAGACTCGCTGCGAAAGGCCTATGAACAGCAACGGGCAGATACGCTGGCGCAAAATGAAGCGGCCGTAAACTATCGGATAATTCAGCAGGAAATCGACACCTATAAGACGCTCCTTGACGGTTTGTTACAACGAACCAAGGAGAACGACGTGGTAATGGCCGGCACGCCAAATAACGTGCGCGTGGTTGATTACGCGATCTCCCCCAAAAAGCCGGTTGCTCCGAAGCGCACGCTGATGGTTGGGGTAACGTTCCTGTTGGCGCTCGGCTGCGGGATCGGATTGGCTTTTGTTCTGGAGTATCTCGATGACAGCGTCCGGACGGTCGAAGACGTTGAGAATTTTTTGCACCTGCCTTCCGTTGCTCTTATTCCCCAGACTGAGTTCAACGCACCGAGGCGACTGCTGTCCTCGAGAAACGGCGGAGCTCGCAAGAACAACCGCAGCGCAGAAGTGCTACTGACCGAACTGGACAAGCGCTCTCCGGTCACTGAAGCGTACCGGCATTTGCGCACTTCCATTCTCCTCTCGACTGCTGGTCGGCCACCGAAAAGCCTGCTTATTACCTCAAGCGTTCCTTCGGAAGGAAAAACCACGACTGCCGTAAATACTGCCATTAGCCTGGCCCAAACAGGCGCGAAGGTGCTCGTTATCGACGGAGACATGCGGCGTCCGCGGGTTCATTCCATCTTCGGTATCGGCAACAATTGTGGTTTAAGTTCATTGTTGGCCGGTGATCTCCCCTTGAGCGAATGGGCTTCGGCCGTCCAAAAAACGTCAGTGCCTGATTTGCACGTGCTCACGGCCGGGCCGCTGCCGCCTAACCCTGCAGAATTGCTCGGGTCAGAGCAAATGGTAAAGGTGATCGCTGCGGCCACTGCTGAATTCAACCACGTAGTCGTTGATTCTCCTCCGGTCGCCGCCTTCACCGACGGAGTTCTTATCGCCTCGATGGTTGAGGGAGTTTTGCTCGTTGTCCACAGTGGTAAAAACTCACGCAAGGTCGTAGGCCGGGCTCGGAAGTTACTACGAGATGTGGGCGCGCGCATGATCGGAGTTGTCTTGAACAAGGTCGAGGCGGCGCCCGAGAACTCATACTATTACTACAGCGGTTACTATTCTCACTATCACCTGAACGAAGACGCCGGCGCTGACGAACAGGCCGGTACCGGCACCTGATGAAGTTGCCTTCGTTAGGCCTACTCAACAACCATATGCGGGCTGAAGAGCGCAAGATGCCAAATTTGGACAATTTGACGGTATTGGTGACTGGTGGCACCGGATCCTTCGGTAAGAAGTTTACCGAGATCGTCTTGAATAACTATGCGCCGAAGAAACTAATCATCTTTAGTCGCGACGAGCTCAAACAGCATGAGATGCGGCAGCGGTTTCCCGACGATGGCGATTCGCCGATGCGCTATTTCGTGGGTGACGTGCGAGACAAGGAGCGCCTCTATCGGGCGCTTGATGGAGTTGATGTGGTGGTTCATGCAGCGGCATTAAAGCAGGTGCCGTCATGCGAATACAATCCGCTCGAAGCAATTAAGACCAATGTTCTGGGCGCTGCCAATCTGATTGATGCCGCGATTGATCGGAATGTCAAGAAAGTGATTGCGCTCAGCACCGACAAAGCGGCGAATCCGATTAACCTTTACGGCGCCACCAAGCTTTGCGCCGACAAATTGTTCGTTGCGGCCAACAGCTATTCGGGCGTCCATTGCACTAAATTCAGCGTCGTGAGATACGGGAATGTCGTAGGCAGCCGTGGCAGTGTCATCCCTTTCTTCATAAGGATGAAAGAGAGAGGAGTGTTGCCAATCACGGACACGAGGATGACTCGCTTCTGGCTAACATTGGAACAGGGCGTCAAGTTCGTGCTGGCATCGCTGGATCGCATGGAAGGCGGCGAAATCTTCGTGCCGAAGATTCCCAGCATGAGTATTCTCGATCTGGCTACTGCCATCGCTCCGGAATGCAGCACAACGGTAGTTGGCATTAGACCGGGCGAGAAATTACACGAGACGATGGTGCCGGTCGACGATGCGCGCCATACGCTGGAGTTCGACGATCATTTTGTCATCCTGCCGACCTTCGCAGAGCAGGGCATCGAAAAGTACCTCAAACGCGGCGAGGGCAAACCGTGTACCGACGGTTTTCGTTATTCAAGCGATGAAAACACTGACTGGCTGACGGTTGAACAGTTACAGGAAATTCTCGGCCTGGTCGAGCTTGAAACGCAAACCTGACATAAAATTGAAGCCCGCGATCTTATAACACCGCTTTCTAACCTCAAGCGGAGCCCATTCTGTGCTCAGCTATCCGTACAGATGGCAACCCTAATCAAATCAGTGACTACCGATCTTGCCTTGAACGGCGGCGAGCCGGTGCGGCGATCTGTCCTGCCGTATGGAAGACCGTGCGTGGATGCGGGTGACGTGCAGGCCATGGCGCAAGTGCTCGACACTGAGTGGCTGACAACGGGACCGAAGGTGGCGGAATTCGAGAAGGCTTTTGCAGATTTTGTCGGCACTAAAGAGGCAGTCGCCGTCTGCAACGGCACGGCCGCGCTTCATTCTGCGGTTTATGCCCTGGGTATTGGATCCGGAGACGAAGTGATCGTGCCGGCGATGACGTTTGCGGCGACGGCAAACTGCGTAGTGTATCAGCGAGGCACGCCGATTTTCGCCGATGTTGATCCTGAGACTTTGCTGCTGGATCCAGCCGAAGTCGAAAAGAAGATAACGTCCCGGACCAAGGCGTTGATTGCGGTCGATTATGCCGGGCAGCCGTGCGACTATGATGTCTTACGAAACGTAGCTGAGTCGCACGATCTAAAATTGGTCGACGACGCGTGTCATGCAGTCGGCGGCGCTTATAAAGGTCGTACCGTCGGGAGCCTTGCGGATTTGAACACTTTCTCTTTTCATCCAGTCAAACATTTCACGACGGGTGAAGGGGGTATGATTACCACGGATGACCGCCTCCTCGCGCAGCGAATGCGCACATTCAGGAACCATGGGATAACCAGCGACCACCGGCAACGCGCCGAGCAGGGAGGTTTTTTCTATGAGATGGTAGACCTGGGTTTTAATTACCGGCTGACCGATTTCCAATGTGCCCTGGGTTTGAGCCAATTACCAAAAGTTCCCGATTTCGTCGCGCGACGGCAGGCGATTGCTGGATTTTACGATAAAGCTTTTGCCGGGATCCCTGGCATTCAGCCGCTGAAAGTAAGGTCCGCAGTGTCGCACGCTTATCATCTATACATCGTGCAGCTGGATTTGGAACAGTTAACGGTCGATCGGGCGACGATTTTCTCAGCCCTGCGGGCCGAAGGGATTGGCGTGAACGTCCACTACATTCCAGTCTATTTGCACCCCTTTTATCGCGCCAATTATGGCCTGGCGCCGGGTTTGTGCCCGGTAGCTGAAGCTGCTTATCAGCGGATGGTTTCGTTGCCGATTTTTCCCGAGATGACGCAAGACGACATGAATGACGTGGTCTCTGCCCTGGAAAAGGTGGCCTACTTCTTCCGGAGAAAATAGTTAGTGAGGATTGCTGTTCTGGGTTGTGGTTCCATCGGTCAGCGTCACTTGAAGAACCTCTTGGGACTGGGCCAAACTGAACTCGTCGCGTTTGACCCATCACGCACGATTCGTAAACAGACACAGCACGAGATCGGAGTTGACTGCGTACCCGACTTGCAAAAGGTCTGGGAGCGAAGACCGCAAGTCGTATTCGTTACGGCTCCCACAAATCGGCACATTGAACTCGCGCAACAATGCGCTGCACGCGGCTGTCACTTTTTCGTCGAGAAGCCGCTATCGTATTCGCTCACTGGGATTAAGCACCTATGCGCTGAAATCGAACGCCGCGAGCTCATAACGATGGTGGGGTGCAATATGCGCTTTCACCACGGACCTGCCACCGTACGACGATTGCTAGCCCGTAAAAAAATTGGCCGGCTCCTGGCCATGCGAATTCAGTCGGGATCCTATCTCCCAAACTGGCGACCAGCTCAGGACTATCGCAAGAGCTACAGTTCGTCGGCGCGATCCGGAGGCGCCATTCTGGATTGCATTCACGAAATTGATCTTGCGCTTTGGTACGCCGGGCCGGCTGAATTCTTATCTGCCGCATGGATTCCTGCGACGTCCATCGATTTGCTGACCGACGGCCTGGCTGAGATCGTATTACGGCATCAGAACTCGGTTCTCGCTAATATTCATCTGAATTTTGTCCAACGCGACTATCGCCGTAGCTGCCAGATGATTGGTGAACAGGGAACCATTTACTGGGACTCGGAAGAACATGAAATAAAGGTGTATGGCCCCAAGGGCACGATTAATCAGGCAATACCCTGCCCAAAGGAATGGTCCCTCAATCAGATGTATTTAGATGAGACAGCCCATTTTCTCAGAAGCGTGGAATCGGGCGCCCCAACTTTCAATTCAGTGGCTGATTCGGTTCCGGCTTTACGAATAGCCCTGAAGGCCCGCGCTCGCGCCCACAGATCGGTATGACTACGCTAGCCATAATACAGGCGCGGATGGCTTCGACTCGTCTCCCGGGTAAGGTGTTAATGGAGGTGGCCGGAGAACCTTTGCTTCATCATGTTGTTCATCGAACGAGCAAAGCAAAGCGTCTTGATGCCGTGGTTGTAGCGACCTCGGAAACGCCCGGCGACGATCCGATCGTAGACTTCTGCGAGGCTCGTGGAATTTCTTGTTTTCGTGGTAGCGAGCACGATGTACTCGATAGATATCATCAGTCGGCAAAACTGTTCGGGGCGCGAGTTGTGGCACGCGTAACCGCCGATTGTCCGCTCATCGATCCGGATGTGATCGATCGTGCAGCGTCAATCTATGCCGGCGGTGAAGCGGATTACGTGTCGAATACGATTGAATGCACGTACCCGGATGGCCTGGATATCGAGGTTTTTAGCTATGATGCGCTCGAACTCGCTTGGCGAAATGCTAATTTGCAATCGGAGCGAGAACATGTAACGCCTTACATCAAGAAACATCCGGAATTGTTTCGTTTACAGAATATTAAATACGTTGAGGATCTGTCGGCTCTGCGGTGGACTGTTGATGAGCCTGGGGATCTCGAATACATACGTGCGATTTATGGCTACCTGGGCAGTAGTGATTTTGACATGAACGACGTATTGGTTGTTTTGCGGCGGCACCCGGAGTTAGCCGATTTGAACCGCGGGATTGCCCGTAATGAGGGGTATGTCAGATCTGTGCGCGAAGACAAGGTCGTCAAGACGACGCTAGCGTGAATGAGCGGTAAGGGGCAAGAGTTATATAGGAAGGCCAAGACCAGAATTCCAGGCGGGACCCAACTTCTTTCAAAGCGCCCGGAGATGTTCCTGCCTGAGTCCTGGCCCAGCTATTTTAGTCGCGCCAAGGGGGTCGAGGTTTGGGATCTTGACGGCAAAAAGTATCTGGATATGTGCTACAACGGAATTGGGTCCTGCATTTTGGGCGCTGCCGATCCGGACGTCGATGCTGCGGTGCGGGCGGCGATCGACGCGGGCACGATGTCCACCCTCAACTGCGCCGAGGAGGTCGAACTGGCAGATCTCCTTTGTGAATTGCATCCCTGGGCGGAGATGGTCCGTTTCGGACGTTGTGGGGGCGAAGCGATGGCGATTGCCGTGCGGATCGCCCGTGCGTACACGCGCCGGGACAAGGTCGCGTTTTGCGGTTATCACGGGTGGCATGACTGGTATCTCGCCGCAAACCTCGCCAATGATGCAAATCTCGACGACCATTTGTTACCCGGTTTGCAATCAACCGGGGTGCCCCGCGGTCTCAGCGGCACGGCGCTTCCCTTCCGCTATAACCAAATCGCCGAGCTCGAAGCAATCATTGCGACCAACAAGGATCAGTTGGCGGCGATCGTCATAGAACCGGTGCGCGAACATGCTCCGGAAAACGGCTTTCTCGGGCGGATTCGCGAGTTGGCGACAGAAAGCGGCGCGGTCCTGGTGCTTGATGAAGTAACGTCAGGATTTCGCATGAATACAGGAGGAGCGCATTTACTTTACGACCTGGTCCCGGACATTGCGGTGTTCGCGAAGGCGATTGGCAACGGCTATCCGATGGCCGCCATTATCGGACGTGGTGACGTTATGGAGGCCGCCCAGGACAGTTTCATCAGCAGTACTTACTGGACCGAGCGTATTGGTCCAGCCGCAGCGCTCGCGACGATCCGCAAGCATCGGAAACTCCGAGTTGGGAACCATCTGGTGCGGATGGGTCAAGCGGTAAAAAGGGGATGGCAGGATGCGGCCGCGCGAACCGGTCTGGACATTCATGTGGGGGGACTCGATCCGCTGGCGCATTTTGAAATCGCAGGTGAAGAGAAGCGGGCGGCCCATTCGCTCTTCACTCAGTTGATGCTCGAGCGCGGTTACCTGGCGACGAAATCGTTCTACGCGACCTTTGCACATACGGAAGAGAATGTTCAGCCGTATCTGACCGCGGTGCACGAAGTCTTTACCATCATCGCCGCGGCTGTCAGGGACAAAGAGGTGGCATCGATGCTGAGAGGTCAGGTGGCGCACGCGGGATTTCACCGGCTTACATGAGTGATCTCTTAATTCGCGCAGACGCCAATTCGACAATCGGTAATGGCCATCTGGTCCGTTGTCTGGCGTTGGCCCAGTCATGGCGCGCAACTTTGGGGGAAGTTACGTTTCTCGGCCAATGCGACAACGAGGCCCTGCGCCGGCAAGTTGAAGAGGAAGGGATGCTCTTCGTAGAAATCGCGAAAGTGCATCCGGATCCGGAAGATCTGAGGGCCACCGTGGCGCGGGCGCACGAATTAAGTGGGTCGAAAGGTTTGGGGAGTGCGTGGGTGGTCCTGGACGGCTATCACTTCGATCTTGCTTATCAACGCGGGGTCAAATCATCCGGATGTCAGGTGCTGATGATTGACGACACGGCTCATCGAATCGCTTACCAGGCAGATATCCTCCTCAATCAGAATATCGGCAGCAACCAGTTAAACTACGATCGCAGAGCGATCGGCCGCCTCTTACTGGGGCCGGACTATGCCATGTTGAGAAAGAACTTTCTCCCCTGGCGCGATTTCCGGCGCGAGATCCCCGACGTTGCTCATAAGATTTTGGTCACCCTGGGTGGAGCTGATCCGGATAACATCACCTCAAGGGTCATTGAAGCGCTACTTATCCTCGATCTCCCCGGATTGGAAATCATAATCGTCGTCGGCTCGAGCAATCGTCACTACGCTGAATTGAGCGCCATGGTCTCAGGCATCGAAGAGCGACGTAAGACCGATTCAAGCTTGCCCGCGCTGCGATTGGAATACAACGTGGCAGAGATGGCGCCCCTGATGGTTTGGGCGGACGTGGCATTTGCTGCCGGGGGATCAACCTGCTGGGAGTTAGCCTATATGGGTCTTCCGGCTCTAATTGCCGTTCTCGCCAACAACCAAAAGGAGGTTGCGAACGGCCTTCATGAGGCGCAAGTCGTCTGTAATCTTGGCTCGTCCGAACAAATCGACCCGCCGCTTATTGCGAGGGAATTGCGCAAGCTTTGCTTTGATTCGAAGCTGCGTCAGCTGCAGAGTCAAAACGGACAACAACTCGTCGATGGTAGGGGAAGCGACAGGGTGACGGAAGCGATGCGCCAGATCGCGAAACTCGCAGAGGTGAAGTTGCGGCCAGTGCAGACTGAAGATGCAGAGCTGCTTTGGCAGTTGGCGAATGATCCGGTTGTGCGCGAGAACTCGTTTAGTCATCAACCGATTCCGTTGGCGGATCATCTGGAGTGGTTGGAGTGGAAGCTGCAATCCTCAGAATGCCGCATGTGGTTGGGCGAAAGGCGTGGCGAGATAGCGTTTCAGATTCGTTATGAAAAGCTGGACTCAGACATTGCCGAAATCCATTTCGCGGTTGCGGCGGCGTTTCGCGGTCAGGGACTTGGGACTCGGGCGCTGGTGGACACCCGCGATCTGGCGTGTGAGGCTCTGGGCGTCGGCATAATCCGCGGGGTGGTCATGCGAGCTAACCCCGCTTCTGCACGAGCCTTTCTGAAGGCTGGGTTTCACGAAGTGGAGCGGCTGGCGATAAAAGAGCAGCCGTGCTCAATCTTCGAGTGGCAACGGTCGCAATAGGTTTTTATGGCCGGAAATTTTATAAGGATTAACGGCCGGCGCATCGGGCGGGGATATCCTACATACATCGTGGCCGAGATGTCTGCGAACCACGGGCAGAATTTCGATCAAGCTGTCTCCATCATTGAAGCCGCGAAGGCATCAGGCGCCGACGCAATTAAACTGCAGACCTACACGCCCGATACGTTGACGATCGATTGCGGCAGGGAATCGTTTCAAATCAACGGTACGTTGTGGGCGGGTCGCAAGCTTTATGATCTCTACAGCGAAGCATATACGCCGTGGGAGTGGCAGCCGAAACTTCAGCAAGTCGCGCGTAAGCTGGGGTTAGACCTCTTCTCTACTCCTTTCGACGATTCCGCAGTAGATTTTCTTGAAGCAATGAACGTACCCGCGCACAAGATTGCTTCCTTTGAAATCGTTGATATACCACTCATCCGGCGGATCGCGCGGACAGGTAAGCCCATTATTATGTCCACCGGCATGACGACCCTGGCTGAAATCGAGGAAGCGGTTACCGCGGCGAGAGAGGCCGGTTGCAGGGAGTTGGTATTGTTAAAATGCACGAGCGCTTATCCCGCACCGCCCGAAGAAATGAATTTGCAAACCATTCCACATCTGGCGCGAACCTTCGATGTGCCAGTTGGTATTTCAGACCATACCATGGGTGTCGCTGTTCCGGTCGCCGCGGTTGCCCTCGGGGCTTGTATCATTGAAAAGCATTTTACCCTCAGTCGATCTGAGCCGGGCCCTGACAGCGCTTTCTCGCTTGAGCCCGAGGAATTCAGACAGATGGTCGAGGCCGTACGCGCAACGGAAAAAGCGCTGGGTGAGAATCGTTACGGACCGAGCTCCGGTGAGGAAAAGAGCCGCGTGTTTCGCCGATCATTGTTTGTCGTGCAGGATGTAAAGCGGGGCGAACCTTTTACTCACGATAATGTTCGCTCGATCCGTCCTGGTTACGGACTGCACACGCGTCACCTCGATGAAGTTCTGGGTCGCCACGCCAGCCGCGATGTTGAGCGCGGCACTCCCCTGTCTTGGGATTTGGTGAACAAGGCATCCTGATACTCAAATGGCCCCGCCTATCAAAATCTGCCTGCAAAACGTCACGCCATAGCGACGGGCGGAAAGTCTAGTCATCACCTGCATGACAATCTGGGATCCGGATTTTTATAAAGCGGGATACGAGGGATACAAAAGCGCGGGCGCGTTTCCCACAGCGGAGTCACTTGAGGACTACCGTCGTTTGCTGCGGGAAAAGACTCAGCAACAGGTGAGCTTCATAGCGCGTCACCTGGGCGCCCGAAAACTGCGCGTGATTGAATTCGGCTCGGGCAACAGCCGTTTGCTCGTTGCTATGGCGCTGGAGGGTTTACTTGCCTCTGGCGTCGGCGTCGATATCTCTGAGTCACGCGTGACGTTCGCACGACGATGGTGCGAGGACTTGGGG
>Ga0126383_10002191_pt1 | contig 12564 bp, 8 predicted proteins | sample PanSoiMetPlot_35_FD_96882 | JGI IMG/M metagenome (GOLD analysis project Ga0126383, IMG submission 96882) | Tropical forest soil microbial communities from Panama - MetaG Plot_35 | ecosystem: Environmental > Terrestrial > Soil > Tropical forest > Bulk soil | place: Panama | collected 2016-02-17
GACGGAGAAGGCGGGCGTCGGCGGCGGCGGTTATGGGCAGGGCGTGGCCGTCGGCGACTACGATGGTGACGGGTTCCCCGACCTCTACGTCACGCAGTACGGACGCAGCATCCTTTATCACAACAACGGAGACGGCACTTTCACGGACGTAACCGAAAAGGCAGGAGTGGCCGCTCCCGGCTGGTCCTCAAGCGCGGCCTGGTTTGATTACGATGGCGACGGCCGCCTGGATCTGTTTGTCTGCCGATTTGTGGACTTCGACAAGAGCAAGAATCAGCCATGCGAAGCCGACAACAAGCCCGGTTACTGCATTCCCCGCCTGTACAAGCCAACCACCAGCTGGCTCTTCCATAACAATGGGGATGGAACCTTTAGCGACGTCAGCAAAGCCTCGGGAATTGGGAACTACCTGGGCAAGGCATGGGGAGTGGTTGCGACCGACATTAACAATGACGGGCGATTGGATCTGTTCGTCGCCAACGACACCACCGCCAATTTCCTGTTTGTGAATCGCGGCGGGGGCAAGTTTGAAGAAGTGGGCGCCCAGGCGGGAGTTGCGTACAGCGAGGCTGGACGGCCTCGATCGGGGATGGGAGTCGATTCCGCGGACTTCAATCAGGACGGTTGGATGGATTTGTTTGTGGCCAACATTGATCACGAAATGTATTCGCTCTATCAAAACAACCGTGACCTGACTTTTGATGATCAGGCAGGACCTGCGGGGATCGCCAGTGCGACCCGCCTCATGAGCGGATGGGGCTTGAAGTTCTTCGATTATGACAACGACGGCGACCTTGATCTGCTCCTGTCCAACGGCAATCCCGATGATCTGATCCAGATCTACCATAAGGATGTCAGCTATCAGGAACCGCTCTTGCTCTTTCATGGTTCAGGCCGCCAGTTCGAGGATGTGAGCGCGCAGAGCGGGCCGGTTTTTGCCAGGCCGATCTCTGCTCGCGGCCTGGCCATCGGCGACTTTGACAATGACGGAGCGATGGATGTCCTGGTCTCGATGAATGACGGTGCGCCGATGCTCCTGCGAAATAACGCAGGCAGACAGAACCATTGGGTCGGCATACACCTGGTAGGGGGCAAGTCGAACCGGGATGCAATTGGAGCTCGCGTTACTTACCAGTCGGACGACCTCAAGCGAAGCCGGATGAAGGTTGGCGGCGGGAGCTTTCTTTCATCGCACGATCCACGTCTAGTTCTCGGACTCGGGAATAGGACCAAGGTCGATTTTGTCGACGTGGCGTGGCCCGAACCGAGCAAAGTGGTCGAACGTTTTCTCGCGCTGCCAATCGACCGCTACAGCAGGCTGGTGGAGGGCCAGGGTAAGCCGCTATAGGCGAGCATGCTAGTCATGGTCAAGATGCGATGGTTGTTGCCACTGCTCATCACCTTAGCTTCCGCCCACGCAAGACCGGCCGCCGCTCAGCAAGCTTCCACGGGGTTAAGGCCCACGAGTTACGTGGGGGAAGCGGTTTGCAGCGAGTGTCACCAAAAAGAATCGGAATCTTTCCATCAAACCGCACACTTTCTGACTTCCCGGCTTCCCGACAAATCCTCGGTCCTCGGAAGTCTCACTTCCGGCACGAATATCCTGAAGACTTCGAACCCGGATCTGTTTTTCCGGATGGAGATGAAGAATGACGAATTCTTCCAGACAGCGGTTCAGGGAGTAGCACCCTACACCAGTTCGCGCACAGAAAAGTTCGGACTGGTCGTGGGATCAGGGGGCAAGGGCCAGACCTATCTGTACTGGAAAGAAAACGAACTTTTTCAACTCCCGGTATCGTATTGGGCGCAAGTGGGCTGGGTGAACAGTCCCGGGTATCGCGATGGAACCGCAAACTTCGAACGACCCATCGTGCCACGCTGCCTCGAATGCCATGGGACCTACTTTCATTCGCTGGCACCGGGATCCAATCGATACGAGAAGGCAGGTTTCGTCGTCGGTGTGACCTGCGAAAAGTGCCATGGATCCGGGAGAGATCATGCAAGAGATGCGCGCTTGAAATCAGGCTCGGCGATGAATACGGAAATACTTAATCCGGCGCGCTTCACGCGCGATCGCCAGATGGATCTGTGTGCCTGGTGCCACGCGGGACGAGGAACGGAAATCTCGCCGTCCTTTTCGTATGTTCCGGGACAAGTGCTGAACCAATACATCGATCTGCCGCAACCGGGACCCGAGGCCGATATCGATGTTCATGGCAGTCAGGTGGAATTGCTCGAGAAAAGCCGTTGTTACCGGTCATCTTCCATGACCTGCCTTACCTGTCACGACGTGCATGTTCCTCAGCACGATGCCGCAATCTTTTCCGCCCGTTGTCTGAGCTGTCACAAACCCCAAGGGCCTATGTTTCCGAAAGATCATGATGCTCGAAGCAATTGCATCGACTGCCATATGCCGAAGCAAAAGACCGCCCTTATTGTTTTTGACTGGAATGGCAAGAAGGTGACACCCGAGGTGCGCAGTCACTGGATCAAGATTTATTCTCAGGACTGATTATCAATTTGTTTTACAATCCGTCAGTTCGTGACGGACTTTCGAGCAACCCCTAGTTTCTTGCGGGCGGTCTCCAGTTCTGGCCGCTCCGTTCCCACCCCAACTTCAAGCAGTTTTTGGAAGTAGCTTGAAGCGGCGCTAGAGTCGCCAGCGGAATCGCCCGAAGATGCGGCTCCCCACAGCGCATTGAAACGATTGGGAGACGTTTTGAGAACCGCTTCGTAGTCTGCCAGCGCCTGGTCAGGATGACTCTGTGCCTGCAATAACTGGGCTAGCAACTCGCGGGCGGGCATAATCGGGCCCGGCGTAACAGCATCCTTATCCATGCTTTCTTCCAGTTCAGCCGCCGAGCGCATATCCGCTAATGCGTCGTCGGCCTTTCCGGATGCCTGCGCAATCCACGCCGCCACTTCCCGGCGTTGTACCTCGATTTGATTGGACCAATATGCGTTCTTCGCTTGAGAGATGTCGCGTAAACGCATGAGGTTTCGTTCTGCATCGGCGGCCCGGTCCGGATTGTTGCAACGTGCGGCTCCAATTCCTGCCGCCATCCACGTGATGGCCTGCGCCCAAGGGACGCCTTCGGTTCGCGGCTCCAGCCGCGCCGCTTCTTTCCAGTTTCCGAGTTCCACCGCATAACGGGCCGGAACCGCGGCCAGCGCGTAGTCACCGGTCAACGTGAGGCCGGAAACCGGGGGCAGGGAATTCATTTGATCGAGTACCTTGCGGGCATCGCTGACGCGGCCGCTCTGCAGATAGGCGTATTCCAGGTAATCCAGAGCGTGCAACCTCTGGTCGCGCGCCTCGCCGTTTCTTGAAGTCGATTCCGCCTGCATCGCGAGGTCAGCGGAGCGAAGGTTGGAGTGGACCGACTCGTCCCAAGATCCTACACGGGTAAAGATGTGCGACGGCATGTGATTCGCGTGGGCCGATGCCGGCGCGATCCCGGCATACTTGCGCGCCGCTTCTACGCCCTTCTCAGCCAGTACCGGGTTGTCGTAACAGTGGATCAAGTAGTGCGCGACCCCGGGATGATTCGGTTGCCGGGCAAAGATCGGCTCAAGGATCTCGCCGCATTTCCTCTGGTTGGCAAAGGTTTTGTCGGTCTTCGATGCCGAAACGTCGAGCATGAGGGCGTGAAAAATAGCCGCCTCGGTGTCGTCGGGATAGGCGGATTGGAGTGCCGCCATTTTCTGCTCAAGGCCCACGGCATGCGTGAATTCGTCCTTGCCATCTTCCTTGTAGACTTCCGCCAGGGCATCGATGTAGCTGCGCTCGCGAGCCGTGGTTGAGCGGTTACCGCTCGCAACCTCCTGGGCTGTCTTCAGGGCTTCACGCCCGGCCGCCTGATCCCCGTTGTGCCACAGCCCGTGGAAATGCGTCATGGCTACGCCCCACTGCGCCATGGCACACTGGGGGTCCTGCCTGCCTATTGTGCTGAATTCGGCTCTCGCCTGCTCGTATTGAAAGGAGTGCAGCAGAGCCACCGCGCGCTGGAAGCCCGGTTGCACCGCGCTCGAACACGAATTGGCAAAGTGTACGGCCCCCACCTCTTTCTCAGTGAGGGCGTGCTGATGGCCTTCATCCCCCCAAGCCGGGCACAGGCTCAGCAGAACTACCACTCCGATTAAGGTCAGCCTCATGAACCACCTCCGGGTACTTCAATCAGTAATTCCCAGACGAATCAGCGATCCGATCAGTTACAAGGTCGGCATTTACGCGACAACGGAATCTGCATTGGTGAACCCATTTTGCAATATCGGCTTAGGAGTACTTTTGGGAGCCAGGCTGGTCGTCACGTGAAACACAAGGAAGTACATGAAGTACTTCAGATCGAAACCATAGGCAAGGTTGCTGGAAACCTGCTGCACCTGGTACGCGTAGGCGCCCGCGAAAGAAAACATGTTCAGCACTATGACCGTACTAAGAAAACCGCGACGCGTGCCCAGACACCGCATGATCCCTCCCCTAAGCCCGGGATGCGCTCGCGCAGCAGCTATTTTTTCCAGAGAGAACACGTACCAGCTGAAATAATGAAAAACTACCAGGAACGCGAAAAACAGCGGCGCGACGATGCCCTCGGTGCGCAGGATTTTCATTCCCGTCATGGCCAGGAACATCAACAGGGCCACCGGAAGGGTATAGTACAGTCCCGGCAGCGACTCAAGTAGTTTTGCTGGCCATCCGATCAACGCCAGACCATTCATCACGAGAGCCGCCGTGCAGAATGCGAGGTAGATCACCAGCCTTCGCCGAAGGTCGTTCGGTGCCAACTGGCCGATCAGCGCCACCACCACTGCGCTCCATAGCAGTGCCCGGCCTGCCGAATCGAACACCCTCCCCGAGAATTGGTGCCCTGTGCGTCGCTGGTGGTACATGAAGATTTCGTCCCGGAACGCATGAAAGACGAAGTAGAGATAAATCAATGTAGTCAGCGAATGCAGAGAGTGCACAACGCAAACCGCTACCGTCAACCCCACCAGGCCCAGAAAGATCGCCTGCTGGCGGTGGCCCTTTCGCACTATTCCGTTCACCTGGAACGCGAACCCGAAGACGAGGTGTGGCCATCCCATCCCCACCACGACCAGGTCAAAACCGGCTTTGCCCCAGACCTTTCCCGCCGCGGCAAGGCTCAACGCGGTGAGGGCGTAGGAGATCAGGAACCCCTTCAACAGCGATCGGGAGTGGATCCGACTCTCTGTCGAAAGCAGAACTTGTGAACTCTGACTGGCCCTGGTCATCGTCACTCTTCCTGGTTCCAGCGCCTACTTCATCGCAATACCGTGCGGGCGCGCGGGGCCGGTCGCGAAGGCAGTGTTAAAGTCGAGTTCGAAGCTGGGATCAAGGACCAGATCGTGCTCCATCACTTTAGCTACATGAACCTTGTGGTCGCCCTCGGCGTGTACCTTGCCAAAGTTGTCTTCGTTGAGGAAGTAATCGCTGATGACCAGCCGCCGCTCGTCTTCGGTCAGAGCGATGTAGTGCGGCCCTGAGCCCTTGCCCAGGTCGAGCGCCTGAATCAGCGCAGGTTTCTCAGGGTTCGAAATGTCAAGCATCGCGACCTTTCCGGCCTGATTCATGGAAACGAAAAGCCGCTTTCCGTCCCGCGTGGTGCGCATCAGCTGGGGCCATCCTCCGGGAGAGATCGTCGAGAAGTCGAAAACCGGAACGGCCGAACCATTCCTGGTGTCAATGAGGTAGAGATGGTCATCCAGCATGCCTGCGGTGAACGCCCTGGCGTCGCGATCGCCGGGAATCAGTTTCACGTCGATCGTTCCCACCGTTCCTGGAATGCGGATGGTACTCAGAATCTGTCGCCGCCGGAAGTCCCAGACGCGAATGCTTCCGCGGAAGTCGATGTCACCGTGGACTGCGTTCAGCGTGGTTGAAGGACAAACGAAATCGCTGGTCACCATGAGATTCAGTTCCGGCCGAACCGAGATACCGTGCGGGTCGAAACCGTCGCTGGGCGGCTTTTCGGGGTATTCGTTGACCAGCTTCAGATCCCGGTCGAACTCAGCCACACGCCCGGGAGCGTGGCCCGCCGGGCCGCCCATCAGCGTCACCAGGAACCCGCCCTCCGATTTCGTAAAGAACTCGTCCGTGATCGACGAGAGCGGAGGGTCGGCAGCAGAAACAAACCTTGGAGCCCTGGGATTGGACACATCGAAGAAGAAGACTTCCTTTTGTCCCTTCAGGACGCTGAGCAGCCCACCACACGCCACGGTCTTCCCGTCGCGCGAGAGCCCGATGTGATGAGGCTCGTTGCCGGTTGCATCGGGCGCGGCAAACGGCACCGAAGCGATTACCTTCCCATATTCTTTTGACCCCTGCTCAAAGTTGATGACGGCCAGAAAGTCAGGAGCCGTGCGGGCTTGATCGCCGGCGCAGATGAAGAGATATCTCGCCGGGTGGTCTGGTTTTTCCGAGGCAAGAACCGGGATGGCTTTCGACAATAAGCCCACACTAAGGGCAAGCAAAAGGAGACTTTGTAAGGCGCGTGTCCTGTCGAGATTCTCGAAAATCATTTTGTCAATTCCTTTCGCGGTCGAATCCCGCGGCCAAGTGTGGCGGGGAGGCTCCGCGCAGTGGCTCACCTCAAATGGCGCAAAACGCGGACGGAATTGATAGCAGGACAAAAAAAACTTGAGAAACTGTTGTAAGGTCGGTTTTACATATTTCTCGAGTTATTCCCATTCCGTGGCTGGGAAGCCGATGTAACATTCCTCGGCAGGGTTAGGGGACGACATTGCCTGGCAGCGAAGTGACCCAACTGTTACAGCGTTGGAGCCGCGGGGACTCGAGTGCGCTCGACTCCCTCATGCCACTCGTGTACGAGGACCTCAAGCGGCTGGCAGCCTATTACCTGCAGCAGGAGTCCCGGGCGCAGACGTTGCAGAGCACGGCGCTGGTGCATGAAGTTTACCTGCGGCTCTGCGGCCAGCAGGATCCGGAATGGCAGGGCCGGGCGCACTTCTTCGCCGTGGCCGCCAAGATGATCCGCCGCATCCTGGTCGACCACGCGCGGCAAAAGGGGGCGATCAAACGTGGCGAAAACGTCCAGCCCGAGATGCTCGAAGAAGCCCTCATGATCCCCGTGCAGGCGAAGGTCGACACACTGTTGCTGGACGAGTGCCTGAACGAGTTGGCGGCCTTCGACCCGCGCAAATCTCAAGTGGTGGAGATGCGCTTTTTCGGCGGCCTGTCCGCAAGGGACATCGCCGCCGTGCTGAATACAACCGAAGCCACGGTGCGCCGCGACTGGAATATCGCTCGCGCCTGGCTGTACCGCCGCATGCAGGGAGAGCGAAGTTCATGACTCCAGCCGCATGGCACGAGGTCGAGGTGGTGCTGTCGGAAGTGATGGATTTGCCGGCCGCGGAACGCTCCTCGCGAATTGTTCAATTGTGCGGCGCCCGGGCAGATCTCAAGACCGAAGTCGAATCGTTGCTCTCAGCGCACGAGAAAGCCGCTTCGTTCCTGGAAGGGAATGCTGAATTTGATCTGACCGCAACCCCGGCATTCTCGCTCCAAGGCAAGCAACTCGGACCCTATCGCTTGCTTTCCATCGTGGGCGTGGGGGGAATGGGGACCGTATATCGCGCGGAGCGTACCGATGGCCGATTTCAAAAGCAGGTGGCGATCAAAGTAACCCCCGCTGCCATTCATTCGCCCGAACTGCTGCGCCGTTTCACAAGCGAACAGCAGATTCTGGCCACCCTCGAACATCCCAACATCGCCCGGCTCCTCGATGCCGGAGTCTCGGCCGAAGGCATTCCTTACTTTGTGATGGAATTCGTGGAAGGAATCCCGGTCAACGAGTACTGCGATACCGGTCAGCTGTCCACCAAACAGAGGCTCTCGCTGTTTCAGACTCTGTGCTCCGCGGTTCAATACGCGCACCAGCACCTGGTGGTGCATCGCGACCTCAAGCCGGCAAACATCCTGGTTACCGTCGACGGCGTTCCCAAGTTGCTGGACTTTGGCATTGCGAAAATTGTTGAACCCTGGGTCGCCGGAACGCAGGGTGAAACACGCTCGCTGCTCAATCCCCTGACGCCGGGGTATGCCAGCCCCGAGCAGGTGCGGGGAGAAACTATCACCACGGCGACGGACGTTTACTCTCTGGGAATTGTTCTGTATGAGCTCATCACCGGACAGGCTCCCTACCGCGTCATGGGAAAGCCGTTGGATGAGGCCATCCGCATCATCTGCCAGAGTGAACCGGAGGAGCCTTCCGCGCTCCTGCGTCGTTTGGGGAAAGACGATCCGCGATCAGCTTCTGCGCTGTCCTCCGACTTGGACGCCATCATCGCCAAGGCGATGAGAAAGGAACCCCGGGAACGGTACGCGTCGGCGGAAGAACTCGCTTCCGACCTCGGCCGCGCTCTTGCCGGAGTTCCAGTGTTGGCGCAACGCGGCACTGTTCTCTATCGTGCCGGAAAATTCGTCCGGAGGCATCGTCTCGGAGTTGGAATCGCGGCTGCCGCATTCCTCATGCTGGTTGTTTTCGCCGCGGCCATGGCCATCCAGGCGCAACGGATTGCGAAGGAGCGCGATCGGGCAAACCGCGAGGCGGAGGCGTCAAAGCGCGTCGCGGAATTCATCACCAACATGTTCAGAGTGTCCGATCCGACTGAGTCCCGAGGCAACACCGTCACGGCCCGTGAAATCCTCGACAAAGCGTCTCAGGACATTGATCGTGGCCTGGCCAAGGATCCCGTGGTGCAGGCGCAAATGATGGATGTCATGGGCATGGTGTATTGGAACCTGGGTCTGTTTGGTCGTGCTCAACCGCTGTTGGAGCGTTCCCTCAACCTGCGTGTGCAGACACTCGGTCTTGAGAACCAGGCAACCCTCAGCTCGGGGTCGCATCTGGCTGCGGTTCTCGCAAGTGAGGGCCGATTCGATGAGGCGCAGAAACTGGAGCGGAAAACACTCGAGCTCCGCCGCCGGGTGCTCGGCCCCGAGCACCCGGACAGCCTTCAGTCCATGAGAAGCCTGGCCAACTTGATGGAACGGCAGGCCCGCGACCTGCCCAATGGCCCTCAGGCCGACGCTGGTTTTGCCGACGCGGAGATGCTCGAGAGGGAAACACTGGCCACCTGCCGCCGCGTCCTGGGTACAGATCATCCCGACACTCTGGCGGTCATGAATCGCCTGGGCAGCACTCTCGATTACGAAGGCCGATATCCGGAAGCCGAGCAACTGCAACGCGAAACTTATGCCATTCAACGCCGCGTTCTCGGCCCTGAGCACCGGGACACCATGGGTTCGCTGAACAATATCGCGTTCACTCTGGAAAAAGAGCAGCGCTACGCCGAGGCGGAAACCGTCTATCGCCAGGCCCTCGATATCCAACGCCGTATCCTCGGTCCGGATCACCCCGATATGTTGCTCACCATGGATAACTTGAGTAATACGGTCGCCGAGCAAGGTCGTTACGCGGAGGCGGAAAAGCTATGCCGGGAAACCCTGGACATTCGCGTCCGCGTGCTGGGCCCGGAGCACCGCGATACGGCTACGTCCAAGTACGAATTGGCTGGACTGCTGGCCCGCCAGGGGCGCCGGGATGAAGCTCTTCGAACTCTGCGCGATGCCGTGGATCACGGTCTGCCCGCCGGAACCGATCTCTACATCGACCAGGAGGATGATTTCAAATCGCTGCACGGCGACCCGCGATACGCGGCCCTGCTGGCGCACGCCAAGGATCGTGCCGTAACACAAAAACCAGACAATTGAGGTTGATTCGGAGCGTTCGGACTGCTACAGCGAAAATGGAAGCAAATTTCAGTTTGTTTTCCGCCCTCGTTTCCGCATAAGCGCGCTGAGCGGTCCGTCGGTTCTTTATGACTATTAAATTCCGGAAGCTAACGCAGCTGTCTTGCCGTTGAGGTTCAACGTTCAGTAGCTCATTCAGGTAATCAGTTCTCGAAGTCGATCACAACTGCTCTAGTGTTGAGAAATTCAAAGTGTCAGTTTAGATTTTCTCAACTGCGCCCGTCGTTCATTGAGAATTCCGCCCCGCTGTCTTCGCTTGCTTATTAAAACATAATGTCATATCCAGCAAGGGGGGAGGCTTATTAAGGGAACACTTCATAACGCGAGTGGTCACTGAAAACAAATCGAGGCTGGGGGCCTACGTCACAATGACCGTGACTGGAGAACCAGTGAAGGCCTTCGTCGCTCCGAGTCTCCCGCCCAATCCGCCGGTCGAACTTGCGGGCCTGTACCAACATCTTGATCGTGCCAATCAGGCGTTGGGCCGACTCGATGGCTTGACCACTTTGCTCCCCAACACCAAGTTCCTCCTATACCTATATGTCCGGAAAGAAGCGCTGTTGTGGTCCCAAATAGCGGGGACTCAATCGTCATTTTCGGATCTGTTGCTGTTTGAAAATGACGCAGAACCCAGCGTTCCGATTGATGATGTCGAGGAGGTCTCAAACTACGTCGCGGCGATGCAACATGGTCTTCGTCGAATCTCGGAGGGATTCCCTCTTTCGCTCCGGCTGATCCGCGAAATTCACGCCGTTCTGTTGCGCGGCGGGCGTGGGGCCAACCGCACGCCGGGCGAATTCCGGCGGTCGCAAAACCGGGTTGGCGGGACTCGTCCCGGCAATGCTGCGTTTGTTCCCCCTCCGCCAGAGCGATTGATGGAGTGCCTCAACAGCCTTGAGCGTTTCCTCCATGACGAGAAACAGAAGTTGCCCATTTTGATCGAAGCTGGACTAATTCACGTGCAGTTTGAGACGATCCATCCTTTTCTCGATGGCAACGGCAGACTCGGGCGGTTGTTGATCACACTCCTGCTTTGCTCCAAGGGCGCGTTGAGGGAACCTCTCTTGTACCTCAGCTTGTACTTCAAAACGAATCGCGACTGATACTACGACCTGCTCCAGCGCGTACCGACGCACGGCGCGTGGGAGGAATGGTTGGCATTTTTTCTGGAAGGAACTGAGATCACGGCGCGGAGTGCGGCTGAGGCGGCCAAGCAGATTTTGACTCTCTTTGCGAGGGATCGAGATCGCATTCAGACGATCCGACGCGCAGCTGCTTCTGCGCTGCGTGTTCATGAGTACATGCAAAAGAGACCACTGGTGGGTATCGGCGCTGTGGCCGAAGAACTTAAGCTGTCAATCCCAACGGTGACGGCTGCATTGGATCACATGGTTCGCCTCGGCATAGCCAAGGAGGTCACCGGAAAGCGCCGAGCCCGCGTCTTCGGATACTCACGTTATTTGAAGATCCTGAGTGAAGGAACAGACCCCTTTAAGCAGTAGCAGCGAACTCTGTCATTCCGCATTCGAACTGTAGTGAGACACAGACCGAACGAGATCGAACCTGTTCGACCTTGTGCGAAAAACATCCGAATTAGCTCTGCGAATCGCCCCGACCTAAGCCGAAGGCTTAGGGATGGTGTCTCTCTCTTCCTTTCGCCATAAAACGAATTACTCTGAACGGACTCTGTGCCTCACGGCAAGCCTTCACCCTCCAGGCCACTCGTTCCTGACAACAAAGAAACCAGTGCATTGCTGCAACTGGCCAACAGCCTTTCGCCTTCTAGATCCCCGGACGACCCGGTCTGATTGCATCCCTCGCACTCGGCACTCGAGATTCTTATTCTGTAGGGCTTCCGGGAGGCGATGCTGCGTCTTGAAGGCTCAGTGCCGCGCAAACAGAATCTGAAGATTGTAGGCTCCCGCGCCGTATCCGACCATGGGTATGGCTCCCGTGGGATCGCCCACCGCTCCAGGAAACAAGTGGCAAGGCTCGGCGACATACATTTCAGGGATGAAGTTGTGGTCGGCGGCTGCTTTGTCAACGATGCGTTTGAGGATGGCATCTGCCTCGGCGGTTCTTCCCATCCGGCGATAGATTTCTGCCAGGCTGAAGTTGACAAACACGAACTCCTGTCTTTCGTACCAATACTCAAAGACAGATGGATCGGTCAGAACGCTGCGGACGCGCCGATAGCCTCCGGAACTCACTCTCAGAAGCTCCATCCTCTCCACCGTGTCGCGCACAATAGCGGGATCCGAGACGACCCCGAAATTGATCACCGCCAGCAGTGCGCCATCAATATCGTTCTTCACGCCCTCTTCCAGCGTGCCATGGAGCCTTCCGCCCCTGACGAAGGCAGCAGTGAATCCTTTTTCGAGCAGGGCGAGCTGCTTCAGGATCTCGGCCCGCGTGGATTCGTCTCCTGCGCGGCGCGCGATGTCTGCGAAATTTTCGAGTCCCACGATCGCGGCGGCCGTGGAAAAGGCGAAGTGTTTCTTGTCTTTCTGACGCTCTTCCCAGATAGAGGTGTCGGCGGTGACGATGAGACCGTGATCATGCTTTTCGAGGTTCGCCAGCAACGGCTTCACAATATAGTCCCGGGCGCTCTCGTACAGCTGGCCGCGATAGGTCGAGGCCGTGAGCAAATCAGGATCGTTAAAATGATGCAGATAGTCGCCGAGCGCCCACAACACCAGGCCCCAATTATCGAATTCAATGTTGGTACTGCCCTCCATGGTGAAGAAGGGTTCTTCCGAGCCGTCTCCGAA
>Ga0126383_10002192_pt1 | contig 12563 bp, 31 predicted proteins | sample PanSoiMetPlot_35_FD_96882 | JGI IMG/M metagenome (GOLD analysis project Ga0126383, IMG submission 96882) | Tropical forest soil microbial communities from Panama - MetaG Plot_35 | ecosystem: Environmental > Terrestrial > Soil > Tropical forest > Bulk soil | place: Panama | collected 2016-02-17
GAGCTTCTCCTCGATGGTCTCGATAATGTCGTTCGCGTCAGCCCCGACGAGATCGACTTCGTAGGTTCGAGTCACGGTAATCTGTAGTTTCATGGGCCCTCCTATGACCGGACGGTTTCGAAGAACGTTGCCAAGCCGGTCTCGATAGGCAACGTCGGGAGCATTTTGAACGAGGCCGGATTGGCCAAATCTATCATTGCGGTGGCAGTGGTTTGGATTTGTCGTTTTCCTCCGGGGCCTGTTTGGGCCAGTGCAACTGAATTGAAGTATCGGGGAATTGTTGGAGACAAAGCTGAACCAATTGCTGTTGGGTATCCCTTTTTGGTTCCGTCTGGATTATCAACATAGCGAACGTGACTAAGGACGATAACATTTGTTCTGAACGTTTCCGACGTGAGGAGTGCCAACACACCCTCAATTGCGTCCTGGGAGTCTTTATAGACAGCTCGTACATCGTACTTTCCATCCTTCGATTTTGGGACCAGGGGTTCGCGGAACGCCCAGGCCGCATCGGACATGAATGTCAACGAGTCAATCACCACCACCGTATCAGGTCCCCACTCGCTGGGGACGCCCAGATCGACCGCGGCGCCGTTGTCGGTGTACTTCCATCGATCGAGCATCTTGAGCCCCTCCACGAAGGCGGTCGCACTCGCGACCATCGGGCCGAGTGGCGTCGCAATACGCTTGTCTCGGAGCGTCCGAAACTCGACGTTCTCGAGGGCCTTTGGATCGGTCCGTCGAAGGACCTGGGCCAATGGGTCGAGACCGTTATCGTAGTCAAGTATTCTCAGTTTGTAGCCCTTCAGGGCCAGGCTCGCCAGGGAGCCCGTCTTGCCCGATTTCGAGTCCCCGATCAAGAGAAGTTTTGTGAACTCGCTTGACTGGTGGTTGTTGAGAGACGGCATGTGGTCGATCCTCTATGTCTAGAACGAGGTGCAGACGGCTACCGAGAACCTCGCCGATCCCCTCGGGTGCCTCGCAAATCATTCGGACGCCCTTGCCGAGTTCGGCGACGAGTTTGTTTTCGCGGCGAACAACCTTGACGGCGAACTCAATTGTGAGTGTATGGGGCATTAATTCCTCGGGATTAGGGGGTTCCACTCGCGCCGGACGAAGTCCGATTCGAGGAAACGGTCCCGAACTGAGGGCGATTTCGAGCAGACGTGCCTGAACACGCACCCTCCGAACTTGTGACAGCTCTTGTCGTTCATGGGCCAGTGCTTCGCGATGGCGTACATTCGGGCGTTCTCCAGCCACATCCGAAGGTCCTTCATCCATTCGTCGAGTTGGTCGGGAGTCTTGAAGATGAAGTGACGGACCGAACGACTGAAGCCGACCGCGATCTGCATAGCGTCGATGATGACCCCTCGAACCGGGGTATGGAAGGCGATCCGGGCGGCGACACTGTAAAGGGACATCTGGTTGTCTGGATCGTAGTTGTCGAAGTAACTCGAGCCCAGGGTCATCAGTGTGGTCTTTCGGTCCATGACGAAGGGCTCGCCCTGGAACTCGACCACCCGATCTAGATACCCACACAGGCTGTATGGGGTCCCATAGCTGAACTCGTAGTCAATCTCGAACTTGAAATTTAGCTCGACCATGGGCAAGCCCCCAACCATGATTTTGGTCTTCGCGGGATCGTTCTTAAAGCGGTCCAGATACCAGACAACCGACCGGATCAAGAACTCGCGGCACTTCAGTGACTTTCGGTCGTTCGGATCGAGATTGATTGCGGAGCGCCAGGGTCCGACTCCGTCGGTCCAGCTATGGGTGAGGGCGTGCTCGACCGCGGCCTTGACCGATAAGTCGTGATCGATGCCTTTCGCGAGATAGCGATCGTAGATTTCAAGGGCTCCATGGTACAGTTGGCCAAACTTCAGGTCGACCGCCTCGTGCTTGGACGTCCAGCCCTCGATCATGTGATAGTAGTATTTGCGAGGGCACTCCTTGAGCCAGCCCAGGGACGTCGAGTCCCAGGCGATCTGATATTGAGTCTCAGGGATGAAGGGGCTGGGCTCGGTCATTTCTCGAGCCCCAGTTGTTTGAGGATGTCATCGGTGACAGGGCCGATCTTGTCCAGCAGATCGTTCGCCGACTTTCGTTTGCGCTCGGCGACCGGGACCTTGATCCCCAGATCGAATTGGGTCTGGGCCTCCCGCATTCGCTTGACGATGGTCTCGATGTCCTGGTCGGTGTAACCGAGCGGGTCGCGGGCGAATAGTTCCGAGAGTTCACTCATGTCACTTCGCTGTCAAGTAGTCGGTTGGGACACAGGTCCATTGCGTTCCGTCCCAGTTGCTCGTGATGCACTGAGTCGGAGGCGGGGCGGGCGGCACTGGTGTCGTGGAGATCTGGACACAGTGCCACGTCGGCGCGGCACCAGTGGTGCCTGGGCCGTATTGAAGGGCCATATTCGGCCCCATGCAGTATGGGGGTTGCCAGGCTTGGGCCAACGCCCCGAAGGGCACCAGTGCAAGTACTACCGCGTATCGAAGCATTATGGCCTCCATATGCTGAAGCGTTCGAACCATGAGGCGAACTCCGCGAGATTCCTCTTGTCGTCCCCCTTAAGTTCCTGGACGATTTCGAGGCGTTTCTCCTGCCAGTTCGCGTCCTCGCCACTGACAGCCTCAGTGATCAAATCGAGGAGGGTCCGGATTTTCTCTGGGGTCATTGGAGATGGGGCCTTTCTTGGAATTTCTCCCGATACTGATGGATCATTTCGCGGAAGTGCTGTATTAGGCGCTCCACATCCACCCCCTTCGCGTGGTTGGCCAGGATGAGAGCGGCGAGGGAGCAAAGACTACTGATGATCGTAACCCCTGTATCGGTCTCAGTCTGGTCAGACTCTCGGCAGCCATCAACGAAGTCTTTCATAGCATCAGAGATTGCTATCCGCAACTTCAGTTCGAGACCGTCGAGAATGTCCTCTTTGGTCATGGCAGGCCCTTCCATCGAGCCTCGAAACCGTCGCTCGAAAGAGCGGGCCAGACCCCTTCTGGCTCGGTTTCAGTCGGTCGGGGGAGTGGCATGGGGACGCCACTTGCCGCATGAGATCGGGACCTGTGCCTCTTCAAGGCGATGTGCCTTACGTGCCGCGAAGGACCATACCAGCATCGCTGACCATGGAGCACGCGGTAGTGCCAGTAACCGGCACGTACCGAAGGGGAGGGTAAGCTCGTCTGGCACGCCCAAGCGGGCGCGGACGAGAGCAGGAGGGCTGTCAAGATGAGCAGTTTGCGCATGAGGGACCATTCACTTTCTCAACAGGATGGAGGTGAGGGCAGTTCGGTTGCTTACGGTCAGGGCCTTGTACAGTTTGTGGAGATGGGTTTTGACGGTTCCTTCGGTGAGGTTGAGGGCTCGGGCGATTTCCTTGTTCGATTTTCCCAGGGTAACTAACGCAATCACATCACGCTGACGCCGAGTAAACTCGCCAGCCAAGCTCATAGGTTTGCCTCCTCTAGATCGAGTTCCAAAATCAGTTTCCCAGCGGTCTCTTGCGCGGCCCGTTCCTCGATCCGTCGGATGTGAGCGTGGACGAGGTCGCGAATGATCTTGGCGGCGCCAATACGAGTCCCATAAAAGGCCTGGAGTCTCTCGTAGTCGCCTAGATAGAGGTTGATGGTGTGCTTGACGATGGCTCGGTCTTCTTTGCGTCGCATCGGACTATCCATAGTTTCGAGGCGTCGAAGGGAGACTGGCAGATACTGATTAAGTCGAGATCGGGGTCTCGAGCCTCTCGGCGCGCGGCATACAGTTTCTGCCGCACGGGCTCAAGATCGCCGTTGGTCTGCACCTCCACGCCGACTTCACTGTGAAGTGCCTGGTACAAGAGGCCCAGGATAGGCTCTTTGAACTTCGACATCCTTCCCCCAGAGGTTTCGGGGAGAGGTCCCCATCGGGTAAGGACCTCTCCCCTTTGGGCCGCAGATCAGGGCACTGGCTGCCCGTCTTGCGTGCGGCTTACTGAGCAGCCTGGGCGGCCGAGTCGAGGACCTCGGCGACTTCCTTCATCGCATCCTCGGCGGCCTTCCGCTCCTTCTCGATCTGTTCCCGAGCGCCGGTCATCAAAGTGCCGTTCGGTCCCTGACGCTCGATGAGTGCCCGGGCGGCCTGAGTGACTCGGGCGGCGCCCCATTCCTCCTGATTGAGATCGCGCTCCTTGACCAGCCGGCGAACCCACTCACGAGCAACGTTCATGGCCAGGCTGAGAACCGGATCGCCACGAGGTCCGCCACCACCTCGGACTCCGAACTCGTAATCGGCCGCGTAGTCGTCAAGCTGTTGCTGGAGGACTTCGATGCCGACCCCGGCTTCACCAGCCTCCTTGACCTTCGACGCGAAGTTGTTGCGGAGGTTCTCATGGAGAGTCTGATTGAGGGCGCCAGCCTCGTTCTCCTTCAGAACGTCGCCCGCCTTGTACCGGATAGGGACCCGGAAAAGCTGCCCTTGAATGGTAATTTGGTCGTACTGTTCGGCCATAGGAGCCTCCTTATGTAGGATTGATTTCGGTCGCGTTCGGACCATCCAAATGGTCCCACATTTTGAACCATTTGTCAATACCCCTAACAAATTTATTTTTCAGTCGGTGGCAAGGCTGTCATTTGTTTGAGCAGTTCCTCGATGTCACCGTTCTCTGGTATCTCGATGATCTCGTAGTCCTCGATCGAGGGTCTCCTGATGATGAGCTGGGTCGAGTTTTTGGGGATACTCAGCACGAGCGCGTCGTAAGGAGTGCGTCCGTGCATTACGTGATCCATGGGATAGATCTGCTTCTTTTCAAGACGATCCATCTTCCGGAAGTGATTAAACCGCGCTCGAATAGCTACAGCTTTACCGTGAGAGCTAAAGTTCAGGATAAGCCCATTAGATGTTTCTAAGGCCTTATCGAGCACTAATCGAGCGTCATCGAAGGATAAGATGTCCTTGTTGTAGCTCATGATAGTTCCTCATCGAACCACGAACAAAACTCGTAGAGGTTGGTTTTCTGTAACTCACCAGCCTCCGCGCCGATTTCGTCTCGCTTGTCACGCCAGGGACTCGACTCGTCCTCGACGATGTCAGAGATCAACTCCAGCAACTTCTGAATCTTTCGGGCGTCCATTGGTAACCTCCTCGTTGAAGTCTTCCAGCTGCACCAAGTACAGCGTTTTCTTGGGGCGGGTCTCGATGACATAGCGGACGTTCAACTCCTGTTCCATTGCCTCGCCATCGCGGGCATAGGGCGACGGAATGCGCTGGGGATCAAGGTGGAACACCGTATCGAACTCGAGACCCTTCGACTTGTGGCCCGACATCAGTTGGATCGGGCCCTTGGCCGAGAAGATGTGCTCGGCGTACGCAATGGCACCGCCCAGATCGTTGCCGAAGTTAGCGAACACTCTCAGACACTCGGCCCGGTCCGTGATCGAGCCCGCGTCCCGGGCCTTCCGAAGTTTCTCCTGCTCCCAAATGTCGATGGCCTGGAGAACCTCGGCGCGCGAAAGTTTGGGATTGTCCGAGAGCTTCTTGAGAGCGCGCACGAGCTGAGGCCCAAGATCAGTACCGACAAGGTGAATCCCTCGTCCGGCCCGAAGTAGAGCGAAAGCGCAAGTAAGCAGAGGAGCGTTGTTGCGGCAGATGATAGCAGCATGGTCAGGGATGTCATTAATGCTCCATTCGGGCAAGGCCCGGACTTCGCCCTCGATCGCCCAGGCAGGCCACTTCATGTGGGGCACGCGAGAGTGCGCCCGCTCGATCACCTTGATCGGACAGCGGAAGCTGACCGATAGCGTCATCTCGTGGGCGTCGAACCGCTCGATCAGGCGCTTCATCGAGCTGGTGACCGCGCCGCGGAAGGCGTAGATGCTCTGCCAGGGATCGCCGACCGCCCCGAGCCATCGATCGCGGACCAGCTTCTCGATCATGACGTGGTTGAGGGCGTTGAGATCCTGGGCCTCGTCGACCATCGTCCGGGCGAAGCTGGGGAACGAGCCGCCGAACAGGACTGATATGTAGATTTGGTCGTCGAAGTCGATCAGGCCCGCATAGGCCTGCCGAATGCCCTGGACCAAACACTTGTCGACCGTGTCGATGAACCAGCCGTCCGGGGCCTCTTCGAGGCCAGCGTAGAAATCGTCCTGGGACATCAAGGAATGTCCCGGAGGGCCACTCGGTGGGACGTAGCCCACGGTCTTGGCCTGGGCCATGGCCTTGGTCATGTCGCCGAAACAGTCGTAGGCCTCCGCGCGCTCGCGGCGCGGCAGTTCCTCGATGGCCTCCTTAACCAAGTTGTAGTTCTTTTTGGTCTCCAGGGTCAGCCGCTTGCCGACCATCGCCCCGACCACTCGATGGCCAATGCTATTGGCCGTCGCTGGCTTTACATGGCCAGGGGCGATCTTGACCATCTCGTCGACGATCCGCTTGTTGAACGCGACTGAGATCGTGGGCTCGACCGAGAGATACTTCCAGAGGAACTGCAGGGTCGAGGTCTTGGCCGAGCCGGCGAGAGAGTTGACCACGATGTTGCGCTTGGGATTGGCGCGGACGTAGTCGATGATCTCGGCCTGCTCGGCGGTGGCGGTCAGGGTCTTCGTGACTACTCCGTGCTTGTCTTTGACGTCGAGGGTGTAGGTCATTCTTCATCTCCCAGAACCGTATTACTCAAAATGTGGACCACCTGTTCAAGGATGTTCGCCTCCGCGATGCGAATTTCCCTGGAAGTAGCTTTCGTGCAGTCCTCCGCCTGGTTTCGAAAAGCTATCGCGCGGTCGGCAAAGTAGAGGGCGATGTCGTTGAGGTCCTTGAAGCGGTATATCATTGGGCACCTTTCAGTCTGGCGATGGCCTTGGCGAGGTCCCCGATCGAGTTTAGACCGAGCTGTTTCAGCAGTTCGTCGCCCTTGGTCGGGGGCTGGGTCGAGGCCGATTGGGGCGAGACACCCCGAACGAAAGGTTTCGTCCCCACTTGGGGACGAAAGGCACGGCGATTGGCCTCGCAATAGGTGTCGGAGACGAGTTTGCGAAACTCGATCCCGCGCTCGATGAACTGGGAGCCCAGGCCGAGCAAGTCGCCCGAGTCGTAGTCGGTCGGGAGCGTCCGCGCCCACGCGAGCAGTTCCTCGAGCGCGCGGTCGACTTTCGCGGCCTCAGCCTCAGAGAGGGGAGTGTGGGCTATCGTCGTTGTGCGCTGCATTGAGCTTCTCCGGTGAGAGAAAGGTGGTGGCGTTGGGGACCTGAGGGGCGCTGTCGAGCGCCCGGACTTCGTAGGGGAGATGGCCGATGTCGAGCTGGGCAAGGCAGGCGAGCATCCCGTTCGACCAGCCTCGATCCGTGTAGAACACAGTGTATTCGGCGACCTGTCGCCAGGCGTTGCCGCACTCGATGCCGACCATCCGCTCGTAGACGTTGAACTCGTCGAGGATGCCGCCGTCGGCCCAGATCAGGTGTGATGCGATGGCGGCCTCGCGGCGGGCGATACAGTCACGCATCGCTCGTTTGGCGTACTCGACATTCGCCCGGATTTCCTCGGGCGTGTTGCCCGCGTACGGGGACTCAAGGATGACGCGCTTCAGCATGACTTTGGTTTCCTGATTGTGATCTCGATTATGCGGGTCTCGACGACCTGCTCGGTGTTCAGGTAGACGTCGAACTGGAGTCCGCTCCGAACGTGGTAGACCTGGCAGTGACGGTCACCGATTACGTGCTCGAATGCCATCTTGGCCAGTTGGAGCGGGGTATAGTCGCCGTCCAGCTCGATGTGGAAGTTGACGACCCAGTCGGGGACATCGTCTGGGATGTCCCCGCTGAGAATGGTTTTGAGGTTGCGGGGCATCAGAAGGGTATCTCGTCGTTGATCTCGGGCTTGGGCCCGTTGAACTCCTCGTTGACCTGGGCCACCGCCTTGGCGAGGGCCTGGACGTAGCCGGGCGCGACGGGCTCGAGGAAAACGATCATCTGCATCCCGTCGAAGAAAAGTCGCATCATGCGATGATCGTAGGTCGAGCCCTCGTCCGAGTCGGGCTCGATCGTGAACTTGGCGACGTCGTGGAGGGAACCGAGAGTGAGGGCCTTAGTCATGGGATAACTCCTTTTGGTGGGCCGAGATAATGTTCCGAAGTTTGGTGAAGGCCTCTTGTTCGGCTTTGTTGGCTTCCAGGCTGATGTCGAGTATCAACTGGCCGATGTCATCGCCCTTTAACCTGGCGTACATGAGGGTGGAGGCGGTCGACCCGACCGCGTTCAGTTTGATGGCACTCGCGGCGAGTCGGATTATATCCCTGCGAATGCCCTTGTGAACGGAGTCCGTCTCGAGGGCGAGTTGGAGTGCTCCCATATAGGCCTCCATGAGGTGTATGTGGGACTCCTTGAACTCCTCGAACGCGGCCTGCAGCAAGTCGGTCATGTTCGCCTCGAATAGCGGATTGAGGTGATGCCCTCGTGATCGGCGAGGACGGCGAGTCGGCGGGCCGGAACTCGAGCCAACCAGGGCTCGATCCGGAGGATCAGGTCGTCGAGGTTGTCATTGAGGACGGTCCGCGAGAGGCGGACCTCCCCGTCGACGAGGACTCGGATGAGGGTCATGGCTCGTTCTCCCAGTCGTTAAAGATTCGGGTGGGCTCGGGGATCTGGCACATGCGAAAGATACACGAGCCATTGACGTTGATCCAGAGGACTTTGCCGTCTGGTCGTCGAACGATCTCGACCGCGTCGTTGGGCTCGCAAGTGCAATCGTCGAAGTCTCCATCGTAAGTGCGGCGCATGGGCTATCCTATCGCGGTTTCAACGTAGCGGGGCGGAGCCTTTGGTACTGGGGCCTTTGGCCCCGGCCCCTCGGCGAGGGCGGCGGCAATGATGGCGGCGAGATAGATCCAAACGAACAGTTTCTCGAGCATTTAGTGACTCCCGGCTATGAGAAGAAACAGTGCGATGCCGATCCCAAGCAACAGCTTGAGAACGAACGGGGCGACGAGGATGGTGAGGGCCATCCAGAAGATGAATTTGGCGGTCCACCAGATCTCGAGGACGAGCTTGGCCCACCATGGCTCAGTGGTTGGGGGCAAAGCCGCCTCCCCAGGGACCATCCGGCGAGTCTGTGACTCGGGGCTCATCGTGCGTCCTCCAGTAGGTGAAACCCATGTCGTCCTCGTGGAACGAGACTTCGAGCGCGTGCCGAAGTTCGGGCCACTCGGCGACATCCTCCTCGCAGACTTTAAAGTAGGCGCGAAGCTCGTCTTCGTCGTCGGCCCTCCCAGCGAGGAACTCGTGGTAGAACCAGGGAGCCCAGATGGGCTCGCCCTCGAATTTGCCCGGAGAACGGATAATTCCGTTCTCGATGGTGTATCGCTGTGCGATGTCAGTGCGGTTCATGGTGACCTCCGACGTTATAGGCTGCGCGTTGCTGGATCGGGCTCCGATCCGCGTGAATGATGCAGTCCTCGACCCAGATTTGCCGAACAAAGGACAGCCCTGGGCCGTAGCGTTGGTTGCGGATGTGGCCTCGCCGACGGTGAGGGGCCCGCTCGACGCCGGTGGGCTCGCGAACGATCGTTAGAGATCGTTCGGGAGGTAGTGACAGGGTGGTGACTCGGGGATAGGCCTTTAGGCCGTGGCCAATACCCAGCTTGGCGAGTTTGTGTTCGCGGACCTCGCGAACGACGTTGTTCTTGGTGGCGAGCAGGATGACAAGGGTGGTGGCAATCGAGTCGATCGCGTTGGCTATGGGATGCGGGCCACTGCCCCGCATGAGACAGCCCGTGACGATGTGGGGATGGTACTCGGGGGCGAACACCTCCACGTGCATGTCGTCGCAATCGAAGGAGTCCGCCGTCTGGCGGACACCGATGAAGCGGCAGGCCAGGTTGGTGGGCTCGGTCGGGAACTGCAGGTAGGCCGTTTTGCCCGCCATGAATTCCTCCATGACGTGGTGGGGAGTGCCCGGAGGAATTTGCAGTTCCTTGGGGATGCGGGCCGCGACCTGGATGTCAACTCGCGGATATGGGAGGCGGAACACGTCCGCCGCCAGAAGACGGTCCTTCTCCGCCGTGAGGAATTCGCGGGTGAGCCCCGCGAAGGCCGGGGCCAGAATGAACAGCTCGTTGGTGTTGCGCATTTTAGTGGCTGGGGTTAATAGTGTGGCCGGTCAGAGCACTCAAAACGATGAGTACTCCGAGGATTTGGCCGGGGAAGAGAAAGAGGAGGACCGCCAGAAAGATGAGGATTCGCATGATGGCTCCCGATGGGTTGTTGTCTGGTAATAGGGCACAGAGGAAGAGGGCCATGACCACGATCGCGATGAAGAAGATCATAGCACTTCCACCGAGCCGCCGATGCCGTTGCGGGCCTCGATGAGGACCGAGGATTTGTCCTCGAATTGGACGGTGAAGAGGGGGATCGGATCGCCGTCCCCCTCGGACATGCGGCAGTCCACGATCTGGTGGCCGGTGAACACCAGGGCCAGAACCTCGAATGTGTTCTCGGCCCGGCGATCAAGGGCCGCGATGGTGGCGCTCGCGGTCGCCTCGACGACGAAGTGGTGGGGCGAGTCGCCGTCCCAGATATGCAGCATGATGTCGCTGAACAATTGGGCCTGGGTTGCGGGGAGGTGCTGGTCGATGTCAGTCATTGAGGGCCTCTTGGAGTTCGCGGAGGATGTGGTGAAGTTCAACGCTGATGTCGCTGGTGTTGCGGGACCAGCATTGGTCGCGGTGGCAGGCGTTAATGAGGGCGTCGAGCAACAGGATTGGCGTCCTGGTACCGTACTTCGATTTCCATTCGGCGAGGGTCATTTGGAGGGCCTCGGGGTGGTCCCCCATACGAGCTGGTCGAAGATCTTGATTTTAGCCTCGGTTTCGAGGATGATCCGGGCAGCATCGGACACGGCGTGCCGCACGGATAGGCGTTGATGGGGGTCGAGGCGCTCGATCTCGATCGCGGCCAATCGCTGGATGTCGGTCAGGGCGCGCCGATAGTTTTCGATCAGTCGGTTGTGTTCTCGCTCGATTTGCTGGGTCATTGGGTGGTCCATGGGAACCTCTCAGTATTCGCGGCCGAGGACGAGACTGTTGGGAAGGCGCTGGATGATGTTGCCCGCGTTGAGGGTGGCAAAGGCGATGCACGGGTAGAGGGCGATAAAGCGTCGGCCACCGAACTGGAACGGTTTGGTGGGCGTCCAGCAAATAGGCTTCTTGATGGTGGCCTCGTTGGCGAACCAGGGCCAACGAGCGGTGTCGATGTCGCGGGTTGGAAACTTGTGACGATCCCAGAGTGTTTGGTCGGTCATGGGCACGGCCTCCGATGAACGGGCATTGTGCGCCCGAATTGTGGCGTTTTGATGGCGGTTTATCGTCCTGGTACGGTTTATTTTCCAGGGCCACACCCGCTGGTGGTCGGCTTGGATGGCACACTGATGTTTCCTGGTTGACCGCGGTTTCGGGCCTGGAGTTTGGCCTGATTGCCCTGATGTCCTGATTTTGCATATGGCATATTCGTCGGGGGTCGTACCTATCCAGTTCTTTTGGTTCGTCCTCGCCAGCCTTTCGCTCTTACTTATTAAAAAAAAAAAAAAAAAATATAAACAGAGTAAGAAACTGAGGACTCGAAGAATGCTAAACTGGAGCGGTATCGATCGGCGTCACGGGCCATATACGAAATCAGCAAACCAGGGTACCCAGGTGGCGCATAAGGCGCGCCACCCAGGGGATGATACCTACGTGTCGGAAACCGACACAGCGGTATCGTTCACTCGCGTTCGGGCGGCGCAGACAACCACGGTCGATCGACCAGTTCGCGGTGGCCCTCGACGCGATCCCACTCGCGCAACATCGCGCTCATCACGTCCCATTCCCTCATCATGCGGCGGACCTTCAGTTCATATGCTTCACGTGCAGTCATGGTAGTTCTCCCGATGGTGTGGTGGGGGCATTTGCGCCCCCGAGTCGGTGGTGGTTACGCGGCCTCGCGGGCGCGCGCAAGGGACTCGATGACGATGGCCAATTCCTGGTCGGTCATCGCGGTGAACCCCGCGGCCGCGAGTCGGTTCGCCAATTGTTGCACCGCGGTTTGCGGGCGGGCCACGCGAGTGCCCGGGACATCGCCCACGACGAGCCGTTCGTACGCTTCGCACACGAGGGGCGCGACAACGTCGGCGATTTTGTCGCCATGGAGTTTGTACGTCTCGGACGCATGATAGTTGTCGAAATATTCACGAGCCCCGCGTGTCATAAGGTATCGTTGGGACTCGATCGGCAAAGCGTCGAGATCGGTATCCGTGGTGAGCCCGGTCTTTTTGCAAAAGTATTTGAATTCCCCGAAAGTGGTCATGTTCGACTCCCGATGTCCGGCCCGGGACCATCCCCAGGCCATGCGCGTAATATGCGCCCAATCGCCGCGAAAGTCAATTGCGTTGATGGCCTCGTTTGCGCAACAAAAGAACCCGCGCAATAAAACGTGCTTTTGTTGCGGTGCTTTTGTTCTTTTGTTGCGCGATCGAGCATCAATGTTGCGCGGTCGGCCCACATTACGCAACAAAAGTGCGTGGCGGGGGCAAAAAAAGCAATAAAATTTCGCGGGCTGCCACTC
>Ga0126383_10002193_pt1 | contig 12559 bp, 5 predicted proteins | sample PanSoiMetPlot_35_FD_96882 | JGI IMG/M metagenome (GOLD analysis project Ga0126383, IMG submission 96882) | Tropical forest soil microbial communities from Panama - MetaG Plot_35 | ecosystem: Environmental > Terrestrial > Soil > Tropical forest > Bulk soil | place: Panama | collected 2016-02-17
CGACGATGGCATCGTCGACAACGAAGCCGGTGGAGATGGCGAGCGCCATCAGCGAGAGATTGTCCAGCGTGTAGCCGAGGAGATACATCACGCCGAAGGTGCCAATCAAAGATAAAGGCACGGCAATGCTGGGAATAACCGTGGCCCGGAAGCTGCGAAGGAAAAGGAAAATCACCATTACGACCAATGCGATGGTGAGCACCAAGGTGAATTGCACATCATCTACCGAAGCGCGAATCGTGGTCGTGCGGTCGGTAAGGATATCTACCTTGACGGCTGCCGGAAGCGCGGCCTGAAGCTGCGGGAGCAGCTTTTTCACGCGATCGACGACGGCGATAATGTTGGCGCCCGGCTGCCGCTGAATGTTGAGAATGACGGCAGGATTTTGATTAGCCCAGGCGGCCTGCTTATTGTTTTCCACGCCGTCTATGACATTGGCGACATCGCTGACACGCACGGGCGCACCATTGCGGTAAGCAATGATTAGCGGCTTGTACCCGTCGCTCGAGAGCAACTGGTCGTTTGCACCGATGGTGTATGCCTGATGCAAACCGTCAAAAGTGCCTTTGGCCATGTCCACATTGGCTTGGCCGAGCGAGGTGCGTAAGTCTTCGAGACTCAAACCGTACGAGGCGAGCGCGGTAGGATTCGCCTGAATACGCACTGCGGGACGCTGTCCGCCACTGATGCTTACCAATCCTACACCGGAGAGCTGCGAGATTTTCTGAGCGAAGGTCGTGTCCGCGAGGTCTTCGACCTTGGGGAGCGGAAGACTGGGAGAAGAGAGCGCCAGCGTCAGAATAGGCGCGTCCGCCGGATTGATTTTGCTGTAGATCGGCGGATTCGGCAGGCCCTGGGGGAGAAGATTCGAAGCTCCGTTGATGGCCGCCTGAACTTCCTGTTCGGCGACGTCAATGTTAAGGTCTAAATTAAATTGCAGCGTGATGACGGAGCACCCGAAGGAGCTCGTGGAGGTCATCTGATTCAACCCGGGAATCTGCCCGAACTGGCGTTCGAGCGGAGCGGTCACCGAAGAAGCCATAACCTCAGGGCTGCCGCCTGGGTAGAACGTCTGCACCTGGATGGTGGGGTAATCGACTTGGGGCAACGCCGAAACCGGCAATTGCAGGTAGGCCACCCACCCGACAAGAACGACACCGACCATGAGCAACGTGGTGGCAACCGGCCGCAGAATGAACGGCCGAGACGGACTCATCGCCGGGAACCTCCGGCTTGACTCCGAGAGGGTTTAGATCCTGCGGGTGCGCTGGGATTCGCCGGTGGCGTGGCTGTGGACGATGTGGATGATTGCGCGCCGCCGCTTCCGCCGGCCCCTGCCATCGTTGGGTTGACTCTGCTTCCGTCCTGGAGCTTATCCTGGCCATCAATGACGACGATGTCGCCTGCATTCAGGCCACCGCTCAAGCCAATGCGATTGCCGGTCGTCAGCGCGATGGTGACTGGGCGGATTTTTGCCGTGTTATCGCTGCCCACGGCATAGACATAAGTTCCCTGAGGCCCACGCTGGATGGCCGGAGCAGGAACGATGGTGAGATCGTGTTTGGTGTCAACAAGCAAGTGCACATTGACAAACTGATTAGGAAAGAGAGCATTGTCCGCATTGTTAAAGACGGACTTCAATTTGTAGGTGCCGGTGGTCGGATCGATTTCATTGTCGATGGTGAGGAGCTTGCCGGAGGCGATTTTCTGGGTGTCCTCTCGGTCGAAGGCGTCTACGTTGAGCTGAACCCCGGCGCGAAGCTTGGCACTGACCTGGGGAAGTTCGTCCTGCGGAAGGCTGAAGAGCACAGCGATGGGCTGAAGCTGCGTAATGACGACGAGGCCATTGGCGTCGGTGGCGTGGACGATATTTCCGGGATCGACGAGGCGAAGGCCCACGCGGCCGCTGATGGGAGCCGTGATGCGAGAGTAGGTGAGCTGAAGCTGGGCGTTGGCAATCGCGCTTTCGTCTGCGCGGATGGAACCATCATATTGGCCGACGAGGGCGGCTTGCGTGTCGAGCTGCTGCTGTGGGATGACGCCTTCCTTGAAAAGAAGCTTGTAGCGCTCCAGATTGACCTCGGCGTCCTTGCGCAATGCCTGATCCTTCGCGAGCGTGCCTTGTGCCGATTGGAGTTGCACCTGGAACGGCCGCGGATCAATCTGCACAAGCAAATCGCCCTCGTGCACGTATTGACCTTCTCTGTAGGCAACATTGACGAGTTGGCCATCCACGCGGCTGTGCACGGTGACGGTGTTAAATGCGGTTACGGTTCCCAGTCCGTTAAAGTAGACGGGGAGGTCACCTCGCTGAGCGGCGGCTACAACCACGGGCACGACAAAATTGCCCATGCCCGGCCCCCCGGCACCTCCCCGGCGCTTTCCAGAGGCCGCGGGCGCTGAGGGGTTAGCCGCCTCGCTGGGAGTACGCGCGCCCCGGAAATACCAAACGCCAATCACTATGCCAGCAACAATAAGCAGCCCAAGCCACCAGAGGCTCTTTGACGTCTTCGCCGCGGGGGCATCCGTGGCCGTGTGGCCGCCGGATTCGGGTAGGTCCATTGAGTTGAGTTGCCCCATTCATCCGCTCCTAACAGGTTCAAAATGCACTTCGTTCGCGCGAGCAAGCCTTTCAAAGGCAGGGCCATCATAGGAGACACCGAGGGCTGCTCCACCGAAGGGACATAGATTACCGGGACCCTTAGTCTACGCCTACAGTATGACGGCTCCGGGACAATAATGGTTACGAAGAATAGGCTGGCCTGCCAATGGCGACACGGGCGATCTTCCGTGCAGCCCGAGCGCATGCCAAAGTGCGATTTACGGCGTGCACTGTCTCTGTGAAAACCGTAGACTAGGGCGGAACCAAAGCAAGATCGCAATTACGAATGATGATCCCGAATGGGACAGGAGAGTGGCTATGGGCAAGGGTATCGTCCTGGGAATCCTGATTGGAATTCTGCTGCTCCTTGGAAGCGTGTACCTGTATTTCTCCCTGGGTTTTGCGCCCGTCGCGACGGCAGCGTCTCCCATGCCCTTCGAAAGAAAACTGGCGAAAAAAGGGCTGCACGCATACCTAGATAAACTGCCGCATCCGCTTCCGCTGGTTCCTGCAGATGAAGCGAATTTGCTGGTTGCAGCAAAGGTCTACAAAGAGCAGTGCGCCACGTGCCACGGGCTTCCGGGCGAAGCCAAGTCTGCCGTTGCGCACGGGATGTTCCCCGCGCCGCCGGAGCTGTTCCACGGGACTGGTGTGACGGACGATGAGCCCTGGGAGACTTACTGGAAAGTGGAAAATGGCATTCGCATGACGGGGATGCCGAGCTTCAAAGGCCAGTTAACAGAGGCACAAATCTGGCAGGTCACGCTGTTGGTAAAGAACGCGGACAAGATTACGGACCCCGTAAAGAAAGAGCTGCTTGCGGGAAATTCGACGCCCATGTCCATGGCGATGGACGATATGGGAAGCGCGCCCGCGAAAGAAACAAAGCCGGCTAAAGGAACGAAGCCGGTCAAGAAGTAGTCTTAAGTTTTGAGTTTTAAGTTGTAAGTTCTAAGTTCCAAGCAAAGAGCGGGTCGAGTTGCGGCATCGATTGCTTTTAGAGAATCCGCCTCACCCTTTCACACGTTGCGGCGCGTCGACTCCCGAATTAAGAAACGCATGCTTTATACCCTCAATAATTCTGATTAGTGGCAAGCACCGCTGCCGGAGTCGGTGAAAGTCTTCCCTTCTTCAGGAATGAACTGCCAGTCGTAGCCGTTGGACTTCAAGGTGAGTTTCAGAACTCCGAAAGCCGTGGCGTCGCGAACCTCACTGTTTGGCTTTGGTTCCTTGAAGGGGCGATGATTTTTTCCGCCCGTGCCGACGACGAATTCGCGAATGCCGCGCTTGGGGTCGGGAGCGGCATCGGGCGTTTGGGGAGCGAACCGTTCGTAGTCGTGATCGTGGCCGTTGACGACGACATCGGCGTTGGCATCGTAAAGCGCTTGCCAGAGCGGCTGGATTTCGAGGTCATCGCCATGCGCAGCGCCGGAACTGAAGAGCGGCTTGTGCCAATAGGCCAGCGTGCACGCGACGGAATGCGCGGCAAGATCAGCGCGCAGCCATTTTTCTTGTGGCGAGCCGGCTTCGCACCCGCCCACATCTTTGCACTCGCTGTTTAATACGATGATGTGCCAGGCGCCGAGTTCGTAGCTGTAGTAGCCGGTCTTTGGATCGCCGGCCGCAGCGCCAAAATATTCAAAATACGGTGTCGCGCCCGCGGCACGAAACTCATGATTCCCCGTAGCAGGGCGCGTGCGGTTTTTGACGCGGCCCCAGGTTATGTCGTAGCAAGTGAAGTTTTCCTTGCTGCCATCGGGATAAGCGAGGTCACCTACAGCCATCACGGTGCCCGGAATCTTCTCAAGCAACTCGGCGGTGGCTTCTGGTCCGGTAAGATCTCTACAATCGGCGATGTCCCCGGCACCGACGAGAACGGCGGTTTGGTCTTTGTTCTGAGTAAGCGAAGACGAACCCAAAAGAGGGTACGAAACAATGACGCCGAAGACCGCGGCGGAAACGCAAAGTAAAGACTTCTGGAGTTTGGTCATTGGAGAAATCTGGCGGCTACCCCCCACCCCTGTTTTTTGTAAGTGTTGATTCTAAGGAGGTTAGCGAATGGCGTAAATCTTTTAGAATCAACACGTGCAAGTTGGTTCCGCAAGTGTTGATTCTGAAGGAGTTAGAGATTAGTCGCAGAACACCGAGCCCTTGGGGCGGTGGAAGCGAATGACGGGTTTCGTTTGCGGATATCACGATCCAGTTACCATCAAATGACGTTCCTACGCGGGAAAAGGTTGCCTCAAAACCTCCGGCGTCTGCTTACCTACAGTGCTTGAAGCAGGGGGCAAAAACAAGAGAATCGTGGCGGGAATCGGGTAAGGTTCCCGCCACAGGTGCTGCCGTCCGCTTTGTCTATTTCTCGTGGGTCGGTGACCAGCGGAAGCCGGCGGCAATTGTGGGCTCGTAATACTCGCGCTGGTGGAAGTACTGCTGGCTGCCGAAATAGAGACCGAAGACTTCATTGGTGGCGTTGAGGCCATACATTACAAAGGAGAGGCCATGGGTCATGCGGATGCTGCCTTGGGCGTCGAATTGCAAATGCGCGAAGAAGTAGTCATCGCTCAGCGGCCCATTGATCCCGCCCGACGCGCCGTCTTGAAATATGTATTGATTGATGTTTGCGGCGTTGTAGGAAAGACCGACCCGTACAGATACGCGGCCACGGTCGTAGGTCGGGCTGACATTCCAAGAGTGAGGAGCGTTGCGAATGAGCCTGGGGTGGTCAGAACGCCCAGGCAGTCCACTAGCCCGAGAGGCGGTGTAGCCGTAGTTGGCGGAGAGGCCCAACCCGCGAAAGGCTCCGGGGAGGAAGGTTAGATGCTGCAGGTAAGCGGCTTCAAAACCATTCAGCCAGGCGCTGCCAGCGTTGATTGGCTGGCTCACGAGACAATTGATAGACCCGGAACAGGGCACGCCTTCTACGGTGCCGGAGGTGACCTTAGTAGCCCCTGAGACAATTGGTTCTGTCAGATTTTTGTAAAAGTAGCCAGCCGTAATAATTCCGAAGGGATTGATGTAATGCTCGATTAACACATCGACGTTATCCGCGGTTTCAGCCTTGAGATTGGGGTTGCCGAGACTAATCGCGAACGGATGGACAGACTGATCAACCGTACCAGCCTGGGCGATGTCCTGAGGATTTGGGCGCGATAGCCCGCGGGCGTAGGCGAGCCGAAGGTTCGTGTTGCCGGTCAATGCGTACCTGACGGAGGCACTGGGCAGGACTTTCACATAAGAACCAGCGTGGGGGACAAAGCCTGAAGTGGTGGTGGTAGTGCCGGTGCATTGTCCAGTAACCGGGTCAATGGTTCCATTGCAGACCGTGTTGCTTTCGAAGGTGCTTGTATCCAGGTTGGTGCCCTCAAAGCGCACACCCGCCACCAGCCGGATTTTGTTGAAGTCAATGGTGTTCATGACATATCCGGCAGAAACTTTTTCTATTAAATCGAAGTTGGCGGAATTCCCACCGGCCGTGCTAGTAGGAGTGAATTGACTTAGATTGGCTTGCACAAAAGCAAAAATGTCCGGAAAGAGGGGATTGGGCCCCAATTTGTAATTCCCAGTATAGTAGTCGCTGTTCGAGAATTTGCTCGGGAAATTCGTCATAGGGATCGAGCCGTTGGCCGCCCATTTTAGCTTGTACTCGTTATCGAACTTGTGAGCATTGCGGAATTTGCCGCCGATTTCGATCGTCGACAAGTGCGAACCGAGATGATAACGCTTGGCCGCGGCGCCGGTGGCTTGAAGATTGAGCTGCGCGCTAAGCCCTTTGCGAACGCTAACGTCACTCAACGTGTAATTCGATTCGTTGTAGGCCTCCGTAAAGCAGACCGGCGTCCATTGGGGTATGTAGAGGTGAGTGGTGTTTGCAGGGTCATACTGGCAAGCGCTAGACGCAAGATTGGTGGCGGCGAAATTGGCGTTGTTGTTCCCCACTTGGCCCACCTGGCTGGAGCGTGAGACGGAAAGATCCCAGGAGTACCAGGTTGTTGACAGGACGTGCTTTCCGCCCAGAAGGACACTTCCAATCGCATAGTCGGGCCGTCGTTGCTGTGCGTTGAATTGCGGCGTGCCGGGAGTAGGAACGAACACAGTCGTTCCAGGGCTATTCAGTGGAGGGTTATCGAAGATGGTGTAAACCCAGCGGTCGCCGTAGTTGTGGAAATCGGAGTACAGGCCGCGAATATAAATGTTTGATCCGTCGGCGATTTTATAGTCGGCACTGCCTGCGAGTCCCCAGCGGCTGCGATAATAGCGATACTCGCGAATATCCGTCTGGGTAAACCACCGCTGCTGGGTTGGTGTACCAAAATTGGCTATGTCCGGGACTGGTTCGATGTCGTCAATACCTCTGCCACTCCAATCATAAGATCCGCCAATGAGCAGGCCGAAGCGCTTGCTGGCGCCGAAGCGCTGGCCTACGGTGCCTGTAGTCTCGATATTGCCGCGGCCCCCGAGAATCGGCGTGTATCCGCCCATGCCGCTGAAGTTCATCGTGGGCCGCTCTCCGGCGGTCTTGGTGACGAGATTTACGGAGCCGCCGATGCCGTCGCCATCCATGTTGGCTTGCAAAGTCTTGTTGATTTCGACGGACTCGACGATGTCGGCGGGGATAGCGTCGAATTTGATCTGGCGGACTTGGGACTCGGGCGAAGGGATATTCACGCCGTCAATGGTCGTATTGGTGAGGCGGGGCTCAGTTCCGCGAACCTGAACGTATTTTCCTTCGCCTTCGTCGCGCTCGATGGTGACGCTCGGCAGGCGACCGAGAGCGTCGGCCATGTTGGCATTAGGAAGGCTGCGGATTACGTCGGAGGAAAGCACCTGGATGACGTTGTCGGCGTTACGCTCAATGTTCACCTCCTCGGCTTCGGCTGAGGGGCGCTCGGCGGTGACCAATACTTCCTCGCTGACAGCGGCAACCGCCAGTTGAGCGTTGCTATTGGCTATCTGACCGGCTGAAACATTAACAGTATTATTGACGGTATTGAAACCCACATAGTGAATCTTTACGGTATATGCGCCGGGTGCGAGACCGGTAACGATGAATTGTCCCTGTGCGTCCGTGACAGCCCCGATTCCGCCGGGATCCACGGTGACTTCCGCGCCTTTAAGGGCACCACCACCCGAATCTGTGACCTTACCCGTGATTCCTCCGGTTTGCGCCTGCGCAGACGGAGCGAGCAAAAGCAATCCAACACACGCGAGCAGGAAACCTGCAAAAGTTCGCATAGCAACTCCTTTAATCCTCAACAAGATTGGCGACTAGTCCCTCGGATGAACTCTCCGTCGGAGTTCACCACCCACTAGAAATACTCACGTCCCACTCCCAAGCACCAGCACGCCCGAAGGTTGGTGACACGGAGTAAACGCCAGATTTGTGACAACGAGATGAAAGGAGAGTTAGAAAGACATGAAAGGGCTTGCACAAAATATTAACAATCTTTTTTCAAACAATTAGCAGAACCATTCCATGGCACCGGGATTTTGCGGGATTTATGCAGCTTCCGTTTTCCGCGGCCGCAGGTAGAACTGAATGGCCGGCGTGAAAACGAGCGAAAGAACCATAGAGCTCAGCAAGCCGCCGATTACCGCAACCGCTAGCGGCTTTAGCATCTCGGAACCAGAACCAATGCCAAAAGCCAGGGGCGCCATGCCGGCAATGGTGGCGATTGCCGTCATCGCTATAGGCCGCAGACGCCTGCGGCCCGCCTGAATGATCGCTTCTTCAGGGGCAAAGCCAAGGTCGCGAAAACGATGCTCGGCGTCGAGGAGCAAAATGCCGTTCTTCGCCACAATGCCGATAACCATGATCATGCCCATGAAAGATGCCACGTTGAAGGTTGTGCGGGTCACCAGCAGCGCGAGGAATCCCCCGAAAGTGGAGAGCAGCGCAGAAGCAAGAATCGCCGTAGGCGCGGAGAAGGTACGGAACTCAAACAACAGAACTGCGAACAACAGCACCAGAGCTAGCACGAAGACCATAAGGAGATCACGGAACGATTTCATTTGCTCCGCGTAGGTGCCGCCATATTCCACGCGGATGGAAGAAGGCAGGTGAAGACCATCAACCGCTTTTTTGACAGCGGCAATGCCGGAACCCAAGTCCACGCCTTCGAAGCGTCCGGTAATTTGCACCATCCGCTGGAGATTCTCGCGGCGAATCTCAGTTTCGCCGGGTTCCATGCTCACCGTGGCAAGGGAGCCAAGCGTTGCGGTACGCCCCGTTGAGCTGGCCAGCAGTGTATCGCTCATGCGCGCCAAAGAGGACCGGTTTTCCTCCGGCATACGCACGCGAATAGTGTAAGCGCGGTCATTGAGTACGACCGGGGTAGCTGCGGGCTCGCCCTCAAGTATCGCGGAGGCATCCACGGCAACTTCCTCCGGCGTAAAGCCCGCGCGAGCTGCAACCGTGGGATTAATCTGGAACGTCGTCGCAGGCCCGCTGATGGTGTTTTCGATGCCGTTGAGAACGTCAACCACGCCGTGGACCTTCTGAATCGTCTCAGCGACTCGCGGAGCGGAACCCGCCAGGAGTTTGGGATCCTGGCAAAACAGCTTGATAACGATGGGCTCCGGCTGGCTGGTCAGGTCGCCGATCATGTCCCCTAAAATTTGAACGAACTCCACTTTTGTGGCGGGCTCGGTGTGCTCAATCTCGGACCGAATGTCGTTCATGATGTCGTCAATGTCGCGCTTGCGGTCCTGCTTGAGCTTTACGGTGAAGTCGCCACGATTCGCTTCGGTTACGGCAGACAGGCCCAACTCCATTCCCGTGCGCCGCGAAGTATTTTCGACTTCAGGCTGAGACTTGACGATCTCTTCAATGTGCAACAAAATGCGGTTGGATTCTGCCAGAGAACTGCCAGAAGGCGTCCAGTAATCAAGGATGAAACCGCCTTCATCCATTTCCGGAAGCAGGTCGGTACCCAGAAAGTTGTAGCAGAGGTAAGAAGCTACAATAATCGCTGCCGAACTTCCTAAAAGCAGCAAAGGGCGCTCAAGGATCACGCGCAAGGCTTTCGCATAAAACGCCACTACGCGGCCAAACCGGCCGGAGGACTGCGCTTCCTCGATGGCCAGCAGCGAAGCCGCATCAGTCGCAGACGGGCGCGCTTCTCCGGCCGTGCGCTCTTCTTTGCGGCGAACAAAATATTGGCTCAGCGTTGGCGTCCACGTGAGCGCCAGCAGCAGCGAAGTGAAAAGGGAGACCGTCATCGTGACGGCCAGCGCGCGGAAGAACGTACCCGTTACTCCGGTGATGGAAATGAGCGGAAGAAAAACGACTATCGGGGTGATCGTCGAGCCGATAAGCGGAGCGGTCATTTCTTTCAGCGCGCTCTGAATCGCTTCGAGACACCCCTGGCCGGCGTCGCGATGGAGCACGATATTTTCCAGGACCACGATGGCGTCGTCGATCACCAACCCCACCGCGGCCGCGAGACCGCCCAGAGTCATCAGGTTGAAGGTCTGGCCGGAGACCTTTAGAACGATGAAAGTAATCAGCAGCGTCGCAGGAATGACCAAACCCGCAACCAGCGAAGTACCCCAATCGCGCAGGAAGAGAACCAGGATGATGGAGGAGAGCAACAGGCCTAGCAAAACGGCGTCGCGAACACTCGCGATGGATTCGCGCACGATCGTGGATTGATCGTAGAAGGGCTCGATGTGAACCCCGGGCGGCAGCGTCGGGCGAATCTCTTCGATTTGCGCGTGGACTAGATTGGCCACGTCCAGCGTATTGCCGTCGGGCTGACGGTTCACGTTGAGAAGCACCGCCGGCTTGCCATTCGCAGTAACGATGGTGTAGACGGGCGCAACCGAAGGAGTAATCTTCGCAATGTCACCGAGCCGGATGGGGACCTGCGCCGCCGAGGTCTTCACCACAATTTGCCCAATCTGTTCCGGCGTGCGCACCTGCCCGCTGACCAGCCCAAGCACGAGTTTGTGTTCATTCTCGATCAGGCCCGGCGAATCAATGAGGTTCGTCCTGCGAATCGCCTCCAATATGTCACTGACGGTGATCCCTGATGCCAGCAGCCTGGCTGGATCCGGGCTCACTTGAAACTCTGGGATGCGGCCACCTTGCACGATGACGGTAGCAACGCCGTCCAACCGGTTCACGCGCGGCTTGATGTCGTAGGTGGCGATTTCCCAAAGCTTGTCTGGGGGAACAGTTTCGGAAGTCAAGCTGTAACCAATGATAGGAAACACCGCAAAGGTCAGGCGATGCGTCTGCACTTTGGCTGTGGGCGGCAACTCCGCCTGCATGCGCGCAACGACCGCGTCCACGCGCTGGAGCGTCAGAATCATGTCGCTGCTCCAGTCGAAGAATAGGTCGATCTCCGCCTCGCCGCGACTGGTTACCGATGTGACTTTTTGAAGGCCAGGGACGCTGTTTACCGCTTCCTCGAGGGGCCGCGTGATGGTCACCAGCATCTGGTCAATCGGCATAACGCCGTTGTCCACGCCTATCACGATGCGCGGAAAATCTGTGTTGGGGAAAACCGCCACAGGAATGCTGAACGCTAAATAAGCACCAACGAGCGTTAGGGTTACGGTCAGGAATAGAATTGGCCGCGATAACCGGTGGAACCAGGGGGCAGCTGGTTTCCGGGCATCACTATCCGCGCGGGGCGCTCCAGGCTGGAGATCCATGAGCGTCTATTCCTTGTCCTTCTTGGGAGTCTTTGCGTCCGCGGCCTTGTCGTCTTTCTCTCCCTTGTCTGGCTTATCTCCCGCTTCCCTCTCCTCAGCGCCAGGAGCTTCGATCTTGATTTGTGTTTTGTCCGGCAAGGCGTAGCCGCCCGAAGTAATGATAGGTTCGCCCGCATTCACTCCGCTCGCTACTTGAGAAAATTCAGCGTTGTGCGCGCCCACTTGGATGGTCTTCACGTGCGCGTGGCCGTCCGAGCCAGCTATCACCACATAGCTCCCGCCTTCATCATTCTTGAAGACTGCTGGAGTTGGCACGACCAGCGCGTCCTTCACGGTTTTCTGCGTCATGGTCACTTCTACGGTCATCCCGGGTTTCAGCGCCGGATCCGGCTTGATAGCTTCCGCCCAGACTTCGATAGTGGTGCTGCCCGGGTCCAACGCGGGACTCACCAAACTGACCCGGCCCTTAATCGGTTCGTCGAGGCCCTGAATTTTGAATTCCGCGGGGCTTCCAACCTTAAGCGCAGCCGCCTCCGACTGGGCGATGTGGGCCTTTGCGATAAGCCTGGACGTGTCCATGACAGTCAGCATCGGCTGATTCGCCGTGGCTATATCGCCCACGTAGAGGGGACGATCTGTAACATAACCATCGATCGGGCTGCGAACCTCGGAATAGCTGAGCTGGGCCTCTGCTCCCTTGTACTTCCCTTCCGCTGACAAGCGCGAACCCTGGGCGGCTTTCAGCGCCTGCTCTTTGCCAAGCCGCTGCAAGTCGGTCAGCTGACGCTGAGCCTGCTCGTTCTGGCTGCGCGCCTGCGCGAGCGCCACCGTCGCGGCATCGAAGTCGCGCTGCGGCAGAGCGCCCTGTTGAAAGAGTTCTTTGCGGCTGTCGTAGACTTTCTGTTGCGCGTCGAAGGCCGCCTTGGATGCGGCGGCATCAAGTTCCGCTTTCTGGATCTGCTGCGGGAGCCCGGCATTCACCGTGGTTACGTAATTGGCATCCGCTTGTTGGAACTCGCCTTTGGTGGCCTCCACCGCCGCCACCAGGTCTTTGTTCTCCAAAACCGCGAGCAATTGCCCTTTTCTCACGCGACTGCCGCGTTGCACCAGAAACTCTTTTACCGTCGACGTGATCTTTGGAGCGACCGTCGCCTGTTGAAGGGGATAGACGACTGCTTGGGCAGAAATCGTCTGTGAGATGGTTGCGCGCTTTGCCGGGGTGACTTGCACCGCAACGACTGGGTCCTTTGCCTTCTCTTCTTTGCTGCAGCCACTCAACACTAAAAGCATCGAAGC
>Ga0126383_10002194_pt1 | contig 12559 bp, 12 predicted proteins | sample PanSoiMetPlot_35_FD_96882 | JGI IMG/M metagenome (GOLD analysis project Ga0126383, IMG submission 96882) | Tropical forest soil microbial communities from Panama - MetaG Plot_35 | ecosystem: Environmental > Terrestrial > Soil > Tropical forest > Bulk soil | place: Panama | collected 2016-02-17
CTCAGCCGCAGCCAGGCCATCCCCTTCTCGGCGGTTTGGAGCAGGTAGAGCCGCTGGCCGCCGAGGGTGGCGCTGAACCCGCCGACCTCGCCGATCGCCTCGGTGACACCCTCGAACACGTCTGGGTGCTTGTCGGCCAGGTAGCGCGCTCCCCAGACGCCGCCTGCCTCCTCGTCGGCCGGGAAGATGAGCACCACGTCACGGGCCGGGCGCCGCCCTTCGCGGAGCCTTTGCCGGATCACCGCGAGGATCATGGCGTCCATGTCCTTCATGTCGACCGCGCCGCGGCCCCAGACCTCTCCGTTCCTGATTTCACCGGAGAACGGGTGCACCGCCCAGTCCGCCGGGTCCGCTGGGACGACGTCGAGGTGGCCGTGGATGAGCAGGGCCGGGCGTGACTGGTCCTCTCCGGTTACCCGGGCAACGACGCTGGCCCGGCCGGGATGGGATTCGTAGACCTTCACCTCCAGCCCGACCTCGTCGAGCAGGACGGCAACGTGTTCTGCGGCTTTGCGTTCGCCTGGACCGGAGTGGTCGCCCCGGTTGCTGGTGTCGATCCTGATCAGGTCGCTGCACAGCGCCGCGACCTCGTCTTCGGCGGTGTTGGGCGCGGTGGCTTGGTTCTCGGTCACGTGTCCATCGTCGCAGGCCCGGCCGACGCGCGGGACCCTGCGTGGCCTGGCTCATGCCCCAGGCCTGATGGGGGACGGGGGATGACGCCTCGCCGTCCCGCGCGGGATTTGCTATCGTGATGCGGCCGGCACGGAAGCTGCCGTGCTCCGGCCTGCGTCCGGGTGGCGGAATTGGCAGACGCGCTAGCTTGAGGTGCTAGTGCCCGTTAAGGGCATGGGGGTTCAAGTCCCCCCTCGGACACATGGGGGTTCAAGTCCCTAGGGACACGATCCCTGGCTGCTTGCTAGCGCTGCAGCGAATGTCGTCGATCTCAGCGAGATCGCCAACCTCGCCGAAGTAACACACCCACGGGCGGTAGGTGGTTGGTGCGCGCGTAATCGTTGGTAAGTGTGCAGCAGTGGTGCGGTCGCTGTTGGTCCAGCTTCCTTGCAGAGCCGACGGCAGGGTTCACAGCACAACACCACACGCAGCGCGTACGGATCCGACTTGAGCAGGTGACGTACGACCTGCCGCGCGTTCTTGGCAGCTAGGAGCTGCTGGGCATGCTGAAAGCCTGTTCCTCGATGGTCAGCGTGGCGACTATCTTCTCGGCGCCGATGGCCCTCCAGCGCATCTTGACGATGTCCGTGGCCATGAGAACCTGACCATTGACAGGCCATGTGGTCCAGCCGACATCGCTAAAGTCGATCAGGATCTCAGGTGTGCCAGGTCCTGTTCATGGCAGGTAGTGGGGTGGATACCCCTAACTCAAGGTTTTGTTCGCGTCATCCTGCAATCGGTGACTACGGGCACTGGCCGCCAGGTCTGGAGCCGTCAACGCAAAGACCAACACAGCCCCGTTATCAGATCGCCAGTTTCGAGATAAGTCAGAGACACCATAGGTACAGCAACACGATGTTGCTATCTAGGGGTGAGGTACGACAAGATAACGTGTATGCGCAGTCCACAGCCACGCTTTGCTGGCCCCTTTCGCCCATCCCGGTCGTCCAGGTCGGCGGATACTTCGGCCGGTGCAACAACCGCACAGGCTTCTGTCACCGAAAACCTCGCGATCAGTTACTTGTCGGATCTGCTTAAGGACGCGCGGGAGGAACTGAGTCGCGTGGACTCTAAGGCAGCATTGCTCCTGGCCGGGGTCGGTGTGGTAGCGGGAGCGCTGCTTGCTGGCCTACTTAATGGAAGGTGGACGCCCCTCAGCCTGGATAGCCGAGTAGAGTGGGTGTGGTGGCTAGGCTTGGGAGCGGCCTCCGGGGGAATCTTCTCGATCGCCGCGGCCGTATATCCATACACGGGACGGGCTGCGGAATTGCATGCGGGACCACCTATGTACTATGGCGACGTGGCTGCCTATAAAGACGTCGACGCCTTCCGGAAGGCCATAGCGGATACGCCAAGTGTTCAAGACCGGCTAGTCGACCAGACATTTCAGATCTCCAAGATAGTGCAGCGCAAGTACACGCTGTTGCAACGTGGCCTGCTCCTCTTGCTCCTAGCGGTCGTGGCCTGCGTGTCCGCTGTGGTAATTAACGTGCCGCTAAGCCGCTAACGTTAGTCTTCCTCCGGCTCTGGGCCTTCCTCCCACTCTGTGTCCCGCTGTTCCGCCTCCCGTATCCACCGCTGAGCGAGTTCTTCGGCGCTAGCCACGACGTCGGCTTCCCGTTGCGCGCGGCCTATCCGTTCATCGCGATCAATGCGCCGGAGCCGGTCCTGCTTGCTGATCTCCCGCAACTGAGTCTCAACTTCCTTATCGGCTGTGGCGTCCACCTCGCGAAACTGAAGATCGACCTCATGAATCCGCTCTGAGCTTTCCAGCTGACTCGTGAGCAGTCGATCATAGCTGGTAGATCCACTTATGAGCTTGGCCATTATAGGCAGGCAGTCAATCGCGATCAGGATGAGCCACAACAGCCAGTGCCCAATGTTGACAAAGGAACTTTGCGCCGAGAGCCGCTCAAGGGCGGTCCACTGATCTAGCAGGCCTATTTGGCCCTGCTGAGCGTTCTTCTTAGCGTCGACCGCGGCCTTGATCGCCTGGTTGACCTCGCCCGCAGCCCGCGACTGCGCGGCACCTGCCTGCAGGTTCAGCCTCGAAACCTTTGAGCTCTGCGAATTTAGCTGCCGTTGCTTGCCGGCCAGGCCAGTGGACGCTGACCTGACTGCCGCCCAGTCCTTTCTGCATTGCCAGCCGACGCCAGGAATACCAGTAAGGCCCGGTCCGCGAGCGCCCGCGCACTCCCCTTGCGCTTTAGTGCGCAGGCGGGACACCTCCTTCTCGATGCTCTTGACTTCACCTCGTGTGCTGGCTAGCTGCGCCTGAGCGTTATGAAGCTCATTTAGCGCACCGGCGGGCGGATTCTGGATCGACAACCTGGCGCCCGCACAACTTGGCTTGCCGACCGGGATCCCAGAAGATGGGTTACAGCTTTTCAGCCAGCTCTGGTAATGCACGACCTGAGCCGCTTGGAACTGATGAACCTCACGATTGAGTGCTGGCTGGAAGATCCAGAGCGTCAGTGGTTCGGCGATGCTAAGGGCCAGGAGAAACGCAAGAATCAGCCGCGGGATGAAGATAAGCGGCAGGCGCCAGCGCTCATGGACGCCGTGGGTGCTTGCGATCAGCCACCGGTCGATGCTCAGGATGATCCATCCCCACACCAAGGCCACCGGTACGAACAGCAGGGGGGGCGCGGAGACTATCTTGTTCATCGCCGTAAACATCGCGAGCGCAGCGAAGCAGCCCGTATTAAAGATGATGATGCCGAACCCAGTATAGCGGGGGCGTTCTTCCGGCACCCAGTCCAGGATATCCTCCCGGATGCCGCACATCACACGCATCCATCGCCCAATACCCATGTCCGGCTTCGCGGGGCGGTATTCGGCTGAAGGCGATTCGGCGGACGGCGCGGCCGGAGCGCCGTCAATATCAATCGCCATCTTCTTCCCTCAGGTCGTCTTCCTTGGCGTCGCCCGATGAACCACTGTCTTCGGCCGGCGGCAGCTCGGGCAGGCCCTCCGCCCCCTCCACCTGTGCGTCAGAGGAAGCACCAGCACTTGGCTCCCCTCGAATACGTCGCATCATGTCTTTGACGTCCGGGTAGTAGTTATCCAGCAATCCACGTTTGTTGAACTCGCGCAGGACTTCCAGCTCTACTTCGATCTCTTGCTTACGCTGTTCGCGGTTTTCGGCCGCATCGCGTTCTTCTTTCTGCCGCTGGTAAGCTTTCTCGTCCCGCTCGTCCTGACGTCTCCATTCGAGGGCCCGCAGGTCGTCCTCGCGCTTCAGGCTTTCCGCCTCCCTTGCGTCCTGGCGGGCAAGCGCGGCCTGCTCCTTAGAATAGGCAAGCGCGATCTCCTCGGCTCTTTCCCTGACGGCGCGCTCGGCTTCCTTAGCTTCCTTTTCGCGGCGCCAATCATCGTCGTCCATCGCTCGGAGCCGCCGCGCGTACTCGTCCGCGCTGACGTCGCCGCGGATGTGAGCGAGGAGCAGCGCCTGGCGCGGATCGCTGCCAAGGGCCTTGAGAGTCCGCACGGCCTGCTCCACGTTGTGCTGATGCTCACGCCGGCCCAGCAGGTGATCGCTCTCCTGCTGCTTCAGCTTTGCCCCCAGATCGCTCACTTGCTGCCGCTGCACCAGTATCTGCTCACCCTTCTGCTGCTGCTCTTTGAGCGCTTGCTCCCTCCGCTGTTCCTCCTGTCTCATCTGCTGCTCGGCCGCTGTTTGCTGCCTCCTCAGCGTTTGCTCTCCCCGTTGCTGCTGCTCTCGCATCCGCAGTTGGCCTTGCAGGCGCTCCGCCTCGTGGGCCCGCTCCCACTCCTCCTTCCGCCGACGCTCTTCATGTTCTCCCAGCTCCTGCGGAGTCATCACCTGCACATTGGCGAGACCTATCGACATTCCCGGGATCTCAGGCGGTCTCATGGTCATGTACGCCTTGACATGAAGCCCGGCTTCGAGCCGTACGGCATTGATATCAGCGAGTGGATGCTTCAAGCCCACATCGAAAAGCGGCTGATATCCGTTTAGGTAGGCCAGCAGCGCATCGCTGGCATTGGTTTGCCCGTCTCTCACGACCGTTATCGGATCGATGACGGAACAGACGAAGTTGACCTGAACGACAAACTTGGCCTCGTCCTTGGATATGATTTCAAAGGTTACCGCCACGCCCGCGCCTTTGCGAACGTTGACGACGCTTACACTGGTGGCGGTCACCACGCGGCTGTCATCGAGGCGGCGGCGGCCGTCATCGACGATGAAGTTCCCGCCAACCCGGTACACGAGCACTTCGTGCGGGTTCAAGGTTGGGATTTCGTCATCTGACCGGCGTGGCACGCCAAGGCCCAAAGGCCCACGGCGTGGGGGGTTCTTGAGGGCTGATTGGCTGATTATGGGGTAGGACTGGTTCATTTCGGCTCCCCAGCTTTTGCGCTAGTCAGCGTTTCCAGGGCGGCAAGCAAGGCGCCCATGATCTCCTCCGCCTCCCCGCGCTTGCGCTTCGCGTGGTTCTGGAGGTTGACCAGATCGGTCGCGAGTAGTTCGGGCTCACCCGGCCACAAAACTCCGGCGAACGCGCGCCCGAGTTCCTCAGCGTTCTCTTTCGGCTTGTCGCTTGCGTTGTCGAACGCGGTCGTCGCATCGGCCAGGGCCTTGAGGGCGCGCCAGCGCAGGGGGCGATACCGGAGGACGAACGCCCACAGCCGGGTCACAGTCGCTATGCGATCTGGGTTGGCGTGCAGGAAAAAGGTGACAGAGGGAAGCCCGCTCCTTGTGTCCCTGATCGACAGGACGGCCAGCGTGGCAACCGCGACGAGGGTCCGCAGCCGCAGATCGCGGCGCTCGCCGCTGACATCGTCCGGCCGACGGTCGAGAGGAGCCCGCCGCTGGTCGAGAAGAGACAGCACCTGCCCGGCGCTCTGGCCTACCGCGGCGAGTGTCGCGAAGAGTTGTGCGAGCGCAAAGGCAGTGCCGGTGCTGTCCCTTGCCTGGACGATCAGATGCCACAACCGGTTCGTCGCCTCGGTCGGATAGCGCGCGCCGAGTTCCCCGCTGAACGCGGTCGCCGCGGTCCACCTGCGCGCACTGTCACCGGCAGTCGCCCATCGCGTCGCAATCCGCAACGCCACCGGAGCAAGCCCATCATCGAAACACATCCACCACAGCACGTAGGTGGCAACGATCTGCCCCGGCCAGCCAAGGGACCCGCCAGCCCATGGGCTCAGGTAGGACTCCTCGACCTCACTCATATCCACCCGGGCCAGCGTGGCGAGCCCCGCCGCCACCGTCATCTGCGCGTCGGTGTCCCCGTCAGCGACGCTGTCCTCGACCATCGCGTTCAGCCAGTACCGCACAACACCCCAGAAGGTGCCGTCGTAGTTACGCCACCCTTCGGCCAGGACGTGGTAGCGATAGTCGTCAACGCGGAACTTCACGATGCTCCGGGCGGCACCCTCAACAACGATCGTCTCCCGGCTGATCAGCCCTCCGGCACGATCGCGCTCTCCACGCGTCGGACGCAGCTGCCGCGGTTTGGCTTTTTTGCGTTTCTTGCCGATGGCCTCCGCATCGAGCGCGTAACCGGCACCCTCAGCTGCCTTTTCGAGGCCGACGAGCATCGCCTCGAAGGTACGTTCGCTGTGCCCGACCGCGAAGGCGAGCGCGACTACCTCGAGAATCTCCTTCGGCGAACGCTCTTCGGCGAACCACTCCCGCACGCGCATGGCGGCGTCGCTGCCGAGCGGCTCAAGTGCCTTCGCTAGATCTTCGCCGTCCAGAAGGCGCTGGGCGACGCCCACAGTGGGCCCGACGCCACAGTCACCGGGCAGGACATCAATGATGCCGTCAATGAGGGATTCGGACTGAGTCCCATTAAGATAGGAAGCCAGCAGATCGCGCACCGCGGGCGGTGCCCAGTCGATGTGACGCACCGACTCGGCAGTGCCGCGCATCCTTGTCGACGTTGTGGTGATGACCAAGTGCGCCGGGGCTTCGCATATTTGATCACGAAGCGTGCGCCAGGTGAAGTCCGTAACCTGGTCGGCGGACTGGTCGTGTTGCCAGTCCTTGACGACGTAGCCGATGTCCCTCTTGAATTCACGTTCCGCCAGCTCACTGATAGTGACGGCGGGTGACAGCACGGCGAGGGGCCCGTCGGTGACCTGGCGCAGCAGGGCAATCGCGCTAGCCCCCTTACCTATGCCGGCCGGGCCTACGAGAACAGCGACACGATCCCTCCGCAGTGCATTGACCGCCTCCTCGAAATGGGTCGGCTCCACATAGTGATCCAGCGCGGCGGCAATGTCCGCTGGGGTGAGCCTTCCGGTGCGAGCGCGGCGCTGATGCTTTTCCGGCGCGGCTCCGGCGATCCCGAATGTGCTGCCTGGCGCGTAAATAGGGGCGTTAAAGTTACTTAGCACTGAAGCAAGCTTGTCCTGCGCTTGCTCCGCCTTGTCCTGGGCTTGCTCCGCAGTATCCGAACTACGGCCGCGGGCACCTGCTGAAGCTGTCCTCGCCGACCGGCCACTGGCTGGATCGGGGCCCGTGTCATTCGCTGGGCCAGTAGTGGGCTGGGCGCCCTGCTGCGCCCGTCTGCCGTGGTCCGGCTCCCCGGCTTGGCCGCTTGCCCCGGCGGAACCGGCCGACTCGCCGGATGGCGCAGCGCCAGTCGCATCGCTCACCTGTTGCCGATCCATTGGCGCGCCGCCGCCAACGGCTTCTTCGGCGGCCGCATCTGGAAGCCGTTCCTGAGGTTCTTCGCCGTCTTCGTTACCAGGCACCACGACTTCTCCTAACGCCCGCTCTGGTCGATGCCGAAGATAGAGTAAGGAGCGATAACCACGTCATTGAAATTGTTCTGCACGGACACTCCTTGGCCCTCGCGCCGGCCTTCTCCCGCGGCCGGACTGTTCGTTTCTGGGCTCTCGGGGGTTTCGTCTTCCGGCTCGGCGTGGCCGGGTTCTTCGATCGGCAGGGCATGGACGTCGCCGTAGGGCAGCCAGATCCATGCGTTCTCGACGAACTCCTTTACCCGTACCGCCACTTTCCGGAAGTCTTGCTGACTAAATGAGGTGTGGCCGTTAAGCACAATGTCTGAATAGATTCCGTCGGAGACGATGAGCGCGAGGTCCGTGTCGGACTGGCGCATGGTCTCGCGGATCGGGGGGCAATCCAGCAGGCGGCTCACGGCGACCACGCCTTGGCCCGCGTACCCGTTGCTGGCCGGATAAGCCACGCCGAAATGAATCGCCACTCTGAGGCGCAGCCTGGCCTGGTCAGCCAGATGCCTGTTGTACCGGGCCAGGGCGGAGCCGAGTTCCCGGACGAAGTTATCGACGACGCGCGGCTCGGATTCGGTGGCCGGCAGCAGCGCGAGCTCGCCGTCGCCGCTGCTGTCCTTGTCCCATTCCGACCGGACCAGGCGAGCCTCGCTGGCGGCCTCGTCCAGTACCTTGACCAGGGCGGCCTGCATTGCGGCCTGAAGCTGGTCATCCCCCCGGCCGTAGCCGGTCACGTCGCACGCAACTAGGAGCGCGCGCCCAAACGTGTGACTCGCTGCCACTGCCCGTGTCCCTTCTTCCCGAGTGACGCATGATGTGCAGATCGATTTTGGGGTAGCGGGGAAGGGTGTTCTGCGTAAAATTACGGCTTCCGGTCATGTCCGGCCGCGAAGTTGCGCAAGCCAGGCATGTCGGTGATGACGACGCTTCTGGAGCGCCGGATGATCACCCCGGACTCTTGCAGCCTGTGCAGGGACTTTTCCGCGGAGCTGAGGCTGACCCCGGCGAACGCCGCGATATCGCGGCGGCTGAGGGAGAGCCCAAGATTCCATTGACCTTCCTCAGCACGGTGGCCATAAGTATTGGCGACTTCGACGAGAACTCGTGCTGTACATGCAAGTGCAGGGAGCGCAGCGAACGCAACACGCTGGTCATTCGCGAACCGGAGGCGCTGGCTTAGCATCCGGGTGACCTGGTAATGCGCGTGGGGATGCCCTCTGAGGAACGTGGCAAAAACCTCCGCCGGGATGAGCCGAGTAGCAGTCTTAACACAACTGATCACCGTCGCAGAGCGGCGCTCTGCTTCTAAAGATGCCATCTCGCCGACAAGATCGCCCCCGCTCCGTATAGCGAGTAGCACCTCGCACCCATTCTCAGCGTCAACCACTACCTTGGTGAGCCCTTTGGTGAGCAGAATGACATAGTCATCCTCGCCGCCCTGCCGGATGAGTACATGTTGACTCGGGAACACGGCTCTCGTCCCGAGACTGAGAAGTTCGACGCGCTCGGACTCCTCGAGGCGCGCGAGAAGGCTCCTTCGCGGCCACAGCGATGCAGGAGCCGAAGTTACAGATGCCACTTCGTTCACACCCCCCCGGTCTGGCCTAGGTGTCTAGACCCAAACTCCATACCCCTATTGTTAGACGCGGTGCTTGACCTTGTAGATTACCAACCCTTCTCGGGTTTCTCCTACCGGCTGGAGAAGGCAGTTCCGGCCTGTCGCCATCGCTGCGGTCACTCCCGTCACTGAGGCGGCACGAGAATGCGGCAGGTGGATGTACACGCTGACGGCGTCGCGGTACCAGTCCAGCAACGTAACGATGGTAAACGAATGGTCTCAAGTCGTGCGGGCGAGTCACGCCATCACCCGGCTGGTCTGATCCCGCTCGCGCCGACGAACGGCCGCCGCAAGATACAGAGCCGCCGCGAAGTACCGAGCGACGCGCTGTGGCCAGCCTGCTGGCTGGACAGGTTAGACGCCCTGGTTACCCGGCCACCCTGCTGGATCTAGCCGCAGCTGGAAAGGCAGTCGGGCCAGGCCAATGATGTGCGTGAATCTGCGCAGTCCAGCCGCAGAAGCAACTGACGGCCTATGAGCGGCGGGTGTACGACCATGTCGTATCGCGGCCGATCGCCGCAGCGATATCCCAGCCGCGGCACTGTCAGACGGCTTCGTCGGGCCGGCCACGCTGGGCGCGGGCGATAGGAGATGAAGTCCGCGGCCGAGAGTTGAAGCTCTTACGAACGAAGTCGCACGCCATGTGCTGGCTGATCCAGGTCAGGGCCTAGAACGCGCACCGTCCTTGCGGTCATCATCGACCGGGGGCGGTGCTGGTGCGTTCTCTCTGCTAAAGGCACCCGTCAGGCCAACGTTCTTGACGAGCCGACCCCACCGCTCCCCGCGGCCGTGGGCACGGGCGATCGCCTCGCCGCTGGGCAGGGTCCCATCCCCAGCCCGGTTGGCCAGCGCCCATTGCCACGCCTGCCGTTGCAGCTCACTGCTAGGGCGCTGGTTGCGCTGGCCTGCCCGGGACGGACCCACCACCCGCAGCTCAGGCACAGACCTGCGCCCCCCGCTACCGCGGCCCTCGCGGGCTGCGGCCGACACGGCTGTTGATCCGGTGCATCGGTTTCAGCCGCACCACGGCGTACCTCACGTGTCAGCAGTTCATACGATCCGGTCAAGGCAAAGCTCGGCCAGGCTGCGATCACCCGGCCAATGAAGGTCGCCTCGGCCACGGCGACGTTGGCGGCCAGGCTGGCGACGCTGCCCGCGACCAGTAGCGCCCACGGAAGCACCCCACCTCGCTGGCCAGACCGGGAGTCGGCCAGCAAGGTCGTGGATGCAGCGACAATCATCCCGTCCACCGGCAGGGGCGCAAGTGCGGCGACCCAGCCGGGCTGCCCATGCTGCGCTACCAGCATGTGCATATGCAGGTAGGAGACCGTGCCCGCGATCAGCGCCAGCAGCGCTACGCAGCCGATCGTGGTCCACCGGATCCACCGGTCCGCCCCCGCGGTCACTGATAGCCTCCAAGTACCAGTTCGCCCGTGATGGCAGGTATGTACGTAGGGGGCGACTCGCTCCTCGGACACTTTCGAATTGCCAATGCCTGCCAGGGCTGACGACCTTCATCTCTGTTCGAACGGTCCCCTCGCCGGGCCGCTCTCCTGGATGGTAGGTGAGGCGCAGGCCACGCAGGCCCAGTTGGGTGTATATCTCGGCCTTGTCGGCGGGATCGGCGTCGCGCAGCACGCTGAGCAGGCCAGACAGGTCAGAAACGATGGCTGTGAGCTGATCGCGGCTCATCGGCTTGACCGTCTGCCGGGGTGCGGCGGCTTGCTTGGCCGCCTGGTACTTGGCACGTTCGGCTTCGGTCTCGGTGATCCAGTCGGCGACGGTGGCGGGGTCGGCGCCGGCGTCGAGTGTGGCCCGGTACTGGGCGAGCCTGCGGTCGCAGTCCGCGATCTTGCCGCTGATGTCGTCGTTGTCCTCGGGCTGGGCTTGGAGCGGGACTGTAGCGGCGAGGAGTTCGTCTATGGTGGCCGCGAGGTGAGGTGGCTCGAACTTGCTGGCCAGCCATTCATCCAGCGGTGGCAGCAGTGCGTCTTGGCGCAGGGTCACGTTCAACGGGTGGCCGAGCTTGTTGGCCAGGGCGTACTCGGCGGGCAACCGGCAGCGGTAGTAGGCCCAGAATCAGGACGACATGCCCCTTACGGGTGTCGGCTACCCGGGCGATGTGCTGGCGAAGCACGTCAAGCTCAAGCTGCCGGTCAACCAACGGTTCTTGGGAGCCCCCGGCGGCTGTATCGGTCCTCTGATCGCGATCGTCTGGGGGTGGCATCGCCAAGCAACCAGCCTCACAAGCCGGAGGCGGTTCGGATGTTCTCTAGGAATGTCTTCCACTGGTCCGGGCTGAACCTCAGGACCCCGCCGTCGGGATCCTTGGAGTCCCGTATGGCCACGATGCCGGGCAGGTTGGCAGCGACCTCGACGCAGTTCTGGCCGGTGCCGGAGCTGCGGGCACTCTTGCGCCACACGGCACGGGACATGTCTCGGTGGCGAGCGGCCATCCCGCACCTCCCTGGGGCGGATCGTGCCGCTGATCATGCCATTAGTTCGTCTAGAGAGCGATCATGGCGCGGGATTCGTCTGGGCCGAGCGCCCGCGCCACAAGGTGACTGAACATCAGCGTATAACGCTCAACGTCTGGCGGATCCTCCAAGTACAGGCCATCGGTGGCCGTCTCCAGGTACACCATCGGCGGTTCGTTCGGGCTTGGGAAGGCCAGCACCACGAATTGGCCGTTCATGCCTGGATGGGCGCCTACCGAGAACGGGAGCACTTGGAGCGTTACCGGCGTGTTCGGGCGTGTGCTTACCTCGATCAGGTGCTGTAGCTGGGCGCGCATGACCTGTGGGCCGCCCACCGGGCGACCGATAGCTGCCGGTGACCGGGCCGGCTTGATCAGGTAAAACTCCAGCTCCCAGAACCCGGTCTGGGGCCCCAGCGAGTACCTGACCGTCGCCTACGGCGCGTGACGCCCTAGAGGCCCTCTGCGATGACCGAGGCCGGCCGGGCGCAGACTAAGTGGGCGCCTCAGCCGTCAACGCGAACGACGGGTGGGCGCGCTTAGGGGGTCGCCCTGTCTACGACCCCCATTTTCTAAACGCGCCCACCCGCTAGTCACCCGAGCGTTCAGGCGCGGTCATCCGTGCGACCGCTCCCTTGCCCGGGCTAGACTATTCACCGGCCGCACCGGATGCGGCTGGATCAACAGGTTGTGACAGTTTCCATCGGCGTGACGTCAGCCGCATCCACGGTGATCGTCAGGATGCCGTTATCCATGTTTGTGCTCCTTTTCTGTTGGCTCACTCACATCGGGTCGGGTCATCTGGACCTTGCCGAATGCGCCACATCAGCAGGTGTTGGTGGCTTCCATCGGCGTGACGTCAGCCGCGTCCACGGTGATTGTCAGGATGTCTTCGCTCATGGTTTCTTCTCCTTTCTGCTTTGGCTCAGTGACAGCGAGCGGGTGAGGTGGATTGTTGCCGAATGCCCCGTATTAGCTGGGCGCGCTGGGTTCCATGGTCATGATGTCAGAGTCGTCTGTGGTGATTGTGAGGATGTCTTCGGTGATGGTTGTTTCTCCTTTCC
>Ga0126383_10002195_pt1 | contig 12557 bp, 13 predicted proteins | sample PanSoiMetPlot_35_FD_96882 | JGI IMG/M metagenome (GOLD analysis project Ga0126383, IMG submission 96882) | Tropical forest soil microbial communities from Panama - MetaG Plot_35 | ecosystem: Environmental > Terrestrial > Soil > Tropical forest > Bulk soil | place: Panama | collected 2016-02-17
CCCGCGCCAGTGGCGGACCTCATCAATGGCGGAATCAGCGAGGGGATCTACAGACAGAAACCCGACAAGGCGAGTGGGGTATTGCGCCACTTGCGTCGCGGTAAACTCGTTCTCGCGCCTGGTCATTGCCGCCAGGTCGCCGGACTTTATGTGTAATGACGGCAAGCCAAAAAGATAGGCGCAGGACAAGATCACTCCCTTGGCAACGTGAGCCTCATCGAGCGCACGTACCGCATCGGCGGCGAAGACCGCAGGCGGGTTATTGGACCTTAGACACTCGCCTACCAGCGCGCACAGCTCGGGTGATGCCAGGTGCATGTGGTGATCGGCACGCCATGCGGGTGCATTGGAGGATTGGCCCGGCGCTGCCACCGGATTAGAAGCATCAGGGCTTAGGGTCGCTAGGAGAAGGATACAGAAAGCCGTGATTTGAATGCCGCGCTGACGAGTCCGGGACTGGCACATGACGCGGGAGATTATGGCACGCATTGCGTACGTGAAACATAGGGCGACGTACAGAGCTGAATCGAAAAGTCGACGACCGTGTGAGAAAGTGGGAGCTCGTCCCGGTTGATAGGGAAGAAATGGTGAATCTTTCCACCGTCTCGGCGATCCGCCCTGGAAACATCAACCCGCGCAATATCTCGCCAAAATTTCACAGGCGCTACTGCACAGAAACGTTGAATTGAACCGTATTGGAGTTCATACCCGAGGTGCGGACATAGACGGGCACCAGGCCCGCAAACATCAGGTTCGTATCCGTAAGGTTTGCCAACAACTGCTTGGAGCTTACGAAGGTCGTGAATAGCGGCGTGCCGTTCCAGAAAACGACCGCCTCGGTTCCGAAATTCTCACCGTTTATTGTCAGCGTGAAAGGCACGCTGTTGACGGGAACGCTCGTCGGCGATAATGCGGTGATCGAGGGAAACGAGAAACTCTGGACGATGCTGCCGGGACCGTGGAATCCCCTTCCGGCTCCACATCCGATGGCGAACAAACTGACGAACACGAGACTGATGTAGCGCATAACTGCCTCCGCAAGAAGAGGCCCCGCCTCTTGAGCCGAGCTCTCCGTTCGCGATGCTGGCATCCGTGGTGCTACTTCGGCGGCCCTGGAAAAACTCACGCCGACCCGATGGATGCGTTTACGGGCCTTCCTGGTAGCCCAAATGCGTGGGGGACTCTATCGCCTTGGAGCAGGAATTAGCAAGTGGCCGCAAGTACTCATCGGCAGGGACTTTTGGCCTCCATTGAGGGAAACGGTGTGCTCTTAGTGTCGGGGGCCGAGTGCGGCCGCTCCCGGACGATGCGCCGGACTCCGCCCCATCTGAGACCGCATGGCGACTTCGTCATATTCCTCCCAGTTCCTTTATCTCGCCATCCTTCACCAGGAACATCAGCATTTCCGTCGCCTGGATGTTTCCCGCAGGGGCACCCGATCCGGGGGAGCGGCGTTGGGAGAAGAATCGCTCGGTAGGACCCTGTAAGCGTCAGGCGAATGGCTATTTTGTCGCCCAGTGCGATTGTGTCTTCGATTTTCAAGTTCAGGTCGGGCATTGAGTTGCGCCACGCCGTAATGACACTCTTGAGCATCACCTGATCCATCACGACGCGGTGGCCATGCGAATTCATGTACGCGGGTGAAGGCAAAACCGACTTCGGGAGATCGAAGTTACCCCTATTCCCAAGCTCGATATACATGCGCGGCGGGGTGTCGGTCGCTTGACTCGGCGTCGAAGAAACTGGTGGCGCTGGTGCTCTCGTAGTTGGCGGAGGGTTCGCGGTTGCTGAGGGCAGTACCCGCTGCTGTGCAAGCGCAGGAACGACGAACCCCCGGACTTGTAGCTCTCTGCGATCCATCACCTCAGCCAATCAAGTACCGTGTTTTCCTCTTATGCCGTGTGTAAGAACCTTGTTTTCTTTGCTTTACGTTCCCACTGCCCATACTGACGGGTTTCTGGGAAAATAGTATGGATGGCCTTGTCCCCGGGGTTGCTGCTACCAGGGTGGCCGAAAACGGTGACCCAGCATGACCCGCAATGACTCTCCCCTGACCCTGACCGAGACCTCCCTGACGGAGGCTGTGGCGCAGCCCAAGCCCACCCTTCCGGCCGAAGCTCCGGTGCGGGGAGCCGTGCTGGTGCTGATTCAGTTCGATGTTTGCGAGGAGATCCGACTTGATCGGCTGCGCGAGATCTTCGGTGCGCGTACCGTCCAGCAGCCCAGCTTCAAGCATCCCACGCCGGGATACGTCCGTTACCAGCGGCCGCCGGTCGTCGAACCGGTTGAGCCCCTGATCCTCGAGAGCGGGGAACGCCTGGAAGGTCAGATCAAGTATTACGACTACGGCGTGCTCAGCGTGGTGTTGGAGCTGCCTTTCTCGGGAGACTGGGACAAACTGGTCCGCCTGGGAAGCCGCTGGGTCTGGGACATCGATTTCGCCGGACACGCCTCGCGTATTGTGCGCGAAAAGCTGCTGCGTGCCGCTCCCGCGCTGGTCAAGCCCTACAAGGAATGGCTGAGCGAAGACTACTTCATCTTCCACGTGCGTGAGCTCCAGGGATCGCCCTCAGGTGCGGAACTGGTGGCCTCGCAAGGCGGACAGATTGCCCAGATCGTGCGCGGCGAGACAGTGCAGCTTTCCGACGGCGAGCGCAACGAGATTCTGCAGTCGCGCATTTCTTACTACGTCAACGACCTGGCCGTGATCGGCTATAACGCCGCGTTCCTCTATGACAGCGCCGCCGGCGCGGAAACCGCCATTCAGCTGATCGAATACGCCAACTCCCAGCTGCTCGAATTCCGCCACTACGATGAGCTGCTGACCCGGGAGCTCGAGGGCGTCTACGCCTTTATGGATAAGGGCACGGGTACGCTGGCCCGCTGGAAACTGGCGCGTGCCGCCTCAAAGCTGCACACCGTGCTGCTCGACGTGAACGAACTCACCGAGCACGCCGACAACGCCATCAAGTTCCTGAGCGACATGTTTTCCGCCCGCCTCTACAAGCTGGCGGCTTCGAAGGTCGGCGTGCCCGACTACAAAGACCTGGTCACACAGAAGGTGCATACGGCCGAAGAGCTCTACCGCTTCATGGTCGATCAATTCAACCAGAGCCGCGCCTTCGTGCTCGAATTGATGGTGGTCATCATTCTGGTGATCGAGTTGATCTACTTCTTCCAGGGAAAAATGATGTAAAGGGGCGGGTCTCCTTTTGGAGGTCAGTCCGAAACCGGCGCCGTTCAGCCAGGTGAGGGGAAGGTGGCAGGTTCCGGCCCGCGCCAGGTTCCACGCTTCGCCGGGGATGACGTCGGGGAAAGGCAAGTCTTTACTAGCCACGAGCGCTTCGCGCGTTTTATCCTGACCGCTCGACTTGAAAGACCCATGCGCGGACTGGAAGAGAAGCGTGTGCTCATCACCGGCGGAGCCAGCGGGATTGGGGCGGCCACGGCCGCGCGGTTCCTCGAGGAAGGCTCGGCGGTTTGCGTGCTCGACCGCGATGCCGCCGCGCGCCAGCGTATCCGGCGCGAGCTTCCCGATCTGGCCGGCACGCTCGACGCCGACGTCTCTAACCTGAAGCAGGTCGAATCCGCCTTCGCCGACGCCGTCCGTGTCATGGGTGGTGTCGATGTGCTCATCAACAACGCCGGCATCAGCATCCGTCACAAGTTCCTCGACATCACTCCCGAGGAGTGGGCAAAGGTGCTGGCCGTTAATCTTACCGGTGTCTTCTATGTGGCGCAGACTGCCGCCCGTCACATGTGGCAGCGCGGCAGTGGGGTGATCCTGCAGACCGCGTCGACCAACGGCGTGATGGGATATCCCTTCTATGCCGACTACAACGCCACCAAAGCGGGGGTGATCGAGCTGACGAAGTCCATGGCGTTGGAACTTGCGCCCAAAGTCCGCGTCTGCGCCGTTGCGCCAGGCTATGTGCTCACCCCCATGCAGCGCGCCGAGTACACCGACGAGATGCTTGAGGAAGTGAATCGCAAGATTCCGTTGCGCCGTCACGCCAAGCCGGAAGAGATCGCCGCGCTGTTTGCCTATCTCGCCTCCGATGACGCCGCCTACGCGACGGGCCACGTGTTCACGCTGGATGGCGGTGAGACCGCGGGAGGCTTGGCGAGCCACTAAAGACTCCCTTGGCAGCCAGTTGTGGCTGGTAGGGACCTGGCTTTTCCTGTCATCATCGCGAACGCAGCAGTTTTTCCCCGGACTCTATCCCGAGCGAAGCGAGGGATATGGCGCGGGTAGGGACCGGGCGTTTTTAGGCCGCACCCGGGGAATTGAAGCAGGTCGGGATCACGCCGGAAGAATGGAGGCGCGACCTCGGCGATGCCTTACGATTGCCTCAGGAGGAAGCGCAGAGCGTTGCGGTGACAGCGAGGAGCAGGGAAAGGGACGTGAAATGGTGCATACCTCTCTTCAAGACAAAGTCGCACTCATCACCGGAGCAGCTTCGGGCATCGGTCAGGCCACAGCGCTGCTGTTTGCCCACGAAGGCGCCGCGCTGGCTCTTGTGGACGTAAACCAGCAGGCTGGAGAATCGCTCGCCCGCGAGATCAGCGCTTCCGGCGCTCGCGCCCTCTTCGAGCCCGCCGATGTCTCTTCCGCTTCGGATTGCCACCGCGCAGTTGCCCGAGTTGCGCGGGAATTCGGCGCCATTGATATTCTCTTTAACAATGCCGGCATCATCCGGCGCGCCTCGGTGGTCGAACTCAGCGAAGCAGACTGGGACCGCGTCCTGGCGGTGAACGTCAAGTCCATTTACCTGATGTCACGCGAAGTGATTCCGCTGATGGAGAAATCCGGAGGCGGCGCGATCATCAACACCGCGTCAGGCTGGGGTTTGGCGGGAGGCCCGCGAGCCGCGGTCTACTGCGCGTCGAAAGGCGCCGTGGTTCTGCTGACCAAGGCGATGGCCATTGATCACGGGCCGCAGAAGATTCGCGTAAACTGCATCTGCCCCGGCGACACCGACACCGCGATGCTGCGCGCCGAAGCCCGGCAACTGGGTGTGAGCGAAGGCGAGTTTCTGGCGGACAGCGTGCATCGTCCGCTCGGCCGCCTGGGCACGCCGGAAGAGATCGCGCAGGCTGCGCTGTATCTCGCCAGCGACGCCTCGTCGTTTGTGACCGGGACGGCGCTGGTGGTCGACGGTGGAGGACTGGCGGGTACGAGCTCTTAGCCTTTAGCCCCCCGGCCGGGACGACCGGAACTGGCTAAAAGCCAGGTGCTAATTTACTGAGCAGTGTTTTCCCTTGCGCCTCAAAGACAAAATCGCGCTCATTACCGGAGGCACCTCGGGGATTGGAGAGGCAACGGCCGTTCTGTTCGCTGCCGAGGGCGCCGGGGTGGCGATCACCGGCCGCAACGAATCGCGGGGACACGTCGTCACCGCGCGAATTCTTGAGGCGGGCGGAAGCGCTATCTTCCTCCGCACCGACGTTCGTAAAGCCGCGGAATGCCGCCGCGCGGTCGAGTCCACCATCAGCAGGTTTGGAAGACTCGACATTCTCTTCAATAACGCCGGCGTCTTTTATGCCCGTGATGCGCTGAACTGCACGGAAGAAGAGTGGGACCTGCAGCTGGACGTCAATTTGAAAGGCACGTTTCTGATGTCCAAGTATGCCTTGCCCGGCATGATCGCGCAGGGCAGGGGCGTCATCATCAACAACAGTTCCGGGTGGGGGATTGTGGGAGGCGACAAGGCGGTGGCCTATTGTGCCTCGAAAGGAGGTGTGGTGCTGCTCACCAAGGCCATGGCGGTTGATCACGGGCGGCAGGGAATCCGGGTGAACTGCATTTGCCCCGGCGACGTGGAGACGCCGATGCTTCCCGAGGACGCGCGCTTTCGTGGAATGAATTGGGAAGAGTATCTTGCGGGGTGCCGCAATCGTCCGTTGGGCCGCATTGGCACAGCCGAGGAGATCGCGAAAGCGGCATTGTTTCTCGCCTCGGATGATTCCTCGTTTATGACGGGGGCATCGCTGGTGGTCGACGGCGGCGGGACCGCCGACTGAGGCACCTGGGAGAAGGGCTTCTCAACGATTGATGTCGCGCACCACAACAAACCGCATCCGCAGCCGCGAGTGGTTCGAGCGCGCTCAGCACTCGCTCGTCGAGGGTGTGAACTCGCCCTCGCGCGGAACCGCCGTCTACGCGCCCGCTCCAATTGTGCTGGAGCGCGGAAAGGGTTCCCGTGTCTGGGACGCGGACGGCAACGAATACCTCGACTTCATGATGTCGTTCGGCGCCCTGATTCAAGGGCACGGGCATCCGGCAATTGCGAAAGTGGTCTCCGAAGCCATCTCGGAAGGCTCGCACTTTGCCGCCGCAACCTCCGCGGAGGTCGAGGCCGCCGAACGTTTCTGCCGCATGGTTCCCTCGGCCGAGGTTGTACGCTTTGCGAATACCGGCAGCGAAGCGACCATGCTCGCGCTGCGGCTGGCCCGCGCGCACACCGGACGAAGCAAGTTTCTCAAGTTCGAGGGGCACTATCACGGCTGGTACGACCCGTACCTGCTAAACGCTCACTCTCATTCGCCGGAACAGTTAGGATCTCCGGAAAATCCGGCGCGCATCCCGGATTCTGAAGGCATTCCGGCCGGAACATTCGAGGACGTCGTGCTCGCTCCCTGGAATGATTTCACCGCGCTGGAGCGGGTGATGAAGCAGCACGGGCACGAACTAGCTGCGGTCATCACCGAACCTATCATGGCGAACATGGGTTGCATCCTGCCCCGTGAAGGATACCTCGAACGGCTACGCGAGTTGACGCGTGAGTATGGCGTGTTGTTGATCCTCGATGAAGTCGTCACCGGTTTTCGCTACGCCCCCGGAGGGTGTCAGGAGTATTTCGAAATTCAGCCTGATCTCGGCACCTTCGGCAAAGCGCTGGGCGCGGGTTTTCCGGTAGGAGCGGTCGCCGGTCCGCGGGCGATTCTCAATCGCATGCGCTGGAGCGACCACATGGTGCTGCACTATGGGACCTTCAACGGGCATCGGCTGACGATGAAGGTGATTGCCGCAAACCTGGACTTGCTTTCCGTCCCGGGAATCTATCCGCAGCTGCACGCGATTGGCGATGCCGCGATCGCGGGCCTGCGGCAGGTATTTCGGCGGCGCGGCGCGGCGGCGATTGTTCAAGGTCTGGGTCCCATGTTCCAAATCTATTTCACCGGGCGCGATCGCATCCACGATTACCGCGAGTATTGCGCATACGTTGATACCGTCCGTTACGCGCGTTTTGTGCATGCTCTACACGCGCGCGGCGTCTATATGACTCCCGCGAACGGACTGCACTGGATTATTTCTACCGCTCACAGCGAAGCCGATGTCCACGAGTTGCTGGCTGCGGCCGATGCCGCTTGCACGGAGATCACGTGAACACCGCGGTGTTTCTCGGCGGAGGACGCATCACCCGGGCTCTGATCGCGGGTTTGCGCCTGGCGAAATCCGAAGACCGCATTGTGGTTCATGACCGGCATGCGCGGAAACTTCGACAGTTGCGACAAGACTACAAAGTAATAGCAGAATCCAATCTACATCGTGCGGTCGAGCAGGCGGATTTGCTGATCATCGCGGTGCGTCCCGCTTCAGTGGCCGAACTGCTTCACCAGATTGGGGAAGTTCGCAGGGGAACGCTAATCGTCAGCTTGGCCGCCGGAGTTCCGCTGGCGAAACTCGGTGCCGGACTCAAAGTTCCTGCGCTCTGGGCTCGCGCGATGCCCAGCCCGGTTTGCCGCAGTGGACACGGGTTCACGGCCGTTACCTTCGACCGAAAGCTGCCAGGAACGAAACGTCGTGCTATCAAGAAGTTCTTTGCCCGAGTCGGGAAGGTCGTGGAGATTCCCGAGAGCCAGTTCGATGTGTTTACCGCAACCTTCTCCTGCAGTCATGGTTACCATGCTGTAGCGACCCTGGCCAAGGCAGCGCAGGCAGAGGGACTCGAGCCGCGAACCGCTTTGATGGCAGCAGCTCACGCCTTGGCCGACGGGATCGTCGCATGGCGTGAAGGCGCAATTCCGCTCGACCGTCTGTTGCATGAAGCGGCCACGCCCGGAGGTATCGCGGCCACGGTGATGACAAGCATGCGCGACGCCGGACACGATCGCGCTGTGGCTCAGGGACTACGCGCCGGCATCGCTCGCGCCCGCCGGCACAGCAAGGGTTAAGAGCATCGGCGCGGGGGTTTTCGTGGAATCCTCTCGTGCGGCCGGCTCATCTACAGTTGCGTAACGGACGGCGCGTCACTTCCCGGGCTAGGTTCGTCTGCTTCATTCCTGTGAAGAAGGGAATTTATGGCGCGAATGAAAGCTGCACAAATCAGCACGCGGGGCGGCGACTGGGGTGTCGGGAGACCCTCCCGAGATCAATGGCATTGAGCTGTTGAGCTTGCGGAAGGCGGTGCAGGGATGGCCCGGAGGCACGGCGTTGGACTCGGAAGACACGTTACGTTTCAGCGCCCTGAGCGGAGTCCGTCCCTTGATCGAGAAGTACCCATTGACAAGAGCGGCCTAAGGCTACGAGCGAATATTGAGTGGAAAGGCGCGGTTTCGCGTCGTGCTGACGATGAGAGCTTGAAAAGCTGAGAGAGGTGAGGACGTTATGGCGTTGCGAAAAAGAAAACTCGACGAAGAAGATTTCGAAAGCGATTCCGGGCTTGGTCCGGATGCAGGCGGACAATCGGGCGACCTTCAGGGTCTGGCCGAGGATGCCGATGCTGACTCCGAGAGCGTGGAGGAGCTGGTGGAAGAGGGCCAGGCCTTTGAGGCCGGAGTCGTCGACGGGGTGGAAAACGCGCCCGATGCCGACCAGGCAGAAGTGCACACCCATGAGGTTCCAGAGGATGATGTGCCGGAGGAGTATCGGAAGAGCGACTAGCGGTTACCGCCAGATCAGAAGAGCCAGCGCGCGACCCGCCCAAGGCGAATGATACGGTACAAGGGGAACAACGGTCCGGGCAGCCGCACGACGGACCATTCTCCCTCGCCGGGCGTGGTTGCCAGACGCCACCAGAAACGGGCGCGGTCGCGGGTGCGCTCGCGTGCACTGGCCGTCAACTTGAAGTACTCGAGGAGATGCTCGCCAAAGGGAGCGTTGCGGCGAATCAGAGGCAGCACCTGCTCCGCCAGTCGCTGCGCTGTCAAATCCGGCCGCGGGCCTGGAGGCAATGGTGCGCCTAGCAGCCGCTGAGCCATGAGAAACGTCACTGCGACCACCCTGTACAGTCCCAGCGCGGAAGCCTCCCGCCAGACGGCACTCCAGTCGGGCTTTCCGCAGTCCGCCAATTCCGCGATGTCACAAAACCAGGAGAGCCGGAACCAGGCATGCTTCCAGGTATGCGCGCAAAGGATCAGTAACAGGTCTTCGGAAGCGAGTGAGGGGAAGGTGATTCCTGCCAGCGACTGTGTGCCCGCACGCGAAAAGAAGCCGGGAACGTCAAAATCCACCGAGTAGAACCGAGGCAGGATCCGCCATTGAAGTTCAAGAGGGCTGCTCCCGTTCTGGCTGTCGAAGATGAATTCGTACCCGGTTTCGAGGTAAGAGCGTTGTTCGCGGGCAGAGAGCTTCATGCCGGGTTGAAAATCCAGTTCCAGCAAGGCAGCCTGGGCACGGGCAAAATCGTCGGCCTGAATCAGAATGTCGAGATCGGAGTACTGGCGCGCTGATACATCTCCGTACAGCCGTTGTGCCAGGACTGGTCCTTTAAAGGGGAGAGCCGGGATGCGGCGCGCGTCCAGCTGAGCGAGCACCCGGCCAAGTTCGCGAGTCAGCCACAGAGCACGGCGGAGATTGGATTCATAGAGACGGCGAACGACGGCCAAGCCGGTTTGCGGAAACAGAGCTGAATTCGCCAGCATGATTTCGTAGAGCCGGGGAACCAGCCCGTGATGCTCGGCGCTTGCAGCCAGCGTTTGCCAGGCGAGGGGCCGGCGCAGTGCGGCTCGAATGCGCGCGTTGCGGTCGGCGGCGCTCCGGGCGCAGCAGGCGAGCAGCAGTTCGAATTCAGGGCCGGGCAACGAAGCAGCGGCCGGGTCCAGTTCTTCCACCGACGAATCCACGCGTTGAAAGGACGATGCGCCCATGCCAGGACCACGGCGGACAGAGCTGTTGCCCCCCACTATAATACAAAGCTCCGGTGAGGTCTGGAGCGGGCGTCGGTCAATGGACAGTGTTGTACTCCAATCCGTCAGCAAGGTTTTCCGGCACCGTCCGGCGCTGTTCAACTGGGTGGGCAAGGAACGCACCGGGGAAACGCGTGCACTGGATGGCATCTCGCTGGGGGTTGCGAAGGGAAAGATTCTCGCGCTGCTGGGTCCGAACGGCAGCGGCAAGACTACGATGCTGAAACTGGTTTCCACCATGCTCTTGCCGGATGCGGGCGAGATCCGGGTGGAGGGAGCAAGCACGGAAAACGATCCGGACGCCGTTCGCCGGCACGTAGGGTTTGCCGTGGCCAACGAGCGGTCTTTTTTCCCGCGCCTTTCGGCGCGCGAGAATCTGGATTTTTTTGCGGCGCTCGACAATATTTCGCGTAGAGAGCGCCCCGCCCGAGTAGACGCCATGCTGCAGCGGGTCGGACTCTCCGAGGCTGCCGATACGCTGGTGATGAAGTTTTCGAGCGGAATGTACCAGCGGTTGGGGATCGCGCGGGCTCTGATCAAAGAGCCTTCGGTCATTCTGCTGGATGAGCCCACCCGCAGCCTTGACCCGGCCTCGGCCGCGCACTTTTGGGGCGTGGTGCGAAACTTGCGGGGGCACGGTGCTACGGTCATGCTGGCGACGCACAGTTTTTTCGAAGCGGTCGCCGTGGGCGACGAAGTGGCCGTGTTGCACCGCGGGCAGCTGGCGGGTTTCAGAAAAGTAGCCGGCGCGGGTGCGGACGATCTCCGTGGTTTTTATTTTGCGACCACCGGTGAAGTGGACGAAGCCGAATATCTAATGCCGCGGAGCCGGCCATGAGAGGGAGCAGGCTGCTGGATAAGGCCGCGGCCGTGGCGCGACGCGATCTGCTGACCGCGATCCGTTACCGCAGGAGCTTTCTGTTTACAGCGATCGGCACAGGGGCGGAACTGGCGACGTTCTATTATCTATCCAAAGCACTGGGCCCATCGTTTCGTGCCGAGGGGCTCGAGTATTTCCCGTTTGTGCTGGTGGGCACCGGGTTCTATTCCTTTCTAATATCGGGAAGCAGCCAGTTTCTGTACACGGTGCAGCTGGCGCAGCAGACAGGAACCTTGGAAGTGCTGGTGACGACGGCCACGCCGGCGCCGGTGCTGCTGTTTCTGAGCGCCATGTCGACCTTCAGCGGCGCGACGCTGCAGTTGTTCTTTTACCTTGGGGCGGGCCTGTTGTTGCTTGGTTCGACGCTGCATCTAAACCTTGCGGCTTGCGTGGTCGTCTTCCTGCTTTCACTGATCGTCGCGATTGCCGTCGGGCTGATCGCCGCGGCGCTGCAACTCGCGATCCAGAAGGGCTCGGCAGTGGTCTGGCTGCTGGGCTCGACCTCGTGGCTCATGACGGGAGCGCTGTTCCCAATCAGCACCTTGCCGAAGCCTTTTTGGTGGGCCGGACAACTGATCCCTCTTACTCATTCCTTGAACGCAATGCGGCGGGCGCTGTTCGAAGGAGCCGGATTCCGGGCGCTGGGGAACGAAATCGGCATTCTGGTCTTGTTTTGCGCCGTACTTCTGCCGGCCAGCCTGGTGGCCTTCTCCTTCGCTTTGCGGAGGGCGCGGATGGCGGGTACGCTGTCGTTCTACTAGGAAAATCCACACCTCAGGGGCTGCCTTCCATCGGCGCAGACCTGCCGGTGTCTCCGGTTGCCGGGCTAGGCTTATATGGCGCGCAATATGCGGGGACCATCGACGACGGATTGCGGGAAGTCCTTCCAGGGCACGGGAATACCCTCGGCCAACATGCTGCGCCGGGCAGCGATGCCGCCCACCGGCCCACTCGTTTAGATCCGTCCTCTCGCCAACTGACCTGTGTCCTTCGACCTCCGGCGAGGAATCGGCCGGTTACCTTCGTGCTTTTTCCCGCGGCTTCGGCTCAAAGAATCCTCGCATCCCGACGTAAAATTTTTTTGAGGACCACATGGATCGGACGCCGAATCCACACGAGGCTGCACGCCGGGGAACCCGCATCCGCGCGCAACTCCCGTTGCGCGTGACCAGCCTCGACCCCAATACTGAATTCTCCGAGCACGCGCACACGCTGGTGGTCAATCCGCACGGATGCGGCGCCCGCATTGCGCGTCCCTTGCCTCCCGGTTTGCCGGTCGCACTGGATGAGTTGCCGACGGGACAGGCGGTGCCCGCCCGGGTTGCCAATTGTGTGCCCCTGGGCGCCGGCGGAAAATACTGGCTCGTCGGAATCGCCCTCGAACAGCCGGGAAACGTCTGGGGAATTCATCCTGCCCCCGCCGACTGGGGCACGGAACCCGCCGTATCCACCGCGGTTGCGCCCCCCGCCAGGAAGGATCAATGGCCGTATTCGCAATTCTCCAGCCGGGGAGAATTCCATCCCGGACGCAAATAGTCTTCCAGAG